>Ga0307508_10001927_pt1 | contig 22768 bp, 28 predicted proteins | sample 9_EM_MG_FD_203089 | JGI IMG/M metagenome (GOLD analysis project Ga0307508, IMG submission 203089) | Populus trichocarpa ectomycorrhiza microbial communities from riparian zone in the Pacific Northwest, United States - 9_EM | ecosystem: Host-associated > Plants > Roots > Unclassified | place...
TGACTTCGAGCTTGGACGTTGGATTTCCCCGTGATTGACATGGCAAAACCGGCTTCATGGTGGCGGTAGCCGGCGACAGTTAGAACTTTTTGAGTACCGGTAGTGGTAGCAAGCACAAGGAAATGAAAACACTGGGGTCTGTTAAAGTTGCGTAAGAAGTAATGTACATATGAAAATAATTAAATTTACCTGTAAGTGTCGTCAGACAAATTTGATGATGTAATGGAAAAAAATTATCACATACTGCAAGCTCCTGGCTCGGGTCTCGTAGCAAAGATCGCTTCAGCGAGGGCTTCCGGTCAAAATGCTTATAGCATTATCATACTTTTTGAATGAAATCTTCCAGCTTTGTCTTCGAGTACCAAGGAAAACTGTGCAACCACCCCTAAACCCGCACCTGAAACAACCCGAGAAGGCGTCAGGCTTTTTCTGCATCACGCAACCTAGCCAAAAAGAAGAAAAAAACACAAACCTGTGAGTCTGCTACCTAACACATCCGCATCCCTGGCGAGTTGGGTCAATTCGTCCAATTCTGGGTAGGAACACCCGAAGGGTTCTGAGCAACTGTCTCGAAATTCATTCATTAGGTGGCCGAGTGCCTCTAAGCACCCATTAAGCATTAAGATTCAAAGGATCAGCTGCCCTGAGACAAGTTTTCCTGAAACTGAAGGACCCTGCGAGCTTCGGAAAGAGCGTGTTTGGCGCGTTTGTACAAGTGGCAATGCGTCGCTTGGACTAGAAAAGGAAGTGAGTTACTTTGTTGGGAAATCGTGCCAGGGCTGCGCAGAAACCACTCACTATCGACCCATGTCAAGTATACCGCATCGAAACGTAGCCCTTTGGAAAACCTGACATTTCAACCATCTCGGTCATGGTGAGGCCGGGGTGATCGACTTGCGCTCCGTTTTGGCTTTAAAACATCCAATCTGACCGACTCCAACAGAAGTTGGAACGCATTGGTCCAATTCATCAGAGCGGATCTCAACTCGTCGCTCTCTCCCCCCGAGTATCTTCCTACAACCCCTCGCATTGTATCTTTTTCGTTTTCTCGCACGGTGACACCGGGGGATCGGGCAAGAATCCGTGCAGCGACAAGGGAGGAAGGTTGTAGCCATACTTGGCACTCAACACTTTGTCAGCGACCTTGAGCGAACAACGACGAAGACAGCCTGAGGTGGCAATTTGACTGCAGACACGGCTGGAAAGTGATATATAAGGCATTGGGCGGATCTGAAATGATTGATGTTGCTTGGTCCATCCCGTTTGTGGTGTGACAATCGATTAATTTGGAGCTTCTACTGAAGGGGTGAGGTGTTCTTTCACCCTCCGCTGTTGACGCCCGTAAGACAAGGGAAACGATAGGCGATCGTCACGATGGATAAAGGGATGGGCGCCGACCAACTCGTTATTCATTCAACATGGCTAATTCGACTAGCTCGCCCTTGGAGCGCCGACATCCTCTCCGAGCTATTCAAAAGAATCAGTCACGGTGGAATTTAATGACGGAAGTGGCAACTTACTTTGCCATTCGCAGAAAAGCCAAAGTGCTGGCTACGACCATAGCAACGCGGGAGGAAAGACCAGAACCCGCTGGGAGTGATCCAGAGACCAATAAGTCAACGGAAACGAGTAAGTTGGTTCCGTCGGCGGAGTAGTGATCGATAGCGCCCTGTTCCCTGTTTAAGTTGTCAATAGGGGGTTATCGGGGAGCTTTTGTGGCGACCTCACAAAATGTCCCACTTTATTCTCCCAAAAGAAGCGCTTTAGTGTCGATGTCTGGAAACCAGACCTCTGCCCGTCCTTCTCCGCCACCCACTAATGGTGATTGCTTTATAGTTGGAAAGAATTCTTGTCTGGTGTATTTAGGATGCAAGTTCTTGGCGACGACACTTCCAGGTGAGTGACGGGAGCTTCTGGCCTTGTGGCGCATGCAACCAGTTGATAGCTGCTGGAGGGAAAGGGCATAGTCGGTGTGCCCTCCTGTGCAACAGATAAATAAGGACCAAGACGATGGCAGTAGAATGAGCGCGCACCGATCAAGCTGCGATTGTTTCGCGTTACCGACGCCCACAACTACAGTTAGGAACTCATTCGACACGTCTGGCCTTTGCAATGTAGGCAGGTTTCCTTCCAAACGTCCTTTCGAGCTCTACGGCCAAATCATTTCCACCTCTCTGCGTGCTACCGAAGACGTCTGTGGGCGAGGTGAACACTGGTACAGGCTTCCTTTCGACCATGGGCTTTCGATGGTTGGTCGATAAATGGATATTCGACTCGGAAAGTTGTCCCGTATGGAACGGGTGATGTGTCCTTGCGGCGTCCCAGTGCACCATGTGATTGCCAGGACAACGTCGAGCGGCACAAAAAGTAGAAGTAGCCTCATTCAAGGAAGACACATTGAAGTCGTGCCAGAAACTTGAGTGAGAGACGTAGTTCTCCATCGCCAAATTTCAGGATATTCCAACCACATTCCGTCTGCTGAACAGAAAGGCCGTCCAACCGACTGCAATGGGACAATTTCCTAGAAGATCGAGATATGCAGGTCTTCAAGGTCGGCCATAAATTCGGCGAAAGTGTGTAGAATATATCGGCCATGTTTTCTGCCGGAAGAATGTTTTGGGAAACTTCAAACTGGTTTTTTTCGGTCTGTTGGACAGTCGAACCTTTACTCATGGAAGTTCACACGCTCAAAGTCTCCCTCTCAACAGAACATCGTCCTCCTTCACAGATCAACAGAAACTTGAAAGCTTCGAAACACGGTCGTTGTGTCGGTTCGAACGGCCCTCACCCGTTGACCTGTTTTGGACATCTCAAAATTTCTGGCGAATAGGAACGGAGTTGCTAGGATAGCTGTTCTTGGCTGATTTGTTATCGGCCTTCTCCCGAACGCATCTGACTCGTGTTCTAACTTCTAAAGGTCAACCCGTTCTGGGAAAACAAAAGATTTTTTTTTCAAGCGTGCAGGGATTCCCCATTGACAGGATCGACGACCTTGGCCTTGCCAGGTTCTACTCCCCATTTCCCACCCAAAAAAAACATATCCCCCTGCCCTACGGAGTACGTAGGCGCCAACGAGACGTTCTCCATAACCAAGTATACCTCCAATGGAACGCTTGCGTCGCTCCTCTTGTCGGCTGAATTTTAAAATACCGATACCTCCAAGTGGTTTAACAGGAACTATCATTGTCCGACATTAATGGATGGATGCACGGCTTATCGATTCTCAAGGTCGATCGAATCCTAGGATTTTACAACTATCACAGGACCTGACTCGGAATCCCTGTTCTTTTTTTTTTTCACTCGGTTATCTCCAGCCATCGGATCTGATTTTCAACCTGGAAACCGTCGATGCAGTGTCGGATTCTCTCTCCTCGCTTCCCCATAATTGCGCAGCCTTTTTAGTTGAGCTCCATCTATTCATCTAGATGACAGGTTACAAAATATTATGTGTAAATTGCAAATTGCTTGCTGTCGTCCTCCCGAAATGATGCTATGTACTACGACCAACTGCCATCATTATTACACATTGTCTCCCCATTACAACAACCGAGGCGAACTACATATTTGACAGTCCTGGCCCGGACAACCGGTGCATTCGTGATATTTTGGTCGTTAAATGAGAAACACCATTCTACTTTGAGTAATTGCTTCAGCCAATGAACGTGTTTTGACTCGTCATTATCAAGGGAAATCCCTACATTTTCGGTTCACATGACAACTTTTTCAAGTCCCGCTTGTCAATAACGAATACAATTGCATCGTCTTCTGTGTCCAGGGCATGGGGTGAAACTTAACCCTGATGTGAAACGAGGCGGACGTTCAATTTCCGATTCACAGTCATGTATTTTCTTTCGGACCGAATTGACGAAAAACGGATTAACGCCGTGATCCTATCTAGGAGGCTAATTCATACGTGGATATCGCCAGAGTTTTCCCGACCCCTTTCCAAATATGTACGGATAAGGAAAAAAACGGACTTGACGACGCCCTGCGGATTTTGACGTGCAGGGTTGATGTTCCAAATGCAGCGGGCCGGAGGGCGGGCGACTTGTTAAATATTTCGTGCTCTACGAACGAGTTTTGTATGGGTCATTGGTATTCTTGTCGTGCAAGAAGCTAACGCACAGTTATGAGATATATTTAAACATGAACTTTAGCCTAATCGAGGAATTAATTACTAACTTCGGTGCCGATCACGCGGCATCCACGTTGCGCGGAATCGGTCTTCCAATCGATCACCCGGGAGCTTTCATCAATCTAATATGAACCTTATCGTGCCTACCGTCTGGGCACGCGTCCCATTGTTTTGACTTGTCAGGGAGAATTTAAAGAAAAAATCAGTTAGCCAAACACTGCATCTGAAAACATATATATAGTATGAAAATATGCCTTCCTTTTTGCCCCCAACCCACTTCTGCCATCGATTCCCCCCCAATATTCAAAACTCTCTCTTTACAATGAGCAACGATTTGAAGCGCGACATGTTCGATGGGAACGACGACCGTTCAGGGCAGTTCATCGGGCTTTCCAACGATGGCCATGGCATACATGGTATGTTGCCCGTCGTCGTAGCTTATCCTTCTGCTCATGCCACATGTACTTTTAAGATGCCTCTGAAGTGGCTACGTCCCAAGACAAACAGGATGTCAGTACCACTGTGGAAACCGTAAGTACCTTTCTCCGTCTTTTGTTCTTATCTTCATTCCTTGCTCATGGCAACTTCCAGGAGGTCCAGCAGTCCTCTGAGGTTCACGAAAAATGTGTTCCTCAACCAAAGACGGTTAACAGTTCTTTTGATCCTCGTCTTCTCATCCCACCGTCAGTCTTTGTCTGCGTTTTCTTTCAATCCCTCTGTTGAAAACTTACGACGATATTTTATCTCAGCGTGCCCCAAGGGCCACCTCCCCCACCTCCCCCACCCTCCCCAAAGTACGTTTATAGAGTAAATACTCATTGAGAATTCTAACGTCGTTGCCAGGAATCATAAGGGTGGTCCATATAGACCTTCTCTTCCACCCCCGCCACCGCCAGTTCCCCCGATCCCTCCTAGGCCTCGTCCTGGCGCATCGGAGGCTGAGCCAAAGTGAGTACTTATATTGGTCTGAACGACCTTCACCAGGCTGATTTTTATTTCTCAGAAAGCCTATAAGGCCCATCCCGCCGCCGCCGCCGCCACCCTTCTGTGAGCATACAGCTAATAACGCTCATGCACAGTCCTGGAGTGTACCCGCGTCTGACGTAGAAGACCTTTGTCTCTGCAACGATGCTATCGCTCACGGTGGCCCTCGTTGCGGTGGATCCTACAGTTTCGTCACTGTCAATGGCCTCCCCACCCTCTATGTGAAGTGCATGGTCCCAGGTCGTAATCAAAGCCCTTTCGAGTTGCCTATCACCACTGCAGCCAACGTCAAGTGGCGTGCTCATCTGAAGCTCTGCAGAAGCAAATTTTCAACCAAGTACGTTTCAAGTTCTGCTGTCACTTGCCGTCTCTCCTCAGGTTCCTGATAATGTTCAATAGGAGGCACTGCAAGAAGCACTGATTCAAATCTTAACATCAAAATTGTTGTTGTCGTCATAAATGCGGTCTTATGCTTTCTTGCTTTCCCTTTCTGAAATTTGCTGTTCGTATACAAAGTCGCTGATGCTCTCGTTTCTGAAAATATTTCTGTCTGCGTCTCGTTTCCTAACCCCCGCCATCCCCTCCCCTCCCCCCCCCAAAAAAAAAAGGTAGAAAAACGAAAAAATCCTCATATATCTCCATTTTGTAACAAAGTTTGATAGAATATTAGTCGTGGATGTCATATACAAAACAATGTCGGGTTACATAAATTTATATAAATCGATGGCTTGCGTGTTCACTTTCATTGTTTACGGCATTTACAGCTGAATAAGATTCAATTGATTCCATGATCGATCTCCCACCTTGAAAGACGGCGATTGAGCGGCCAGATGCTGAGCTTTCTGCCAGCCCTTATTCGCATTTGTTCAAAGAGCTAATTCCTTTCCTCGAAGTCTTCAATAACAATGGTGTCAAGGTGTGCCACGCTAAGGATATTATAGAACCCAGAAACATTCAGAACTCTGGATCACTGTAGCTCTACTTTACCAGATGGCTAAAAATTCCACAGGAACCGAAATCAAGAACAGTTTTACAACAATTTCCTTTTCTGATATTGCAAAAGAATGGAAACCGAACCCGGGTGAGTCGACCGTTCTTCCTTACCACCCCTGTACATGTCCCGGCTTTGTTCTCATTCAAACAAAGTCCGGCGCCTTCATCCCCTCGAGAAGAGACCTGGTGTTATCTCTCCTCTAGCAGGAAGACTAAACTGCGCCTCCTTCCCATTTACCTCGGTGTCCCTCCCCAAACTCCAAGGAGGCTACCCTTACGATCGACAGTAGGGACCTCGAGGAGGCGTTGCAGTATTCCGCCACCAGTGGGATGAAACAGCTCCTTGACTGGGTCCGTGGGTTACAAGAATACAACCACGGACGTCGAAAGGGCCGTGTCAGCGTCGGCTCAGGCTCGCAGGATCTGTTGTACAATTTAGGTAGCTCTATCCCATATGGCAAACCAGAAGACAGAGAGACCCCAGCCAAATCCGTAGTCGAATCGCCAATCGCTTTATCCACAAACAGTTGGCGCGTTTGGCCGCGTATTCAGAGATAGAAGCGGATGGTAATGGTGTCATTCCATCTTCATTGCGCAATCTCATCGAGCAAGTGGCCGGACGGGAATGCCCAAATCCAGGGCCCTCTGTGCCGTTCCTGTATGTTCCTTCTTCGCTTCCAGTTTTATTTCGTTCCTGACATCTAATCCAGTATGGTGTGGTAATCCAACAGGTGCAATGATATCCACTGATAGACGGAGAGAAATTCTCCGCCACTGGAAAGAGCATCTTAGAAGTTCGGTCAGTACAATTTCAAAAGAAATGGCTCATAATCTCAAAATCTCACAGGCTGTATTATTATTACTTGTACTATAGCGACCCACCCAGACCACCGTCTGTATAGAACTGCAGGAAGTGGGCCGAGTCCTGCCGTTCAACGGCCTATTCAAAAACCCTCTCTACTGCCATGCGCACGGGCTTCGTCTCAGGACTTGAGCCGCTCTCAAGATTCGCGATCGATGGTCACGTAAGGTGTTCCAACCTTCCGGACGGCAACGGCTGACCTGCGACCTTCTTCGTTCATGCAAAGCGGTGGTATTCGAGCTGTCAGAAATGAAGGTCTTAAGGCTCACTGTGAACAAGACTGGTGACATTGTCATTTCGTTCACTCTGGGTAGAGGACAATGCAAGGTAATCCAAACAAAACGAAATTTCTCTCATTCAAGTTCCCCTTCCAGAGCGTGAATTTGAGAGTTTTCTCCTTCTGTCCTAAGAATGATGTACTTATTATTAATTTCATCCGAAGTTCTGCCATCTTATGTTTTGGGACAATCAATTGTACAGTTCCAGATCCTCGCACCTTGCTCATGTCCATGTCCGGATCCATGAGACGCTTTACAAGCTGGATATAACTTCTAAGGATCGCAAAAGGATTGAATCTTCAAGATAGAATTCGAGAATTCCCCAGTGTGCGTGAAAAGCTCACAAATTCCATGACTGAAATTTGGGGGGACCAAGTTACACCTCATTAATTGATGTAAAATAAGTCGAAATCCAACAAGGAGAAATGACAATGATCATACGTAGGACGTCTCTAAAACCAAAAAAAAAAACATGAAGGCACTCTGGAATGTTTGGGGTAACAATAACATATTGGTATGAAAAAAGCAGAAGCACATCAACTACAAAGTGCAAGAGGAGGGTGGCAGCAGTGGAAAATTAGGAGCACTAAAAAAGGCTCGAGATACAAGTATCTACCTCGAAGTACTGCGAGGAAAGTTGCAAGGAAGTTGAAAAAAAAACAAGAAATAGATTTGCACTGTACAACGGAAAGGAGAAAACCTAGGAGATGAAAAACTCTAGTTTAACACTGCCCCATTGATAGTACACCCATACTTGTCCTCATGTCAACGGGCGACTGGGGCAACTCGGTCCTCAAAGAAGAGACCTCCATCCTCAAGGTAGATGCTGCAACATTGGAGAGAATGCTCATCGCTTCATTGGAGGACAAGTTCTCGTGTGTAATATTAGGGCCGCCAATAGGAACTTCGGGATTTTCGGTGGCATGCCCCTCCAAGACGTTACTATGGCTAAGATGACTGTACATCATAGGTGGGGCAGAGGTGGTAGACAGGGTGAACGGGCCGTAACGAGGGGGGAATGCATCGTAGATTGTTCTCGGACGTGCTGGCGGAGAGACGGGAGATATAGGGTCCTCTTCTTCAGCTGGGGAATAAGAGCGACGTTGGAGGTGAGAGTGGCGATCGTGCTGTTCGGGTGCCGACACAGTTTCCATGGGATAGACCTCGTCCAACCCCATTTCCATCTGGAACGATATTTTCTGGACAGGAGGCGAATCATCGGAATTCGCGTTTGATTGGCGATGGACTTTGAGGTGTTGCAATAAATTATCGTGTCGGTTAAAGAACTTTTCACATAACGGGAATGTGCACTTGAAGGCTGGGAGTGTGCTAAAATTAGACGAACCTAACATTGGCCGAAATATAGCACTTACGTTTCTCGTGGGTGTGAATGGATCTGATGTGCCGTTTAAGGTGTTCTCCACGATGGAAGCACTTGCCACAACCCTCGACTGTACATACGTACAGTCTGTTGTTTTTTTGATTCGGGTCGGCACCAGTCGACTCTTTGGTAGGTACTCGTCTGCCTCTGCTCTTCTTGGTCAGATTAGGAATAGGAGTCGGCAGGGAGGCGCGCGACCGAGGCAGATGGTTTTGTGGTTGATCTGATTCTGACATTGATGAGTGATAGAAAGTGAGCTGGGCTGGTTGTGTTGAAGATTGAACGGCAGTTGAGCTCGTTGAGCTCAGAGACGCTTCACGGGTGGTTGGTGGCCTGGGACTTGCCGACTCTTGAGTGTGAGAGCTCGACGAGTCCAAGGGGATAGTGGAATGTGCGGTCACTTTCTGCCGCTTACGTGCAGGTGGCGCTCTTTTTCTTGATTCTGCCACATGACCGTCGCTCCGTGTACGGCGCTTTGTTACTGTACCTGTCTGAGAGCGAGTCGTAGGACGCCGCGGAGGCGAAGCTGCCAGGTTGCCAGACTGTTGTGTTGGGAGGGAAGCAATGGGATCCTCTGAAACAGACTCAGATGTGGCCTATAATGGGGCCATCAGAGTCGAACGAAGAAGCTGGTAAATGTTGACTGACCTGGAAATTATTCCCCGGAACGAAGTTTTCAATGGTTTCATCCAACATGCTCTCGAGGGCTTTCTGGAACTCTTGTGAAATTTCTGTAAAAGACATGACCGCTAATACGTATGCTTCAAATGTGGGCTAGCACTGGCTCTAATACAACCTATTGTTAGTGCGTTACTTCGCGGAAAAATAAGAGAACAAGTGCCGAACGTTAATAGAAAGTTTCCTGATATGCCAAGAAACGGGTATAGGATGTGCGGTAATGAGCTAACGAGATAGGGGTAAGTGACAGAGAAAGAATTGGGATGTGAGGATGAGCCCCTGAGTCGACCAAACATAACTTTTTCACCGCGCACGTGGAATAATTATGTAATGATTCCCCACCCGAACCACCCAATTCGCTATTATCAACGTGTCCCCGATGATTCAAACTGGCTTCATCCCGAACGCACACAGCGACCTCATCACAGACGCCGCCTACGACTTTTATGGCCTTCGGCTTGCAACGTGTAGTCTAGATCAACGGTGCGTGCTTTGGTTCGACTTAACCCCATGGATCCCTGAACAATTGCGTTAGGATCAAAGTTTGGGAACTCGATGAAAGCAATAGCTGGAACGTCGAGGACGATTGGAAAGTGTGTTTTATCCAATAAAAAGTTGTGATAGAACATCTAATCCTATTCTGTTTAGGCTCATGACGCTGCCATCTCAAAATTGAGCTGGGCTCATCCCGAGTTTGGTTCGTTGATCGCGTCTGCATCGTTCGATAGGACAGTAAAAGTTTGGGAACAAGTTTCGAGTCCTGAAATTGCTGCCTTGAATGGAAATCAAGCCTTTTCGTCAGGAACAACACGTTGGGTGGAGAGGGCACTCTTGTCCGACGCCAAAGGCACTGTGCGTTCAGTCGAATTCGCTCCACACCACTTTGGCCTCAAGCTGGTGAGTCCCCATCAGGAACTTTTACCCTTCGTCTCGAACTTACATTCTCTCAAAGGCTACTATATCCTCGGACAACGTCTTACGAATATACGATTGTATCGAACAACCATCTCTCGCATCCTGGCAGCTAATCGAAGAACTCGATATTCAGACAATAGCTGCAGGCCCGTCTCCTAGTCACCTCTCTCGCACACAAACAATGGCACTGGCAACGCCAACTCAAACTAACGCCACGGTGGAAGGTGCCTCTGCATCTCTTGTCGCCCAGGCACTGCAACAGGGATTGCAACAAAGTACAAACGCAGCCACCCAGCGGCAACAAATGGGCAACCGCGAGGCTGATGGTGGATGGTGTCTTTCGTGGTGTAAGGACAAATACTGGGGTGAGGTCATCGCTGTAGGTTGTGGAACAGCGGGTATCATCAAGGTTAGAATATCCCCCCCAATTTTTTTAGCAGCTTCACAAACGAATTTTCAAGGTCATCCAAATCAACGCTCGCCGCTCGACTACACTCATCTGCCTTCCCGTATCTTCTAACACTGCGACCAGTACAACATCGGGACCGCCTCCTCAATTAACTAGCTCCGTTATCATTCCTCAAGCGGAAGGAGCCCAGACCGAGCCACGTCCAACGACCACACCACCGTCAACTGCTCCTCAGACAGCCATCACCTCGGTTGCTTGGGCACCATCGTGTGGTAGGTCATATCACCTCATTGCCACGGGTGGACGGGACGGCCATGTTCGAATCTGGAAAGTTAAACCAGGGAATGACGGACTGGACGATGAAAGCGAAGACGACGAAGACGAAGATGACAATAGTGGAGAAGAAGGAGACGACGCGAAGTGGACGGCAGTAGTTGTCGCTGATTTTGACCATCATCGATCCTCAGTTGGTAGGGTTGAGTGGAATATTACAGGGTAAAAATTTCTGCATGGATGCATCTCATTTGCTAATATTCATCTCAACAGCACAATACTTTCGTCTGCGGGAAACGACGGGCGTATTCGGTTGTGGAAAGCGACGGTTGGCAGTGTCTGGAGGTCCGCTGGAAGTCTCGGCGTTGAACAATCAGCAGAGATCAGCCCAGAAGGGGAGAGCAAGGACGTTCAGATGGAAACTTGAGTCAGTGATTGACGTTGTTGAATCCATGAATGTCACCCGTGTTCCTCCTCGCATCCTCTTATCCCGTTTGCATTCGTTTTTGGGGATAGTGGCGGCTATGTACATTGTACACTTGATGCCTACTAATAACACAGAGATTTTCTTGAGCCCATATATATGTAGTTGAGGAGTATTTGACGAGAAACGTTAAAGTGCTTGCAGGACGTCTGAATTATATCCAACAATCCGAATTGTGCAATAGATCTAGAGTACACGTTACCAGCTGATGGGTCCTTGACCCCCGCTGGGGTCTGAGGTTGCTCCTGTCCCCTTGTGACATTTGTGTCGAGGGCATGAAGCTTGGTGTCGTCGATCAGGTTTATCTCAAGGTTGGTGTGGATTGGATAGCCTGAGGCTTCCTTCTCAACCAAAAGGCCATAATAAGTATGGGAAACCTATACAGCCATTAACAACTACTAGTAGTACAGAAGCGAGAGACTCCTTTACATAAATTTCGACGTAACTCGATCAATTTTTTTTGGGGGGAGCAAGGGTGGAAACCTGACTCAGTGATTTGATCCATTGACACTGCGTCGATTGAAATTATTGAAACCACGAATCCTTTTCAATCCGTTGGTCGATCCAAACTCGTAGCATAAGCCTTTTTCTTTGGGAAGCCCAGTGTGACATGAACACTAATAACTATCTATTGTTGAAAACTCTAGTATTCGACTTTCCCCAATAATCGCCTCTAGTCTTCATCATCATCGTACTCAATGGACGAGTCGTCCGTGTCAGAGCTCCATATGTCCATATATCGAATATGTGAGACCAGCTTTCCTAACTGTATCATTATATGTCCAGGCGGCCAAAGGTTTGATGTTGTAAATCGAAGGTCCTGAAGCTGCGTGCCACCTAGATCAGATCGAACTCGAAGTTTGTCGAGGACAAGTTTAAAATTGGGAGAGGGATCGACCACAGCAACTGAGGCGAGAGCCGGGAAAGGTAGAGATTTGACGGTTTTGTTGTCGCCGTTCGCTGGGGTTAGAGCCTGCCAGAAATGAGAGGTTCTGGTGTCAAGGTAGATGGTTTTCAGAGTCTGTATGGACCCAAAGGCGACCCTCCAGGATTTGGGAGACAGACCCAGATTCACACTGTCGTGAACCTCCAAGAAAGTGACACCGCTGAGAGGAAGTAAGGAGAGGAAGGTTCGCAAGTTGAGATCAAAGTTATCGTCCTCGTAAATGCAATCGACCTCGAGCGTGAGAATAGGGTCTGCAGTCTCCAGCTGTTCATGCGACAGAACATCGCAAAATCCCTCGACTTTGAAAACCATCGTGACTGAAGAACGCACTAAACGGAAGCTTCGGATGTATTGTTCATGATCGCTAGCGTCCGAAGATGTCGCTGGTACGCGAAACTGGTTCGAGATCCAAGAAAAGATGACATGAAATTTGTCACGATCGCAAATGGCAGGATAGTCATGCCAGGTAAAGAGACGCAATTTGCATGAACGAGGAACAATGAGAGATGAAATAAATTGTGCCATTTCCGGTATTTGGGATGCCACATAAAGTCGCTGAAGGTGTTGAAGGTGAACTTTGGTGACCTGATGGGTCTGAACGTCTTCGTCGCTTTCGAGAAGGGCATCAGAAAGATGCAATGTCTCCAAGGCGGGGATTTTTGAAAGAACGAACGTCAAATCACGGCATCCGAGACCATTAGTAGTGGGCTGATCCAGCCTGAGATGCGTCAGGCCCCGCAAGAACTTGCTGTTCCAATCGATGGGGCAAGAAAGGAGGTTCAGACGTCTGAGACGCTCGGCGCGTAGATGGGAATCGTTGAGGATGAATGGAGTTCCATACAGGGAGATGTCCAGCGTCTCTAAATTCTGAAAGTTGGTTTGCGATGAGAAAATTTCATGCATCGTGGCACTGTTAATGAGACGGTCATCCAACACCAACTCGCGGGCACGCTCAAAATGCCTTTTCATTTCCCCAAGGAGACCATGTTTATGTGCTGCCCATTCGACGACTAGAGTGAGCGGGGACTGTTTCGAGCGTCGTAGTAGTTCAGGGGTCCAGTTATAAAATTGCTGGGAGACGTCTATGTGACACCACAGCAATGAGGCGTTAAGCGCTACTTCTCTCCACACATGGCAGACATGGGTGATGCCGATCCAACTATTAAGGCACTTGAATCCATGCTGGTGTCGGCAGAGTCGCCGTGGTCTTGCTGGATTGACATATTGATTCCTCAAATCGCAGAAAATTCTTGAGAGGATTTCGTTTGGCATGCGAGAAATGGGCAATCCTAGGTTATGTTGATGTTTTTCGTTGATTGTCATCATTTTTGAGATGATCCTTGACTGAGATCCAAGTTTGTGGACTTGAATGCGAGCTGGGTCCTGTACTGCTGACTTCTTGAGCCTCTGGGTGTTGGTGGAGAGGAACTTAAACCTATTGTTTGACACCGGGGTGACGTGATCACATGTCCAGCCAAAATTAGAATTTGTAGTTGATTTGTAGCTCCATTCATGTTTCTTGTAAATACCCTTTCAGGTAACTCGCCGCCAAGTTGCCACAGCGTTTCCCAAGGCCCAATCTGGTCAGAGTTCTACGTTGCTGTAACAACCAGCAATGGAGCACTGGGAGCGACACTGCGACGGTGGAGTTCGACAGCGCTTTGCATTCCAATTTGGGTATTTATCGTAAGCAGGCGCGGATATAAACGATTTGCTAGGTTCACCATTTTGCAGTTTGCCGTAAACAGGAATGCTGTTGCTTGTTATTGCTTAAAGAAGACGTCGCCGACCAGCCGAGCCAAGGCGATCACGAAGTCAGTGCGTGAACCAAATTTGACAATTATTTCCAAATTTGATGTCTGATGGTGGATTCAACCGTGACGAAGAGTCGAAGGCCTAGGAAGGATTGATCATTGTGACAATGAAGGCACTTTTCAAAAAGTTAGTAACCGCTTAATCCGTGGTTGCAGGTAACTCAGCAAAACTTAAATTCAGTCACTATCTCTGGTTGCAACGGGATCGAGGTGAGACTTCAGTTTTTGATTCTGGATCGGGCTATGTAACGTGACGGCCATTTGTCTTTCACTTTCCAGCTGGAGTAAGGTTATAACACCCCAGTTTTGGCGTCGCGGTACTACCAGTAACTTGTGCGACATAATGTCCGAGTCATGGTCGGACTGAAGAGTGGAATCCGAACCACATTCGTTGACGGGTTGAGGCCTTCTGAATTTCTCAAGGCTTGGCAGGATATAGCTTTCCTCCATTTTTACTGTTATTTATTCCCGATTTGCGTGGCAGTGCGAGACTGGACGGTATAAAACCTGAAGGTGGACCTTAATTTACAAATTGTCTTTTCACCCCCTTCAAAAAGTCTTTGCTTCTGCTATTTCGGATGACGAAATTTTCGCCTTCACTTGTTACGTTCATCATCGTCCTCTTCCCTTTCTCTGGTGTTCGTGGTCTCAAGGTCCCATTCGAGCGACGAGCACCGAGAGGGGCTTCTGTCAAAGTTTCCGCACACACTGGCGACACAAGGTATGCCTTAGGCCCGTCGACTGCTGCAGAAACGCTTCATAACAGGGAAGATGTGCGGGTAAATTATTTATTCCAATTCGCTATGTTTGGTTCAAAGTTTATTGATGCTTGATGTCTCTCATAGTATGTTGCAAATATCACGATAAATGGCAAGGAGGTTCCTGTCGCACTCGATACTGGAAGCACAGATCTGTGGTATGCCAGTCCTTCTTCCCAGCAGAGCAGTGGTTCATATTCTTTTTACTTAGGGTCAATCCTCCAGGTGGTATTGGAACTTTCAACGACACCAAAATCCCAATAAATATGGGTTACGGGGATGGTTCGTACGGGGCCTCGGGCACCATCGGTGTTTCACCATTTAAATTTGGGACCTACGAGGTGCCGAAGCAAGCCTTTGCCCATGTTACGAATTCCACTATCTCAGGTCTCGAGGAATTGGGTGTCTACGGACTCCTCGGTCTAGGCTTTGATCTCACTTCCGCTTCCCTCGTCAAGGCTATTGTCCAACAAAAGTATGGCAATTCCACCACTTGGGGGAACTCGGTGCTGTACAACATCTTCGATCAAAATCCGTGTCAGCCCGACGTCATTGCGATGCGTCTATCTCGTACAGATGATTTGGAAGACACGAAAGGAGGATCCTTCACGATTGGCGAATACGACCCGGATTATGCTGATGTTACTAAATCGCCGAAGTTGGCTCAATACCCCGAAGGTGGAAGCCGATGGACGACACTCCTTGAGGGCATTTGCGTTGATGGGAAATCTATCCCACTCACATCTGCGATCGAGGGAGTTCCAGCTGGTCGTGTTCAACCGATGCTTGACACCGGTGTTCCTACCGCTTTGTTCCTTGCCCCATTGTGGGATGCGATCTACTCCAGTATTCCTGGGGCTGTCAAGTATAACAAGAATTACTGGCTTGTCCCTTGCAATACCACTACCGTCGTTCAGCTTGATTTTGGGTACGTATTCTATTAAGCTTTTCCTGTGGAGCCCTGATTTTGATTGATGACATAGTGGCAAGAAATATCCCATTCATCCCCTTGATCTCACCCGTATCGGCAAACCGTATAACGTGAACGGGCGTAACGTTTTTTCCTGTTTTTCTGCATTCGAGGTCTTGCCAGACCATTGGGTTAAGGAAGGTTATGAAATTCTTTTGGGAGATAGCTTCCTCAGGAACGTTTACTCTGCGTGAGTCGTTTTAATTTTATCAAAATTCTTATCTGTGAATTGACCATAACTTTAAAAAGATACAACTTTGGTGACAGCAGCTCGAGCGGCAAACCTTACATGCAGCTTTTGTCAACAGTTGATACCAAGAAGGCTATCTCACAGGTTAATACGATTAGGCGGCGTACAACGGCTGATCTTCCCCCTGAGCTTCCTCCCGCTGAGGTCGTCAGGCTTCTTAAACCATCAGTGACTTCCACTGGCTTCACTGGGCCAGCATCAGCTGCGGCCCCCAGCGAACATCGTAAAGGATCGATCAAGGCCGCCATTTCCGGGTCAGCTTCCGAAGATAATTCGCTCTATACCACGTATGGTATTGGCGCTGAAGATCTCAAGAAGTATGGTTTGATCGCTTTATGCCTCCTCGGGACGAATGTCCTCATTGGCTTGATTCTGCTCGTTATTTTTGTGTTTAATTGGGTGCGGAGAGGTTCGGCATTCGGTGGTAGGGGTTGCAGGGCTCGGGTTATGGGGGTTTCAACTCCATATGTGCCGGTGAAGCCACAGGAAGATGGCTCCGACTCAGCGTCATACCCTACGCGATATGGTGACTACCAATGACAAGACTCGAGGTATTTTCCACACATTATATTAACAACATCGCTTAAGCATGGTCGGTCCTGGACCTTTATACAGTGTATGAACTTTTGTAATTTCCTTTACGGACTTTTGGACCTTTTGGGACTCAGGCTCATGGCCATAGATAATCCTTAGATAATATAGATACCAAAGAATGATTTTACCACCCTGGTCCGCTCCTTCATTCCTGTCCTTTATCTAGACCGTGTACAACTGAAAAAACAGCTGGCCTCTTACGGGCCGATAATATAGAGTTTTAATTCGTACTTCAAGTTCATTAAGTAAAGCAACAGCCCATCGCCCCTCCTCCTTGGCCATCAATTGCATCGCACCATTCACTACAATGTAGATCGGTGCCAATCAAATACTTACAAGGGCGAGCGACTCGGAAGAAAGTTGATGATCATGACATGCCGGCCATGATCATCTTTACAAGAGCACTCCCAAAAATGTCATCTCTACTGGCACGTTCGTATATTCCCGCATCCATGTTTAAATTGAGGCTTGCCTGTCGGTAAATTTTACATGTGAGAGCGGACGGCAAGTCATGTGTTTGGAAACCCACAAATTATTTAGTTTCCATGATTCAAGTTGATAATCATTCGCCTTTCAAACGATTTGGTAACCAATCTGAAGCTTGATAATTTTTACATAAATGAATGTTCATGGTCGGATTGATTGGTGCATCAATCTCCACGACGTGCGGAAAGCACATCGTCAATGGCGTAAAGATCGACATCGCTATTTCTGGCGTTAAGCGCACGCGATCCAGTCCGATGGACCTCAGTCTCCACCACAAATACGATCGTATCTTCATCTCAAGAAGAACTGATTCAATGTCCTACATACGGAAAAAGGAGAAGGTCAGCTTTGGACAAGAAAAAGGTCCACGACACATAGGGCTCTACCTCTTTATTCAAATTTCCCAAGCTATCTTCCGCCACTCGTCCACGTCGGGATATCTGCGCCATCGTTGCTTCTCAAATGGGCAAAGGCAATCGTCAGCTTCTGAGTTTCTCCGACAACGTGTTTAGCAGCTGGGGACTCATGACCAAGACGGCTACAGTCAGGTTCTTCAGTCCTCTCTCTTCTGAGTTCTCCGATGATCCCCGGGCAAGAAGATCCAGCAAGACGCCGAGGTCGTGAAAGCTGAAAGAACAACGGGTCAAGCTGAGACCAGCTAGGGTATTTTCAGAATGCTGGACAAAAGCACGGACAGAATGGAGACTTTGACGTGACGACAATTCCAGAATCCTTCCATTTTTAGGACACTGAGAGTTATAAGGTGAGGCAATACTGGGGCGAGTATGGGGGATCACCCATTGATTGAGGCAAGATTGAGGTGAAGTTGGATATCACAGGACGAGGTGTTTGAGCATGCCTGCGTGTTGACTCAGGAATTGCATGAGGTTTGAGCTACCAGTAGGCGTGGGGGGAGGTCCTGAGTAGTAGAGTGAAGTGAAAGGCTCGTCAGTTTTGGATGCAGGCTTGCCTACGACCCCAACAATGAGAAAGAAGAAGGAAACTTCCTCCAATGAAGTGAACTCGGAAGGGATAGGTGGGAAATGAGCGATGAAGTTGGGGGACTTGGAAATAATGCAGAGCTTTCAGACGTTTGAGGCGTAAGCGGCACATGCATTCACGAGGAGTTGACTTGGTTGAGTCGAGCAGAAGATGCCAAATATCTCGGCAATGACGAGAGATGAAATATTTGGAAAGTTGACAACTGCCTTTCCATCAATGTATTGCACTTCTTGATCTTGGATCTTGGTCGTGCAGTGCGGTGGATGAACCGACCGAGGTAGAAGGGCAAGGACCACGCTAGCGCCATCCATACGGTGATTCCCCCCTGATACAACCTGCGAAGGTTCGACTCCGACAGTCAGTGGGTAGTGAGTCGCTGGACGCGATGGACGATGTGGGGTTCACTACAGTGGAAATTATGAGTTGCGAAACCCAAGGGCTTATAGGGGTAATCACACCTGAGTTGCTTGCTAGCCGCGGTCCATAATATAGCCGGGCGAGCGAAACTTCAATCCACAAACCGTAACTAGTCCGACTAATTTAGTCAGCGCAACTCAAGTCAGTCAGACTGCAGTCATGACATCGCTGGGCGAAAGTAATGTCGGTGTACCTCTTGTTCAGTGCCAGATCAAGCAATACTGGATTCATGGCGTAGAGGTTTCTGAGGACGCTTGGCGGGATAAATTGTGTTGTTATCGGTGTGTGAGTTTCGAGTTTTCATTGAAAGTTTGATTGATTTGTCATCAACCGTTACCTATTGCGTTCCATATCGTCGATTTGCAAAGAATGACAGCACAAACCACCGAGACAAGGATCGGCGAAGCAATACAGCGATCGCAAACCACGGCCTCGGACTCTTACGATAACGTTTCCGTCTTTTCCATTTACTGGAAATCTGACGATACCAGTGCGGAAGACAGCTCCCTTTTCATCCAGACTCTTTCAAAACTCCAGAACGTACAAACACGCCAGCGAGGCCTGTCCGATGACGATATTGCTTCTACATTGATACCCGAAATCTACCCAGCAGCATCGCAATCAGGAAGTCGCAAGCTTTTCGTCCTCCATTATGCGGGCCACGCCATCGCTGGTAGTACAACCGACAGCCTCATCATCGTCCCCAAAATCGGTCAGGAACTGGGCCGCGGGCCACAACTTAACATGTCTCTTATTAAAGATGTACTGAAGGATAAATCGGCTTTGGGGTTGGATGTTCTCCTCGTGTTGGATTGCTGTTGTGCCCGTGCCAAAGTTGCAGGACAGGGCGAGAAGGCCAAGGGTGCGAGGGTGGAACTTATGGCTGGTACTGCACCCAAGGGTATCAGCAATCCGGGAGAGGATGGATGGACCTTCACGCAGCATTGGTGTGAAACCTTTACCAAGCTTCTGGAGATTGGAACACCTTTCACCTGTGACGACATCGTCAAAGATCTAACTCCCGACTCTGAGCCAGAGCAATTTCCTTCCACGTTTGTTCTGCGTGAAGGACAGGATTTACCAATCACATTTCGTCGTCATCCTGGTCCAATCGAACCAGCTACTGCGACTTCCCGAAGCGTCGTAACTCATATCGAGGAAAATCCCGATGCCCTTCCCTTGAAGCAATTGATCAATGAGTTGCCAGTACCCACATCTGGTGGTGGCACATTGCTTCTGCTCCGCATTCCTGTCTTTTTGCAAGAGTTTCTCGTACCTCCGGGAGTCGTTCTTTCGTAGTTGGGTTTGGAAGGTGAGTTTGTATCAGTCCAATTATTTCCCCACTAACGTTGTGCGACTCATTAACAGGTCTATGATGTGGTAGTAAGCGTCGCGAGACAGGTATCGAAGGAATTCAGATTAACGATGTCAGATCAAATAACAGTAATACAGTCACTATCTCAACAATGTCATTTTACAAAGATCGTATCCAAATCATGACTAAAAACATTGTATACACTGTAGTAAAGAGTTGTAGGCCCTAGTAAGTACTTGTGAAAATCATGTTATATGTCTTCTAGGTTAAGTGGCTGGCTCGTTTTTGCTGCACGTCAATGTCAGTTGATATACCAGCGGCAGAAGAGCGTACGATACATAGGAGGAGGAGGTGTCGTTAACGTGTCCGCAGTCAGGGCTAATGAAACAGCGCTGTTGAGGATGGTGACGAGGTGGTGGTTTCAATGTGTAGATCACGTCGTACTGGGTGATGTTGATGGGTGGTAGAACCATAGACGTTGGTCAAACCACCAGGCATGGTGTGACTCGTCATTATGGATGAAGGTCTTGAAAACCCTCAAGGCCCGGCGGATGTAGAAGGAAGAGGGACACGATATCGGGATGCAGGACTTCTACTCGCTTGGGATGTTCTATGCGACAGTGAACGGGACTAGAAATAGAAATAGAAAAAATACGAGTCAGTCAAGAAAGAGTAGTTGCCATTTCTAGGAGAGATTTTTACTGGAGGTTGGACATCAGTTCGATAATTCTTGCGACGGGTTCACATGCGACGTAATAAAACTTTGTTCTAGACGTAGGGCGGTGACTTTCCGATATGCGGTAACTACCAGCAGGACTGTAGCTTCGCGGTGGCGGTGGCGGTGGATGGGTAGAGTCGTGCTAGGAAGTTCAATAAGAACATGAAAAAGAAAAAATGGGCCTGTGAAAACCAAAACTCACAAGGGAGGGTTGATGCCGCATCATGTTCACCATCAATCGATCGTGGAAGTGGACTCCCTGTGCATTGACTAAGGACTTCGGGAATAGCACTCATGGGCGTCCGTAAATTCCCTCCGAATGGTTCATTGATTATGTCTAAGGTTGATAGGGTCGATGAACCAGACGATGAATTGCGTCTATGACCCGGTCTGCGGTGGGGTTGGGAAGCAGAGGATTGAACGGGAGGTGGTATTGGTAAAGCTTCTTGACTTGCATTGGATAGCCTCGGCAGCCGGACCGAAGGTGCTGGTTCGGGTGTCCTCGAGAGCTCGAAAGGAGCAGGTATACGTAATCTGTTGTCTGAGTCGTGAGGGTATGAGATAGGAAGGTTGCTGCAGGGTAAACCAACATTGTGGACGCTAATGGGCCTTTTTTGGTCGGGAACATCGGATGCGTGGGTACTCAGTGGTCGCCCAGTAGATGGTTGTGGTGAATTAGGTTGTGTTGCGCTTCCGGCAGGAAGAAGAATGATAATAGAAGGCGATCTTGCCCGGCGGCTTTCTGGGCCCCGTGAGTGGGGTGAAACAGGAGACTGGGTGCGAATAGGAAATTGAGATTGTGTTTGTGCTACGGAGGATCTGCTTTCTTCAGAATAGCAGGCATCGTCCAACGGAGGGTTAGCGGTGGTGTAAAGGACGTCGGTAGGCTCGGCGGCAAGGGCTATATTTCTGCCTTGGTTCAATCCTTCTTGTAATCCAAGTCTCCAGGCCTCTTCGCGTGCAGCCTGAGCCAGCAACGTTTCGTTCAACTGACGCGCCTTTGACCTGTTCTTCGCGGCTTCTTTCTCAGCCGCATGCCGCTGCTGGTCCCGGTCAACAAGAGTGATGGTTTCCTGCGCTCGGTATATCTCTGAGCACGATCCAATTGAATCTTGTAAAGTCTGTGCAAAATAAATAAGCACACGAAATAGGATCCGTTTCAAGTTCGACCCTCACCTGAGGTTCCTCTTTCGCTTGTGCAGCATCTTGCATAGCAATAAGCCAAGCGTCATTGACGGTCTTCAGATTCTGGGGTCAGGTGAGACGCATATGAGCTCAGTGTTGAGCGGTCTTTTGTTCTGTTCTAAAAAACATAAGTTAGATAAAAGCTATAACTGTATTTAGCGCGATGGAATAGTGCCAAATCGCGATCACGTGGTTCATTCCCACTTTCTCACCCGCGATTCTCTCCAAACGTCTCCGTCTCCCCACGAGCAACGCACTGCCGCCTGGGTTACGCCTACATTTTCGATGAAAACAAGTTCGTCATCCCAGATCCAAACCAGGGCGGTGTCCCATTGCGATGGGATAGGAGGAACCGGGCAATTTAAAGTCACCAAAGCCCACCCCGTCGAGCAACCCCTCCGGACCCGAAAGCCTCTTTCTCCATACCAGAAATTGCGTCATGTCGCCATCCACAGCCAGGAAGGTAGGACCTCCTTCGAGCCGCTGTACCTCTTTTCGCAGCTAACAGCACGACTCAGGAAATTTTCAATTTTCTCCCGATGCGATGTCCGGTGCGCCTGTTATCATTGGCATTCGACTAGAGGCCCAGTGAGAATGTATATCCAGATGGCTTCGATGAAGACTATCAGGACACTGTTGTTGGAGTTGCTGTGACCTCGTAAGGGTGAATTAATTTTTGCACAAGGCAGTGGAACTCACTTGCACCCTTCAGCACCAGGGTTTGGTCCCCTTCAAAATGTCATGGGTCTTCTCCACATTGCTGCGTATAGAGTCTCAGGTCACAGGGACGCAGGTCGTCTCTTATCGGAGATGGACGATCGAGGCGTCCTCACGATCGCAGGGGTAGGATTGGCATGGGAGAGAACTCGTTGCATGGTTGTAAGGCTGGTCGCTGGTTTTCCTTCTTTTCTTATGCACCGA
>Ga0307508_10001928_pt1 | contig 22763 bp, 35 predicted proteins | sample 9_EM_MG_FD_203089 | JGI IMG/M metagenome (GOLD analysis project Ga0307508, IMG submission 203089) | Populus trichocarpa ectomycorrhiza microbial communities from riparian zone in the Pacific Northwest, United States - 9_EM | ecosystem: Host-associated > Plants > Roots > Unclassified | place...
GCTGAAAATTCCATTGAAGCTTTATTAGTATATATTCATGATGTATGCCAACTACTGAGACTTTCTAAATTGTGGTTGTGGGGATCGAGAAGGTTGAGTGAGGGCATCATGGGCAGTTGTACCTGGATGTACGGAAACTTTTGGCCTAGTACTTTAGTTACTGGAGCCGACTTGCACGTCCTCTCGCACAGGTAGTCGGCGCCGACGCTCGTCCGCTTTTGATTCGCCGAGACGCCGCCCGATACCACTGCCCGGTCCCGCGCCGGCGGCCGGGCTTCACTTCCGCCGTCCGGAGATGACGGACCAGTCGGATTTCCGGTCTGGAGACGGCTGTCCCGATTGACTGTCTGGAGGCGACGGTCCGTAGATGATTGTCCAGACACGAAGGTCTGGTGACGACGGTCACAAGATGACGGTCAGAAATCAACACGTAGTCGCGCGCGACCGTTGCACGTAGAGAGGAAGCTGTGCATTCGACGGAGCCAATCAAGCAATTCACCGCACTCGTCACGATCGATGCACATATTCTAGCACCTGTAAAAGCCACGATCCCGGAAAACCCATAAAAAATAAAACCTATAAACACGTACAACCAACTATTCCTGCCACATATCACGCACCCGGACACCAACGCCACCCTCCTTCATATCACCCGACCACGATACGCCTACGCCCCAAGCAACTCAGCGCGACGCTGGAGGTCATGCAGCAGCGCCTGAGTCACCTCCGCCTCCGACCCAGTCCCGAAGACCATCTCACTCGGCGTCCACGACTTCAGGAATTCGCTCAGCACCATCATGTCGTCGCTCAAGCCCGGAGCCGGATCGATGATCGTGAATTCGCTAGTCGTGAGGTGTCAGCGGGCTGCAAGAATGGGACCGGAGTAGGAGTAGTTCACGTACCCGTCGAAATGACGCACCGCCTTCGTACAGACCGCGGGTATCGAACTCATCTCGACGCCCATTGTCGCCAAAGCTGGGCCGAATGACATCCTGCCTGCCGCGGCTCGAAGCCAATACCGAACGGGTCCGGCATCGTCGTTCATCTCGAGGAAGCAGTCGTTTTGGAACCGCTGCAGCGCATCGGGCTCGTCATCGGCGAGGCGAGCTCGCTTTCTGTGGCGCCACGATGGCCCGGCGGGATCATCTGCACGAGTCAGTAGAGAGCGCAAAGAGTCAGCGTGAGGGTGCACTTGCCTGACTCGTCGTCGGCTGTTTCGTGTGCCGCTGCCTGGTGCTGCTGGTCCCTGTATTCGTTCTCCCAAAACCGAATGACATCCTCCTTGGCCTTGTTAATCCAATATGGCCATTGACGCCACTCCTGCTCAAAGTACGCGAATTTCATTTCTGGGTGAAGAGAAACCGCAGCGTAGTAGGCAGGCGACTCGTCCAGGCCGACGTAGTACCTAGTTCGCGAGTCAAAGTTAGTATCCCAAGTACAGAATGGAGAAGAAGAGCAGTGCGGAACAAACATACTTGCTGAGCACAGTGCTGGCGGTTTTGAGGGAATTGAGTATCTCGGCCGGCCAACCGGGACCCGAATGTCGTCCCATTTGTGTGTCCACGTGGCTGAGAAGTTCCTCGTAGGCGGGAACAACATCTGTGAGACGGGCCGCCGCCCCCTTCTTCTGCAACAGCAGCATCCACTTTTTAAAGGGATCCAGGAGTTTTACCATCGACTTCAGAACTCCCCAGTCAGTCGGGGACAGCAGGTCGAGGGCCAATGAAGCTTCTTCGCGTTCATTCTCCCGTGACATCTCAGCAGCGAGGTACTCATCTAAGGGATCGCGGAGCAGAATCGCCCGAGTAAGCGCGGCAAGATCGGCAGTCCAGCAAGTGTTGGCGCCTATAAGAAGGTCAAGCGCCACCCCCTCCAGGCTGTGGGTTCGCGCCTTCTCTTCGAACTGCTCGCGCCGTTGGGGCGACTTCAGGATAAACCGGATGCAATTGTGGAGGCGACCGAGAGGGCCCGCCTTCCTCCAATCTTGCAGAAGTCTGATCCGCGCCTCGGGGTCGAGATCGTTGTCCAGGTGATCGTTGGCGGCCACCACCGAATAGTCGCCCCACAGCATGGCTTTGCCGACCTCGCTCACGATATGCGCAAAGCAGCGAATGTGGCGCTGTACAGGGTCGAAGCGGACTCCAATGTTAGCACACTTTCGCGCAATGTACTGCACTGCACTGTCGTTAACGGCGGAACTATCAGTGGTGAAATAACCCAGCTTGCGGGTTATTCCGAAGTCCGCCGCCACCTGCCAAATGCACTCTCCCTGATTCTCGCCGGAAGGGGGGCTCGGTAGCTTCCGCAAACCAAGCAAAATATCGCGGGTCGCCCCGTGGGCATCATCCGCGAAGTGGCCGAAGACGGCCAGGAACGACCGTTGACTTGGCGAAGTCCACGGTTCGAAAGATATGTGAATTGCACCAACTGATTTGGCAAGTGTCGCGCGGAGCGAATCACGCGAAGAGGCATACTGTTCGAGGATCCACGTCCTGACCGATTCCCTGGTGGCCTCCGCGATCCTCGGAACTGCGGTATAGATTGGCGTCTAGGATGATGTCCTGTTAGCACCAGAAAACAAGCAGGAAAATACTAGTAGCTACTTACACAGGCGACGAGATAGCTCGTTAATTGATGGAACATGGCGTTGTCGACAGCCTGTGCTGGAACGTTGAATTGATTAATCCAGCGGTTCAAATACTCACGGAAAACGGTGATGTTGAACGAAACCCGTGGAACCGCCTTCCCGAACGCCCTGCGAATGCGCTGTTCTTCGTCTGTCATTTGGGGGAGTTGCCCGGTTTTCCCAATACGGTGGACTTCGTACAAATGCAAGATTGCATTCTTTGTGGTAGTGGCCGCGAAGGACGGTGCGCTATCACGGTTGGGGCCTAGTTTCAGGTCAGCCAGCACCCCCAGCCAAAAAGTCAAAAGTCAAGCAATGGGGATGGAATACATACACCGAGAACAGCGCCAGCGGGATACACCATCACGTATGATCTCGTGCCCGTTGGCAGGCTCCCATACATGGCTGCGGCGCTTGCGCGCCGTCGGGTCCACGACGGTGATGACGCTGCCGCTAGCGTCACCCGGCGCCGCGCTGTTCTCCGACGCCGCGGGCGACAGGACGGAGGGCTGCTGGGAGCCGTCTGCAGGAGTCATAGTGAAACCGCCCGCGACGGAGGGAACAGGGGTGTTTTGGGAAAGGTTGGTGTTCGACATGTTGTCACGAGGTGGTGGGTTGGGGACGTTCGGTGGGGGAAGAGAAAAAAGTTACTGAAGAAATTTGGGAAAGATGTTTGGAAGATGAGTCGGTCGATGGGAAAGAGATGGTGAAGAGGTGTCGGTGGAAAGTGTCGATGGAGGTGGGAATTCCGCTCTTAAATACCCAAGAGTGCCTGCCACGGATCTGCTCTGGACGAGTTCACACTCGGGTGGAAAGGACAGTATCGCGATGCACAGGTTCAAATTGCCAGGCCGCGGCCCATGTCTCGGCCCAATGTTTTTGGCCACCATAACCTAACGACAAGCACATACATTTGAAAATTGTTCGGACAGAGGAGACACTAGAAAACTGGTCGTATCTTCAGTTTCTGGCGTCGGACTGAAAACAATATCTACGACTGATTTTTCTTTGGGTGGCGCGCGCCGGGTGGTGGGTGGAGTCGTTATCTTCTCACTTTTCACTCCTAGTGTCAGCTGTCAAAATTCCCAATGCGCGCGGAGGGGTTTCCGCGGCTGGTTGTGCAAGGGGGAGGTTCCCCAGGTGGGGGGTGGGGGAGTCGGGAGACGCTCCGCTCGCCCGTGGGCTGCCCTCAGCGGCCGGTGTCCTGCAGTGACTAATCAGCGAGCAGCAGAAATATCTCCTGACGTCCTATCATTCGATTTCTTGAATCCAGGCATTATTGTTCATTGTCTTGAGTCAAGAGAATAGATGCCTCGAGTGAATTGGAAATTGGTCCAAGAAATGGAACAGCGCTGCGCAATTCCCTCGATGCAGTCTAGCGATTTCTCTCGGCGAAATCGTCCTCTGCTGCATTGAACGAACCGTGTGCCCAGAGGGGTCGGGTAGATTGGCCAAGACGACAGGCGGCCCTCGCTCTTGCCGCGAACCTTTGGCAGCTGACCGCCAAGAGGCAGTCTAGACGCCGGGCAGACTTCACAGCAGGATGGCAGCGACAAGGTGGGTCCGGTAAGGTCTGAACGCGCCGGGGTTGGTGGTGCCGATGCGAGGGGCTACTTGCGATACGAGGATCGACAGAGCGAGCCCGGAGGCGAGGGGTTACTGGTAATACGAGGATCGGCAGAGCGAGCGCCGGGTGGCGGGGCCGAAAGAGGGGGGCTACTTGCGAGCCGTGGCCGTCCCCCCCGCCGCAACATCGGTGCCGATACGGACTGCCGGCTTGCAACACCCGGGAAGCCACCATTAGCCGCCCTTAATGTAGCAGTCGTCCCATCCACGTGCTCGGCTGCGCTGCTGTTCTCTATGACTCTGCGTAGCTCGCAGCACGGCGGAAGCAGCTTTGCCTCCACTACCCCCGTGCTCTTTTCTGTTCTCCCAACCCTTCCATCGTTGCCGAGCTGCTTCCGTGGCCACTGGGCACCCCCCCCTTACCGCCCGCACAAAAGTCGGCGCCCGTCGCCCCGCCGTATTCCCCCGTTCTGCTCCTGTTCAGCTCAGCGTTCCGCGATGGCCTTGACAAGTCGATAATCGACTGGGAATTGCTGCGCGGCGATTTCCCTCTGGGGGAGGCACCCCGCTGCCTGCATTCACATCTGCAGCGCTGAAGCAACTCGCCGTGAATGGCTCGTTGTGCACCCACTGTCGATTGAATTATTCATTCTAGTTCTGGGGCGCGGCCGTGTGCTGTCCATCGCCACTTCTGCTCCACGTCCGCTTCTATCCTTCACCCCGCCCGGTTTGTGTAATTGCCCGCACTCGACCCGGCGGTGCCCGTTGCTGCCCTTCGACTCGGTTACTGTAGCCTCGCCTCGGCACCCCCCCCCCCCCACATTACCAACCGAAGGCAACTGACATAATTTTCGCTCTGCGGTTCCGATCTAGAACACAAGTCATCGAGGCAAGTCAGCAGTACCAAATTATAATCTCAGGCAGTGTAAAGACAGCGCTCTCACATACATCTTTCTCAACATTATCTGCAACAACCCCCCCCCCCCCCTCATCCTACGAAGCCACACGCCACTCAGGCACAATCGCACGCCTCCCTCCCACCCCACTTCCCCCACCGCCGAACGCGGCGAACGCCACGAAGAAGAAGAAACGAAAACGACGAGCGAAATAAGGAGCCACCGCCTTCATTTCATCTCCGCCCACGACCCGCTTAGAAGACTCCGCAGCCCCGCAAGTCGAAATGCCGGAGTCATCGCCATCGCGCCAGAGCGCGAAACGTCGCATGGTATGTACAGTCAACTTACGCGTGGCGAGGGGGAGGGGCATTGGTGCGACGGCGGTGACGGTGCCCTGGGGTAAAGAAGATGGCTGACGTTTCACTCCGCGATGCTTCGCTACAGGCCGACTCGCCCATCGAGGATGTCGAAGGAGATACACAAGAGGACTACGTCAATGCAGTAATCGCATCACTCGCGATGCCCGAGGGCGACAAGCCTGCGCCAGTCGTGTCGACGCTGTGGAGCAACGAAGCAAAATTCGACGAGCATGTGGATGGAGTCACTGCATTCGCCAAGATCGCCGGATGTAACTGGACATACTACGTCCAAGAGCTCGTCATCCGCATCGGGAGAACGTCCGAAACGTTTTCTGCGGCGGGCTCGACCGCGTCGGCGACTTCGCCAGCGCTCCACCCGGAAGACAAGGTGCACATTGATCTGGGGCCGAGCAAGAGTGTCTCGAGGAAACATGCCATCATCTCCTATGACGGCGAATGTTCCGGTGAAGATGATTGGCGCATCCACGTCTTTGGTGTGAATGGTATCACGATCGACGATGATCCGCACAAGAAGGATGCTATAGTGGTGTTGCGCAGCGGGAATGTCATCGAGATCGGTGGAGTACAGATGATGTTCGTCCTGCCGAACAAGACCCCTGTCATCGCCCCGTCCATCAGGCGGCGTGCGCGCCTGCGCGAGTATATCGTCGACGAAGAGGTCCCACTCGAGTTTGATCCGGTTCGCATCGGAGCATCTTACGACCTAGATATGGACGTGGCGACAAACCTCTTGTCTCCCGGTTTACCTCCGGTGCGGGCACAGACGGAAACGCCTGTACTGATCAGAAGGCTGAAGAGACCGCGATTGAACCCTCAGCCCAGCAGTGGCGGTGGTGCCATCGGTATCCGTGGAAACTGCCCAGCACCCATCTATCATCGAGGAGTATCGCTGGAAATGCCTGAAGATGTGGATTACTCGCAGGATGCCATGAAAAGGGTGAAGCCGCCATACAGCTTTGCCTTGATGATCGCACACGCCATTCTCTCTAGTGAGAGCGGCCAGTTGACGCTAGCGGCGATATATAAGTTCATCACGGATAAATACTCCTACTTCAGACATACCAATGTCGGTTGGCAGGTTAGTTTGATCCACCAAATCGAAAAATGACTGAGTGAGCTAAAGTTTACGGTGCAGAGTTCGATACGCAACAATTTATCGATGAACAAGGCGTTCCGGAGGATCGCGAGCCACACCGACGAGCCAGGGAAATGTACGAAATGGGGGATTCTGCCGGACCGTGTTGACGAGTACGTCGCGAAGCTGCGGAAACCTTCCCAAGGCGTGCTGCTATCTTCGTTTCCGCCTGGATCACCGCCTTCTTTCAGCGAAGGATCCCAGCAGACGCGGCAATCACTGCTGCATTCGCGAAGCGATCCTCCGATACAGACCACGGAAGGGAATGGATCACCTCACAGCTCGGTAACCCCGCCGCCCCTGCCCGCGGATAGTGTGCAACCAGACACCTCCGGCCATGGCTCCAGCGCCCCCAGTCTCACCAACCCGGAGCAGACGTCAGTGGGTACTCCCAGGACACCGATACATGACGACACCGGCCTGAGCTCAAGCCAGAGTGGTTCGCCCACCCCTGCTGGCAGTGAGCTACTTCTAACCTCGCCGTTCGGCGAATCAGACCCCTTCAACGACGGCGACGACGACGACAGCTTCGACTTCTCAACTCTCGCTCCGGTACCGCGACGGCAATATCCGCGTCCAAATCCGCCCAACACCGGGCGCAGACCGCCCCCCTTCAGCCTCCTCCCTACCTCGAGCCCCGCTCCATTCTGGAAATACATGCACTCCGGCTCTACCCCCTCGAATCTCTTCGGATACAGCCCCCCAAAGGACCGACACTCTTCCAGCCCCCCGCGAGGAGCGACGAAGCCCGAAGACTCCCCGAAGGGGAAAGGTGTTCGCGTACTAGGCAGCCCAATGCAGGATGGTAGTGGAGATTTCTCTCACGGTGGCCCCAGCAATCTGCCGCGGAATGTGGTACCCGCGGACCGAGAGGATGACGATGATGAAGATGGCATCGGAGACTTCTCCGGCGTCGATTTGGTAATGTTTGTACACCGTACCTTTTCCTCCCTTTCACGACAGTGAGCAAAAGCTGAGATAGATTGTGTTTAAACAGGGGTTTTGAAAAAATCGGGAGTTATCACGCCAGGGGTCACTTTTCTGGAAACGATGTATGAGGCTGACCGAGATGAGAGGTGCCATTCATGATATTGCCAAATGGACTGGAGGGAGGATCTATTTCGCAAAAATGGTATCGATACGGGGTTGTCAATTTTTCTTGCTAGGTTTCCGTTTTGCTTTGGGTTCAGGGTGTGGTGATGGTTGGATTGGATGGGTGTTTTTACGGTCGTCTCTCGTCAGCTGAAGAAATGTGCTATTCTATGGGTCTTGCATGTTTGTATATTCTTTGACGGGGCGATATTACACCAAGTTCCCAAGTCATAATCGCCGAGCTCTAAGGTTATAGTCCCATACCCATCCCGCCACAACCAGCCTCCTATGCAGTTATATGCACCAGCGCTATGTACCGCACCAGCAGATTCGTTTCAACTCCTACAATAGTAGATACTACGAAATAGTAGATACTACGAGCGGGCCTAGAGACAGTCACATACTTCAATACTGCCGCCTGTCATACCACGCGAGTTAACATCTCTCGATAGTTAACGACCGCAGTCGGGATCAATTCTTTTTTGCCACCGCCACCGCCAGCCTCGCCAGCACCGCCACGGCTTACCGTCCTCCACGCGCAGTGGCGCCGCTAAGGCGGACGGCAGCAGCACGATATCCCCGACGCGCGAAGACGTATTCTCTGTCGTTGATCTTGCTTATATGGTCCGCCATCGCAACGCCAGTTCCGATGCCGTTGATGTCCATCAGCGCGATGAGTTCCGGTTCTGTCGAATACCGTAGGGCGGACGTCTCCCCCTCGGTGGCATTCGCTTCCGTTGCGACAAACCTGCAGGCACAACCTTCCAGCAAGCGCAACCTGGATTTTCCACTGTGGTAAATGGAATACGGCACAGCTACCCGGCGTAACAGAACGGCGTTAAACACTTCCATGTTGAATTCAGCTCGTGAAGTAGTGTTGCCGAATGCCTCCCGAGGCTATGCTCGCTCGCGGACGGCTGCAGGTGGCCATTCTCCATCACGGCCAAGTTTGCGAACGCGCCGAAGGTGTAGGAAGGCGGATTATATCTGTGCTGTACGTGTACTGGGGACCTGAGCAAGTGTTAGTAGAAAGAAAATTGTAGATGGTGTGACATACATCTTCGGCGTTTCCATCGAAGCCTCCCATCGGTACTGGTGAAATCTCTAGCAACGACTAACTTCGTTTTCGCGTGAATCCGCCGGACGAAGTAGCAAAGGAAGGCGAATCAGCGTCGGCAACACTCGCCATTGTGCTACTGCCCGTCGTTGGCGAGAGCGATTAGGATCGGCAAGGAGGAGTCGTTGAGAAGCCGAATCCGCGGGGCAACTGACAATTTCATCGCGTGATTGGCCTTCGGCATTGGCATCGGTACTCGGATCAGTGTTTGGCATTCTGAGTGGCAGGCTGGGTAGTGCAGGTGGGATGGATCTCTGGTGTGTCGGGTACAGACGATGATAGGAGTACCCAGTGGCTGGTCCGAGGGGTCTTGCACACCAGCCGTACATAGTAAAACATTTCCCCCTGGTCCGAAAATTTTCACGCTAGTGGGTTGCCCAGCTGCCTCCGGCAGTCAGCCCAAATTCGTTACCAGGACAGGCGGGGACGGCGGGTACCCGGTCGGACACTGGCCTTCCTGCAAGACTGCCGCGCCCGCCTCGGCAAGACGGACTATCGAGAGGCCTGTAGGTTCGTCGCAACGGAGGCGAATGTCACCGAGGTGAAGATGTTCACCCCTCGGTATTCGACCGAACCGGAATTCATCGATCTGGTGGACGTCAATGGAATCGGAACAAACGTGACGATGGCGAACAACATAATCAAGGTCAACACCAGAAGATGCGTCTTCACGCATCCGGTAGATAGTGGTGCTGCCGTCACGTGTAACGACGGCGACGGCGCCACTCCCCGTGAAGGTCGGTAAGCTGTGGCTGTGACGGTGCTTTTTGCTGGTGGCGGCGGCGGCGGTGGCAGAAAATAGTTGATCCTCCGCAGTTTCGGGATCGCGCTGACTGTGGGGTGCAATGCGATCAGCGCCAGAAACGTGTGGGAATCCCTTGCTGCGAAACGAGGTGGAGGAGACTATGAAGAGAATCTGCAAGGGAAAAATAACTAGGACCACGGTGGTTCACTATCGAGCTGTACCCGGAGATGACCACTCGCGTGGCAGGAAAGGAGGCAGTATTGAAGTATGTGTCTTTCTCCAGGCTCGCTGCGGGGTGCAGCAGCAACAACTCCGACAACACCAAGCGCGCAGGGAGGCTAATAATGTCGAACAATCGTGGGACGGTTCGAAGAGAGGGTGGCAAACGACAGTGGTATCCAAGATTTATTCGTTGGTTGTGGCCTAATCTTTGCGAATGGCCAGAAGGCTCCAAATATATTCGACGACCATTAATCGTCAAGGCAGAGCCGTAGTACTGGCTAAGGTTTCCCGTGACGCCTGCTCCAAAGTCGATTTCATTCGCAGGCGGACTTCGCATGGCGGTTGGAATCGTGGGATCAAACGATAGGTAAATTGTCGATGCATCGCGGTCGTCGCACCGATTGTTGTCACGGCCTTACACAGAACACAGTGTCAGAGTGCGACGAAAATTTCTTTGCTACCAACAACCGTGAGGGCACCTTCCGCGGTTACGACTGCCCTCACGACTCTCAGCGAGCGGTAGTTTCGGGCGTTGTGAGGGTCGGCGAACTGCAAGTGTAGCGCTTTATCTGGATGAGACCAGCTTGGTGAAATCTTCGGCCGCGACGCGGCCGAAATGGTTGATGCTTGATTTGGTCTTTAATCATTATTTGCGTACGATATCTCGATCATAGCGAGAATATGAACAGTCCGTTTCCCATCCGCAGTCTGCGTAGTGGCGGCAGGTTGCGGGTTCCGCTTTACCCGCCGCCCGGGCGTATCCCGAGGAAAAGCCGTGCGTACCAAAGAAAGTACAAAAGAAAGCGTATCCCGCCTCGTACTCCTCGCCCGCCGGTGCTCTGAGGGATGGCGTAGGGAGTAGCAGTGGCGTCGCCTCCCTTGCACCCAGCTTTCCGACAGCACACAGCTCCTCTGCCTCTCTCTCCGCTTCCCGCTCTAGGCGCTGCCGGTGCTCCCGGTCGGGCGCATCGCTCCCTGAATACCCCCGAACCAGCACTATCGCTCCCACATCCGTCGACAGGACGTCTAGAACCTCCTGACTGCGCCTCCCATCATCCGAGAGATCGCGAATCTTCTACCGGCTCTTCCGTCTTCCAGTCACCTGCGCACCTTCGCCCACGGGATCTTCTGTTGAGCCTTCCACTCCGGGCATTCCTTGAAGAGTTATTCTCGAGTCTGAATCTGCTAGCGCCACCACCAGTTCTGGGGGTGCGTCGGTTCTTCGTCCAGTGCAGGTACTTCTTGGAAAAGTTGTGCCCGGCCTTTATCTGGTAAAACCGCGAGGCAAGTTGCTTGGTGCCCCGTCAGCAGTGCTATCCGGCCTCTGGCTCTTCGCTTACTCCTTGCCCCCAGCCTTCTGGTGTACCTGCAAACACATCATCTTCGAGATCTCCCGCGGGAGATGCGCTAGGGACATTTCTGAGCGGTATCCCGAGATCCTGGTTCCTGTCCAGGTTGCCCAGAGATTCCACCCCGCGGGCGTCTAGCTCCTTCGTCGCACTCCGTCCACCCATCGGTCTTTCCATCACAAGCGGCTCCCCTGTGGGCTGGGCGCCACCGGATCCTGACGACGATAGCTGGCCTAGCTCTTGGCAACATAGCGATGTGTTTCCTCGCCTGGAGCGTGTACTATTGGCCCGGGCGAGACTCCTCGAAACCCATCCGACTGATGGTGGCTTGTGCATCCGTTAAGATGGTGACCCACTCCGGCGTTGTCTGTCCTCATGAAGCCGTTTCCAGCACGTACGCAAGCGCGGCAGACTCCGCATCGTAGGTCTGTTGCTTATAGCCCATGTGAGTTATGATGCCCTCCCAGGTATGGCCATTCCTCCAAAACACCGCATACCCGGTTGCCCCTTCGTGCAATCGCGTCACTTCCGTAAACAAAGTAAGTCCAGAGCGAGCCATCAAAGCCTCCGCCTTGAACTCCGCCTTGACCTCCGCCTTGACCTCCGCCTTGACCTCCGCCTTGGCCTCCCAGTACCGTTTTGACGTCGTGGGCGAGACGGTGTACTCTGTCCTTTCGGCGTAGGCAAGAGCATTTGTGAGCCTCTGCGCGATCGGTCTTGGGGCACCTACGATATGTCGTGCTTGGTCTCCTTACGACAGGCTGAACAGCCGCTGCTAAAAACCCCGCTGGACTGCCTCCATCGAAACCGAGCACACGTTGGTGGTGTGGAAACACCCTGTTGTCGGTCTTGCCAACTGATTGACCTGCAGCTGCAGCTCGTTGCTAAGCCGATAGTGCCCCGGACGTCGTCTCCCTTCTACCACTGCTCCGATCCGAATCTGGCGACTGACTGAATGCATGCCCTCATGACTGTCCTGCAGTTAGTGGGTGATAGCCCCATCTGCCCCGCTAGGCAACGCACAGCAGCGAGGTGAAACAGCTGCTGGAACGGCGGGTGCGCTTATCGATGGGTGGCGGTTTGGGAGACTGTTCACAGTATGCTCATAACCTGTTGGAATGTAGGGATTGATAAAGACGAAAAAGGCGAGGTGATTGATACAACGTCAAAGGAGTAATATTCTCGCGACAAAGAACGGGTCTGAGCGGCTCCCCAGTGGAAAGTTCGGACGACGGTCCCCCGAGCCGGTGATCAGAGACTCGGGCAGCTGTCATCTCAGGACGGCATCACCGGACCGTATTCTTCAGGAGCCCATTTTTCAGACAACGAGTCGATCAGCGATAGCTTCTTCCAGTATGGTATCGTTGTTGGATGCGTTGGCGACGGTAAAGCAGCCTTGCCGGTGGGTGATTCGCATCTCCACTGCCAGCTCCCAAATGAGCGTCGCCTGATTCTGTCCCAAGTGGCTCTCAATGCGACGTCAGAATCCCAATAATAGCGTCTAAAATTCTATAGCAATCAGAAGAGGCCCAACTACTGCAGGAAATCTCCGATGATTCGGACGCATCCACGGGTCCAAGCTGATGTGTACCGAACTGTCAGTCCTGTTGATCGCATTCCGAAAGTGTAATTGCGGGTGCTGGTATGCTTCGAGAATCCAAGATCGAATCGTATTTCCGGAGGAGTGCAATTGGCGGGGAATTGCAGTGTAGGAGGCAGTCTGCACTATTAATGAGTATACATATAAGAAAGGAAAGAATAACAGGAACGTACACGTGCGGCCATAACCATCCAGCGAGCGGAAGCTGGTATTCTTCACTGCGTTGTATAGAATACAGCACAGCCGCACAGCCACACAGCGAAAAAGATCGGCGTTAAACACTTCCAGGCTGAATTCAACTATTGGAGCAGTGTCGCCGAATGCCTCCCGAAGGCTTTACTCGCGAATGGCTGCTGGTGGCAGTTTTCCATCAGGGCTTGTGAATACGCCGAAGGTGAAGGAAGGAGGATTATATCTGTTGTGTCCTGGGACCTAAGTAGGTGTTAGTAGCAAGAAAATTTTAGATGGTGGTGAAATATACATCTCCGGTGTTTCCATCAAAGTCTCCCATCGGCACCAGTGCAATCTTCAGGCAACACCCAACTTCTCCGTTTTCGACTGACTCGTGGTAGACGCAGTAGGAAAGGACCGGAGGTAACACTCGCCTCTGTGCTACTGCCCGTCGGTGGTGAGAGCGATTCAGAATCGGCAAGGAGTAGTCGCTTGGATGCCGAATCCGCGGTGAGGATAACAATATTATCGTTGGCATCGGTACTCGGATGGGTGTTTGACAGACATCCTGAGTGGTTGAGTGGTACGACTGTTCCAGGAGTGCCTTGAGTGGAAGGCTGAACAGAAGATCGTGTGGGCGAAGGTGTGCAAGGAGACTGGAAGATGGACCGGCCGGTGGAAAATTCTCGACCGCTTGGAAGATGGGAGGCAGTCAGGGTGTTGTAGACTTCCTGTGCACGACGGATTTGGAGGGATAGTGCCCGTTTGCGGCGGGGCGTTCAGGGAGCTGTGCGTCAGATGGGAGCACCGGGAGCGCCGAGAGTGGAAAGAGGAGAGAGAGGCGGAGGAGCTGGGTGCTGCACGAAAGTTGGGTGCACGGGAGGCGACGCCACCGCTACCCTACGCCCTTGTTTAGGGCACCCGCGGACTCGGACTTAGGAGACGGGGATGCCCTTTCTTTTGTAATTTCTTTGGTACCCCCTAATTCTACTCGGGATAGGCCCGCGCGGAGGCCAAAGGGAAGGCTCCAATCTGCCGTCACTACGCGGACAGCGTCCAGGAAACAAACTGTATATATTCTCGCCAAGATCGAGATAGGCCACATGCGTGCAATGATTAATCAAAAAATCAGGCCGCGCCACTGCGCCTCATCCATCGCCTCTTGTTCTTTAAGCCTCAACCATTTGATCCACGTCGCGCCCGACGTCACCACGTTTGTCTCAACCATATGACACCCCGCACTTGCGGTCGCCGACCCTCACAACGCCCGAGACTACCGCTCGTGTAGAACGACATGAGGTCAGCCCCAAGCGCGGAGAGTGCCCTCAAGTATGTTAACTGCAACAGAATATTCGTCGCACACTGACACTAGGGCCGTGACCACAGTCAGTAGGGCGAACGCAATGCCACGACGTTATACCTATCGTTTGCACCCACGATTCGAACTGTCATTTGTTCTCTGGCAAAAGAACTCGATTCTGGAGGCGGCATCTCGGCAATCCTTCGCCAGGACCACGGCTCTGCCTTGACGATAATCGGTCGTCGAACAAACCTCGACGCTACTCGCCGTTCGCAAGGATTTGGCCGCCACCAACGAAGCAGTCTCAGATACCACCGCCGTTTGCCACCTTCCTTCCGAGCCGTCCCACGTTCGTTCGATACGATTGCCGATGCCACCTACCTGCACGCTTGGCGATGACAGAGCTGCTCCTGCTCACAAAGCGAGCCTGGAGAAAGACACCTACTTCAATACTGACGCCCCTCCTACATGCGAGTGATCATATCCCGGTACAACTGGATAGTGAACGACCGTCTCTCAGATTTTTTGTATACTCCTCCATCTCCTTTCGCAGCGAGGGTTGACCGGATGTTTCTGGCGCTGATCCTATTGTTCCCCTGAGTCGGCGCGATCCCAAAACAGCTGGGGATCAATTCTTTTCTCCCACCGGCGCCACCGCCACCAAGAGCCGCGCCGGCACCGCCTCGACCTACCAACCTCCACCGGCAGTGGCCCCGTCTCCACCGTTTAGGCCGACTGCGGCAATACGATCGACCGTACTCATGACGACATATTCTCTGTCGTTGATCTTGGTTGTGGTCCCCTAGCGCGAAGAGCTGCGGTTTGGTCGAATACCCAGGTGTGGTTATCTTCCCCTCGGTGACCTACGCCTCCGTAGCGACAAACCTATAGGCCTCTAAATAGTCCGTCTTGCCCAGCCGGGCGCGGCAGTCTTTCACTACGGCCCGTGTCGGACCGGTTCCCCGCTGCCCGCGCCCTTGCTGGTATAGGATTTGGACCGGCTGACGGAGATTGCCGGGCAACCCCTAAGGTGAATTTTCGGATTACTATGAAACGCTATACTCTGGCCGGGTATGCAAGACTCCACACACCAACCACTATGCATTCCTACAGGCTGATCTACCGGGACTGCGTCCATGCGCCAGATTACTAACGCGAACCACCAGCTATCGGTGACCCAGGGCGAGCGAAAACCCTCGAACTCCTCACGCGTAAGTACTACTGGCCACAGATGCGGAAGGACGTCGACCGCTTCGTGAGGAACTGCCTCTCCTGCCGACGAACGAAGGCCACCCGTCACGCCCCGTACGGCACACTACGTCCCCTACCGGTACCAGCCTGGCGCTGGCAGCACATCTCGGTTGACTTTGTTACAGGCCTGCCCCCTTCGACGGGATATGACGCCATTTGCGTGTTCGTGGACCGTCTGACGAAGCAGAGACACCTGCTCCCCTACACGATGACCATCAACGCGGAAGGGCTGGCCGACCTCTTCTTTGATAGGGCCTTCCGCTACCATCATCTTCATCCGACACGCCAGTTATCCGTCCTAGAAGCACTACCCAGCCAACCTCCAAGAATGCCACAGAGCGATTCGATTACGGATGCCAATGCCGAAGATAAAACACTTGATACTGTCATTCCCCCCGCAGATTTGGCTCCCGAGAGACAACACCTTGGCAATCCTGAATCGCTCTCGCCGCCAGCGGGCAGTACAGTGGTGCGTGTTACCTCCGGTGTTTGCGCCTTCCTTTCCTACTGCGTCTGCCGGATACACGCGAAAACGGACAAGGTGGGGGTGACTAGATGATTTCACCGGGGCCGATGAGAGACTTCAATGGAAATGCCAAATATGTATGTCACCACCATCTACAATTTTCTTTCTACTAACACCTGCTCCCAGCACATGTACAGCACAGATCAAATCCGCCATCCTCCGCCTTCGGCGCGTTCTCAAATTTGGCCCTGATGGAAAATTTCCACCAGCAGCCAGTCGCGAGTAAAGCCTTCGGTAGGCATTCGGCTGCACTATTCCACGAGTTGAATTCAGCCAGGAAGTGTTTAACGCCATGCATTTACGCTGGGTGGCTATGCTGTATTCCATTCAACGCAGTGGAGAATACCAGCTTGTGCTTGCTGGATGGTTATGGCCGCACGTGTACGTTCCTGCTATTCTTTCCTTTCTTATATGCATACTCATTAATAGTGCAGACTGCCTCCTACACTTCAATTCCCCGTCAATTGCCCTACTCCGTAAATACGATTCGATCTTGGATTCTCGAAACATACCAGCACCCGCAATTACACTTTCGGACTACGATCAACAGGACTAAGTAGGTATTCAGTACACATCAGCTTGGACCCGTGGACGCGTCCGAATTATCGGAGATTTCTGGCAGTATTGCGCATCTTCTGATTGCTATAGAATTGAAGACGCCACTACTGGGGTTCCGAAGTCGCATTGGGAGCCACTTAGGACAGAATCAGGCCACGCTCATTTCGGAGCTGGCTGTGGAGATGGGAATCACCGACCAAATAACGTTACCATATTGGAAGCGATCGCTGTTCGACTCGTTGTCTGAATAATGGCCTTCCGGAGAAGACGGTCCGCACAAGCCGTCGTGCGAACACAGATGCCCGAGTCTCCGAGCACCGGCTCGGGGGACCGTCGTCCGAACTTCCCACCGGCGAGCCGCTCAGACCCGTTCTATGTCGCGAGAATGTTCCTTATTGCCGTTGTATCAGTCAATCACCTCGCTTTCTTCAGCTCTATCGTTCCCTAAATTCCAACAGGTTATGAGCCTGCTGTGAATAGTCTCCCGAACCGCCACCCATTGATAATCGGACCCGCCGTTCCTGCAGCTTTTTCACCTCGCTACTGTACGTCAACTAGCGGGACAGATGCGGCTGTCACCCACCACCTGCAGGAAAGCCATGAGGGTATTCATTCAGTCGGTTGCCAGATTCGGATCGGAGCAGTGGTAGAAGGGAGACGATCTCCGGGGCACTATCGGCTTAGCAACGAGCTGCAGCTGCTGGTCAATCGGGTGACAAGACCGAAACAGGGTGTTTCCAGACTACCAACTTGGGCTCGGTTTCGATAAAGGCGGGGCTCAGGGCAGCAACAGAATAGCTGAAAGGCGTCCACCGGGGTTTTTGACTGCGGCTGTTCACCCTACCGTTAGGAGACCAAGCACGTGAGATCGTTGGCGCCCAACACCGATCGCGCAGAGGCTCACAAACGCTCTTGCCTACATCGGAAGTACCGAGAACACTGCCTTGCTAGAGGAGCCGGAAACCCACGACGTCAAAATGGCACGGGAGGACGAGACGGAGGTCAACGCGGAGGTCAACGCGGAGGCGAAGGCCGAGGCAGAGATGTCTCGCTTTGGACTTACGTTGTTTACGGACGGGATGCGACTGCACGAATGGGCAGCCGCGTATTCGGTGTTTTGGAGGAAAGGCAGACCTGGGAGGGGGTTAAAACACACGGGCCATAAGCTAGAGGCCTACGATGCAGAGTCCTCTCACCACCAAAGGGCAGTAGCAGAATGACGAGTGTTACTGACGCTGCTTCGCCTTCCTTTGCTACTGCGTCTGCCGGATTCAGGCGAAAGTGATGAAGTTGGCCGTTGCTACAAGATTCACCGGCGCCGATGGGAGGCTTTGATGAAAACGCCGAAGATGTATGTCACCACGATCTACCATTTTCTTTCGACTAACACTTGCTTAGGCCCCAGCACACGTATAGCAAAGATATATTCTGCCTTCCTACACTTTCGGCACATTCACAAGCTTGGCCATGATGGAGAATTGCGACGAGCAGCCATTTGCGAGCATAGCCATCGGGAAACATTTTGCGGCACTACTCCACGAGTTGAATTCAACACGGAAGTGTTAAATGCCGTTCTGTTGCGCTTGGCGGCTGAGCGGTATTCATTTCAACGCAGTGGAGAATTGCAGGTTGCCCTTTCTGGATGGTTGTGGCCGTCGGTGTACGTTCCTGTTCTTCTTTCCTACCTCATAGATATACTGATTGATAGTGCAGACTGCCTCCTACACTGCAATATGTCCACCACTTGCCCTCCTCGAGAAATACGTTTCGAGCTTGGATTCTCGAAACATACCAGTATCCGCAACCACACATTCGGAATACAATCTACAGGACTGACTGTGTGGTACACATCAGCTTGGGCCCGTGGATGTGTCCGAATCATCGGCGATTTCTTGCAGTAGCTGAGCATCTTCTGATTGGTATGGAGATGGAGTTGCTACTATTGGGTTTCCGACGTCGCATTGCGAGCCACTTTGACAGAATCAGTCCACGCTCTTGCGGGAGCTAGCTGTCAGAATAATGGGCGTCCGAAGATGACGGACCGGAGGCGACATGTCCGGAGATGACAGCCGCCCGAGTCTCCGAGCACCGGCTCAGGAGACAGTCTTCCGTCCTTTCCCTCTGGCGAGTCCCTCGGGCCCGCTGTATATAGAGAGAATATTCCTTCTTCGACTTTGTATCAATCAATCAATTCGCTATCTCTGTCTCTACCGATCCCTTTATTCCAACAGGTTATGAGCCCGGATTGGACGCTATGCCAATCCACTACCCACCGATAATCGCACCTACCTACCCCTTGCGCCTCGTTTCTTCATCTCATCCCTGCAGTCTCGCTTTTAAAGCCTCAACTCCTGTTAGCCTAATTGCCAAGCTTTAGTTCCTCCAACAAAGATCCGAACCTTTTGCAACATGGAATCCACGAAGTTCACCTGCAAGCACGGCTCCACGGAGATGCTCAACGATCGCAACTACCACTCCTGGAAGCGCTCACTCAAGGCCTTTCTGATCGCAGAAGACGCATTCGGAATCGTAACCGGAACGGAAGCACCCCCGAACGGGGGAACGACTGCTCAGCTCCGTGACTTTCGCCGCCGGTCTGGACGGGCCTATTCGCTGATATACGCGTCATCGGACGAAACCACGCGATCCCTCATCGATAACCTCCCCAACGAAGAACCCAACCACGTCTGGACTGTTCTGCGTCTGGCATTCGATACCTCAGCCCCGCCGTCCTGGCGACTTACGACCGATCACCGTTTTCACAAGACTACAATGAAGCCGGGCACCTCACTCTCGGCGTATACCTCCGCACTAAAGGATATTCGTCAACCGCTCGCTGGCTCCCAAGAACGTATCTCAGATAATGTCCTAATCGGTCACCTCCCTTCTACGCTCCCGGAGACATTTGCCACTATCGCCGGCATCATTGAGAACAAGCCCGCGGCTGAACTTACTCTGGATGCCGTCACCACAACACTGATTGACGCCGAAGCCTCAATGGCACTCCGCAACGACCAAGTCGGTTCGAACCTGAACATCGCCGGCACCACCACGCAAGCGCTAGCAGCAATGACTCGACACCGTGGCAAGCGAGGGGGTCACGGCAGCTACAGAGGTCGGAAGCCTTACGAAAGACCTAGCGATTCGCAGCTACGATGTTTCTACTGCACACGAGAAGGGCACAAGGAAGCCAGCTGTCAGTTGAAGCAAGACGCAGAGCGACTCAGAAAAGAAAGGTGGTCTCAGGAAGCCTCTGCACAGACTGCCCGGGTGAACTTCGGGGACTGCCCGAGTGAGGTTGTGGTTCACGGCTTATAGCCTATTGCAGGAATGTTTTCTGAGCACCAAATGTTTGGGCGGAGCTGTGTTCGCGCTCGGTGATGCTGGAGCTGCAGTGGTGCCCCATACAGGAGCTGCAGTCCGCGCTCGATGTTGATGGAGCTACTCTCTACTCTCAATGCTGACAAATGGACAGATCATCCATCGGATCGGCCTGGGAATTGGCCTGGTATCCAGGTGAAGCTTCCGGTGAAGCACAGGCAGATGGTTCAACAGGTTTTCTTTCCCTCTCTCTTATATCTTTGGTGGATGCACTCTTTCTCCTATCTCCGTGGTTTTCCCATGAGGTTTTTACACGGTTATGAGTTTTAACGAGGCATCCGAGGATACTGGGGTTTCACTGTTTTTCTTTCCTCTGCTACTGTTTGTCGCTATACTGCCCGTTTCGATTTCTCCTTTTATCCTGTGTTCCTTTGCATCTTCCATACGAGGGGAAGTGTCAGAATAATGGGCGTCCGGAGATGACAGCTGCCCGAGTTTCCGAGCACCGGCTCAGGGGACAGTCTTCCGTCCTATCCCCCTGGCGAGTCCTCGGGCCCGCTGTATATAGAGAGAATGTTCCTCCTTAGACTTTGTATCAATCAATCAATTCGCTATCTTCGTCTCTACCGATCCCTTTATTCCAACACTAGCTGTGGAGATAGGAATCACCCAGTGCCCACCGGCATGGGTGCTTTACAGTCCATAAGCAACCAATGGCGATACCACGTTGGATGATTGACTTGCTGCCTGAGCAATGAGCGTCCGGAGATGACAGCTGCCCCAGTCTCCCAGCACCGGCTCGTGGACCGTCGTCCGCCGTTTCCTAATGGAGAGACCCTCAGGCCCGTTGTATGCCGAGAGAATGTTCCTCCTACGATGTTGGATGAGCCAATCACCTCACTTTCGTCAACTTTATCAATCCCTATATTCTAACGTTATGAGACGGTTTGAGCGGTCTCTCAACCGCTACCCATCGGTAATCGCACCCGCCGTTACTGCTGCTTTTCGCCTTGCTACTGAGAGCCGACTATCAGGGCTGATGGGGCTGTCACCCACCACCTGCAGGAAAGTCATGAGGTCATGAATCCAGTGAGTCGCCACGTTCGGATCGGAGCTGTGGTAGAAGGGAGACGACGTCTGGGGCACTATCGGCCTAGCAACGAGCAGCAGCTGCTGGTCTATCAGGAGGCAAGAGCGACAACTGGGTGGTTCTAGACAACCAACCTGGGCGCTGTCTCGATGCACCCAGGGCTCGTGGTAGCGACAGCACAGATGGAAGGCGTCCAGCGGCGTCTTTAGCAGCGGCTGCTCTGCCTGCCGCAAGGAAACCAGGCACGGGCGATCGTTGGTGCCCCAACATCGACAGCGCTGAGGCTCATAAACCCTCTTACGTACGCCGGAAGGACAGAGAAACCTGTCTTGTTAGAGGAGCCGAAAACCCCCGACGTCAAATTACTCCGGGAGGACGAGACAGACGCCAAGACGGAGGCAGAGATGGCTCGCTCTGGACTTACCTTGGTCACGGACGTGAGCGACTAGACGATGGGGCATCCGGGTATGTGGTGGTTTGCAGGAAGGGCCAGACCTGGGTGTTTATCAAAACTCGCATGGGTGACAACCCGGACGCCTACGAAGCAGTATGCGCCGCTTTAGCAAAAGCGCTGGAAACGGCTTCACGAAGGAAGACAACTCCGGAGCGGGTCACCATCTTCGGGGATGCTCAAGCCACCATCTGACGGATGACTTCGGAGCAGCCTGGTCCTGACAATATTTCGCGCTCCAGGCTAGGAAAGATATCACACTTTAGCGCAGAGCTAGGCAAGCTATCGTCATCGAGATCCGCTGAGTCCCCGCCTGCAAGCGAGTCACTGGTAATGGAAAGGCCGATGAGTGGGCGAGGATGCCGGCGGACGAGCTTGACGCCCGCGAAGAGGAATCTTGCTTAGCCGCCGCGCCCGTCCTCCTGCCCGCCGCGCTGTCACCACCTGTAGCCTTGCCACCCACCTGTTGCTCTTTTCGGCGTCGCATACGAGCGGACTCAGCGGAGGCGCTACTGAACAGCAGCGACAGCGGAGGAAGGAGGAAAGCGTTGGAGCGCGAGGGAGAATGGGAAGTTTATGCTCTTGGTATGCTGCGACTCAACGAAATGGAATTGGATTGAGCTGCAAGTCTATGGATTGCGGAATGGGTTGATGGAAAGACCAAATGAAGGAATGGGACGGACGGTTTGACAGATTGAGCTGCAGGCAGCAGAGCGGTACATTTGTCCATTGTGGATGACGATCTCTGGCACGGTTCCAGCCACCATCCTCGCGGTGTGTAGCTGCTGTGCGACACTGGTACGATGCGGACTGCGCCGCCCTTGAAAGGCCGCTGGAGTCACCCTTCGGATCTCCAACGACCCCGAAACGGGTCCATATCGTCACGGGCGTCCAAGAAGCCATCAGACGGATGGTGTCGAAGGAGTGCGGCCCTGGCCAACACTACGCAGTCCCGGCGAGTAACAATATTGCCACGCTGCGAAGGGCAAGTCTAGGCATTATCATTGGGGTGCGGCGGTGCCCTACTCGCAGGGGAATCACCGGCAACGAAAAGACGAATTGGGCAAGGATACCCAGTGGTACATGCACACTTGTGCTCCACAGTAGTCTAGCCAACAACCTCTGGTGGCCAAGTATGTAAGGCGTCTCCTTTGTAAAGACGCGATCCCCAGTTCAACTCCGAGTCGGAGCATTAATTGTTTTCTCTCTTTATTTTTGCTTGGCCTGCGCGCAAGCTCTAGGCGGCAGTCATTAACTACCAAAGTCCAAATAGAAAATTTGGCAACCCGCATTTCGCTCCCGCCCCCTATTGAACTTTGTACACCACGCCAATACTAGGTGCCTTCCCATATATGACATAGTTAGTG
>Ga0307508_10001930_pt1 | contig 22751 bp, 24 predicted proteins | sample 9_EM_MG_FD_203089 | JGI IMG/M metagenome (GOLD analysis project Ga0307508, IMG submission 203089) | Populus trichocarpa ectomycorrhiza microbial communities from riparian zone in the Pacific Northwest, United States - 9_EM | ecosystem: Host-associated > Plants > Roots > Unclassified | place...
GGCGGATGGCAAAGGGAAGCTTGCAACGTGCCGCCATCGCGCGGACAGCGGCGGGGAAACGGTCAAAAATGTACGCCGCCATAGTCTAGATAGGCTTCATGCGAGTATGATAAAACAAAAAAAAAAACTCGCTGCGCTTAGTCACTGCTCGAACGGACCTCAACCCTTTTCCTACTCTCGAGACTATTGTCTCCTTACTTCTCTGCTGCACTGTACCTTCCGTTTACCTTCCTATCAAACAACAGGTTATGGGCCCCGTCTTCGCGCTATTGAATAACCTCGAAAATCCTTTTTTTTATGAACCTCACTCGATTACCCATGTATCGTACACCTCGAATTGAAACTTGGGGTCCAAGGCAAAGACCCCGCGATACTCCAGGGTTCGCTAGGTATGTCTTTAACCTACTGGTGGAATGCATCTACGGTATCATCACAGGCAAAGAGACAAAAAGTCACTGGGCTGAACCGTCGCCGCGTCATTGCCGCTCCAACGAACCCCCAAGGCCGACAAATCTGCAAATACAGCCTCCTCAGGCTATTCAGTACCAACATCAATATCGCCTACACTGACCACTTCGGCAATGAGCGCCAACCCTCCGTTACGACGTCGCCCAAGCCTAGGTGCAGAACCGCCCGAGAAGATCTACGGAATGCATATCGGCCTGTAGGGCGTGCGTACGCAAAGCGTGTGGGTTTGGCTAGCGAACGCATCAAGCGGACTTTCTAGCGCCTCGAGCAATTCCACCGCATCGAGCAGATCCAGCGAGTCAAGCGAATCAGTAGGTCGAAATCGGCAAGTCAAACAAACCCGAAGTACTCCCAACGGCATGCTACATATGTATGTACCTACACGCCAGAACGTCGAGCCGAGCACTTGAGCGCAACATGTCATACGAGATGCTGCACAGCGACGATCGGCTACACCAGCGGTATCAGAACGCCATAATGGATGTCGATACCGATACCGATGCCAGAGCTGACAAGCCGAAACAACGGGTCTGCGCCAAGATGGGAGCTCACTCCAGGGCATACAGTGGTTGGTTTCACGACGCAACCAGGAACTGGCGTATCTGGGATCCAGAGTTCAGGAAGGCTGTTCAATGTTCAATATGATGTTTGATGAGAGCAGAACGGTGTACATGCCATGTCTTGACAACGAGAGATGCACGGGTCTCCCAGATAAGGAGCCGATTTGTGTTGAGGAACTGAATGCGGTGGATCCATTGGAGTCACCACCGCAGCCAGCGAGTGAATCACCGCTGAAGACAGCAGGACAGCTATCTGACGAGGTGGCCGTTGTAGGTGCAGCACGGAGCACAGGAGCTCGTAGTGCTGGCATGGAACTGCTACGAAGGACAAGAAGCAATAGGACCGGAGTTTGTGGCAGCCAACTTGAGCAGTGGCCCACAGTCCTACCAAGAGGTGCTTAACAGCTCTATGTAGACAGTGGTTGGATGCCATACGAGAAGAGTACGTATCTCTACTGGAAAACCTACATCCATTCCCGTGCAGCATTCCGGCAGCGAGCGATAAGGCAAGACCTGCTCCCAAAGGCACAAGCGGACCCAGGTTGTCGACTATGACAAGACAAGTACCGGTTAGTAAGAAGTTGACTACGTTCCACTTCATGCTAAGTTTTGCAGCCCCCAACGAATGAAAGACTGATCACCTCGGCGACATCCCCGCGTTCCTCACTCCGGAAATCGACAAGGCCACACAGATTCGGACTGGGAAAGTGACAGAGGCGATCGGAAGCCTCAAGCGTTTACGTCTTCCAGACATACGGAGCACTGGTCTCACAGAATCCCAAGAAGCGGATGGTCATCGCAAAATCGACCACCGAAACCGAATACCTCGTCTGCTTCGAAGCTACCCCTGAAGCTCAGCCGCTGGTTTACCTACGGGGAGGCGTCACCGGTGATACGGCAGTTTCGCTCATCTACTGCGAACCCAATGGCGAATTGAGCATCATACGTTCCACATCAAGCGGCAGCTTACAAGACCGAGCAATTTGACGTTGTATCCTACTGCAGGTTACTCCCACTGGGCTTACTGCAGAGGTATTAACGAGGCAACGAGGCCAACGGAGAGGGGGATTTACATGTCTCGTTTCATTCTTTACTATTTACTTGCTGCTCCACCGCACATGGGACGCAAGGGGGAAGTGTTGTATATCACTCGTTGCGCTTAGTCACCGCTCTCCATTCCTACTCCGGAGAATACTGTCTCCTTACTTCTCTACTGCATTTGTACCGTACAATCTACCGTTTACTGTCACATTAGACAATACGATACCGGATCTATCCTGTTCGGACCACAAAACGGCCCCGAGCCGTCCTCAAACCCGCCCCGTCTCAGAAGCGACGCTAAATCTTCGGGATTGGGACTGGCGGTGATCTATGTCTCTCGCGAACCGACGAGTGTGCCATCGGCATGGAGATATCTATAAACCTTTCCAGCACTGTGATGTAGTCTGGTACGGCACCCTTTACTCTGAATGCGGGGCAGGCTGGCACGCTAAGGTGGTTTGGGTTTTCGGGACATACTGCTTGGTTGAGACCAAAAGACGGAGCTCCTTTAAGCACGTCTCGGGTCGGGAGGACAATGTTAATCGTCGCTTGTTTCCCACTAATCCCAAGCTTCAATTCATAGTCTGAGCTCGGCATGATCAAGTATGGTCGCATGCGAGTGATGATTAACTAGCCAGTTACTCGTACAGCCGCGGGATTTCGCGACTCGACCGGCGACAGAAGGGGCAGGTGTGCTGCGCATGGCTCTGCATTGCACGTGACGACCACATCACATCCGCAGCCGCGCAGCCCCGCAGTCTGAGACTCATCACCACCACCACCACCACCATGGAACGGGACCCCTACGAAGTCCTCAACCTCCCCGTTGACGCAACAACCGAGCAGATCCAGCAGCGGTTCGAAGAAGCCGTGCTAAGCCGCCATCCCTCCGACTTGGCCGTGATCCATGCCGTGCGCATGCTGCTTATGGACGAAGGGAGGCGATGCGAGTGGGATCGGCAGCGGCCGGCTGTCAACGAGACTCTGCACGGAGAGGAGGAGGAGGAGAGGCGGCGGCTGCGCGAAGAGGAGATGCTGGCCGAGCGGCAGGTGGAGTTCAATCGGGACCGCTCACGCCGGCAGCGACAGCGGCGACCGTCGCCTCCGCCGCCGTACGGGAGCACTGATTACGGCACCTGCAGTGCCTCACCGCCGTACTCGCCGCCGACCGTCCGCAGGCAGAAAGCGCCCCGCAACCGGGACGAGAGAACACCGTTGTTCCCAAGCCGCCCACAAGGAATCCTGCTGGGATTTCGGCGGAGGGCCGCCGCTTGCAGCTCAACGGTGGCTGCCGCCGCATTTCATTTCATGGTCACCGTGTTAGCCCCCGTCCTCCAGCTATTTGCCGTCGCCTTCATCAGCGCATCCGCTTTCGCCATTCCAGTTTTTGCCCTCTTCGGCATAATATGGCTCATCGCCATAGGCCTCATGGGCCTCGCCAACGCGCTGGGGAGAGTACACTGGCCACAGCTTCCACCGCCTTACCAGCGGAATATCGCGATCGTAGGCGCGGGCCCAGCCGGCGTGACGACCGCATACCAGCTCTCCCAGCTCTGCTCCCAGCAAGGCATTCCGGTGCAGATCACGATATACGAGCAGTCGTCGCACATCGGCGGGCGAGCCGTTCACTCCATCGTGCTCCCCACGGGCGACAGCCTTGAGCTCAGTGCCGGTACCTTCCCAAAGACCGCCAGGCTCTTGACGTCGGCGGCCTACAATCTGGGGCTGGAGATTCAAATGTTTTCGAATAACGCCACCGACCTCACCGGCCCTTCCGGAACCGGCTCCTTCGGCGTGTTTGTCCCCCATGATGTACGAGCCATAGAGCAGCTGACCAACACCTTCTACCTAGCTACGACGGCCGCTCCTGGGCCCTCACTGAATCAAAGCCGCACAACTTCTTCGACGACTATAGTTGCTTACTATTCGGCGGGTGGGGGACATCCCCACGTCGCGTCAGCGGCCTCATCACGGATGCTCGGAAACGACTTCCCTACTTGCACAATCCCTTCACCGACATAGGGGGTCTCGTCGCCGCCGCGGGCGTGAGCCAGCTCGCGCAGAAGACCGCCGAAGACCTCCTCGGGCTCGCCGGGGTCTCGTCCGAGTTCCAGCGGGAGCAGCTAAACCCGTGGGTCCGCGGACGGTACGGGCAGAACCTGGGCACGATCAGCGCTCTGGCCGCATTCATGGCCGCCGACAACACCGCACCGCTCGTGGCCGTCCTCGGGGACGAGGTCAGGGGCACGGCCGCACTCTGGGAGCGGATGGCCACCCACACGGGAGCCACGCTGAACCTACACACGCGGGTGAAACACCTCGCGCAGGCTCCCTGGGGCGGCTGGGAGCTCACGTCCGCGACGCCGTTCGATACGATCACCGTCGCGTACGACGCCGTTGTCGTGGCAACTCCCTGGGCGCTCACCCAGCCGCACCTCTCGACCGCGCCACTGCTGTCCACGCCGCCCGTGACGACCGAGTACACGCCACTGCATATCACGGTCTTCACGTCACCCTTCCGGCTCTCGCCGCACCCGTTCCATGGCAACAAGAACATCCCGGACCTGATCCTGACGACGCCGTGTTCGTGGGAGTACCGCCAGGTCTCGGGCCGCAGTGGCTCCGCAGGCCTTGGTCAAGCGCCGTTCTGGAGCCTCGCGGTCCTGCGCACCATCGTCGAAGCCGGCGAGAGGCGGTGGCTGTACAAGCTCGTCTCCGACACGGAAATCACCGACGCCGATGTGCAGCGCCTCGTCGGCGTCGGGCATCCGTTCAACATCGTTCATCGCCATTACGTATGTCATCCCCCCACCCGTATTGTGTCTCTCTCCGACTGACGCGCAACAGGCGCCCGCGGCCCACCCGCTCCTGCCTCCACGATTGCGGTACAGCAAGACCCGCCTCGAGGAGAATCTCTGGTACACCGGGGCCATGGATGAGCTTGCTTCGGGTGTCGAGTGGGCGAGCATCAGCGGGGCGAACATTGCCAGATTGATTGTGACGCAATGGCGGAAGGAAGGGGTGAGACTGGATCCGAAGCGCAGGATCCCGGTTCCGTCGGCTACTAATGGGACGGAGAGCGCGGGTAAAGCGGATCGTGAGGGCTGATTGAGGGGCCCTCGTTTTGGTTTGCACTTCGAGATCATTTGGATACGTTTTGTTGCGGTGTTGCCATGCTTTTCGATTATCCTCATGGATTGTCACGCGTTGAATATAATAAATATTGTGCCGCATCCCTTCGTCGGGCAAAATGGTGGTAAGTGCATTAGCGCCTCGCTTACTATAATGACTAATACTGCCGAGTGATATCAAAATCATGCTGATCCCTCCACGTTATGCCACTTAACCCAGCATTCTCCTCCCTCAGGCCCACAAAGCGCTGTGGCAAGCTGGCATGCAGTACACTCGTACTTCGTCAGCTTTGGAGCTTGCCGGCCAAACTTATCTACTCTTTTTAAACTCAAATCTACATACAATGCATCTACTAGTATGCTTCTTCACCAGTATAACTACGTAGCTTACGTCTCCCATCAGCGTTGCTCCTAGCTACATCTATCGTGCGTGCCCATTCCAAATCCTCAGTCCTAGAATGGAATGCAAAATGGTCCGTGTTCTTCACCTACGTGCAGCGTACTCTCAGCTTCCTCGGTACCTTGGTGCCCATAATTTCTTTGGTAAGTAGTCGACGGAAGCTGGCAGTTGAGTAAGCCTGATGAAGGGGTGCAGGAGCCGGATTGCAAGCGGTATCGATGGCCTCAAGGAAAGTTTCGTCATGAGCGAGCGACCTGTATGAGAATACCGTATTATCTCTCGTAAGAGGTCCCCCTTATAAATACCACTACTATAGGTACTAACGCAGACTAGCGCGGACTAGCGCGCTTATGTACTAGTGCAATATCAGATCGCGGCTGCGCCAAGGGCGGAAATCTTCGTGATTGCTCAGGCTGATCGGGCTCCGTCCATAGAATCCGCTACGGTATCTACAGTTCTAGTTGGGACTCGTCCGCGTGCCAACGGAAGTCGTACTCAACACCATCTTCATCCTCCCCATCGCCCTCAGTGTCGGTAACATGCGGGAAAGAAATGACATGACTGCGCTAAGGTTTCCCTATCAGCCTAGCACTTCTCCGAGTTCTTACTGCTGCTGGTGCGGCCGTTTCTGCTCCACCTCTACGCCCTTTTTCACCTCTGCCTCTTGGTACAGTACCTCCAAAACTTAACGTGCCAAGATCGACGCTCCAAGTGAATCACTAGCTCTGCGTGCAGCTGCAGAGAGAAATGCCGAGAAAGATTTGCTGTTGTGCGCGGCTGAGGGCGCGGCCGGTGCTACTGTTGGGGATGGGGCCGAGAGTGAGTTGCCATCTATAACCGGACCGTGCTCGTACTTCCTCCCGTGTAGGTTTCCGTTTTCCCACCTTGCGCGTCGTCCACCCGCCCGTGCTCTGCCCAACACAGTACTCCGATCTCCAACTCAACTGTTCTGCATCGCTTGGCTCTGGAAGGCTGTCCACAGCTGGTAGAAATCCCCACGGCAATCCTTTCGCAAGCAGCCTTACTGTCGGATTCGCCTCGAACCCTTCGCAATCGTTAACCGGTTAGTTAAGTTCAAACAACGGCCTGGCCTCCCGCAAATAGCCAAATTCCATGGCCCCACGATGGGCTCCACCAGCGGCTACTCCAAAGCTTGGTCGTCGACAATCAGAGGCCTCATATTCACTGGTGCGGTGTTCCCTATTCGGCTGGGCTGAGATACCTCCTGGGTGCATCACCTGACGTTGGAAAGCGGCTCGGCGCGCTAACTTTAAGCGCGCTAGCTGGCGCTAATACCTATATCAGTGGTACTTATAGGGGGCCCTACGAGAGATAAGGTACATATGCGAGTTCAGCAATAGCGCAATCGGTGACTACAATTATTGAACTCAATTACTGCCTGAATTACAGAAATCAAATACAGAATATGTTAGTGAACGCAATTACTACCTCAATTAGATGCTCAATTACAGACGACATTAGTTGCTAAATTATAGACGACATTAGTTGCTCAATTCTAACGCAATCAACATAAAAGCGTAAAACACGCATTTCTTGCACCCTAGGAACCGATACCAGCAGATCAACCGGTATCATACCTTCATATATCCTCACCATTGACGACCCCACTGGCGAAGAAAGACGGTGGAAGAAGCTTTAGCCACTGTCTTCACGTCTGCACAGCTTGCCAAGAGCTGTATCTGCCAGGAACCCTTGTGCGGAAAAATTTGTATACGCGCGGGGGAATGCTCTCGATATCTATCGCTCGGCTTTGTTAGTAATTAACTTTCGCATTAATGCACGTCATGGGATTTCAGGCCAACAATTCGACGTGGTCTGGGGTTTTCTTTTTCGGTTTAATCCTTGCTCGCACGCGACCTATCTAGATCATGGCGAGATTATGTACTGTCCGTTTCCTGTCCGCTGTCCGCGCGGTGGCAGCACGTTGCAAGCTCCCCTCTGCCCTCCGCCCAGGCCTTTCCCATGAAGATGTAAAGCGAACCAAGGAAACTACAAAGGAAAAGACAAACGAGAGAAACAAAGGGAAAAGCGCATCCTCCCCCCTACTCCTCTTCCACGGACGCCACGAAGCCAGGCGTTGGCAAGAACAGTGGTAGTCCCTCCCCGGCGCCCAGCTCCTCGGCCTCCTGATCCTCCCTCCACTCCCGCAGCTCCGCCTCCGACGCCTCGCCCACTGCATCTCCCTCGGCCAACACCCGCCTTCCCACACCCGCGACGGAGCGGAAGCCCAGTACCGTTCGCCCGCACCCCTCGTCCGCCAGGAAGTCCTGGATCCTCCACTGGTCGTTCCGCCTCCCAGTCTCCTTCCGCACCTCCGCCCACAGGATCTTCTGCTGGGTCTTCCACGCCGGACACACTTTGAAGAGGTGCTTCCGGGTCTGGTTCGGGTACCGGCACCACCAGCATTGCGGGGGTGGGCCGATTCTTGTCCAATTGAGGTACTGCCCGGACAGGCAGTGCCCCGTCTTGATCTGCTATTGATGCAGCCTGGTACGGCACCCTTCACTGTGAATGTCGAGCAGGCTGGTGCGCTGAGGTGGTCTTGATGCTGCTTGGCTGTGAGACCAAAAGAGGGAGCTCCTTTAGGGGGGTCTCGGGTCCGGAGGACACGTTCATTGTCTCTTGTTTCCCACGAATGTCGAGCTTCAATCCATGCCTGAGCTCGGGATGACCAACCACGGCCGCATGCGAGTGATTAAATAAATGCTTAAGTAAACGCCTTCCATTAGCCTGTCCGAGCAGCTTGATAACCGCCCGCTGTCCATGACTCGACCGGCGACAGAAGGGGCAGGTGTGCTGCGCATGGCTCTGCGTCGCCCGAGTCGGCCACATCACACCCGCAGCCGCGCACCCCCCGCAGTATCTATCACCACCACCAGCATAGAACAGGACCCCGACAAAGTCCTCAACCTCCCCGTCAACGCAGCAACCGACCGGATCCGGGCAGCGGTTCGAAGAAGCCGTGCCAGGCTGCCATCCCTCCGACTCGGCCGTGATCCATACCGCGTACGCACTGCTGATGGACGAAGAGAGGCGACACAAGTGGGGTCAGCAGCGGTTGGCCCCGCCGCCGTACGGGAGCTCCGATTACGGCACTGGCAGTGCCGAACCGCAGCCGTGCTTGCCGCCGCCCATCCACGGGCAAAATGCGCCCCACCACCGCGATGAGAGAACACCGTTGTTCCCGAGCCACCCACAAGGAAACCTGCCGAGACTTCGGCGGAGGACCGCCGCTTGCGGCCAAGCGCTGACTGCCGCGGCCGCGCACGGCCTCGCATCGGTCGTTGCCGTTTTTGTCCTCGCGATCACTGCCGCCGCGCTCGTCCTCCAGTTCCTTGCCGTCGCCTTCATCAGAGTATCCTCTTTCGCCATTCCAGTTTTTGCCCTCTTCGGCATAATATGGCTCATCGCCATAGGCCTCATGGGCCTCGCCAATGCGCTGGGGAGAGTACACTGGCCACAGCTTCCACCGCCTTACCAGCGGAATATCGCGATCGTAGGCGCGGGCCCAGCCGGCGTGACGACCGCATACCAGCTCTCCCAGCTCTGCTCCCAGCAAGGCATTCCGGTGCAGATTACAATATACGAGCAGTCGTCGCACATCGGCGGGCGAGCCGTGCACTCCATAGTGCTCCCCTCGGGCGACAGCCTTGAACTCGGCGCCGGCACCTTTCCCAAGACCGCCAGGCTCTTGACGTCGGCGGCCTACACTCTGGGGCTGGAGACTCAAGTGTTTTCGAACGGTGCCGCCGACCTCACCGGCCCTTCCGGATCCGGCTCCTTCGGCGTGTTTGTCCCCCATGATGTACGAGCCATAGAGCAGCTGACCAACACCTTCTACCTAGCTACGACGGCCGCTCCTGGGCCCTCACTGAATCGAAGCCACACGACTTCTTCGACGACTATAGCTGGTTTCCGTTTGGCCGGTGGGGGACGTCCCCGCGTCTCGTCAGCGACCTCATCACGGATGCTCGGAAACGACTTCCCTACTTGCACAATGCCTTCACCGACATTGAGGATCTCGTCGCCGCTGCGGGCGTGAGCCAGCTCGCGCAGAAGACCGCCGAAGACTTCCTCGGGCTCGCCGAGGTCTCGTCCGAGTTCCAGCGGGAACAGCTGAACCCGTGGGTCCGCGGACGGTACGGGCAGAACCTGGGCACGATCAGCGCTCTGGCCGCATTCATGGCCGCCGACAACACCGCACCTCTCGTGGCTGTCCGCGAGGACGATGTCGTGGGCACGGCCGCACTCTGGGAGCGGATGGCCACCCACACGGGAGCCACGCTGAACCTACACACGCGGGTGAAACACCTCGCGCGGGCTTCCTGGGGCGGCTGGGAGCTCACATCCGCGACGCCGTTCGACACGGTCACCGTCGCGTACGACGCCGTTGTCGTGGCGACTCCCTGGGCGCTCACCCAGCCGCACCTCTCGACCGCGCCACTGCTGTCCACGCCGCCCGTGACGACCGAGTACACGCCACTGCACATCACGGTCTTCACGTCGCCCTTCCGACTCTCGCCGGACCCTTTCGACGGCAATAACGACATCCCGGACTTGATCCTGACGACGCCGTGTTCGAGTGAGTACCGCCAGGTCTCGCGCCGCAGCGGCTCCGCAGGCCTCGGCCAAGCGCCGTTCTGGAGCGTCGCGGTTTTGCGCACCATCGTCGAGGACGGCGAGAGGCGGTGGCTGTACAAGCTCGTCTCCGACACGCAAATCACCGACGCCGATGTGCAGCTCCTCGTCGGCGCCGAACATCCGTTCAGCGTCGTTTATCGCCATTACGTATGTCATCCCTGATTGTTTCTCTAGCCGACTGACGCGCAACAGGCGCCCGCGGCCCACCCACTCCTGCCGCCACGATCGCGGTACAGCAAGACCCGCCTCGAGGAGAATCTCTGGTATACCGGGGCCATGGATGAGCTTGCTTCGGGTGTCGAGTGGGCGAGCATCAGCGGGGCGAACATTGCCAGATTGATTGCGACACAATGGCGGATGGAAGGGGTGAGACTGGATCCGAAGCGCAGGATCCCGGTTCCGCCGGCTACGAATGGGATGGAGAGCATGGGTAAAGCGGAAGGAGAGGACTGATGGGAGCCTTTTGTTTTGGATTGCCCTTTGAGATCATCTGATTGCGTTATGCTTTAGTGCTGCTATGTTTTTCGATTCTCGTCATGGATTGTCACTCATTGCATGGAATAGGAGCCGGTGCATTTTTATTTTTATTTTTTTGCGGACCATGAAACACAGGTACATGCCCCACAACGTCAGGCTCGGCTCTACGTATGTCCGCCGTCCAAGTGCTGCGGTATGAAGTCGTGGAGAACCAAGAAGACTATAAGGTTGGAGCAAGCAGCACACCACACGGCGGGTTGCAAGGTGGATACGGCAGGATTCTCATGACCGACATTACCATTGTCCTTCCGGACAATCGAAACCGACTCCCCTGGAAGCGACTCGATCCACCAAGGCGAAACCCGCCGTCTTCACTTGGCCAACAACGCAAGGAGCAAGTCGGGTATTCGTGAAATTAAAAAGCATTAACCACAAGCTTCTGCGTGTGCCGTAACAAATCTCGACCCGTTCCGTCGGCGCACACTCCCGCCGTCGCCATCGTCTTCCTGGCCCACGGAAGACCTCTAATGACCGTTTTCGCCGTTCCACCGCGCCCCCGCTGCCTGCGCGCTCGAGTCCTTCTCGAGCTTCTCGAAATGCCTCCTCGCGACCGCAATGTTCCCGAGCGTGGTGGCGCTCTCTGCGGCGTTGGCGGGCATGACGACCAGGATGTACGTGTTCGGCGTGAGCACATCGATAAACGCCGAGAACGTGTGGGCGCGCAGCTCAAACGCGATGAAGTTGCTCGCCATCTTGGTGCAGGACTGCTTGAACTGCTTGACGATGTTCGATATCTTCTCGAAGCGGTCGGGGTAGGGATTCGGTTCCTGGGCGCGCGTGACGTGCGAGATGACCAGGAACGTGGTGCGCTCGAAGAGGATGACTTCCTCGGCTTCGGCGAGCGCCGCGAAGCGAGACAGGTGGTGCTCCAGCTGTGGTAGGTTCGGGATCAGCGTGTACACGATCTTGGCCCAGGCTTTGTACAGCGTCTCGTCCCAGATGCTGGTCGCGAACGTCGTGATGTCCATGCCCAGCGATTTGTCGCGCAGCACCGTCGAGCGCTCCTGGTACAGCCGCTCGCGCAGCTCGGCCTGGACCAGGTCCATCTTGTGGATCAGACAGAACACGGAGGCGTCGGGCGAGTTCTGCGACAGCGCTTCGATGATAGAATAGTACGTTATCAGGTCGCGGTTGAACTCGCGCGACTCCACGTCGAAGACGTAGATGAGGACCTCAACATTCTTGAAGATGTGGTCGCGCTGGGTGGCGAGGTAGTTCTCCATGAACGCATCCTGTCTGAGGGCTCTCGTCAGTTATGCGGTGGGCAAGAACAGACAGGAGACCAGAGGTGGCCGGACCCTCCGCAATCCCACAGGTTCAGCGTCAGGTTCCCCAGGAACCGGACGTGCGAGTGCTCAACGTCGATGGTCGCGCCTAACCGGCGAGTGTCTTTCGCCACGTAGTTGCTAAACACGATGGAGCGCATCGACGATTTGCCGCTGCCTGATTTTCCCTGCCGTCGCCGCTTAGTCGCTGGCCCCATTCGCTCGAGCTGCGAGCTCCACACGGACGTACCATCAGCAACACTTTCTTCTTGTTGCGGTTTCCCTTCCGCTCCTCGAGACTCATGCTGGGCTAAGTGGTATCGATTGTGGTGGGGGTAAAGAGCGGTGGCAGAGGTGGTCGGTGGTCGGTGGTCGGTGGCGGCGGCGGTGGTGGTTCAGATCGGTGCTGTGCTGGGGAATTTGAATGCTGGGGATTGTGGTGCTGGGCTGGGGTGTTGGCGAACCAACTTTGCTACTTCGGGTCCAGAGCCGCAGCACTTCGCCGCGTCTGTGTCGCAGTCGGGCCATTTCCACAGGGCCGTCCAAGCCAAGGCAATTCCGAGTGGGCGAAGAACTCCATATATCGCCCATCTTGGAGTTGTCTACAATCTCAACAATATATATATTTTGAGGTAGATACATAGTCCCGATCGATTTTTGTCCAAAGTCTAGACATACAATATCACTCGCCAAAAGCCCGTGCCAAGCCCTGCAGGCATGCACCCCCATCATCGAAACTCGCATTCGCCACGCCAACAGACACACCACGACACGCTCCCGACGCCCCTCACCCGCTCCGCTCCGCAGAAAGAAAGAAGAACTCGATCGAACGATACAATCCGCCGCACCTCTCCTTGCCGATAGACACGATGGCCCGCCCGTTGCGTGCCAGAAAGCAGGCGCCGGCTGCTGTTGAGCCGGTCGCCCACGTCGCGTCGACGACGATCAAGGTTACGAAGAAAAACAAGCCAGCAGCAGCAGCAGCGGTGCCAACCAGACCGACCACCGATACCGACCTCGACGACAGTACCCTCACCACTCCCAAAGCCAGGAATCCCGCGCGGACTCGTGCTTCGGTCCAGGCCTCATCTAATTCTACAGCAGGTGAGAGCAAGTCCCGAGCGCGGTCGGCAAACATTCCCATCGTGAACGGGGCACCCTCCTCGAGGACGCGTCCGTCGGCCGCTCCCAGCAGCCAAACCACGCGGGCAACGCGTTACACGGTCCAGGTCCCCGCGACACAGTCTTCGGTTGGAGAGATCGAGGAAGAAGACGGAAGCCGTGAACCGACTCCCTCGACGATCATTCCGTCGACCCCTGCGCGAAGATTCGCTCATGGACCCGACTACGACGAACCCGAACCCTCGTCCACGCAATCGTCGAATGCGGAGAACCATGCACCACGGACGCTGCTGGCCCTGACGTCCTCGCCTCCGATCGCCCAGTCCACCCCGAAGGAGGACGCACATCCGGTACTGCGCGACTTCTCGTCGGATGCGGGATACACGCCGCCCCCTCCCTCGACGAAGCAGAAGCCGGTGGGATCGGTAGAAAGGCCCCGGCTGCGCGATCTCGACGCGAAGACTCTCGAACCTGTCGGGATCCTGGATGGTTGGGATGGCAACGACGAGGACGACGAGGACGCCCTGCGACTGCCCTCGCCGTCGCCGAAGCAGCGCGCTGGACGACTCTCCGAACTCCTCGCTGCCGAAGACGAAGACGAAGACGACGCCATCATCAGCGTGACACCGCGGGCGGAGCCGCAGCGGCCGGAAGGCGGTATAGGATTCTTCCTGGAGGATGATTCGCAGGAATTCATAATCTACTCGGACCCAAAATCGAAGTCTCCGTCTCCGCCAGCGCAGCCCGCGACGAACCCGGCCACATTCTTCGATGACGACGACATCATGCGACCACCCGAGTCTACGGATTCCTCCTCGCCAGCGAGAAAGCGCCGTAGCTCGGAGGCGGGAATCGACGATGACGAAGCGGAGCTCACAGAGGTCGAGCTCACACCACGTGGCAAGCGTCCGCGGGCGACTGCTCAGGAAACCAGGTCGAAAACGAACGGCAAGAAGGACATTGAGCAACCGAAAACAAACGACCTCCGCAGTCTGCTTCCGCGACGAAAGAAGACGACCAAGGCCAAGAAGGCAAAGCAACACGCCTACGACGCACCCACTTTTAGGGATGGTGATGCGGACAGCAACGACGAGATGGACATCCTCACGAGACGGCCCGTCCGCACCCGAAAGGCGGCCGCGGGCAAGAAAACCACACCCAAGAAGAAGTCCACTACAAAGGTCGTCAAATCCACCGCACCCCTTGCTTCCTCCGCCAGAAAGCCGTCGAGAACATACGCACGGAAGTCACTCGACAACACCGCCAACGACCCGATCATCGGCACGGACGACGAGGAGGCAAACAGTGACGCTGGCGAGTCGGACGATGGCATCTCAGAGGAGGTCAAGGCGGAGCTCATGGAGATGAAGAAGAAGTTCGAGGAGGTCGACAAGTGGGATCTGGAGTACGAGGAAATGAGCGGCAAGAGCAGTGACAGCGGGAAACGCTGATTGCCTTGACTTGTCCTGCCTTGCTCCCCAATCTATTTGGGGGTGTGGATTTTTTTTCCTTTCTTTTTTTTTTCTTTTTCTTTTTCTTTTTTTCTCTCCTGGGAAACGGACCGGCGGTGGATTTTGTGGATGGAGTTTTTCTGTGTTCTACGCTCTTTTTACTGTTCAGACATGTTTTTGCTGGGAGGGTCATTGCGGGTCGGATTGTACGTGTTTCTCCTGTCATTGAGCTGGTTTGTATGTATTTCTCTGTTGTTTTGCTCCTGTTCCTCAACTTGCTGGCCACGATCTGGTGGGAGCAGAAGTGTTTTCGAGTAGACACTTGGGGTAGTCTGTTTCTGCGATCGAATTGGAAATACGAAGAGCAAAATCGAGGGGACATGCGGACGGGGTGCTTGACGGGATGCAGGTGGGAAAGTGACCATCAGCTAATCAAGAACCATGGGATGTCACGCAGTTCTGAGCTGCTCAGACGCAGGCCTCAGCGGACAGATGGCACAAACAACGTCGCCAGCCACGTCGAATCTCGAATGCGTCGACCTCGTTGATTCCGACGTCCACGCTTAGTAAGTACGATGTCTCCGTGTCTCCCGGGTAACTTCCATCACCCTTAAACACGACGACGACGGGAAAGCCATGAGGGGGAAGGCGACAGGGGACTAGCGAGCACCCTCCACCCCGCCGATACATGCCTTTTACTGCGAGCCGTCCTTCACGCCGCCCCGTCGTTGGTCAGGCTACAGGGCGATCTAGATAGATAGCTGCGGGAATCGAGGGTGTGTGGGCGCCGTTCGTATCTAGTGCCCGTAATGTGGAAAATGATGGATATGTAGATAGTAGCCCGAGTGGCACAGGTGGGGGTGGCGGACTGATTCGTTGAGGTGATGATAGATCCGTTCCGTCCAGGGAGAGCACATCGAGCAGCAGCAAGAGATCTCTTGCTTCGATATTTCTTCGAGGATCGTAATCGCCATAGCTCCCCCCGCCATGTCTAAGAAGCACACCGCTGTTGGTGAATCGCGCGTCGAAATCAACTCCTGCCCCCATTGCCCCCCCGTCCGCTGTGCTGGCCACATCCAACGCGGCTCCCTTACTCCCCCAACCCCATCAACCCCAAACCATCACCATACACCACCACCACCACCACCACCACTACCACACACCACACACCACCACCACTACCATCACCACCACTATCACTATTGCAACCACTACCACCCTCCTCCGCCGTCTCCCGGAAAGTCTACACGCTCTCCAGCGTCGCCTGTCGCCGTCCCCACGCTCTCGTCGATCGGTCGCCCTGCTGCTCGTACCAACGCTGGCACACTCCCCACGTTCTCGCCCACACGATGCCCGACACGTCGATGGCTCACCAATCGTCGCCCGCGTCTGATCCCATTCCCTCGAAACAGCAGATATCCTCCAACTCCGCGTCCGCGTCGATCGGTAACCCCCCAGCCACCTCGGCCACGAAACCGCCATCCCCGCCGTCGAAATCTAGCCTCTACAGCAGGAACAATGGGCTCAGCAACGGCAGTTCGCAAGGCGGCCTCCCCCACAGCAGCTCGTCGTCGCGGGGCTCGTCGCCGCATAGCAAATCCGATGCCGCCGCCGACGCGCCAGATCCGACGTCCGCGTCCTCGTCGCGAGCGAAGGGCAAGGAGCCCGTCGACGGCGACGGGCCGCCGTTGACGCCGGCCGCGCGCCCCGTCACTGCCGAACTGCACCTGAGGCAGTACCAGCAGCGTGACCAGGAACACGCCAGCGCGCTGCTCAAGCAGATTGATGTCGGCCACGACATGATCCGTGACAAACGCCGCGAGATCGACTACTACCAGCAGCTGAAGCGGGATAGGAGTCGCCACCCGTGGACCGTGTTCGGCCAAGGCTATGCGGGGTTCGGGAACGGGACCACGGACGGGATCGCGCGAGTGCTGTATCCGTGCCAGCGGAAGCGGCCCGGCGGACGCAAGGCGCGCGAGCTGCGATTGACGCGGACGCAGCTGCAGGACCAGGCCGACCGCGTCGAGATGCTCGTGCCCATCCGCCTCGACATCAACCACAACCACATCCAATTGCGCGACTCGTTCACTTGGAACATGCACGAGCAGACCGTGCCGCTGGACCTGTTCGTCGAGCAGCTGGTTGAAGACTTTCACCTGCCGCTGAACCCGGCGCTGCTGCAGACCGTCACCAACAGCATCCGAGACCAGGTCACCGACTACCATCCACACGTGTTCCTCGTCGACGAGCCGCTGGACCCGAGCCTGCCGTACACCGCCTACAAGAACGACGACATGCGCATCCTGATAAAACTCAACATCACCATCGGACAGCACACGCTCGTCGACCAGTTCGAGTGGGACATCAACAATCCCATGAACTCGCCCGAAGAGTTCGCCCTGCTTATGACGCGCGAGATGTCGCTCTCGGGCGAGTTCACGACGTCCATTGCACACTGCATCAGGGAGCAGTGCCAACTGTTCACGAAGGCGCTGTACGTCACCAACCACCCGTTCGACGGCCGGCCGGTCGAGGACGAGGACGTGCGCACGGCAATGCTGTCGTCGCCGATCGCGTCCGTGTTCCGGCCGTACATCCTCGCCAAGGAGTTCCAGCCCGTGCTCTACGAGATGTCGGAGAACGAGCTGGACCGTGCCGAGAGGAGTCAGTCGCGCGAGCGACGACGGCTGCGCCGTGTCCGGACCGTCAATCGCCGGGGCGGCCCCACCATTCCCGACCTCAAGGACATGCCCAAAACGCATCGAACACAGATCGTGTCGTCGATACTGCCGGGCGCCGTGCAGAAGGTGACGGATCTCGAGAAGGCGATGGCAGTGAAGCAGGTCAAGGACGGCGAGTCGGAGGACGACGACAGCGACTCGGACGTCGAGGATCTGCCGCCGGAGAAGACGATCCCAGGCTACAGCCGGATGACTGGCCGCCAGCGACAGGCCGCCATCAACGCGCAGAAGGCGAACGCGACCGCACGCTCGCAGACACCGGAGGTCCACACCGTTCGCTCGGAGCGCACCGAACGCTATGCCGAACGGTTACGGCACGAGACACCGCTTCTGTCGACACCATTGCAGCAGAGCCAAACCATTGCACCAAGCGTCCAACGTCTGCCGCGCCGGCAAGGCGTGCCGCTGCACCAGGACTCGGCCGTGTACAAAGTCAAGATCAACGCGAGCAAACTCAAAAAGACGATCGACGAGCTGAAGGCTCGTGATGCACAGAGAGCTGCGCAACAGCAGCAAGAGGGTGAGAAGGCGCGCGAGCTGCAACGCCAGAAGGCGGCCGCCATGCCGCCGCCATATCAACAGCCATCTACCTCGCAGAAGACACCACTACCATCCGCCTCCGCACCCGCACCCGCACCCTCCGCGCCTTCGCCGTCTCCCACTCCAGCGCACGCCGTCGTGCCCGCACCCCTGCCCACGCCACCGACTCCGACCCCGCCAGCTGCTGAGGTGGTTCCGGTAAGGGTTGCCCTTCCACGTCCCTCCCTCGATACGCCTCTAACGAACCGTTCGATGTTCACAGCCGCCGCCCAGGTGGCTAATCACGGCGCTCTCACGACTGCGCGAGACGTACGCGAACGATAGCTTCGAGGCAACGATGCGCCGAATCGCGTTCGACGCGGAGACGGGCCAGAGCATGCCGATAGCGCAGACCCAGATCACAAACAAAGAGGTCAAGTGGAAGTGGAGCCCGCGCATCAGGTGCCACGACTGCCCTGGAAAACTATACACTCCCGGTCCAGAGCAGACTGTCGACAGCTTCTTGGTCCATGTTAAGAACAGGGGCCACAGGTTTGGCGGCCCCACATTCCCGTCTACTAGAACAGAAATGGCTAACGGCAGGATCGCACATCTTGCACAGAGAACGCGTCGAGCAGAGGACCAAGGCGGGAGCCGCGACGGAGACGGGGACGGGGACGGGGCCGGGGACGGGGGCCGCGACGGGGGGCTCGTAAGTAGATGCCTGGCTAGGTGTACTTTTAGACTGCTGCAGCTGCTTTCTTTCTTTTTCTTTTTCTCCTTCCCCTGTAAGAATCCGGTTAATTGGTGACGATCGTGCGCGCTTTTCCTTCACTTTCTTTCCTTTTTCTTCTGATTTTGTTTTCTTTACATGTCTCCGGGAGATGGAAGTGAGGTTCGAGGGAAGGGATAAGGGTTTTTTTTTTCTCATCCTTCGAGCGCCGTTGGCAGCGGAGTAGATAGAAGCAACTCAACATCGCCGACTGCGGACTGGCAGGCGATGCGAACTGCTGTGTGACGGCTGGCATGCGTGCTCTCACTCGGCGCAGAGCGTGCTGCGGTTACCCGCTCTCAAGGGCGCGGCGTTTGCAGCTACTGCGCTGGGACTCATTTCTCGGCGTGGCTGCGTAGGTGCTGTACCAGCAGAGTTGGCTGCAGTTCGGAGCAGGGAGCAGCGCAGCGAGCGTGCGTGCGGCCGGGGACACGATGCGACAATGCCAGCAGCCTACGTTCGTGGACCGAGAAGAGGAAGCTGTGCGTGCATCGCTGCCGTCTACTAGCAGCCACGACAGCGCCACAGAGAATCATAGCTACAGAGTGCGGATGGCGGGGGGGGGCGGCGGAGAACGCTGATCTTTCCTTGATGCGGTCGATGAATTGGTGTGAAAAATACTTGTCCGGGACAATCGGCTAGTAGTCGTCGTCGGAAAGAGTAGTGGGCGGGCCGCTGTAGGGCGCTACCAGAAGTACCAGCAGTAACAACAGTAAGCACAGCAACGATAATACCAACCGGGGAGGGTGTACTTAAGACGGTACGGCGCACGGACTCTCACTCGGACAGCTCGGGCTTGGCAGAGCTTAGCGGGGCTTAGCGGCTGAAGCAGGATGGCACGGAGGATGTGATGACTTTCCACCGACCCGTGTGTGCCGGAAAACCAGCGTTCCGACAGCAAGGAGGTGGCAAAGACTGTGCGGGCTGGTCAGAGCCCGGCAGCGTCATCGCACCACGGAAAAACGGATGTGGGGGGGCTCAGCACCAGCGCACAGCCACCGAGTGATGTTCCGTGATGCTGCCGATCAGCATGGTTTGCCCGTGGTCTGCTGCACAACTCGACGTCGACTGTGCCCTCGGAATCCGCGGAAGAGATGCCCGCTCGAACGTATCCCCGACGATTTCACCAGCCCTTTCTGCCTCCTGTTCCGCGTGTGCTCGCTGTCTGCGGCGCGACAGCAGCGCAACAGCACGGCTGGGCAAGGCGAGCTTCTCGCCCAGGGTCGGTCTCCGCCCGTCGCATTCTCCCCCCGCACTCTCCAAAAAAAAAAAAAAACTCGCTGGCACGCGGTTGTAGCGCAGTTGCTGTGCTTCGCTGGTGCTTACAGCCTGAAAGCGCGTGATCTCGGCGCGCAAACGCCCGCTGAGTCCGAGGCAGGGGCGACGGCGTGAGCTACATGCCAGCTCGGGCCGCCCAGCGCTCCGCAGTCAGAGGGGGTGTGGCTGTCGAGTGAGGGATTGTGCGCCAAGCCGCACCCCGCAAACCCTCCTATCCATCCCATCCCCCTTTCTTGCAGGGCGTCCCTTCTGCCAGATGCAACTCGAGGCCAGTGCCAGCACCCCGACGGACCGACGGACCCGACTCAACTCGACTCAACTCGACTCGACTCGATGGGAAACCTGCACGACGGCCACGGATGAGTGAACCACTTCCGCACTCGGCGCAGTAAGGAAATGTTCGGCGAACTGGGTTTTCCGCGCACTTTTGACCCCGGATGGAAAACTGGGAAGGTTGGCTCTTTCCTCTCTCCCCTTCCCCCTCCCCCTCCTCCTCCCCCCCTCGGTGCTGATCGTTTTCGATTTCTCTCGGTGGCGATAGGTCGCCATAAGACAAACTCGCGGCGCGACAAAAATAAAAATAAAATAAAAATTAACGATCGGAAAGGAGAGAAAGAAAAAAGAAGAAAAAAAACTGTTCGATTCGGAAAATGTGATGGTACCGGCCCATCACGGGAATACATACCCAGAGGAGCCGGTGCCGGACCGGACCGGACCGGAGCCCCGGCGAGAGAGATGGCCATCGAACCGGCTGCGATGAGAGAGAGAGACGGTCCTGTTGCTCCGTTGCAACGAACTACGCTGGCTGGGGGGGCGGGTCCATGTTCTTTGGGAGATGGAATCCATACACTCACCATTTTCGATCTGTCTTTTTTTTATATTCTTTTTCCTTTTTGGTCGTTGTGGCAAGAGGCTTGGAATATGGATATCACGGGTTGTTGCTCGTGAAGAGTGTTGTTTCGATCCGTTGGCTTCACGGGCTTCCGTCCACGGAGCGGAGGCGAGTGGAAACGGACGGAGAGTGTTTGGGTTGGTCTATTTCCCATGGGAACCGAGCAGAATGTCTGTTTGACATGGAGGGGCGGGCACGGGAGAACTTGATGGTGGGCTTACGTCTGTTAGGTAGCTAGCTGTGCTCCGATCGCTTTGTGCTGGTTGGGCCTGGCCAAAATACATATCTTCCGTGAGACTCGGGAGGCATCATTTCTCCACCTGCGGAGGAGGAGGAGGAGGAGGAGGAGGCGGTTCGCTTTCCGCGGCAAGATCTGGCAGGAAATGGTGGACCTCACTTGATTCGCTTCTGGGGGGGGAAGTGGCCATTGGTTGGATCTCATCTTTTTCCCCTCACATTTCTTTCTTTCTTGGTCTGGAAACTGGCATTCCGTTTCGAGCGGCCGTATGCTGGCCGGTCGTTCGATCGTGCCCCCCCCCCCCCCTTTCGAGACCTCTGGGACTTGGACATCTACGCTTTCACCGGGCGTTTGCGAGATGTTGGCCGTGGCTCCGATGGCTGGCTAGCTGGCTGGCTGGCTGGCTGGATGGATGGATGGATGGATGGATGGATGGATGGATGGATGGATGGATGGACTGAGCTGTGCGCAATGTTTGGGCTGGCTGCCGTCCTTGCATCGTCACCATCGTCATGTGTATGTCCTCAGGTGGGTTGCTCTCGGCGGAGACGAGGCCGTCATCCCCGCGGACGGGGGTGCCTGCTGGCTCGGAGGGCGTGCCGGTGTTCGGCTGGGGCCGAGTAGAGGGGGGCCCTCGCGGCTGCGGATGCTGAGGAATCGTCGGGCGACGTGTGAAGTCGCCGAGACATCCAGCCTTTCCTGCCTGCGGAGGACGTGCGATGTATCCTGTACTGTAGTCGGCTGCGTATGGAGATAGATGGAGACGGATGGAGATGGACGGCACATGGAAAAACGCTCGTTCTGCCCTTCCGACTGAGACCCAACGCCAGCTGGAAGGACAGCAGTCCCGATTAGCCTCGGCGGCCAGGGCGGCCGAGTTTGAGTGGTGACTGGGCTGCCGAGAGAGGCCAGCCAGCACGAACAGCAATCACCCCCCAAAAAGCCAATGCCGGCTCCGCGACTTTCTCACTCATCGCCCTCGCTCTCTCGTTTCTCTCTCTCGCGCGCTCGCTCGCTCTCTCTCTCTCTCTCTCTCTTTCTCTCGCTCTCCCTCTCTCTCACTCACTCGCTCGCTCACGCACCACAACCCTCGCCCTCCAACCAACCCCCTTCTTCTTCTCTTCTCTTCTCTTCATCCTCTTCTTCTCTTCTTCTTCCTCGTCCACTCCCGCTCCACTCCACCCACGCCTCTCCTTCTCCCTTCCCCCATCAACCCCAGGCCCATCTCATCACCGCTTTTCCATCCACGCTTTCTCCCGCAACCTTCCGCTGGCTCGAGCGTGCTCCGTAACCCCGCTCTCCGGGCTCTCGTCCGTCAAGATCCTCAATCCGAGCGATCCTCCGGTAAGTGGCTGAGGGCTTAGCTTAGCTAAACATCCGCCCCAAACCCTTCCACCCTGCCCGGGCGTCAACGCCGCCCCGTCGGAGGTGTCGCCAGCCTGGCGAGTTTGGTTGCTACACACATTCTCCGAACCGCCAACCGCCGCTCGCCATTACCAGCTGGTCGCCCGCCGAAGTCGCGCGCCGACCGAGCCTTCGAGGTGGTAAGTACCCTAGCCGCCTTCCTTTCGCCGTCGTCTGCGTTCCGGGGGGGGGGGGGGGGGGGGGCGGGGGGGGGGGGGGGGGGGGGGGGGGGGGGGGGGGGGGGGGGGGGGGGGGGGGGGGGGGCGC
>Ga0307508_10001931_pt1 | contig 22740 bp, 15 predicted proteins | sample 9_EM_MG_FD_203089 | JGI IMG/M metagenome (GOLD analysis project Ga0307508, IMG submission 203089) | Populus trichocarpa ectomycorrhiza microbial communities from riparian zone in the Pacific Northwest, United States - 9_EM | ecosystem: Host-associated > Plants > Roots > Unclassified | place...
AGGCAATATCCGTTTTGTATCGGGGGGTATTTCATTGGGTTCTACCGGCATCATCATCGGCGAAAGCGAGCAATCGCATTTTACCGGCGCCGGGTCGCTATCGTGTACCGCTATCCTGAATGCACCGGTAGCAGCCAATCCCGCGAATATCGGGCTTGAGATTACGACAACGGCAAAATTGGGTACGGTGCTTATCGGCCGTTCGGTTATAGCAGACAGTTTAACCAGTGGGCGCACGAGTATCAGGCGTGTATATACCTTTATACCGATCCTGGCCAATACATTGCCGGTTATTAATGCCACGGTGCGCTTTCACTACCTCAACGCAGAACTGGCCGGCAACAACGAAAACCAGCTTGTTTGCTGGTCTTCGCTTACCAAACCCGGCTTCGGGGCATGGACGGAGACCACCAACGACGACATGAGCACGACGGATAAATGGATACAGAAAAACAATGTAAGCCAGCTACGGTATATCACCGCCTGCGATCGCCAGGCGGCCCTGGCACGCAAAGCCACTGCCGGTGCAGCGGGGGAAGCTGCTAAAAAAGACCTTGCAGGCTTTAGCTATCATGTATTGCCCAATCCGGCACGCGACAGGTTTGTGCTGGTGGTAAACACCCGTGAGCGGAAAAAAGAGGTTATTGGCCTGTATGATTTGCAAGGACATCTGCTCCAAAGCAAAGTTGTGCATTATGAACCCGGCGCCAATTACCTTGAATGGGATATCAGCAGCTATGCCGCCGGTATTTACTACCTGCATGCTGAAAAGCGGGGATACAAAAACGTTCAGGTTATCAAACAATAGTTCAATACGTACGATTTATGCCAAAACGAAGGCCGGCAGATGCCGGCCTTCACTATTATCAGAGTATAGCTGATATTATCAGAATATAGCTGACAGCTTTTTTTCGAGCGCTTCGCCGCGCAGATCCCTTGCAATGATTTTTCCCGTTGTATCCAGCAGGAAGTTGCGGGGTATGGCTTTTATGCCGTACAGATCCGGCACCGGACCCGAAAATCCTTTTGCATCCGACAGGTGAATCCACGGTAAGCTATCTTTAATAATGGCGTCCAGCCACGCCTGCCTGTTTTCATCGAGCGATATGCCGATTACCTCCAACCCTTTTGCATGAAAACGGTTGTATGCTTTTACAAGAAATGGGTTCTCTTTACGGCAGGGGCCGCACCAGCTTGCCCAGAAATCAATCAACACATACCGGCCTTTGAAAGAGGAAAGCGAAAGAAGCTGACCGGAAGGGTCGTTTAGTGCGAAGCCGGGAGCCGGTTTACCGATGTCCGTTCTGCCGTTCGCTTCCAGGTTTTGCAGGATGCGCCGGGCATACATAGTGTTTTTTACCTGGTGGCTTAACCGGGCATACAGCTCAGCGGCCATTTTATAGTCGGGATACTGAATGTAGGTTTGGTAAATAACGAATGCGGTGACTACGGAGCGGGGATTGGCCGCCACATACACCCGCATAACACTGTCTTTGAACACAGCGATGGCCGCCAGGTCCTGCGGCGATAGCTTATTGCTGCGCCGCCGCGCTTCTGTTACTTTATCCCCGATGGCGGCCTGCTGGTTATTCCTGAAATTGTTCCAGCTATCATTGGCAGCCCCGCCGGTGACTGTGGCGCTGTGTAATGCTGGCAGGCTGGCTTCAACAACCATAGTCGTATTCTCTACAAAAAAAATCCTCACCTGGTTGCTGCCCGATACATGCAGGGTGCATACCAGCGGTTCGGGAAGATAGCCACGAAGTATAAACTGCCCGTCTTTAATAACCGCCGAATCGGTGATGGTGGCATAATCGTATTTGTGGGTAAGCCAGGCCGTGCCGGAAGGCACACCGGTGATACGACCATTGATAACGAAACCGGCCGCGGGTTTTTGGTGAAAACCAAAAAACATACAAACGATGATAACGATGGCAGCCCAACCGCCGGCGGGTAGCCTGTTTATTCTCCTGTTCATGGGATGTTTTTATTTTTTCTTATCGTCGAGTATTTTACCGATGCTGTACAATGCATATTGCAGGTGTTCCCGGCTCATGGCATCTTGTTGTTTTTTGATACCGGCCGTTATTTGTTGTTTCAGGGTGATAAGGTGATGCCTTGCAATGAATTTTACGTCAGAATTGCGTACGGCATCGACCGACATAGAGGCTATCAGTCCTTCTATGCCTCCTCCAAGGGTAGACGGATCTATTATGCCCGCCAGGTTGGCGATATAAGATCTTTGCAGCTTACGGCGGTAATAATCCACCGGTTTGCCGGTGACCAGCTCGGTCCATACTTCATGCTCTATATCGCTCAGCAGCTCGTTGGGACGGTACACATCCTGGCCGTTATACCTGTTGGCGATAGACTCCAGCCTGGTGAGCCTGCCGCCCGACATAACCAGCATGAGCATGGTGCCCTGCTGCTGTGATACAACATCTCCCAAAGCAGGATTATTGATTTTATTGAGTATATCATTGTTCAGCAGCCATTGCGGTGTTTGAAACAGGTGCCGGCCAAAAAAGGCAATGGCCTGTTGCTGGATGGCTTTAGGCACGGGTACATATAAATCGCCCGGCTGGTCCACGCTTTTTGCCGTTTGGTATACACCGGCCAGGTTTTTCAGCACATGACCGCAGTAGCGATCAAACTGGCTCAGCACCTGCTTATACATAACTGTGAGGTTATTATAATCGTCGCCGTTTTTCTCTTTTGTCCATTCTATCAGTTTGGGCACAATGCGTTTCAGGTTTTTTATGCCGTACTCACTGGCTTTCATATTATCGTCGCCCAGGTCTTCCGCCTGTGAGCGGGGGTCATAATCCTTTCCTTCGCCGCTGAACCATAACAGCGGGTTGGCGCCTACGCTGTCGATGATCCATTTATTCAATACAGGCGTTTCGCCTTCTGCATCCGGCACACCGGGCAGGAGTGTATAACCCCACCGGATAGCCCATTTATCATACTCGCCGATGCGGGGATAAATCCCTCTTGCGGTTACGCTGTCTTCGGGCTGGGCTACATAGTTAAACCGGGCATAGTCCATAATGGACGGCGTATGGCCATGCGTTTCCACCCAGGCTTTGTTGCGCAGGTTTTCTACCGGTGTACGGCTGCTGGCGCCCATATTGTGGCGCAGGCCCAGCGTGTGCCCTATTTCATGCGATGACACGAAACGGATAAGCTGTCCCATGAGCGAATCTTCAAACACCATCTTACGTGCGCGGGGGTCGATGGCGGCGGCCTGTATCATATACCAGTCGTGCACCAGCTTCATCACGTTGTGGTACCAGCCGATATGGCTTTCGATGATTTCGCCGCTGCGGGGATCGGCTATATTGGGACCATAGGCATTTTCGGTGGGCGAGGCAAAATAACGGAGTACGGAAAAACGGGCATCTTCCAGGCTCATGGTGGTATCGGCTTCGGGCCATTCCTTACCTATGATGGCATTTTTAAACCCGGCTTTTTCAAACGCCTGCTGCCAGTCGTTGATACCGGCGATAAGATAGGGCCGCCATTTTTTTGGCGTGGCGGGGTCGATATAATATACGATTTGTTTTTTGGGTGTTACCAGCTCTCCCTGTTTCCATTTGTCCATATCCCCGTCGCGGGGTTCCAGCCGCCAGCGGTGGATGAATGTTTTGGTTTGCATCTGCTGCTGGTCATCGCCATAGAGGTTGTACTCGCTGGCGAAATAGCCCACGCGGTAATCGAACAGGCGTTTTTGCATGGGCGTTTTGGGTAACAGGATAAAGGAATTGTTGAACTCCATTGTCACCGCGCCGATGTTCACGGCGGGGAGCCTCGACCACTTATCGGGCGGAGGCGCAGCCGAATACGTTTTCACCGTTCTTATTTCTGTATTGATGGGATAGCTGTGAATGTTTTTTATATAAGACCTGTCGGCCGCCATCATACCGAGGCTATAGACTCTTTTATTATCCGGGCTCATGGCCAGCAGGGGGCTCTCGCCCTTAAAGAAATCGGTTACCTCCACCAGGCTGGCCATAGAATCTTTTGTGAATGCTTTGATATCAAAGGCGGCAATAATAGGATCAAGGTTAGCGCTGGTGACCGCTTTGTAGATGGTATTGGTAGAATCGGCGGCGCTGACAAGGGTAACGGCACGCAGGAATATATTATTGGAAGGCCCTTTTTCCCAGCGGATGGTTTGCTCGTTGATGGCTTCGCCGCCGTAATTGCCCGCGCCGGCGGGAGTTTTGATGAAACGGGTTATCACCATTATCTCCCGCCCTAACAGCGAATCGGGCAGTTCAAAATAATATTTTCCATCGGTTTGGTGCACGGTAAACAACCCTTGTTGGGTAATCGTCTTTGCGGTGACGATGTCTTTATAGGATTTAACGGGCGATGCAGGCTTTGTGCTGTCTTTCTTAACAGGCGAGATGGCCGCTACAGGCTGTTTATTTGTTTTGTGCGAAGGGGTGCAGGCATAGACACCCGCGAGCAGTAAGCCTGCTATGATTTTTTTCATAAATAATATATGTTTAACAGGGGAAACAATACATGCCCGGGCCATGCCGGGCATGTATTGAATGATAATAAATGGTAAGGTGGTTTATGGATTTGGTGACAAGTTGGGATTGGTATTAATAGCCGTTTGCGGTATCGGGAACAAGGCGGCATTGATGGTTGTCCAGGTGGTTGGCTTGGCTGCCTTCATCACGGCATCGAGGCGATTGGTACGTTTTAGATCAAGCCAGCGATGGCCGAACTCGCAGAACAATTCTACCTGCCGTTCTTTTTCGACGGCGGTGAGCAATGTTGCCTGGTCGGCCGCTGCGGTACCCCCCAGCCCTGCCCTGGTGCGGATAGCATTCAAATCGGTCTGTGCACCGGAAACACTATTTTGTTGCGCGCGGGCCTCGGCGCGGATAAGGTATTGCTCACCCAGGCGCAGCACGGTGGGAAACTCCTGTATGCCGGCGGTGGTAGCGGCGGTGGAGCTGATAAGCCTGTACTTATACGTTTGCGGGTATACGATGCTGCTCACAGTAATGGTTCTTGTCCAGTTGGTTTTTCGCTTATCGCCTGTTTCAAAAGCACCGTATAGTTCAGTGCGCAGCACGTAGTTGGCCGTAGACGTTACAAAACTTCCTCCTTCGGTTGCATACCCGTTGGTAGCAGTGGAGGCAGAAAAAAACTGCCAGATGGCTTCGCTGTTATTTTTAAGAAAGGGGGTTACGGTAGCCGTATTGACCGTCAACCCGAAAAGAGCCGTGTTGTTGATCACCGCAGTTGCCTGCTCTTCGGCCCCGGTCCAGTTGCCCATATACAGATACACTCTTGCCAGCAAAGCGGTGGCCGACCATTTGGTAGCCCGGGTGCGGTCGCCGCCATATACGGTATAGGTAGACGGCAGCAGGTTTTGCGCATCCTGCAGGTCGGCAACGATTTGACGATACACTTTTGCTGCCGAATCGCGGGGCGCTACCGATGTTTTGGCAACATCGGTGGTCATGATCAGCGGAACATCGCCCCAGAGATTGACCAGGTAAAAGTGACAAAAAGCCCGGATAAACTTTGCCTCGCCGCTAAGCCGCTTTTTCAGGGAGTCGGACACCGCCGTACTGGCATTTACTCCTTCCAGTACGGTATTGGCCTGGTAAATAGAGGAATAGAGCTCCGACCACATCTGCAGCACATTGGCATCGTCGGGCAGGATGGTATTATTCATATACTGGTCGAAATTGGTATTGCGCAGGTATTTCATTTCATCGGCGCAGATACCGGTAATGGCGCTGAGCGAGGATTGAAACAGCTGCTTGCTCCAATACAATGAAGAATACATACCGGCACCGGCAGATTCCGCGGTACCGTTGGAGGCGAACACGCTGATAGAGCGCAGCTCGTTGGTAGGCGTGTTTATCCCGATCATCTTTTTACAGCTGCCCGATACCAGCGACAGCGGCAGTAAAAAACAACAGATATATTTCAGGTTTGACTTGTTGAGCATGATAATCATTTTAAAGTGAACATTGAATGCCGGCCGAAATGGTGCGTAATGGCGGAAGCACGACGCCCTGCGATTCGGGATCAAAACCCAGGTAATGCGTAAAGGTGAACAGGTTCTGCGCCTGCATGTACAACCGCAGGCTTTGCAGGCCGAAGCGTTTCAGCTGCGCCGAAGAAAAGGCATACGACAGGTTCACGTTTTTAAGCCTGATAAAAGAGGCATCCGACAACATCGCATCCGATGCCGTGTACCGGCTGTAAGCAGTATATGCTTTACCGGTAGTAGAGGTAAGCAGCACCTGGGGATTGACGGTGTTTATCCCGAAATAATTATCCAGCATTTTATCGGACATGTTATAGCTCAGGCCCGGCGGGTAAAAAGTGCCCGACATAATGCTTCTGCCCGTTTGTTTTACATACTGGAACATGATATCGAGCTGGAAGTCTTTGTACCTGAAACTATTATTAAGGCCGCCGTAATAATCGGGATAGCTTTTGCCGGCATATACATAATCGCCTTTGTTGTTGGCGGCTGCGCCGCCACTGTAGGTCCCGCTTTTATTGACGTCTTCCACGGCCGGCAGGCCGAGGGAGTCGAGCCCTGTATAATGATACAGCAGGAACTTGCTCAGGGGCTTGCCGATAAGGTAGCTGCTGGCATAGGATGTATTGGCCAGGCCGGCAAACGATACCAGCTTGTTTTGGGGAATGGTGATATTAAAAGTGCTGGTCCAGGTAAAGTCCTGCTTTTTTATATTGGTCGAGGTGAGGGTCACTTCAACTCCCTGGTTGAGTATCACCGCCGGTATATTGGCCAGATAGGAAGTAAAACCTGTTTGCGGGGTGAGGGGATAGCTGACCAGTTGGTTGGTAGTGCGGTTGTAGAACCAGGCGGTCGTTAAAAACACCCGGTCTTTCAGCAATCCCAGTTCGAGCGCCAGCTCCAGCTTGCGGTTTATCTCCCACTGGTAATCGGCGTTGGCGATACGGGTGGGTACCAGGCTGGTCACCGAATCGTAGGCAAGGCTGGAGGAGAATGATTCGAGGTAGTTGTAGTTGGTGCTGGGATCGTTGCCTACCGTGCCGTAGCTGCCGCGCAGCTTGCCGAAGCTGAGCCAGCCCGGCAGCTTAAGCCCCCGCTCTTCCGTGAATATCCAGGCGGCGGCGGCCGAACCGAAATTGCCGAAGCGCCTGTTTTGCCCGAAGCGCGAGGAACCATCGCGTCGGAAGTTGAGGTTGACCACGTATTTGCCATCCCAGTTATAATTTAGCCGCCCAAATCCCGACACATATTTATATTCCCCAAAAGCGCTGTTGTAAGAACGGGTGGTGGCGGCGCTTACATTCTCCAGCAGATCGTCGGAAGCAAATCCTGATGCCAGTACATACATCGGCTGGTTGAACACGTTATGCTGGTAGGTGCCGCCGGCCAGTAATTGTATACGTCCTTTGGACAGCCTGCCGTTGTATACCAGCTGCGGCTCTGCCAGGTAGCTTTGTGTATTGCTAATAGAAAAAATAGAGTTAGACGCAATATTAAAGGAAGGATCATACGACCCGCTGTAGTTGAGCTGCACCTGGCTCATTTCCATTTTACTATAGCCCAGGTTGGCTTTTAGCTCCAGTCCCGGGATAATGGTATAACGCAGCGCTGCATTGCCCATCAGGCTGGTGATCTTACTTTTCGCCACCTTGCGCAGTTGCGCCAGGGGATTGGTCTTGCCACCCCAGTAGAGGTTACCCAGGCTGTCGTATAAGGGAAAGTTTGGCGGCAGCGTATAGGCATCGTTGGTAAGATCGATCAGGGTAATATCATTGGCATCGGCCGTATACAGGGCGGTAACGGCTATATTGAATTTTTTGTCAATCGAGCTATGGTCTACGTTCAGGTTCAAAGAACCTCTTTTATATCCCTGGTTGCCGATAAATACGGTGGTTTCATGGTGGTAGCTGCTGCTTAGTAAAAACCGGGTGCGCAGATCGCCGCCCGAGACAGACACCGTAGCATCAGTGGTATGGGCCGTATTGCCTATCAGCATTTTCTGAAAATCGGTTTGGGCGGTCTGGCTCCAGAGCTTCAGGTCGGGCGCATTGGCCACCGTGGGTGTTATACCGTCATTGATAAACGCCTGCTTGCGGATGGCCAGGTAACGCTCCGTGCTGAGGGTAGGCAGGAATTTGGACACATGCGACTGGCCGGAACTGACGGTGATATTCACCTGGGTCCTGCCCGGTTTTCCTTTTTTTGTCGTTACCAGTATCACGCCATTGGCGCCGCGGGCGCCGTAAATGGCGGTGGCATCGGCGTCTTTTAATATTTCGATGCTTTCTATATCGGCAGGGTTGATACTGTTCATCGGGCTGGGGTAACCATTGGCCCCGTTAATAGCATAAGTAGTTTGCGTATTGATGGCGGTGGCATTAAACTGTACGCCGTCTACGATATACAGGGGCTGAAGATTGTTGGTCATAGAGTTTTGCCCACGCACCTGTACGGCCATTGCTGTACCGGGCAGGCCATTGCTTTGTGTGATAAACACACCCGGCAATCTTCCTTCCAATGCCTGCAGTACGTTGGTAATGGGTTGCCTGGCTATTTCTTCAGAGGTGACTCTTGAAACGGAACCGGTGCTGTATCTTTTGGTGGTGGTGCCATACCCAATAACAAAAGTCTCGTCCAGCGCTTTGTTGGAACGTTTCAACCGCAGGTAGAAGCTTTTTCTTTTTTCCACCGGTATTTCCTGTGGTTCAAAACCCACAAAAGAAAATACCAGTACGGCATTGTCGTCTACCCCTGTTAGGGAGAATTCTCCTTTGGCGTTGGTGGTAACACCTTTGGCAACACCTTTTACTGAAATGGAAACACCATTCAGGGGGTTCCCGTCCTCATCGGTAATAGCGCCCCTGATTTCTATGGGGGGGAGCGGCGCGCCTGCAACAACGGGCTCCTCTTTGAGCTTTACGATAATCGTTTTGCCGATGACCGACCAGGTTAAAGGCTGGTCTTTGAAACAAAGTTCCAGCGCTTTTTCCAGCGGCGCTTCCTTTACATCGATGGTTACCCGGCCGGCCTGTTGCAGCCAGGATTCATCAAAAAAGAAAGAATAGTCCGTTTGTCTTTTGATTTCACGGAAAATCTTTTGCAGCGGGGCATTCTTTTCAGAAAGGGTTACTTTCTGTGAATACCCGGCGGCACTCACCTGCATACAGGCAGCCAGCAGTAAGAAACCTGTCAGCTTCATAATCAACAGCGTTTTGGTTAGTCCCCTATACCTAAAAAGATAGGGGCAGCAAAGAGCCTTTTGCATACTTTTGTACAAGTTTTGGGTTAAACAATAAGCAGTCCGTCGAACGATTGTATTTGAGTTAATCCTTACTACCGGCCGCCCTGCCTCTCAACTCAGGGCGGTTTTTGTTTGGATCAACGCCTGTTTTATTCATAAAGCCTTACGGCAGCACAATTACTTTTTTACCTTCTATCCTGAAATGCACCTTGCTTTCTTCGAGCATTTTGAGCACCTGCGCCGCATTGGTATTGCGCTGTATTTCACCGCCAAACCGGCGGTCGGGCAGCTTACCGCTGTACACGACATCCAGATCGTACCAGCGGGCAATCTGCCGCATCACGGTAGCCAGGTCTGCCTGGTTGAAAGAGAAATAACCGTTTTTCCAGGCCACGACAGCTTCGGTATCGGCATTTGCCAGCACCTGGAATTGGGTGGGCGATTTATAGGCCAGTATGGCCTGCTGGCCCGGGTTAAGTAAGGCGCTGGCGGCATCTTTTGTCACTTTAACAGCGCCTTCCAGCAGCGTGGTCCTGACCGCATCTTCGTCGCTGTAGGCATTGATGTTAAAATGTGTGCCCAACACGTGTACCTGCATATCGTTTACTTTCACGATAAAAGGCATGGCGGTGTTTTTCGCTATTTCGAAATACGCTTCGCCTTTTATTTCCACGCGCCGCTCATGACCGGTAAATGCCGTGGGATAGCTGATAGAAGAAGCGGCATTCAGCCATACTTTGCTGCCGTCGGGTAGCACGAGCTGGTATTGACCGCCCCGGGGCGTAGCCAGTGTGTTGTAAAGAACTTCTATCGGTTTTTCATGTAATGCGTTGTAGGCAAGCTGTCCGTTGTCCAGTTTTTGTATGCGGGCATTGCCCTGCTGCGCCAGTGTGCCGTTGGCAGCGCTGTCGAGCACTATCACAGCGCCGTTGCCCAGGGTAAGGGTAGCCTTATTGCCGCCGGGCGCTGCATCGTTATGAATGGGTGTGGTTTCCGTTTGAGCCAGGCTGGCTTTGGGAGAGCGGTTCAGCCACAGGTACATACCCGTTCCCAATAAGAGAAAAATAACGGCAGCTGCTGCCGCCCGCCAGCCTGTCAGAAACCCTCTTTTGAAAGGCATTTTCCGGACTTTGAGTATGCCGGCCAGCATTTCACTGCTGGTACGCGGTGCAAAAATCGGGTCGCTCTCCTTAAAGGACGACCATACTTCGTCCATGGTGTTTTTTATCGCCGGTTCGTTTTCATTATCCGCCAATAATGCCATAAGCTCTTCGCTCTCAGCTTCTGTGACGGCATTGCCGAAATAGCGGACCAGTAAATAAGAGAGTCTTTCGCCGGACATATTTAATGATTTATGGAGGATAAGTTAATGGAAGGGATAACCAGGTACTCTTATAAAGACACGCCAATAAAAAAAACCGGGTAGCCGGGAAAAAAGTTTTTTTCAGGATATGATCAAAGGAGTGGTAAGAACAAGCAGCACCACCCGTTTGTGCGCCTGTACATATTGGGTGATATTCCGTAAGGCCGCTGCCAGGTGCTTACGGGCGGTTTCGGGAGAAATACCCAGCTGTGCGGCTATTTCGTCGTATTTCATCCCCTGCTGTCTTTTAAGTATATATACTTTTTGCTGCTGCGGGGGCAACTGTTGTATAGCCAGCTCCACGACAGGCAGGAATTCTTCGGATAAGGCGGCAGGGGCCGGTTCCTGGTCGCTTTCAAAATGGGTGGCCCATTCTCTTTGCTTTACGCGTTCCAGGGCTGTTTTGCGCAGGTGATTAAAAGTATGGTTGCGCGCAAGAATAAAGAGGTAGTTTTCAAACTTTTCTATCGTGTGCAGGGTTTCCCGGTTCAGCCAGATTTTCAGAAACACGTCCTGCACGATTTCTTCCGCCACCAGCAGTGATTTGGTCCATCCCAGCACATAGGCCCCGATTTTATGATGCCAGGTATAAAACAACTGCTCAAATGCCCGGGCATCGCCGCTGGCTACCCGGAGTAACAAATCTTTTTCGCTATATGGTGAATTGGTTGGCACGGGTCAATAAAGGTCGTGTTGATATCAAATGGCGAAGCAGGTGTTTTTTCGGTAGGAGCGGTTTGGGATAAGGGTGTTCGCCGCTTTCGTTGAAGGCAAATATAACGTTTTATTAATGCTCAGAAATGCTTATCAACGGTGAGGCCGAAATTAAGCAGCAGGTTCTCACTGCCCGTCCGGCTGACCTTATTGTACGTTAGCGATGTGGTGAAACTCAGCCACTTGTTCAGCTTTAACGACATGCTTTGGGAAGACCGGACGATATAGTCCTTTGCCGAGGCAAGGGAATGCTGGAAAAACTCCGTTCCATCGAGCACGATAAAATTTTTTATCGCCCAGTGAAAACGGAGGCGAAAGGAATTTCTAACCACCTCGTATACGTCGCGCTGGTATACATCCGCTCCGTTTACATCATACATAACATCGTACAAATCGCCTTTCTCATATAACAACCCATCGCTCAGGTTCAGGTTGGCGGTTTTCCTGTCGATGACATTATACCCAATGCCCAGCCCTGCCTGCAGCTGGCCGTTGATCTTTAATGAAAAGCTGGTATTATAGGTAGCCAGTCCCCAGTAATAAAAATGACGAAGCGATGTATACAGGTTGAAATCAAGGCCGGAAGAAAAATCGTTGTTGGTCAGGTTTTTCTGCTGCTCTCCGTATATCCAGCTGGCATATACATTGGCGGAAGCGCTTTTCCTGCTGATATTCAATCTTACTGCGTTATTGAACACATAGGCATTCGATGAATTGGCTTTGTTGATCATCCCGGTAGCGGCATAATTGAGGTAATAGCGTACAGTATCCCTATGGTGGATGGAATCGGCAGCGGCTTTACGGGCAGTATCAGTGCTGTGCGTAGTATCTGCAACTTTGGCAGTGGTATCCGTTTCCTGGCTGAAAGCGGCATACCAGCATGCCATGAGCAATGATAGCAGGAAGATTATTTTAGCCATGGGCAGATTTCTTGCCGGTGCCTGTTAAAAAACCGTTCCATGCGGGTATAACAGCACTTGTGGGTGTCATTGCCCAAAAAATTGCTCACTCAAATAGCCGGGAACAGGTTTAAATTTTATCCGTCCTGTTTATCTGCCGCGGCCAGGTACATTCTTATTTTCTCTTTCACCGTTTTAGCGAGGCTGAAAGTGCTGATAAGTATCCAGAAGGAGGGATAGATCATACCGGATAAAAATCTTCCGCGGCGATTACCGGTCACATGCTCCATGATTATCGACTCCGGCATCGTTGAATATACCTTTGCAACCGGCTTTACCCAGGTAAAGTAACGGTAGGCATTGACGAGCATATCGCCGGCATTGAACAGCAGGATAATAAGCCAGGTAAAAATAATTACGCGTATATCCCTTTGCCGGAGGGCGGCTATAAACACGCCTATATAGGCTACCGTTAGCAGCAATGCCTGCATCATTTGCAATACCGGGTGACCGCGCGTTGCCATTAAGCGCACCGGCAGCATGGTGGTAAAATCGATTCCTATCCGCTGCAGGAGGAGAAACATGGCGGAAATACCTGCTATCAGCATGGCAAAAAGACTCATCCATTGCATGCCTTTGGAAAAAAGGGCGATGAAAAAAAACACCAGGATGAGCACGCCCAAAAGCAGGTAGGGAAGCGCCATTACGACCCTGAAAAATATACCGTTGGAAAGTTGACTCATACTCCAGGAAAGGTTAACGCCCAAGATAGCCTTTTTTTGACAGTATTTTTATACCTTCCTGTAGCTATTGATTCCGCTATTATTAACCTTATATCATTACCATTATGCAACCTGTCCAAACATCTCCCGGCCGCCGCGGTTTTCTGAAAGCAGGCGCCGCCTTTGCCGCCGGCATTACCGGTATCGGCTTTCTTCCGTCCGCCGCATTTTCTTCGCCCCTGCCGCCGCTACCGCTGGCCGGCGACAATGACATGAATATCATCGGGCCCAAAGAAGGTTATTCGCCACAAATAGGCACCCTCGTATCCATGATGAACTGGATGCGCATCGTGATGCTGTCGGCCGTGAAAGGCATGAGCCGCGAAGAGCTGGATTTCCTGATCGACGATAAAGCCAATACCATCGGCGCCATGCTATATCACCTGGCCGCCACCGATACGTTTTACCACCTGCATACTTTCCAGGGTGTTAAATGGGGCGCCTGGGATGACAGCTACAAAAAGAAATGGGACGTAGCCATGGAGCTGGGCGAACCCGCGCGTAAATCGATCAAGGGAAACGATCTTAGCTTTTATACCGGCCTGCTGCAGGAGAGCCGTGAAAAGACCCTGGCCGAATTTAAAAAGCGCGATGACAAGTGGCTGCTTACGGTAGACAAGGACTGGCCCTGGGGACCGACAAACAATTACTGCAAATGGTTTCATGTGTGCGAGCATGAATCGAACCACAACGGGCAAATGAAATTCCTGAAGAGCCGGCTGCCGGGCGCCAAAGCAGGCAAGGAGTAATTATTTAGAAATGCAACAGGAACATGGCAAGAGCGAGGCATACGTATTGCTCTTCCGACAGCTGCCTGCGCAGGGTTTGCAGCGCTTTGCCGATATGTTTTTCCACGGTTTTAACGGAGATGCCCATTTCGCTGGCGATGGCTTTATAGCTCATGCTGTTGTAATGGCTTAATATAAATGCCTGCCGGCATTTTTCGGGAAGCGTTTCTACCTGCGCCCGGATTCTTTTTTGCAATGCAGAACCTTCATAGGGATAGGGCTGGTTCAATTCGTCCTGCTGCCCCATTTTGAACAGGTGATGGTGATGACCGTCCCTGGAAAGCTTGTTTCTTAAAATGGTGGATACTTTATACTTAACGGCATTTCTTAAATAACCGGCGATGTTTATACTGGCGGGCAGTTCGTTTCGCCTGGCATAAAGGCTGCTGTATACGTCCTGGAGAATGTCTTTTACAATATCCTTGTCCCTGATGATCTTATACGCCTGGTTGGTGAGCACCAATACCGTGCTGTCATACAGCAGCGCAAAGGCTTCTTTATCGCCGTGCTGTATTCTTTCCCATAAGGGAGCAATCGTATGGTTGCTGGTAGTGCTGATAGCGTTGCTGTTTTACCGGCAAAAGTATTTGCTAAGATAAAGATGTAAATGTTATCTTATCGTAAACAATCCCGTTCTGTGAAAATAATGTGCATTGCCGCTTTTTTTTATTCCCCGGATGGGGGGAAGCCGGCGGTGGCGGGATAAGCCTGTAAAGCGGCCTGCATGACACAAGAAAGGTTGATGTATTTACTGGACCGGTACCTGGAGCAAACGGCCACCGAAGAGGAGCTGCAGGAATATGCCGACTGGTACCGCAAAGCCGGGTCTGCCGGGCCCAACCTGTTTGATCATGCCCACAGCCCCGCCGCGCAGGAATATACCGGCAGCCTGTTTGCCTCCATCAGCACGCATATCGATGCGGCGGAGCAGCGACAGGCAAAAGGGCGGCAGCGGGTATTGTACTTTCGATGGGCGGCCGCCGCGGCCGTTATCGTGCTGGCCGGCAGCCTCGCCTTATATAATGGCCTGCGCACAAAACCGGCCCCCGCTCCTTTCATCGCCGTAAAGCCATCCTCTCCTGCCCCACCGGCAAATACAATACGAATAGCTACGCAGGCGACCGAAAAAAGGCGCATTGATTTACCAGACGGTTCCGTAGCGGAGCTGTTTGAAAACAGCGAGCTGAATTATGAAGCGCCGTTTGGCAGCCATAGCAGGCATATCTATTTAAAAGGCAAAGGATATTTTACCGTAGTAAAGGACGGCGCCCGGCCTTTTACCGTATACAGCGAAGGCTTTTCTACGACGGCGCTGGGCACTTCGTTTACGATTACAGCCTATCCCGGTAAAAACGCGGTACAGGTATTATTGCACAGCGGCAAGGTGGTGGTAAAGCAATGGCCTCATCATGATGCGGCCCCTATGCAGGACGTTTATTTATTGCCCGGCCAGCAGGCAACCTGTCATTCATCCACCGGCCTTGCCACCGTGCGGCTGCCGGCCGAAGTAAAAAGAAAGCGGCCCGTTCCGCCGGGTTCGCGCACCGGCTTTGCCGCCGCTTTCGACCAGGCGCCTGTTACGGCCGTACTGGACACGATAGAAAAAGGGTATTCGGTTCACCTGCGATACGACAAAATGGAAATGGCTGATATGGTTTTCTCGGGCAGGATAAGAGAAACAGATTCACTATCGCAGGTATTGTACCGCATTTCAGCATTGTATAATCTTACTATACAGCCAACGGTTAAGGAGTACATCATCAGGAAAAATCACTAATTAAATATCAAGTCGTATGAAGCATCGCTACAAAATGGCGAAAGGGTATGTATTGTGTTTACTACTCTGCATCGCCCTGCCCCTGCCCGCCTTGTATGCGCAGGAAAAGAAAGCAGGCATCAAAGGATTGGTTGAAAATGAAAAAGGCGAGCCCCTGCAAGGCGTATCGGTAGCGCTCACCAATGCGCCGGCCGGAATAAGGCTTTCTACCAGCACCAGCAAGGCAGGCGTATTCAGCTTTGACAACCCCGGTGTAAAAGGGCCGTATATTTTTACCGTTTCCCATGTGGGCTATATATCGCAAACCATTCGCAAAGAAAACCTTGACCCGGCCAAAGAAGAAGCGCTGTACATTGTTTTAAAAGACACCGCCACGGCGCTCGACGTAGTAGTGGTAACCTATGGCCGCCAGCGCCGGAAAGAAGTGACCGGCTCCATCGTGCAGCTCAACGAATCGGACCTGGCCGATATGCCCGTGGGGCAGTTTGCGCAACAGCTGCAGGGCAAGATAGCCGGCGTACAGGTGGGGCAGCCCAACGGGCAGCCCGGCAGGGGCATGGAGTTTCGCATCCGTGGCGCCGCTTCGCTGCTATCGGGCAACCAGCCACTGTTTGTGGTGGACGGCGTGCCCATTACCGGCAGCATTAATAACATCAACCCCTCGGAAATTGAAACGTTTACCATTTTAAAAGATGCGTCCGCCAGTTCCCTGTATGGTTCAAGGGCGGCCAACGGCGTTGTTTTAATTACCACCAAACGCGCCAGGCCGGGCGATACCAAGGCAGGACACCCGCGGGTAACGCTCAACAGTTTTTACGGCCGGCAGACCATCCCGCAAAAAGGCAGGCCACGTATGATGACCGCGCGTGAGTTTGCGCAGTTTCAAAACGAGTATTACCAGGACCGCGTTAAATACGAAGGGTTCGCCGGCACACTGGCTGCGGAATACCAAAACCCGGATCGTTATGGCGACGGTACCAACTGGTTTAACACGCTCACGCGGTCGGCAGCTATACAGAGTTATGATATCACCGTTTCTACGGCGTCAGAAAAATCGGCTTCCACCGTGGTGGCCGGCTACCTCGACCAACAGGGCGTAGTGCTCAATACGGGTACCCGGCTTTTCTCGCTGCGGCTTAACCAGGATTTTATACTGGGCGATAATAAACTGAAAATAGGTTTTACCCTGGCGCCCAGCTACCGGCTTGATCACAATAACCGGCTGACGACCGAAGGCGTGGGTGGATTGATAGAAAAGATTGAAGAAGCCAGTCCGCTGATTGCCCCCATCGACTCCAACGGCAACATGCCGCTGTATGTCAACTCATCGGGCATGGTAGCTAACGTAAACCCTTATGCCCAGCTGACGAAAATTAAAGACGATTATAAAACCACCCGCCTGCTGGGCAATACCTACCTGAACTATGAAATCATCAAAGGGCTGGTGCTGAAAACCAACCTGGGGGTGGACAAGGGCGCTGAAACGCGCAACCAGTTTTCGCCCGCCTCCATTTCCACCACGTCGGTGGCAACCGGCCTGAGCAGTTCTGTCGATAATTTTTCGTGGACGGCAGAGGCCATGCTGAATTACAGCAAGACCCTTTGGAACGATCACCATATAGAAGCGCTGGCCGGCTGGTCGGCCCATAAGTTTGAACAGGTAAGCGATACCGTATCGGGCACGAATTTCCCCAGCGACGACGTGCCCTGGCTTAGCGCCGCCACTTCCATTACCGCCGGCACGAGCAATACCGCTGCGTTTTCGCTGTTGTCTACATTCGGGCGTATCAATTATAATTATAAAGGCCGGTACCTGCTGGCAGGCGCCTTGCGGCGCGATGCCTCCTCCCGCTTTGGGGCCAACAGCAAGTATGGTAATTTTCCTTCCATCTCCGCCGGCTGGATAGCCAGCGACGAAAAGTTTATGCAACGGTTTGCCTGGCTGGACCTGCTCAAAGTACGGGCCAGCTACGGCATAACGGGTAACTATAATATCGGCAACTATGCCGCCATCGCGCAGTTGGGCGCCAGCAATTATGTATTGAACGGGGTTGTGGTGCCCGGGACCACCATTACCACGCTGGGCAACGACGATCTTGCCTGGGAGCGCAACAAGCAATTCGATATCGGCCTTGACCTGTCGTTGTTCAACAGCCGGCTATCATTTACGTATGACTATTACCACAAAATATCCGATGGTCTTATCCAGGCCCGGCCGATACCGCGCGGTTCCGGCTTTACTACCATTACTTCCAATATCGGCAAGTTTGAATTCTGGGGCCATGAGTTTAGCGTGGGCGGCCTTATCCTTCCCGGCAAACTGAAGTGGAACGCGCAGTTCAATATATCGTTCGACAGGAACCTGGTAAAATCACTCGTCTCGCCCGGTTTTATCAGGAGAAACAATACTATTACATCGGATTATTACCGCAACCAGGTAGGTCATCACCTGGGCGAATTTTACGGATTTATTTTTGACGGGCTGTACAAAGACCTCCAGGACCTCAATGCTTCGGCCAAATACGGCACGGCCTCGGACGTGGGTACGGTAAAAATGAAAGACGTGACGCCTGATGGCGTGATTAACGACAACGACCGAACGTTTATCGGCAATCCCAACCCCGATTTTCTTTTTGGCTTTACCAACGACCTGAACTATAAAAATTTCGATCTGTCCATTTCCATGGCGGGCTCCTATGGCGGACAGATATTGAATCCTTCCAAATGGGCTTATCTCACCAACCTCGACGGGGCAAGGATGCTGCTGGCGGCGGTAAAAGACCGCTGGCGCTCGCCCGAGAATCCCGGTTCCGGTATTTATCCGAGGACGAAGACAGGCACTACGGCCCTGGGCAGGTCTGTCAACACCCAATGGCTGGAAGACGGTTCTTATCTCGCGGTAAAGAATATTACGCTGGGTTATACCATCGGGTTAAAAAACAACCTCCTGCTTAAAAACCTGCGTATATATGCCTCCGTGCAGCACGCATTTATTTTAACGCATTATTCCGGCATCAATCCTGAAATCAGCCTCGACGGGCTGAACGGCAGGTCCATCGGTATTGACGAAAATGCCTACCCGGTGCCGAGGACGATTGCGATAGGCATATCTGCTACTTTTAAATAGTTCATTAAATAGTATAAAAAAAATGTTCAATACTCAATGCTCAATATTCAACGCTCCATGTGAGCGCTCATTGAACATTAGACATTGAAAATTGAGCATTGAACATTCTTTCAAATTACCGATATGAAAAAAATACATATCTTCTTCTTACTGGCATTTGCCGCCGTCTCCTGCAAGAAAAGCTTTATAGAGTTGTTGCCGCAGGACCAGGCTTCGGGCGCTACCTTTTTTCAAACAGAGGCCCAGCTAAGGCAGGCGCTGGCAGCGACCTATACGCCGCTGCGCGACCTGATGGACAATGATTTTTATGCCGCCGAAATGCGGTCAGACAATACGCATTACGAGTTCTACCAGGTGAACCGGGGAACGGCGTATGTGCAGCGGGAGAACATCGCCGATTTTACAGACGACCCTACCGATGCCTATACCAATGCCCTGTACTTTCATTGCTATAAAGGCATATCGAGGGCCAATATCATCATCGGGCGCATAAATGGCGTTACTCTATCGGCCGCCGCCAGGAACGATATTCTCGGGCAGGCAAAATTCCTGCGGGCATTTAATTACTTTAAGCTGGTGCGGTTTTTTGGCGCCGTACCCCTGTTTTTAAAAGAAGTAACGACCGCCGAAGACGCTTTTCTCCCGCGTTCTTCCGCCGCGGATGTATATACGCAGATAGTAGCCGATGCGAAGGATGCCATCGACAAGCTGGCCAATCCTGCTTTTACTTCGGGCAAACAAAGCGGGCAGGCTACCAAAGGCGCTGCCACCATGCTGCTGGCAGACGTATATATGACGCAGAAAAAATACCCGGAGGCAGAAACGCTGCTGGCTACGCTTCCTGCCATGGGATACGGACTGCTAACGAATTATGCGGACGTTTTCTCGACCGCCAACAAAAACAGCAAGGAATCCATCTTTGAAGTGCAGTACCTTGAAGGGCTGCAGGGCGGGCAGCAAAGCACGTTTATTTACAGCTTCCTGCCGCGGTCGGCCAATACCACCACTATCACCGGTGTTAAAACAGACAACAGCACCACGGGCGGCTGGAACATACCCACGCAGGATATGATCAATGCCTACGAGGCGGGTGATACGCGCAAGGATGCGTCTATCGCCGTGGCCGAGGGTACCTATAACGCCAGCAATATCTTTACTTTCTCGGCCAACAAAAGCATTATCAATTACACACCCGCGGCCGGTAAAGTAGGCGTTCCCTATATCAAAAAATACCTGAACCCGCACAGCAACCCTAATAATACCAACGACGACTGGCCCATTTACCGCTATGCGGATGCGCTTTTACTGCTGGCGGAAGCCCAGAACGAGCAGGCAAAATCAGGCCCGGCCCTCACCAACTTAAACCTGGTGCGGACCCGTGCATTTGGCAATACCACCAATAACACCACGACGACCGACCAGGCAACGCTGCGCGATATCATCGCTCATGAAAGACGGGTGGAGCTGGCGTTTGAAAACCATCGCTGGCATGACCTGGTGAGAACGGGCAAGGCGATAGACGTGATGAATGCCTACGGCGTCAAATTAAAACAGCAATACAGCTACCTGTCATCCGCCTCCTACCAGGTCAATGCCAACCGGCTGCTGTATCCTATTCCCCAATCGGAAAGGGAGCTGAACCCGGCGCTGACGCAAAATGACGGGTACCCGTATTGATGAAACCTGGCTGGAATTCCGGCACATATACAATCGTTATATAACGCGCAGGCCAGCCCTGCGCGTTATGTTTTTAACAGGTATCTTTACCCTTACAATATGAAACAAAACAAGTATCCCGCTTTTATCCTGGCCATTATTTGCCTGGTACTATATGTTCCTTCTTTTTCGCAGCAGCCCACTGCGCATAACAATATCATCAGCTATACGGCAGACCCTGCCCAACAGGATCTTTACCTGTATTGGAAGGACGACAGCGGGCATATCCTCGGAAGCATCGGGCGGCTTAATGAATACCTGGCCGGTAAAAACAAAAAGCTGGTCTTTGCGATGAACGGGGGCATGTACAAAACGGATTATTCGCCGCTGGGGCTTTTTATTCAGGCGCAGAAAACGGTAAGGGGGGTGAATACTTACAGCGGCGATGGCAATTTTTACCTGAAGCCAAACGGGGTACTGTATATTACAACAAACCACCAGGCCGGCATTTGTACTACCGGCGATTTTGTAAACAACGGCCGGGTGGCCTATGCCACGCAGTCGGGACCCATGCTCGTAATCGACGGCGCCATACATCCTGCTTTTAAAGAAGGCTCCGCCAATACAAACATCCGCAATGGCGTAGGCCTCCTGCCGGGTAATAAGCTGGTATTCGCCATGTCAAAAGAACCCATCAATTTTTATGATTTCGCTGCGTATTTCAAAAGTATCGGTTGCAGGAACGCTTTATACCTCGATGGATTTGTGTCGAGAACCTACCTGCCGGAAAAAAACTGGATACAGACAGATGGAGATTTTGGTGTGCTGATAGGGGTAAGCGTCCCGAAAAAATAACAGCTTCACTTCCATTCCCTGATGTATCGTTCTGCCAAAGATGTAAGAAAACAGGAGGGTTTGTTGCCGGTATTTCTGTAATTTAAAGGCAGTAAATTTTGTTTCTGCATATGAATCTGACAGCACAAATAGCCAAACACCTGAGAGATGTTCATTTTGGCGGCAACTATACTGGAGTTAACCTGAAAGAGCAGCTGGCGGAGGTAAGCTGGCAGCAAGCCACCACAAAGGTCTATTCTTTTAATACCATCGCCACCCTTGTTTATCATACCCATTATTATGTGGACGCCGTGATGAAGGTTTTACGGGGAGGTCCGCTCGACGCAAAAGATACATATAGTTTTGACCTCCCGCCCATCCAATCAGCCGAAGACTGGGAAAAATTGCTGGCTACCACCTGGGCCGACGCCGAACAGTTTGCCGGGCTGATTGAACAGTTGCCTGAAAGTAAGCTGGCAGAACCCTTCCTGGATGGGAAATATGGCACTTACTTCAGAAATCTCCAGGGAATTATTGAACATACGCACTATCACCTCGGGCAAATCGTGCTGATAAAAAAATTACTCCTGCAGGCAGCCGTTTCCAGGCCGGCCGAACAATAACGATACCTGTTTGGCGGCGGTTCTATTTTGCGTCTATATAAGGCAGATCGACCAGGTGGTTGGGCTTTACGTAGACATAATTGTTTTGAAAATCAAGGATGGTATTGAACCTTTTCAGGACTTCGTTCCCAAGGATATGTGTTTTAAACCGTGCAGGATTGGCCGCTGTCATCAGCTGCACGGGAATATTGAATAACGCATATTTACCCAGTTTTAATTGTTCGTTGTTGACCGTAATAAGGGGTATCTCTTTGCCCTGCCCGTTTCTCATGATGACGGTTTTTATTACCCTCATATCGCGGGGATAGTTTTGTTCATGCATAATGACCGTATCCAGCATGATTGTTCTCTGGTAGCCATTGTCAAACAGGAAGCGGCCCGGGTATTTTTTATTTTTTATTTCCAGCGCTCCCTGTATGCAAAACAGGGTATTCAGGTATTCCATGTCGAACCTTGTATACGCTTTGCTTATTTTGGGCGCACGGGTATGAACAATGAACAGGTTTTTATCATAGTCTATCTCAACAATTTTGCCGTCGAATAAATCCCAGCCAAACCTGCCATCGGTTTCCTGCCCTGATAATACTACCGGGTAAACACGCAGGCTGTCCCAGGTCATGTTCCCCATTTGCAGGCTGTTATTCGGTTTTTCAGGGTCTGCCAAACGCGTCTTTTGCTTTATAGCGTCGTTTGTCAATAATAACCCCGTGGTGCCTGAATCGAACTTCAGGTCTAACGTGTCTGTGCTGTTTAAAACGGCGCTGACTTTCAGGTTATTAAATTCAGTCAGCGTAAAAGAGATGGTATCATGTGTAGCCGGCTTTTGATGCGAATAATTTTTAACCGGCCAGCCTTCCATTCTTGTATAGCAGGAGTCCTTGTCGTTCAGGAGCACGATAAAGTCAAATTGC
>Ga0307508_10001932_pt1 | contig 22738 bp, 11 predicted proteins | sample 9_EM_MG_FD_203089 | JGI IMG/M metagenome (GOLD analysis project Ga0307508, IMG submission 203089) | Populus trichocarpa ectomycorrhiza microbial communities from riparian zone in the Pacific Northwest, United States - 9_EM | ecosystem: Host-associated > Plants > Roots > Unclassified | place...
TCTGTCCAACGCTTCGCTCGCCCGCTGCTCGGCTTGTCGCTTTGCTCTGACATCGCTCCTCGCCGCCAATCTAGACGGCCGGACCGGCGTCAAGCGCACGCCGTTGGCGGATGGGTTACGTTGCAGTCGGTGGAGGCGTCGCAGTCGGTGGAGGGCCGGAGTTTGGCGGCGATCGAGGTTCACCGACGGGTCACACTTGGGCCTGCGGGGGCAATCTGGTCTGTATTTGCGATACAACCCTACCCGGCAGCGTCCATAGTTGCGGCGCTGGGAATCGGACTTGCTGCCTCACCTGGCCATCGGGCCCTGACAGTGCCACGTGTCAGTGCGGCGCAAACGAGAGCGAATCGGACTGCGACTCGTGCTTGAGCAATCCCGACTTTCCCGGGATCAAGCGCGTGGCGGGGTGCCGAGCTTCATCCAGGCCAGACGAACCCGCGACCCGAGACCAATGAGACCCCATGCGGCTCGCTCATTACAACCGCAGACGCCATAGCTTACCTGTGCGTGCCGAAGCGGAAAAGCCCGCAGCGTTCATCTCGAAGTGACCGAAGTCCAAAATGTACAGTGCACCGTCGGTTCGCGAGTACTTAACGTCGATCGGTCGAAGCAGCGGGCTCGACAGGAAGGGCGTCACGGACCAGTCGCTGGGATGTAGTCTCGCAACGCCGCGTCCGACTTGCTCACCGGGCGGAGCGGTGAGCGGTCGTTCATCGCCGAAGAGCGCGAGGTAGATGGTACCATCAGGTCCAACGTCGAACTTGGCGGCTGCCGTGTGGCTCGGCAGCCGTGCCAATGCTCGCTCTGGAGGTGGGAGCTCACCGTGGTTCGTCAGCAAGAAAGTCGGGCGCTGGCCACGGACCGGCGTAAAGCGTTCATCGGTAATCGGAATGCCGCCAATGAAGTCCGGCCAACCATACCACGCGCCTGATTTAACCTCGAACACGAGATCAGGCGCGTCGCCGACAGGACGGCTACCTCGATCATCAGCGCCCTGATCGATCGCGAGGAGTCGCCCGTCGGGCAAGAACCCGAGGCCGAACGCATTTCTTAGGCCCCAAGCGACTAGCTCCAATTGGGTCCCGTCCGGTCTCAGTCGCATCACGCTCGCCGTACAGGGCAAGGACTTCCGAACACGTTGTCCTTGGGCTCGCCAGCTTCCGAACGGCGCGAACGCCCCGGTGATTGCCCGGGCGTCCCCACCGCGACGCGGATCCGCGGTCTCGAAGCGCTCGCCCGCCAATACTACGTCGAAGCCCGGTGTATCGTAGCCGTCCGGCACGTGGCGGAGCCACGCCAACTCGAGCGCATCTAACCCGACTACGCCAGTATTCGTCAGGGCGCCTTGTCCGAAGTAGAGCCACCCGTCTGTCGCTATCGCGACGGTGTTCGTGTGGTAGTTCCCCGCGCCAGGAAGCCCATCGATGATCGTCGACGAGCTCCCGTCGAGCCCCAGACGAGTGATGCGGCCCGGGTTCCCACCTTCAGAGAGATATAGTCCGCCCTCGTAGAAAACCAGCCCGGTCACGGGGGCGCGTAGTCCTTCTTTCAAGAGCTCAGACGACCGACCGACACGCCAAATGTGTCCGCCGGGAGCCGCGCCATCAAATTGCAAACCAGACTCGGCGACGTAAGCAGTGCCTTCATGATCGATGGCGATCGCGGTGGGGAACGAGAAGCCATCCGCCACTAGCTCTAGCTTAGACCGCATTGCATTCCCCTGTTGTTCAGCCACGCTCACAACGAGTAGATAAGCAAGCCAACGTTGGCGCTGCCCGCGACTACGTAGTCACCGTAAACGACTGGACCGAGCGTAAAGCTGTTGGGGATCGGCGGACCCATACCGCTCGCTCCCCAGAGCGGGAGCCCAGTTTCCACATCGAAAGCATAGAGTCCAGGTCGCGATGTCGCCATGAAGACGACGTCGTTGACGACAGCTGGGGACGCGAACCCCGCTTCCCCTGGCGCCGAGTACATCGGTGGACGGGGCGCCACATAGCGCTCGACCCCGTCCGGGCCGGTGCTGGTCACCCAGGCGTCCGTAAGATCATCCCAATTCAAGCAGCGGAGGAAGGCCGTGCTGTCGCTGTCGATCCCAGGATTGCCAACACCGAATGCGAAGCCACCAACTCCCACGAAGAGACGTTTCAGGCCGCCATGGTAGCTGGCCGTGCTGAAGACGCCGTAGAAGTTCTCAGTCTGTTCCTCGCCCCCGGGCGCGGGACGGTGCGGATCTACCTCGGGCAACGCCGCGCCCGTGTCTCCAGGAAACCCGCCGTTTCCGCCGGCACGAGGCAACAACTGGCGACGAGCCAATGGCGCGAGGGTATCGGCATCGAGCAAGAAGAACGAGCCGTTCTTGCTGCCGATCGCGACGACGCGCCGGTTATCACGAACGAAAAGCATCGGGGCTGCGGCCACGTCCACGTCGGTATCGTCAGGGCGGTAGTTGTCTGCAGAGCTCGGCTGAAAAAAGCGCGGAGCCCTCCCGGTCGTCGCGTCCAACGACAGGACACCCAACGAGTATCGCGGCTGTGGGAGCGCATGCTGAGGCAGCACGTTCCCTGTCCCGACCACGACTCGATTGGAGACGGGGTCGAAAGCGAACGACGACCAAGGAGAGGCACCTCGCTGGAGCGGGTCGGTGTGAGCCCGAAAGCCAGGCGGCAATGCCATGCCCACCACGGACTCGGGTATGACGTTTGGCTCGTTTTCCGTCATCCCCGGGAACACGGTCGTGCAAAACAGCCAGACCACGTCCCCGGTCAATGCGTCCAGGCAGTACACGAAGCCAAACGTGTTACTTTCGCTTTCACCGAAACCGACGTAAACGCGACCACTTATCACGAGTGGGGAGCTCCAGCCCTCGGCCGCGACTGCGTGGGTGACTGGCTGGTTGCGAGCAGGGTCGGCCCGACGAAGGTTGGTGCTCCAGATGAGCGCGAACGTGGTCGCGTCTAGGCAATAAACCCGGCCGTCCAACCCAGAAAAGTAGACGCGCCCATGCACCACCGCAGGGGTACACGCAATCCCGGCCATACCCTGGCGAGACCCCTGGTTGCGTGGAGTATGAAAAGTGAACGTACGAAGCACGGCCCCCGAGACCAAATCTACTTTGAACAACGTGCCACCGGATCCGAGGGGTGCCCAGCGGCTGTTACCGATGCCGACGTAGATCGCGTTGTCGACCACAGCCGGCACGGAGACGACCGGGCCACCTAAGTCGAGGCGAGCTCGGAGTTTCAGCCCGCCCACGCTCCTGCGGGAGATGTGACTATCCGTGACGACCCCCGAATGCAACGGGTCGCGGTGATACATCCACCAATTCGCAGATGGCGGGACGGCACCAATCGCTGCACGAGCGAGCCCAGCTCGCGCTCGTTGCACGGCTAGCTCGTCTAGGCGAGTCGCTTGAACCTGCCTGGCCAGCGCCGGCGGCAGCTCTCCAAAGGTCGGAACCATGGAGGCTGGTGACATCGCAATGCTGGAATCGGAGAAGAGGGCTTCCTCCGGCAGTCCGTGATCAGGCGTCCGCACCGAGCGGGCTCGCTCCCGAAACTGCTCAAGTGTTGCGCCGTTCGGGAGCGGCAACGGTTGGACCGCGCCACCCTTGCCCCGCCGAAAATCACGGAGTGAAAGCGGGTCTGTCGTGCTCGCGAAGTCGGCCGCCGCAATCAGTTCGCGTAGCTCGTCCAGTGCGGCAGGCGACGTTTCATCCAATGCTGCCTGCAGCCGTCGATGAGTGACCACTTGAGCCTGCAGCCTGGACACGGAAGAGCTGGCGCTGCGCCGGTAGCTGGCAAGATCTTGCAGCAGCTCGCGCAGCAGCGGGTCGCGCGGGAGGCCGATCGGCACGTAGATGCCGGGTTCAACGATCCGTGCCCAAGCCTGCCCCAGATCGATGTTGAAGCCAGATTCCCGGACCAACGACCAATCCTCGGCTTCGAACCGAAAGACGCGCAACGTCGACGGCTCGATGCCGGTCAGCGCGTGTCCAGGGATGCACTGGACCAAAATCGTGGCATTGAAGTGCGCGGGGCCGACGATTTGCGCTGCGAGGCCAACGTGTCCGAGGGTTGCGTCCGGCGAGGGTACGCCGACAGCTTCCAAGCCGAGCCCTTGCTTTGGATTCCAAAGCTGGGAGGTCGGCAGCAAGAATACTGCATGCCGCTGGTTCTGTTCAGTTGCCACAGTTCCTCCTGGAGGTTCGAGAGGTGGCGCCGTCCGCTGTTCGCGCGAGGCCTGTTCAGCGCTCGAGCTGCACCGACAACGCAATCCTCAGCTGATCTTCAAGCATGGTGTCGATGTGTCGATCGGTCGTGAGCGGATTCGCAAACACGGCGCGCAGGGCGACCATTGGTACCGCCGCTGTGCCACGTGCGAAGCTCGTCCTCGAAACCAGGATGTGGCCTGCGCCGCGTTGAACTCGATGAATCTTCTCGTTGAAGCGATTGATCGCCTGTTGCGCTTCCGTCGTCAGACGCCCCTCTTCGAGCGCAGCGCGGTGCTGCGGCGGAATGCAGCGATAGAGCAGGATGTTCAACTCGGGGTCGATCAGCAGCTCGAGCTCGGGGCGCGCGCGCACCGCTGCTGCCGCATAGCGAGCTTGCCGGATGCCCTCGTCTATCAGAAACTCGAAGCCGCTCCTGCCGATCATGTGAAGAGCAGCATGCAAAAAGAGCGCGCTCGCAGGGCGGGAGCCCTCGATGGTCCGCTTGCCCTGATCATGAGAGCTGGGTCGGAGTATGTAGTGCGCCTCCTGCTGGATCGCGCGCGAAGTGCTCGGATTCGAGAACAACACGACGCCCGTGCCGAGCGGTAAGTAGAGCTGCTTGTGACCGTCGATTGTCACTGAATCCGCGAGCTCGATACCGTCGAGCTTGTGGCGGTGACGAGCAGAGAACAAGACGGGGCAGCCCCAGGCGGCGTCGACGTGAAAAGAACAACCTGCTTCTTGGGCAATCTCCGCGATATCGCGCAGCGGGTCGACCGCTCCAGCGTTCGTGCTGCCAGCTACGCCGACGATCGCGACGATGCGTTTGCCATCGTCGCGGCAGCGACGAACGGCTTGGCGCAGGGCCGCGAGCTCTAGCCGGTCGGCTCGATCCACCGGCAGTTGCACGAGACTCTTCCTGCCCAGGCCGAGCATACCGGCGGCCTTGATGAAGGAGTAGTGCATCGAAGCCGAGCCGAGGATGAGCGCGCCAGTGCAGGCGTGGTGCCGCAGTGCATTCGCCAAGCCATCCTGTTCGGCTCCGCCGAAGTCGCCGGTCTCGGGCAAGCAGCTGGCTCGAGCGCACCAGAGCGCGGCTACGTTTGCGAGCGTACCGCCGGAAACAATCATGCCGAGCGCGCTGTTCGGCTCTTGAACATGCTCTCTATAGAACTCGTCACCGCGGCCGTAGACGAGTCGGTGGAGCAGCCCCAAAGTTTCGCGTTCGAAAGGCGTAAGAGCTTTGGACGCATCCAACCTGACGAGGTTCTGATTCGTAGCGGCGACCAATTTTGCCAGCTGCGGCATGAAGTGAGGCGTCGGTGGCGTCATATGGCTCAAGCACAACGGCGACCCGTTGTGGCTCGAATGCGCGAGCACCTGATCGGCCAAGAATCGCAGGTACTCCGCGAGGTCTATCGAGTCCTCCGGCACGAGGGTGTGCAAGAAGCCATTTGCCAACGTACGCACTTGAATGCTGGTAGAGACGTCCTCGGACGCCGAAAAGCGCCGGATGACGGCGTTGGTGAGCTGATCGGCCAACTGCTCGGTCGACGCGTTCTGCTTCGTGAATAGGCCGCGCAGCTTGGAGGCAAGCGCGTCGGGATCCGGGGCGGCCTCGGCTAGCGCGGCTCCGTCGTTACTACTCGGAGTCATTGGACCCCTCGCTCGTTTGCGCGCGTCGCTCGCGGAGCATTTCTTCCACCTCTTCGTTCGAAAGTCGCAGCAATGAGAGGACGAGCTCTGCGGCTCTCTCCAGCTTGGCCCTCTCGCTTGCCTGAGCAGCTGCGGCTTCGGCCAGCGAGGCTACTGTGGGAGCCTCGAAGAAGACGCGGAGAGGGAGCTCGATGTGGAGCATGGAGCGCACACGTGATGCGACCTGAGTTAGGAGCAACGAATGCCCCCCAAGCTCGAAGAAATTGTCGTGTAGACCGACGCGATCGACGCCGATCACGTCCGCCCAAATGGTCGCCAAGAGTTGCTCAAAGGGGGTACTGGGCGCTACGTAGGCAGCCTCGACGGTCGGTCGTGAGTTGCTGGTGCTGGGCAAGGCAGCGCGATCCAACTTGCCGTTCGGCGTTAGGGGCAGCGCGTCGAGCTCGATGTAGACCCCGGGAAGCATGGCCTCGGGTAGCCGTTTCGCGATCGCCTGACGCAGTCTACCCACCGTGAGGTTGGAACCGCACGCCGGCACGACGTAAGCGACGAGTTGTGGGTTCGTGGGCTCGTCGGCTTGGACCACCACCGCTGCGGCGCTGACGGATGCGTCGGCCAGCAACGCCAGCTCCACTTCGCTTAGCTCCACCCGGACGCCGCGAATCTTGGCCTGGTGATCGAACCGTCCGAGCAGCTCGAGCTGACCGTCGTGTAGGAAACGGGCGCGGTCGCCAGTTCGGTAGAGTAACGCCCCGGCCGAGGTATCGAATGGATTTGCAGCGAAACGCTGGTCATCCCGGGCGGCGTGGCCGATGTAGCCACGCGCGACACCTGCCCCGCCGATGCAAAGCTCTCCCGGCATCCCGATCGGCAGGCGGTGACACTTTGCGTCCAGTACGTACGTCTGCACGTTTTGAATGGGACGACCGATCGGGACAATCGTACTGCGCTCAGCGCAGTACTCACTCGTGTCATACCAAGTCGCGTCCCACACCTCGGATGCGCCATAGAGATTGAACAGCTTGGCGTCAGGCACGTGGCATCGAAAGCGCTGCAAAAGCGCTGTGTCGAGCGGTTCTCCACTGCTGACCCAAAAGCGCAGGGATGGCAAGCGACGGCCAAGCTCGGGCTCAGTGTCGAGCATTGCGCGCAGTAAGGAAGGTACCACCCAAAGGCGGGTCACTCGTTGGCTTGCCAGTGCATCCACGAAGGCGTGCACGTCGACCACGGTGCGGTCGGGGACCACCACCGAGGTAGAGCCTGCCAGCAATGGCCCCAGCAGTTCCCACAAGGAGTCTACGAAACTCAACGGCGTTCGCTGGCAGCTGACCTCGTCTGCAGCGAAGGGGTAAAGTCTCGACATCCAGGCGAACCGATTGAGCAGTTGGCGATGCTCGACGGCCACGCCCTTGGGCTTGCCGGTCGAACCCGAGGTATAGATGAGGTACGCGAGATCGCTGGGCTTCGAGCTCAGGCCCAAGTTATCCTCGATTTGCCCAGCAATCTCCGCCACCGCCTCGTCGAGGCACAACACCTGGCATTCGACCGGCAAGGTCAACTGCTCGCGCCATCGCGAGCTCGTAACGACGAGCCGCGCGTTGGCGTCGACCGCGATGAATTCGAGGCGGTCCGACGGATAGCTTGCATCGAGCGGAAGGTACACGCCCCCAGCCTTCAAGATCGCCAGCAGCACGACCGTTACCTCGAGCGAACGACTCAGGTGCACGCCGACGACGCTACCTTCCCGCACGCCCAAGTCCCGCAGATGGTGCGCGAGACGATTGGCTTGCCGGTTCAATTCGTCGTAGCGGAGCGCACCCGATTCGCCCCTAAGCGCCTCCCGGTCTCCGTGCCTTTGCGCCACGGATTCGAAGACCTGAGCCAGCGGTTCGTCGGGGTATGGCGTCGAGGCGGCGGCGTTCCACTCCGCCAAGCGCGACTGCTCGACGTCTGTCAGTAGCTCGATCTCCGACAAGCGAAGATGGGGCTTCGCTGCGACGGCGGCGAGCAGGGCTTGGTAGTGTTCGCACAGTCGAAGTACGCTCGCCGCCTCGAAGAGATCGGTATTGTACTCGATGCGCAAGGTCAGCGTCTCACCGTGCTCGACCACGTTGCACACCAGATCGAAGCTAGCGGTCCCGCGCTCGACCTCGACCAGGCTGGGCCCCGATTCACTCGACCCACCGTTGCGGGGCGCCCCCGTCACGAACATCTGAAACGCCACCTGACATAGCGGATTGCGGCTCAGGTCGCGGTGCGGGGCTAGCTCCTCTACCAACTTCTCGAACGGCACGTCCTGATGCGCGAACGCGCCTAGCGCTACTTCGCGGACGCGCTTGAGCGCCTCGGAAAACGTCGGATCTCCGCCGAGGTCGCTTCTCAGCACCAACGTATTGACGAAAAATCCAATCAACTGCTCGAGCTCCGATCGGGTCCGACCTGCCACGTAAGAGCCGACGACGACGTCCGTCTGCCGGGTGTAGGCCATGAGCAACGTTTGGAATCCGGCCAGCAGCAGCATGAAGGTGGTCACACCCTCGCGTTGGCTGAGCGCCCGGAGCGCTTCCGTAAGCCTCGGTGTCAGCTTGGCGATATACGTGGCCCCGGCGAAACGTTGAAGACGGGGGCGCGGGTGATCCGTTGGCAACTCCAGGCGCGGTAGATTGGCGAGCGTTTGCCGCCAATAGCCAAGCTGCTTCTCGAGTGCCTCATCGGTGAGTGAGCGCCGCTGCCAAACCGCGTAGTCGCCGTACTGAATGGTCAGCTCGGGCAGAGGTGAGCGTTTGCCGAACGCGAAGGCGTCGTAAAGCGCACGGAGTTCCTGGAACAGCAGTCGCATCGACCAGCCGTCCGACACGATGTGGTGCATCGTTACGAGCATTACCCAATGCTTGTCCGACAGCCGCAGCAGCTTCACGCGAAGCAAGGGTGCTCTCCCGAGATCAAAGGGCGTTCTGGCTTCGACGGTGGCCAAGCGCCCGACCTCTGCCTCGCGCTCGGCGTGCGTGCGTCCCGACAAATCCAGCACCGGAATGTCGAGCTCCAGCTGACGCACGACTAGTTGTACAGGGCCCCCCTCGGTGGTCGCAAACCTCGTCCGCAGCACCTCGTGACGCCTAACGAGCTCATTGACGCTCTGCCGCATGACGGCGACGTTCAATGGGTATTCGAAGCGCAACGCATAGTCGACGTTCGATGAAGCACTGCCGGGGACCAGCTGGTCGAGAAACCACAAGCGCTGCTGTTGGAAGGTGAGCGGCGTCTCCAGCTGGGCATCGCGCCGCGGTATCGGAAGCGTCTCCGGCGGCTCCGCACCTCGCTCACCGCGGAGTCGCCGCTCGAGCAAGGCCTGCTTGGCGGGAGACAGAAGAACGCTAGGGTTGTTCACGCGCGTGCTTTCTCCAGCCCATGGAGCTGGCGTTCCGCTTCGCCTTCAGCCAAATCCGCGACCTGTTGCGCGAGCAGCTGCTCGGTCGACGTTGCGAGCTCAGCGATGGTCGCTCGATCGAAGATCAAACGCAGCGGGAGCTCGATTTGAAACGTGGCGCTAACGCGCGCAGCAACCTGTGTCGCCAATAGGGAGTGACCGCCGAGCTGGAAGAAGTCGTCGTGCACTCCAACGCGCGCGATACCCAGGACCTTCATCCAGATATCCGCCAATTGGGCCTCGACGTGTGTTCTTGGCGCGACGAACGGACGCCCCTCAGTCGAAGGCACCGCGTCCGAGCTGCTCAACGCCCCGCGATCGAGCTTCCCGGTCGCCGTTAACGGTAGCGCTTCGAGCAGTACCAAACTCGACGGTACCATGTGCTCAGGTAGCTCTCGGCGCAAGGACTCGCGCAAGCGTGACAGCAGCGCGCGCCGGACGCTACCGCGTCGCGGATCGTTTGCGCAATCAACCAGAGCAATCGACGGGTCGCGCCGCGGAGGACGACCGCGAACGTATCTTGACTCGCTCGGTGAATTCGGATGACACACGAGATCGAAGCAGCTGACGTCCTCGCTGGACCAACGTAGCTCGGCCGAATAGCCAGCTGCCTCGACCACGCTGCACGCTTCCGTAGGATCGATACCGGGCTCCCCCAATGCCGTGAGCGTGACGTGCAGTTCCTGTGCGGTCTTCGGGCATTCGTCACTCTCGATCAAGCGAATGGCGTTGAGCGCCGACTGGACACGACGGTTGGAAATGCCGGCGAATCCAAATGGCGTGGCCGGCGCCTCGGCCGCCTCACGCAGCATCTGGCTCAGAGCGGCCGGGGTCATACCGCCGCGCGGCTGCGCCAACCAACGGACCTCGGGTGAATCGTCGGCGCCACCAGCGACGGTGAGCACCGCCTGGTAGCGGAAGCGCGACAACTCGTTCACGTAGCTCGCACGCGTTGGCTGAATGGCGATCCGGCTGATTCGCGGAAATCGCGCGGAACATGCATCGAAAAACGAAGGATCGAGCAGCAGCTCCTCTTCGTCGACCACCGCGCGCCGAATGCGATCACGCAAACGCGTGCTGGGTGCGGCCTGCGCCGCGCGCGCGAGTTCCAGCGTGGCGTGAAAGGCCCCCAGCAAGGACCAGCAGCGCACGTCTCCCAGGAACACCCGTCCGCCGGGCTTCAACGCCGCCAACGCGCCCTCCAAGACCCGCATCAGGTAGTCGACACTCGGAAAGTATTGGACGACCGAGTTCAGGATCACGAGGTCGAACGAACCGGGCTCGATGCCCGAGAAGTCATCGGCGTTGCGCTGCAAGAGTCTTACGTGGCCGGTGACCAGACGGGTGCCAAGCAGCTTCTCCTGAATCCAGCGCAGGGCACCAGGCGAAAAGTCGGTCGCAGTGTAGGCTTCACACTCGCGCGCAAGTCGTGCCAGTAGGAGACCGGCGCCGCAGCCGATCTCCAGCACACGCCTAGGGGCCAAGTCGCGGATGGCCGAGACCGTCTGTCCCACCCAGTCGTGCATTTCGGCCCGTGGAATCGGCAAGCCAGTATAGCTGCTGCTCCAGCCGACGAGATTTAGTGAAGGATCATCATCCTCCACCACAGCATGGCGATAGGTATCGTCGTAGAGCGCGCGCCAGTGCGAGACCTGGTCATCGTTTGGCCTAGGCGTCGCAGGGTCGCTCACGGCGGGCTCGGCGTTCGGCACCACGAACGCGACCAGACGCCGCGCTCCCTCGCTTCCTTCGGCGACGACGGCAGCGTCGCGCACCGCCGGCTGACGACGCAGCACTTCTTCGATCTCGCCGAGCTCGATTCGGAACCCGCGCAACTTCATCTGTTCGTCGGCGCGGCCCATGAACTCGAGGTTTCCGTCCGTGTGCCGTCGTACGAGATCACCCGTTCTGTAGAGGCGCGCAGGACAGGCCTCATCGAAGTTGTCCCGCAAGAAATGCGCAGCAGTGAGATCGGGCCGATTGACATAACCTTCGGCGATCCCGATGCCGCCGAGGTACATCTCCCCGACCGTGCCCTCGGGAACTGGCACGCCATGACGGTCGAGCACGTAGAGCCAAGTGTTGGCAATTGGACGTCCGATGAGTGGCTTTTCCGAGCCGCCGAAGCAGCGGGCAGCCGTGGCCCAAATTGTGGTCTCCGTCGGACCGTAGAGGTTGAACACGGTCCTGCCGGGGACCCACGCGTCGAGTAGCCCACGTGCGCAAGCCTCTCCCGCGACACACACCGTTTTCAGCTTTGGCACCTGGCCCGGCTCCAGGGCGGACAGGGCCGAAGGTGTCAAGGTAACGACCGTCACTGCGTAGTCGTTCAGGAACTGCGTGAGTGCCGGGCCCGGAACGAATGCGGCCGAGTCGGGTATGCACAGCGTCGCGCCAGTCCCCAACGCCATTACGAACTCGAAAATGGAGGCGTCGAAACTCATCGCAGCGAGCTGCGCGATACGGTCGGCTTGCCCGATGCCGAGCAACCGTTGCTGCTCCGCGATGATGTTCGGCAGGCCCCGATGCGACACCGCGACGCCTTTGGGTCGGCCGGTGGAGCCAGACGTGTACATGACATATGCCAGGTCGTCGGGCTCCGGCGCAGCTCCGGGCACAACGTCGGCCATCACGAGCGGCAACCCATTCGTGTCGCCGAGGCACACGACGGCTACGCCCTCAGCAACTTCTATTCGCCCGCGCAGCTCGTCTAGCGTCAGCAGCACCGAAGCTTCGGCGTCCCTTGCCATGAAGCTGAGGCGATCGGCCGGGTAGGCGGGGTCGAGCGGAAGGTAGACACCACCCGCCCTCCAAATCGCCAGCATGCACACGATGAGATCAACTGAGCGCGGCACGAAGACCGCGACACAGGAGCCTCGGCGAACGCCGACCCGACTCAGTTGGGCCGATACTCCGCGAACGAGCTGCGCGAGACTGGCGTACGACACGGACCGCCCCGAGGTGGCGATCGCGATCGCGTGGCCTAGCGTCTCGTGCCAGCGCTCGACGAGCGCCGGTACGAGGACGTTCGGGATGGGTAGGTCCGGGCCTCGGCCAGCGGAGCGCGAGCGCTCATGATCAGCTGACGACAACAGCTGGAGCTCCGAAATACGTCGTGAGGGATCTTCGACGATCGACGTAAGCAGCTGGCGGTAGTGGTCGATCCACCGCGCGGCCGTCACATCGTCGAACAAGTCGGTATTGTATTCGATACGACCTTCTATTTTTTGTCCGACATCCCAAGTCGTCACCACCACGTCGAATACCGCCGTGCCACGTTCGATGTCGAGCAAGGTGGGCTCCGCCCCCGATGGAGCAGCTTCTTCTTGCACCGCGCCAGAGTCGACACTGAACAGCTGAAAGGCCACGTTGCACAGAGGATTGCGCCCAATGTCACGATCTGGCCGCAGGTCCTCGACGACGCGCTCGAACGGTACCTCCTGGTGCGCGTAGGCACCGAGGGCGACTTCGCGAACGCGCTCCATCGCCTCGAGGAATGGCGGATCTCCGGCCAAATTCGTCCGCAAGACGAGGGTATTCACGAAAAAGCCGATCAGCGGCTCCAGCTCCGCGCGTGTGCGGCCGGCTACCGGGGCACCGACCACGACGTCCTCCTGCCCCGTGATGCGAGCAAGCAGCACTTGAAAGGCCGCCACCAACGTCATGAACAGCGTCACTCGTTGCCGCTGGCTGAGAGCGCGTAGGGAGTCCGCGAGCGGCCCCGGCAGTGTGAAAGCGCTGGTGGCGCCGGCGAAGGTTTGCATCCGCGGGCGCGCTCGATCCGTTGGCAGGCTCAGGACCGGCAGGCTTGCGAGCTGACGGCGCCAATAGCTCAGCTCGCCTTCGAGGACCTCGCCCTTTAACCAGTTACGCTGCCAGGCGGCGAAATCGGCATACTGGATCGGCAGAGGCGGGAGCGGGGACGGACGCCCACTAGCGAAGGCATCGTAGAGCGCGCGGAGCTCCTTGAAGAATAGCCGCGTAGACCAGCCGTCAGAAATGATGTGGTGCATCGTGAGCACGACGACCCACTCGGCCAACCCGAAGCACAACACCTTGGCCCGGAGCAGTGGCCCGCGGTTGAGATCGAAAGGAGCGCGCGCTTCCGCCGTCGCCAGCTCCTGCGTCCGTGCTTCGCGCTCGCCAGGCGCCAGGCCAGATAGGTCCAGCACCGCCAAGGGCAGCTTGAGGTTGGACGCAATCACCTGCATGGGGCGCCCGTTGGTGTCCATGAAGGTGGTGCGCAAGATCTCGTGGCGTTCGATGATTTCGTCGAGGCAGCGTTGAAGAAGTCGAGGCTCGAGGGCGAACCGCAGGCGAAATGTGTAGTGGATGTTGTAGAAGGAATTGTTGGGAGAGAGACGGTCCAAGAACCACAGTCGCTGCTGAGCAAAGGAGAGCGGGCGCAGCTTCTCGGCTTGGCGATTCTCTGTCGTCAGCTCTCGCAGCAGCGCGCGCTTCGCCTCGATGTCACGCGTCTTCGGCGCCGAATGTGAGGTCATGCTCTACCTTGCTACCTGCTGCTCTTGCTTCAATAGCACTCTCAGAGACGCTTCGATCTCTTCGTCGGAGAGCTGCGCCACCTGCGCCGCCAAGTCGCCGGAGCTCAAAGGCTTGATTGCAGGAGCCGTTTCGTCCGAGCAGCCGGCGACGCCGTCGAGCAGCGCTAGCTCAGTTGCAAGTTCAGAGACCGTTGGCGACTCGAACAAGGATCGCAAAGGTAGCTCGATGCCAAACAAGAGCCGGATCCGCGACGCGACCTGGGTCGCCAGCAGTGAATGGCCGCCCAACTCGAAGAAATTATCGTGAACCCCGATGGCAGATACGCCGATGAGCTCGCTCCAGATCCGTGCCAGTTCTCGCTCGCGATCGTTCCTGGGTGGCACGAGCTCCCGCTCCAGAGTCGGACGGAGCGAGCTCGGAGTCGGTAGCGCCTCTCGATCGACCTTGCCGTTGGGAGTCAGCTGGAACTCAGACAGCACTACGAGCGCGCTAGGAATCATCACCTCGGGCAGCTGCCGGGCAAGGGCTCGACGCAGTGCAATGAGGGTGAGCTCTGCCCCGGCGAGCGGCACGACGTATGCGACGAGTCGCAGCTCGCCGGACAGGTCCGGCTTCGGGACCACGACAGCCTCACGTACACCCGGCAGCTGCTGGAGTGCCGATTCGACCTCGCCCAGCTCGACGCGAACTCCGTGTAGTTTTAGCTGCTGGTCGCGCCGTCCGAGGAACTCCAAAATCCCCTCAGGTGTCCATCTTGCTTGATCACCCGTGCGGTAGAGACGGCTGCCCGCAGCCGTCTCGGGAACGAAGGGATCCGCGATGAAACGCTCTGCCGTCAGCTCCGGGCGGCCTAGGTAGCCGTACCCGACCGCAGCGCCGGCGATGCAGAGCTCGCCAGACACCCCGATCGGCACCGGCTGCTGCCGGTCGTCGAGCACATAGATACGGACGTTGGCGATGGGCCGGCCCAAAGGAACTCTGGCCCGCGCGTTTCCGCGCTCGCACTTCCACCAGGTCACGTCGATGGCTGCCTCAGTGGGTCCATATAGATTGTAGAGCTCGGCCTGGAGCCGTTCGAAGAAGCGCGCCTCGAGCGCACTAGACAGCACTTCGCCGCTGCAAATTACTCGGCGCAGGTCGAGGCATCGCTCTACGCCAGGCTCCTCGAGAAATCGATCGAGCAGGGCAGGTATGAAATGCACAATGGTGACGCGCTCGCGCGCGATCCATTCCAGCAGTGCATGTGGATCACGGTGTTCGCCAGGGTCCGCCATGATCATGGTCGCCCCATTCAACAGCGGCCAGAGAAGCTCCCAAACTGAAACGTCAAACCCAATCGGCGTCTTGTGCAGAACGCGATCACTCGGGCCAAGCCCGAACGCATCTTGCATCCATGCCAGGCGATTCTGGAGTCCGAGTTGTGTGTTCAGTGCCCCCTTGGGTCGTCCGGTCGAGCCCGACGTATAGATCACGTAGGCGAGGTCATCGGGGGCCAGGTTGATTCCCAGATCGGTGTCCGGGAAACCTGCAATTTGCTCGGCCTGGTCGTCGACGCAGACCACGCTCGCCCCTTCGATCATCGACAGCATCTCGCGAAGCTCTGCGCGCGTGATGAGTACTGACAGGCCTGCGTCCCGCGCAATGAAGGCGAGTCGCTCCGGCGGATACTCAGCGTCCAGGGGGACATATACGCCGCCGGCTTTCACGATGGCCAACAAGCCAAACACGAGGGCGTGCGAGCGCTCGAGACACAACCCCACCAGCTTGCCGCGCTCTACGCCTAGCTGACGCAAGCAGTGGGCAAGTTGATTGGCTCGTCGATTGAGCTCGGCGTACGACAGCGAGCCCGCTCGAGTAACGACAGCTATGGCATGGGGAGCGTTCGCGGCTTGCGCCTGAAGGCGAGCGGTGATCGGCTCATCGGCGTAGGTTTTGGCGCTATCGTTCCATTCGGACACGACGCGTTGCTGCTCTGCCGCGTGCAGCAGCTCGAGCTCTATGATGGGCGTGCTGGGATCACGGACCGTAGAATTCAGGAGGCATCGATAGTTTTCGACGAGCCGACCGATGGTCGCGCGGTCGTAGAGATCTGTGTTGTACTCGATGCGTCCCAAAAGCTCGCCGCCCTGCTCCGTCAGCGTGCAGATCAAGTCGAAATTTGCCGTCCCCCTCTCGACCTTGAGGACGCCGGAGCCGCCAGGCTCCGAATTCCGAGGCGATGCGTTTTGAGTGCTGAAGAGCTGAAATGCGACCTGACACAAAGGCGTGCGGCTTAGGTCGCGTTCTGGCTGCAGTTCTTCTACGAGTCTTTCGAAGGGCACGTCCTGATGCGCATAGGCACCCAGAGCGACTTCCCGCACCTTGCTCAGGGTCATGTTAAAGGACGCGCCATGATCTAGGGTGGTTCTCATCACCAGCGTGTTCACGAAGAAGCCGATCAGTCTCTCGACGTCGGTGCGCGTGCGTCCAGCAATCGGTACACCAACCACGATGTCCTCTTGGCCGCTGTAGCGGCTGAGCAGAACCTGAAATGCCGCAAGCAACGTCATGAACAACGTGCAGCTTTCCCGTTGGCCTAGGTCACGAAGAGCCGCAGTCAGAAGCGGCGCTAGAGTGAAATCATAGGCGGCGCCCGAAAAGTGCTGCACCGGCCGTCGCGGTCGATCGGCAGGAAAGTCGAGCGTCTTTGCCCCTTCGAGAGTCGTCCGCCAATAGTCGAGGTGCGGCTGCAGCGCGCATTTGCTCAACGAACGCTGCTGCCACTCGGAAAAATCGGCATACTGGATAGTCAGCTCCTCCAGCGGAGAGTTTTTGCCCGCCGAGAAGGCCTGGTACAGACGCTGAAGCTCGTCAAAAAACACCCCCGTGGACCAGGCATCGGAGACGATATGATGAATGGTCAGCAGCAAGACCCACGAACGAACTCCCAACCTTAGCGCGGTCGTTCGCAGGAGCGGACCGCGCTCGAGATCGAACGGCACTCGGGCCTCATCCGTCGCCAGGCGCTCGACCTCTGCCTGACACGCGGACGCAGAGAATGCCGACAGATCTAGCAGCGCCAGATCGATATGCAATCTCGGGGCCACGACCTGCACTGGCTTGCCCTCGCGGGCGACGAACGTGGTGCGCAGGACTTCGTGCCGCTGCACGATCTCGTTGAGGCACCGCTGAAGTAGGGCCGGATCCAGTGCGAACTCGAGCCGGAGTGCGTGGTTGATGTTGTAAAACGGGTTCCCAGGCGCGAGTTGGTTCAAGAACCAAAGCCGCTGCTGGGCGAACGAGAGAACACATTCCCGCTGGTGACCCCGCCTCGGGATGCAGTCAGTTTCGAGTCCCTCTTGCGCCAGCAACAGGTCGAGCAGCGCTTGGCGCTCAGCCGTTAGGTTGGAGGCCATTGGTGCGGTGGGTTTCGTTTTCTTCCCTGACACGAGCACACTCAGCTAGCCACGAGACTCTCATCATGCCCTCCGCAATCACCGCGAGTGGTTTGGCATCGAGCGTTTCTGGATCCAGCTCCAGCCACGCGCGCTTGATAGCGCGCGCGTAGGCGTGAAACGCTTCGTGTGCTCCTCGCTGTGCGCGCTCAGATGAAAGCGCTTCTCGGATCAGACGGACCCAGCGAGTGTAGGCGGCCTCGACGTTCTCCGCCTCCTCGTAGCGCCATGCCGTCTGCAGGGCTTCGAGGTAGGTGTTGTGGGCCTCCGCGGCTCGCTCTTTGAGCGTGGGATCGCCGAGTGCTTCCTCCAAGTCCGTGACGTACGAATCGTGATATTGCGCGAAATGTTGCTCAGTATCCATACCGACCCTCGATATTCCTATTTGCTTCGTCAGAAGACGCCGAATCGCCGCGCGACGCAGCAAGCCATTCCTTTGGCCAACTTTGCTTCAACAGCCCGGCGACGGTGGCGATGTCTGTCGCAGCCACGGACATCATTTGCGCGGCGGCCATCACTGCGCCGAGGTCCAGCGTGCTGGGCTCGGCGTCCACCCACGCGGAGCGCAGCTGGGCAAGGTACTCGCGGTAGGCCTGCGTTGCGCGCCGCTCGGGCGCCCCTTCGGCGACTCCACGCTCGGCCGTTGTCTGATAGTCACGGCATGCCTCGACCCACTGGTCCCAGGCTTCCGCAGTAGACCAGCCGCCCGCGCGCGCGCGGGCTGCGAACGTGCTGAGCGCCTGAGCGCGCTCATGGAGCTCTGGAAAATCATAGGCCGACGAAAGCCCGACTCTCAAGTCTTCGAGCGCCTTCTGAAGACGTCCGGCGAACGGACTCAACCTGTGCCATTGGGGCGCGTTCAACGTTGTGCGCAGCGCCAGCAGAAGCCGTTCGCCGTCAGGGCTGCCGAGGCCCGTGCAGGGATCCCAGCCCGGATTAGCTTGATATGCCCCGTTGCTACCGAAGACGATGTCCCGCAACACCCCGTGTGCCAAATATCGGTAAAGTAGCGGATTGAAGTAGCCGAGCCTGCCGCCGAGCGCTTGATTGATTCTGGCGAACAGCGCGGCCCAAAGCGGGGCTGTGACGCTCGTGCCCCCGACGGCGGCGAGGTGCTGACCGTCAACGGTAATGATCACTGCGCCCGTCTGCGGGTCCGCCAGACCCGATACATCTGGCACTCCGCGTCCGATGCGACGATCCGGATTTGCCGACGGCGGCACGCCTACATGCGATTGCCAGGGCGGCAAGGGGAAGATCCTACTGATGCCCCCACCGGTTGCGCTACCAGGGCCATCATTCCAAACGGTTTCCTGAACGATCTGGCCACCGGCAGCCAGCACGCGCGTCCCGCCGCAGCCGACCACGTATGGACTGGACGCAGGGAAATCCGCGTGGGCGCGTGGGCCACCCGCCTGGTCTCGGGTGCCATCGTCACCCGAGGCGCAGCAGATCGTGATCCCCATCAGAGCGGCGGCGCGGAACGCCTCGTTGACTTTGAGAATGGCGCCCGCCGTCCAAGCGCTGTTGACATCGTCTTCCGGGTTGCCGTAGCTGATCGAAATGATCGAAGGCGCGTGCGTCGTGTCTGAGAGGATGGTGTGGATCGCATCCACCCAGCCCTGGCTCGTGAATTGCGTGAAATATACGACGATTTTTGCGGCGGGGGCGGCGGCCCCTATCACCTGAATGTCGAGCATTATCTCGCCAGTCGAATCGGCGAGGTCACTCCCGTCATCTGAGCCAGGATCATTGCCTTGTCCGTGCACGACGACGTCCACGATGCTTGGAATGCTCGTGCCCAAGACGTCCTGGAAGTACGTGCGCAAGGCGATGGGCGAATACCCGCCGTGGCTATGGGGATCATTGAAAGCCAAGATCGCCACGGTTTGGCCTTCACCGTTGGTGCCCGCGGGATAGCGATAGAGATTGGCGATCGTCGTGGGCAGATAGAGGTGCGATGGCAAGGCACTCGCTCGGATGACAGGAACAGCTACCGTCAATGACGCGCGAACGCCGGGACGAAGTCGGCAGCGCCCAACTGGGCGATTATCCAGTCCGAAGACACCTTCCACGATATCCCCGAGCTCCGCGGGGACATGAATTGCCCCTGTGCGCACACGGTAGTGACGGCCCGCCAAGTCGAAGGAGCGCAACTCGACGCCGAACGCCGCCTGCAGGGCTGCGACGCTGCCGGACAATTGCAAACTACGTTGAACGAGGTCTTGCTTCAGCACGTCCAGGCGATGTGCGGAGGCAAACTGAACGACACGCTCCATTTCGACGGGATCCGCGCTATTTGCCGCGTCAATTTCCTCGCGACCCAAGCTGCGATCTGCGACAGAAAGACGCGCTCCAATGTCTTCCGGACTTGGTAGCTCCGGGGCGCCGCGCCTGCGGCGCAGGTACACGCTGACAACCACTCGCTCCTGCGGGTCCGCGGCTCCGCGTAAGCGCGCGCCCGGGATGGCGAAGCGCTCGCTGTCGGCGATTGCCACGAAATTTTCTCGTGCTGCACTCACTTGCCGCCTCCTTTGAACTCCGCAGTCGTGTTCGTCGTCACGCGCGCCGAGAGTCACCACGAAATACACTCCAGCTGCGCCCAGTGCAACGATGAACTCCGCGTCTAACTATTTGACCAGGGACAAACTGTCACTCTCTTCAACACCGGAATTATGACGATGCGTGGGCACAGGGTGCGCGTCCGCGCACGGCTACATGACAACGCGTTCGACGGGGGTCACGAAATCGAATCTCGAACCAGAGCAACTGTGCTCCGCTGACCCTCCCGTCTCGGAACGGCAACGTGAGGAGACCCCGCAGCAGGCGCCTCGTCGGGTCCGCACCGAAAGCTTTCGCCATCTGCTCCGCAGTGGCCCAATTGCGCATTTGCGGCGGCAAATTGACGGCTTGATCCGCGAGCGCGCTGGGCTTGCGCTTTGCGCACGCACGTAGATCGTGACTTCGACCTTCTGCTCGGGGTTCGCGTCCCCGACGAGGCGAGCACCAGGGAACGCGTGCCGCTCGGTGTCCTTCACAGCAAATCTCTGCGCGCAATCATCGGTTCGCTCCCTCTTTGTCGCGACTCGTCTTCGGTCGGTTGAGCAACGCGAGCTTCTCGCCCGCCTCGCGTCAGACTCACGGGCTTCGCCGAATCCTTCTTGTCGGGATCCTCTTCCCTGCCCTTCACTCGTTAGCCCGCAGCACCGAGCTAGGCACGATGCACATCGTCCAATTGGCAGTTCTTAGGAATAATAGGCCTTTCTTCCAAACTGCACGCGACGACGTTCCTCTGAGGTTCGTCGTGCAAACGCCTCGAGCGTGACACGACACGCTCGTCCGTCATGGAGCTCCAACCTGTCGCCACGCGCGTGCTTCTCTAGCCACCATGGGCTGCGTCATTGCGCCAAGGCGCGCGTCAGTTCTCAGTCAGCGGTCCAGCTTGCTTCGCCACGTCGAGCACCATAAGTGGGACCGCCGCCAGGACAACCCAAAGCATCGATGTCGTGCACACGTTTGAGCAGGGTGGCCCTATCGATGCGCGTGTTGTGCGCGGCGGTGATCTCATGAGGCGCAGGGATCGCGGCCTGCCCTCCTGCACCGAGAGCAGCAGGTCCACCTCTTTCGACCGCTCCTTGCGGCGACGCAGGTGCATCGCTTCTCGAGTCGGGGTCGCCTGCGGACCCTTTGGCGGCAGGCTCGGGCCTTGGCCTCATCGCTGGCAGACAAGTTGCCATGCTCCAGGGCCACCACGTGGCGTCGCTAAAGCGAATGCGAGGCGAATACGCCGTCAACGCGCACGAGCGGATGGCGCGGGGGCGGGATGAGGGCCCAGAGTCGGGCCGGAAACTGGGTCGGGGTTTCATGACGCGATGGCTCTGGTGGCCGCGCGGTTTTTTAGCGATACACGACGCGGCCATCCGCGAGCACGCAGACGGACACCCCGGCGTGAATGTCGAAGCCCCGGGGAGAGAGCGCGCGACGCGATGCAAGGGCGCGGGACTGATCGCTGATTCGGCGTCGAGCAGGCCTCGGCGCCTGAGCCAGCGCAGCACTCTTACCTCAACCGCATGGCCTATCGCTTCTACACACGGCACCGCCTCGGACGTTGGGCGGGAGGTGAGTCGCCATCCGCCCATAAAGCGAAGTCGTCTCCGGTCGGCGCTGTCGCACCCCTGCGCCGTGGCTTGCTCGGCCGTCCCCACCCTCGCGCAAAGCGAACCGCGTGCCAAGCACGAATCTAGCTGGATGTTGGTCTTTGGCACTTGGCCAATCGCTGGCGGGCGGCGGCCAGGCGTCGGGTAAAGGCGCAGCGGGACGGCTGGGCTGCGGCGTGGTGTCGGCCCGTTTTTAGGGCCACGCTCTCAACTGCCGTCGTCGATGTCCGAGGAGCGCAGCCGGCGGCTTCCCTCGAACACGGTCAGTACCCGTATGTCTTGTCCGTCGGTTCGATACACGATTCGGTAGCTGCGCAAGTAGGTTTCGCGAATGTGGGCCTGCCCGAGCTCCGGAACAATTCTGCCCAGAAGCGGCGCCTCGGCTGCCAGGTCGGCGTGTTCCAAGATCCGCCCGATCCAGCGTTCAGCGGCGCCCCGGTTGTCGGCTGCAATGTGCGCGAAGATTGCGCCCAGATCCGCGCGAGCGCGTTGGGACCAGCCTACTGCCAAGCGATCGGCCCGAACTCCGCTTCTAACGACCTCTTGAGCTCTTGGGTCGTGAGCACGCGCCCCGCGTTGACGTCCGCGAGTCCTTCGCCAATCGCCGCGAGAAAGCGGCGGTGCTCACGCAGGGCGGCAAACTCGGTTGCGCCGATGAGCACGGCGGCGGGTTCGCCTCCTTGCAGCACAACGACGGCATCGCCCGTATCGTGCACGCTTCTGACAAGCTCTTCAGCTCGCTCCGAAAGCTCTGTGGTCGAGACAGGCGCTTTTTCGCTACCCATGCGCCAAAACTAGCAGCAGGGCCGTACGACGTCGAGGTGCCGTGCAGGTCACGTCGCGCCACGCCCAGCCGCTCGGCCACTGCCCATCCGCTGCCCAAACCAAGTCGATTCGCGTCAACTCACGTCGACCCGCGGAGAGAGCGATCCGAACCCATTCGCGTTTCGTTTCAAGGCGTTGGCTCGCAAGATCGCGTGCCGATTAGGGTTATGGCCAACACCGTACCGAGGATTCGAATCCCTCCCTCTCCGCAACTGAAAAGCTCGAAGAAAATGAAAATCCCGACGAGGTCGTAGACGATTCCGTAGACGATTCGTTCGACGATCCGTCGGGCGCACGCCGCGACAACCTGCTGCGACTTCGACGACTCGAGCGGCTAGCCGCTGTCGATCCGACGTTGCCGATCAAGCCCGCCCTCGCGGTCACGCGCGGACTCGATCGGGTCCTCGCCGGCAACCTGGAGGCGGCTATCGAGCTCTTGCGGCAGGGAGCCCGCCACTATGGCTGAACGAGCCGTCGTCGCGCGGGAGGGGTCGCCATGAGCCGCGCCGCCGAAGCCCTCGCC
>Ga0307508_10001933_pt1 | contig 22733 bp, 12 predicted proteins | sample 9_EM_MG_FD_203089 | JGI IMG/M metagenome (GOLD analysis project Ga0307508, IMG submission 203089) | Populus trichocarpa ectomycorrhiza microbial communities from riparian zone in the Pacific Northwest, United States - 9_EM | ecosystem: Host-associated > Plants > Roots > Unclassified | place...
GGCCGAGTCGGCAGGGGTCGCTTCTTTGCCTCCTTTCTTGTCGATACAAGTTCGCGAAGCGGGGATCTGCTCACTTTGCGAAGCAAAGTTATGCAGATACCAAAGGGGGTCGGCTGCCGGGACGAAACCCCGGCGCGGCCTCACGCAGTGAACAAGATCCTCATGCGCATGCAGGCGCGAAAGGGACTGGCACGGCAGGCACACGGCTTCGATCCGCCGCAGGCGGACCCTGTCCTGAGCCCCGCCGAAGGGTCAGCCTGAACCGGTGGTGGTGTGCAAACGAGGCTTCGACAGGCTCAGCCCGAACGGATGGGGCGGAGGTATGCGAGCGCAGCAGGCCCAACCCCCAGCCCGAACCCCGAAGGGCAAAAAACCTACTCCGCCGCAGCCCGCCTCAACGTCTCGACCACAGGTCGCCTCAACACCTCCCTCAACCCCCACCACCCCGCCCCCAACGCCAACAACGCCCCCGCAACCGCGCCAACCAGCGGCACAAACGGCGAAGCATTCCAGGAAAACTGAAACACATACTTCGCCAGCGCCCACCCCACGATCACCGCGGCAATCGACGCCAGAAAGCCGGCCAGCGCCCCGACGCCCAGCAACTCGGCCCGCTGTACCTGCGCCAGCAGCTTGCCGCTCGCCCCGAGCGCCCGCATCACCGCGAACTCGCGCGCCCGCGCCTCGCGCGTGGCGGTGATCGCCGCGAACAGCACCACCAGCCCGGCTGCCAGGGTGAAGGTGAACAAGAACTCCACCGCACGGATCACCTGGTCAAGCACGCCCTGGATCTGGGTGATCGACGCCGACACGTCAACGTTCGTGATGTTGGGAAACTCCCGGCTCAGCGCGTTGTCGAACCCCGCCGCTGATGCTGCAGAGGGTGCGCGAAAGGCCGCGATATAGGTGGCCGGCACATCGGCCATCTGGGCGGTCGGGAACATCACGAAGAAGTTGGCGCGCATCGAACCCCAGTCGACCTTGCGCAGGCTGGTGATGCGGCCTTCGGTCGCCATGCCGGCCACGTCAAAGCGCAGCACGTCGCCGAGTTTCAGCTTCAGCGTTTCGGCCAGGCCTTCTTCGACGCTCAAGCCGCCCTTCTCTTCGCCGACCCACTTGCCGCTGGTCACCACGTTGTGCTGCGGCAATGTGGCGCTGTGGCTGAGGTTGAACTCGCGGTCGAGCAGGCGCTTGGCGCGGTCGTCTTGCAGGTCGTCGATCGAGGTGGCTTTGCCGTTGATGGCCACCAGGCGGCCGCGAATCATCGGGTACCAGTCGAACTGCTTCACACCGCCCGCGCGCAAGCGGGCCTGGAAGGCATCGCCCTGCTCGGGCTGCACGTTGATCACGAAGCGGTTGGGCGCATCGGGCGGCGTGGCCTGGCGCCAGCTGTCGATGAGGTCGGTGCGCAGCAGCACCAACAGGCACAAGGCCAGCAAGCCGACGCTCAGGGCCGACACCTGCAGCACGGCAAACGCCGGCCGCGCTGCGATCTGCCTTGTCGCCAGCACCAGCCAGCGAGGCGCGCGCGCCTCGGGCACAGCACGGCGCAAGGCCTGCACGGCCAGCCACGACAGCACGGCGAACACCGCCACGGCGGCGGCGAACCCACCCACCGCGATCAAGCCCAGTTGAAGGTCGGACGACACGGCCAACAACAGCGCGATGAAACCGATCGCCCCCGCGCCGAGCACCGCGATCGACGCCGGCTTCAGCGCGCCCACGTCGCGGCGGATCACGCGCAGCGGCGGCACTTGTGACAGCTGCAACACCGGTGGCAGCCCGAAGCCCATCAACAAGGTGAAGCCCACACCAACGCCGAACAAGGCGGGCCAGCCGGTGGCCGCGGGCAGGCCGGCATTCACCAGGCCGGCGAGCAGGTAGACGAAAACATAGTGCACCGCGAAACCCAACGCCACACCGGCCGCGCTGGCGAGCAGGCCGACGAAGGCGAACTCGATCAGGTACTGCAACGCAATCGTGCGCTGCGGCTGGCCGAGCACGCGGAGCATGGCGCAATCATCCAGATGGCGGCTGGCGAAATCGCGCGCGGCAATGCCGACCGCCACGGCGGCGAGCAACGCGGCGAGCAGCGCCACCAGGTTGAGAAACTTCTCGGCGCGGTCGAGCGTCTGCCGCATCTCGGGGCGGCCGCTTTCCAGCGACTCGACGCGTACGCCGCGCAGCGAGCCGCTCTTCACTTGCGCGTCGGCCCAACTCACGAACGCGCGCACCGACGCTTCGTCGCTCGCCGGTGCCGCCACGGCGAGACGGTAGGTCACGCGGCTGGCGGGCTGAACCAGCGCTGTGGCCGCGAGGTCGGCCTCGTTCAACATCACGCGTGGTGCAAAGCTCATGAAGCCCGCACCCCGGTCGGGCTCGATCACGATGATGGAGGCGATCTTCAGGCGCGCATCGCCGAGCAGCAGGTCGTCGCCCATGCGCAGTTGCAGCGCATCGAGCAAAGGCCCGTCGACCCAGACCGTGCCGCGATCGGGGGCGCGTGTGATGAGCTGTTCCTTCCCGCCGGGTGCGTCGGCGAGGCGCAATGCACCGCGCAGCGGGTAGGCATCGGTCACGCTCTTCACGGCGACCAGCTTGGAGGCACCGCCTCGGTCATCAGGTGCACGGCCCATGCTGGGGAAGGCAGCAGTGCTGGCAATCTTGAGCCCGAGCGCGCGCGCCTTGTCGGCAAACGCCGGCGGCAGGGGCTGGTCGCTCGCGACGATGGCGTCGCCGCCCAATAGCTGGCGGGCGTCGCGTGCCAGGCCGTGGTTCAGGCGATCCGCAAAGAAACCCACTGCGCTGAGCGCGGCGACCGCCAGAGTCACCGCCACCACCAGCAGGCGCAGCTCACCGGCCCGAAAGTCGCGCGCCATCTGGCGCCATGCGAGTTGCCACAGGGAAACGGTGAGCGGGTTGGGCATGAGGTTCTCCATCGACGGGCGGACCTTACCCGATGCATGTCGTCAAGAGGACTGTGCGTGTTTGCCGGGTATTGCGAAGCAGCAGCTCGCTGGTCACACTGGCAACTGACCGAGAGAAGGGAGAAGGCTACCGGCAGCCGCCATGGGCTTTTGGGATGAGGTGGACACCGACGCCCCGCTCTGAGTAAGCTGAGAACTCGCTGCCCGGAGGCCCCCATGCAGATCACACTCACCAGCCTGATGGTCGAAGACCAGGAACAGGCGCTTCGCTTCTACACCGGCACGCTCGGCTTCGAGAAGAAGCACGACATCCCGATGGGCGCATTCCGCTGGCTCACGGTGACCTCGCCTGAAGGCGCGGCCGGCGTCGAGCTGGTGCTGGAGCCCATGGCCTTCCCGCCGGCGCGGGTGTACCAGAAGGCCCTGTTCGACGCAGGCATTCCGGCCACGGCGTTCATCTCGAAGGACATCGCCGCCGAGTACCAGCGCCTGAAGGCACGGGGCGTTATCTTCCGCGGCGAGCCCACCGCCATGGGGCCGGTCACGGTGGTGCTGTTCGAAGACAGCTGCGGCAACCTGATCAACCTGGTTCAGCCCGCCTGAGCCCAGCACGGTGCCGCATCGCGATTTACAGAACACTGCGTGCAAATCGGCCGAACATCGAACGTTCGCCCGGGTGATTCAATGACCGCATGAACACCCTGCCTCCCCTCTTCCTGTCTCACGGCTCGCCGATGCTGGCGCTGGAACCGGGCACCACCGGCCCCTTCCTGCAAGCGCTTGGCCCGACGCTCGATGCGACCTTCGGCCGCCCGCGCGCGATCCTCGCCGTGTCGGCCCACAGCACGGCGCGCGAGCCGGTGCTGCTCGCATCAGCACGGCACCAGGCCGTGTACGACTTCGGCGGCTTCCCCGACGAGCTCTACAAGCTGCAATACAACGCGCCCGGCGCGCCCGAACTCGCCACCATCGTGCAAGGCCTGCTGAGCGAAGCCCGCTTGCCGGTGCACAGCCTCGACCAGGGCGGGCTCGACCATGGCATCTGGAGCATGCTGCGCTTCATGTACCCGCAAGCCGACATCCCCGTGCTGCCGCTCGCCTGGGTGCCCAACCTGCCGCCGGCGCAGCAGTTCGCGCTGGGCGAGGTGCTGTCAGCGCTGTCGCAGCAAGGCGTGCTGGTCATGGGCTCGGGCAGCATCACGCACAACCTGCGGCGCATCTTTGCCGGCGGGCGGCCGGCGGTGGACGCGCAAGAGGTCGTCGAGAGCGCGTCGTTCCGCCAATGGATCAGCGAGCGCAGTGCAGCGCGCGACTGGGACAGCCTGTTCGCCTACCGCAGCAAGGCGCCATATGCGGTCGACATGCACCCGACCGACGAACACCTGCTGCCCTGGTACGTGGCAGCCGGTGCGGGTGGCCGCGACCACGCGCCGCAGCGTTTGCACTCTGCAATCACCTACGGCTGCCTGGGCATGGATGCCTATGCGTTCGGGCCGCAGGCGGTGGTGCTGCACAACGCCCTTTCAGCCCCGACGACCGCCTGATGGGCGGGGCCGCCACCCCCTCAGTGGGGATTGGGCGGCAGCGGCTCGCCCCCTAGCATCGCCCTGCGCTCAGGCACATCGCCGAGCGCATGAGAACAACGATACAGGGGGATCCATATGCGAGCACTTCGGCTCGGCAGTGCACCGCATGGCGGTCACGGCCGCTTGATCGCGCTTGCGCAGCACAGCGCAGCCCATTCACATGGCGCCCACCGCACGGAGGTGCGCCCATGAGCGACGCTCTCTGGCCCCGGCTGCAGAAACGCTGGAGCGCGCTCTGCCCCGATTTGCCCCGCGGCGGCTTGAACCCACCCGCCACTGCGCGCCAGATCGACGCAGTGGAAACGCTGACGGGCATCCGCTTGCCCGATGACCTGCGAGACGCCTACCTGCACTTCAACGGCATGCAGCGGCAGGTCATCTGGAACAACGGCTTGCGCGCACCGCAACTGATCCTCAACCAGTTCCACTGGCTGGATCTCGAAACCATGGCCACCCGTTGGACATCCGACCGAGGCATGGAGGCAGGGAGCGATTTCGACCCCGATCTGTTTGGCCCCGAAGAAGTCCACGGCGACGAAGTGCGCCACCTTCAATACCACGCGGCGTGGCTACCGATCGGCCATTCAGGAACCAGCGTGCAGTGTCTGGCCGACATGGGCCCGAGCCGTTGGGGTCGCCCGGGGCAGATCGTCAGCTACGACTCCGTGGACATGCCGGGCGTCATGGCACCCAGTTTTGCAGACATCGTTCATGTCGTGCTGGATGCCTTCGATCGTGGCGCCGTCGAATGGAATGGCTGGGAGATCGTCTCCCACGCAACGGGCCACCCCCTCTACGGCATCGAGGCTTGGCAGCTCGCCTGACCACGGCGACAAAAGCCGGCCTCCGCAGTGCAAGCACAAGAACATCGAACCGAGAGAACAAGACCCCATGCCTGATACAGCCCTCGCAGACACACGCACGCTCTACGACGAACTGAAGCGCAGCGCCCGATCCACCTTCGATCACCTTCACAGAGCCTTCAAACGCCGCACGGGCCAGGCCCCGGCCCAAATCAACTGGTACCCCGTGAGCTGTGTGAGCGCGCCGGCAATCGCAGAGGCCGAACGCGTCATGGGCGTGGCCATTCCGGCAGACGCGGCGGCCTGCTATGAAGCCAGCACGGGGGTCGTCGAAACCTGCGGGTGGCACTGGTGGCCGCTCCATACCGCCGTGCTGATGTTTCGCTTGATGAACACCGTGGCATACGAGCTGCGGCTGGGCGAACCGGGTTGGTTCGCACCGGAAGGTGCCACCACGGCCGACGGCACGGTGCGAGCAGACGCCTGGCACCGTGGCTGGCTGCCGATCGCTGAAAGCAATGGCCTGCCGTATGGCTACTTTCTGTGCATCGATACCGCGCCAGGTCCGCAAGGGCAATGGGGGCAACTCATCGAGGTGCAGGACCCGCGAAACAAGCTCGCGGCGGGCGAGCCGCTGCAACCCGCGCGGCGCCTGGCCAGCGGCTTGCTCGCCTACTTCGAGCAGCTTGCACATGTGCTCGAACTCGAGCCGGTTCCAGAAGCGGTGAGGTACTGGGCCGAAAAGCCGTGCGAGCGCCGCCTCCTGCTCGATCCGACCCCGGCAACGCATGTCAACGCCCATGAATCCGGCCCCGTGCAGGTGTTGCGGGCGAGGCAGCTGTCGCGCCTGACAGACCCCCAACCCGATGCGCTGACGGCAGAACCCGCGTTGGACTTTCTCGCCTTGCTCACCTCCACGGCGACGCGTGCCGCGCGCCGCCGGGGCCACATCGTGCGCAAGCGCTCCTTTTGCGCCACGCGTGTCTACACGGGCTCGGAGTACATCGGCAACATCAATCAATCAAGCGGCGACAAGGTGAATGCCGAGCGCTGGCTTCACCAGTGGGCACACGCAGACAGCTCAAGCTTCAACCTGCTCGTTGGCTGGCACGGCGATGGCAAGACCAACCTCCTGCTTGGCCTGGTGGATCGATTGTCTCGGGCATGTCGCAACAATGCGGCGAACCCTTGGCCTTTCTGCATCGACCTCGGCCTCCTGGTCAATCACCGCTTCGGTCATGCTCCCGAGACACTCTCGGACGCCGTTGGCGCCGAGCTGGCCCGGCGCAAGCTGCCCGACACACGGCATTCCGTGCTGCAGGCCGTGAGCGATGGGGCGTGTGTGTTGATCCTCGATCAGGTCGAAGCGGTGGCGCCCTATCACGACACCGTGTGGGATTGGGTGCAGCAACTCCCGCCCGCATCGAGAGGCCTCCATCGCAGGCGTGCGCGTGTGCTGATGGCCTGCAAGCAGGAGTTCTTCGACAACCACGCCCAGCTGGCAGAGGCGACTCTCAGACTCTGGCGCTGCCGCGCCGGCAAAGATGAACTCGTTCACATGCTTGCGCTTCAGGCGGTCGACGACACGGCCGAGCAAGCATGGCTGAAAGCCGTGGGCCTGGACCTCGCTGCCGAACCCGGAAGGCGCGAGCTGTGGACCGTGCTTGACCATGGCTCGCGCGCGCTCCCGGCCAGGGCGAAGGCGCTGCACTCGATGCTGCAGGGCACCGGTTTGCATGAGACGAACTGGTTCGATGTCTATGCCGCCTGGTGGCGCCACTGCATGCCCGCCGACCTGGGTTTGGATACCGAGACGATGAGCTATCACGCCGCGTCGATCGACTATGCCAGTGCAAAGAACGCAGAAGATGTCGGGGTGATTTCCTCGGCCCAGCATGCATGGATCACACAGTGCCAATGGCCCGAGGCATCTGACGCCCGGCAATCCCGCTTGCGCATGTGGACGCGGATCGGGCTGATGATGCGTGTGCAAGCGGACGGACGACTGCAACTCCGCCAGCCTCACCGCTGGCTCGCGTGCGCAGCCGTCGCTTCGCTCGAAGAAGCAGACATCGACGCGGTGGTCACGGGTCTGATCGAAGGAAAGCGCAGCGCTGCCATTGCCACCGCCATCGTGCAAGCCTGGTTCGACGCCGGGCACGGTCAACCTTGCGGGCTGATCAGCCAGTGGCTTCGATCCCCGCGGCCGCCACGCACTGCCGGCGCTCTGTTCCAGCTCGGGTGCGAGATGGCGCGTCAATTTGCCTGGCGAGAGGCTCGATCCGATCGCGAACTTCTTCGAAAGCGCACGACTCCGAAATCGGACATCTCGTACTTCCACGACGCCTTTGCATTGGCGCTGCCGAATCCCTTGTCACAGGCCTGTCTCGCAGGTGCGGACCTGCGTGGCGCCAACTGCCGGGACGTGCTGCTGGAAGACGCCGACCTGACGGGGGCCAGCCTTCAAGGAACCGACTTCTCACGTGCCAGATTCGTTCGCGTTCGACTGAACGGTGCATGTGCGGACGATGCACTCTTCGATGAAACGCAGTTCGTTGACGTCGAGGCAGACGGCCTGATGGCACGCAACAGCAGCTGGCAGTACGCGCAGTGGAATCGCAGGTGGCCGAGTGCCGATCTTCACGGAGCCCAACTCAGCGTCGAAGGCATCAGCCCATGCACGACCGAGGCCGAGCTGCAAATGCATGCCGCCGCCGGAGCCGCGGCGTTCCCACTGCGATCCATCGTGCTTTCGCCGGACGGCGGGTGGATCGCGGCAATCGGCGCCAATCACACGCTCGGCCTCTGGCGCACACACGATCTGGCTGCGCTGTGGCATGTGGCGCTTCCAGGCGGACCCATCGGCAAGGTGCTGAGCCTGTGCTTTTCGCCAGACAGCATGCACCTGATCACCAGCCATGAAGACGCTTCTTTACGACGCTGGTCGGTCGCAAACGGCAAGCTCTCCGCACAACTGCACCGGCCACGCGGACGCGCCGCCTTTCAACTCGTGCCCATGATCGATGGCGACCAAACCTTTTTGATAGGCATCACCGGCTCATCCGGCGCGGTCTGGACCAATGCCGATTTGCTGCCGAAAAATGGCATTCCTGTTTCAGTCTCCTGGGTCGGCAGCGGTGGCATCTGCGGCACGGTAGCGAGGCAGCGCGACCCTCAGCGTCATTTCGCATGCGTGCGGGGCTACAGAGACGGCGGCATCTTCGACTACTCATTTCCCAAGCCACGGCGAAAATTATCTTGGGACGCGCCCAACATCTGGCGCATGGCAACGGGGTGGGACACCGATTCGAACCAGGAATGGCTGGCCGCACTCAGTGCAGACGGCATTCTCATCGGCAACCCCGACGCCAAAGAACCTCGATGGCGAGTCGAGCGTCCGAATGCCGTGATCCACAGCGCCCAATATCTCTCGCTGGCGCAGCAAGCGTTGAAGCGGATGGGTGGGTTCACCCGCAACCACAAGCCGCCACTGCTTGAAGCGCATGAAGCCATTGATCTGCACGCGCAGGTTGCTGACCTTGCCTTCTCGCCCGACGGCCGATGGTTGGTGTGCGTTGGAAACGGAGAAGCTGCTTTCGCACTCAACACGCAAACCGGTACCGTGCATTCGCTGAATATCGAAGCGAGCAAAGGCGCCGCATGCGCCGTGTTCTCGACAGACGGGCAACTGATCCTGGGCGGCAACGATCTGGTGCACTGCGCACTGCCGGCAGGCTGATGCCTTCGATGGCGCAGATGCCCACACCCAACATGCCGCCTCATAATCCGCGCCAACAAGACGACAGGGGAGACCGGTGAAATTCATCTTCGGCGTGATCGGCGCGATTCTGGGCGCGCTGATGGGCGAGTGGGTCGGCGCCGTGCTCGGCCTGGGGGTCGGTATCGCGTTGGCCAGCATGCTGAAGAAGGCGGATGCGCCGGCCAAGCCTGCGTCGGCCATTGCAACACCCATACCCCCAATGGACCTGCCGATGGAAACGCGCATGGCGCGGCTGGAGCAGGAAGTCGCTGCGCTGAAGGCCGAAGTGAAGCGGCTGTCTTCGCCACAGCACGAAGCTGCTGCCACGCCACCTGTGTCTGCGCCGCCCCCGGCCGCACCGTTCGTCTTCACACCCGCACCGGCTGCAGCCGCCATTCCCGCTGCCGCGCCGGCCGTACTCTCGGTGCCTGCAGCACCGGCACCAGTCGACCTCCAGGGCATCGAACTCGATCTCGAACCCGAGCTGGCCGACACCGCGCCGATGCCGCTGTCGGAGCTGCCCACACCGGCTGCTGCCGCCGCGGCCACCGCCAAGCCACCCGCACCACCGCGCCCGCCTCCGGTGCCGCAGCCCACCCTCGAAGAGCGCATGCCGCCCTTCCTGCGCAAGCTGGTCTTCGGCGGCAACACCATCGTCAAGGTGGGCGTGCTGATCCTCTTCCTGGGCCTCGCCTTTTTGCTGCGCTATGCGGCCGAGCGCGTCACGGTGCCGGTGGAGTTGCGCTACGCAGGCGTCGCACTGCTGGGCGCCGTGCTGCTGGGCCTGGGCTGGCGGCTGCGCGGCCGCAAAGACGGCTACGGGCTGATTCTTCAGGGCGCGGGCATCGGCGTCTTCTACCTGACCACGCTGGCTGCGCTCAAGCTCAACCAGCTGCTGCCGACCGAGATGGCCTTCGCCTTCCTGTTCGCCGTGACGGTGCTGAGCGCCTTGCTCGCCGTGGTGCAGAACGCGCCGTGGCTCGCGTACGTGGCCGCAGCCGAAGGGTTTGCCGCGCCGGTGCTGGTGTCCACCGCCGGCGGCAACCACATCGCGCTGTTCTCATATCTGGCCATCCTCAACATCGGCATCTTCCTGATGGCGTGGTTCAAGGCCTGGCGGCCGCTCAACTTGACTGGCGCGGTCGGCACGTTCACGCTCGCCGGCGCGTGGGCGCACAAGCACTACACCGACGCGCTGTACCCAAGCACGCAGGCCTTCTTGTTGTTCTTCTTCGTGCTGTTCACGATGGTCGGCGTGTTGTTCGCGCGTCGTGCCTTGGCACTCGGTGATGAGCCCGATGCACGGCGCCCACTCTCGCAGCGCGCCGCGCAAGCGCTGGCGCAGGTGGGCCGCGTCGACAGCACGCTGACCTTCGGTGTGCCGCTCGCGAGCTACGGCCTGCAGTACCTGCTGGTGCGCGGCTGGGAATTCGGCCCTGCGTGGGCAGCGCTCGGCTTCTCACTGTTCTACCTGCTGCTGGGCGGCGGGCTCATGCGCGGCGGCAACAAGCGTTATGCGCTGCTCGGCGAGGCCTATGTGGTCGTCAGCGTGATCTTCGGCACGCTGGCGATTCCGCTCGCGCTCGAAGGCGAATGGACCGGTGCCACTTGGGCCGTCGAAGCAGCCGGCATGTTCTGGCTGGGCACGCGCCAGCAGCGGCGCTATGCACGCGCTTTTGCGCTGCTGGTGCTGGCAGGCGCCACGGTGCGGCTGGTCAGTTCGCTGGAGCTCGACTTCTCTCATGGCACACCGCTGCTGGTGGGCTCGGCGATGAGCATGCTGATGCTCGCTGCGAGCGCGCTGGCGATGTTCACCGTGGGCCGCCGCGCGCAACTCGACCAGCACGCCGATTGGGAGGCCGCCGGCACCGTCGGCCAGCTGTGGATCGGCGTGGCCGCGCTGGCAACCCTGGCCTGGCTGGTGCTCGTGCCGGCCTGGGCCTGCGTCGCAACCTCGGCACTCGCGCTGGCTTGTGCCGTGGTGCAGACGCGCATCAAGCTGCCGGCACTGCAGTGGGCAAGCGTCGCGCTGCATGCGGTGGCGCTGGGCAGCTTCATCGCCACGCTGCACACGGTGGACGGCGCGGCCATGCTGAGCAGCGGCTGGCAAGGCTTGGTGGCCGCCACGTTGATCGGCGCGAGCCTGCTGGTCAGCGCCTGGCTGCCGCTGCAGGCAATGCTGCGCGAGGCGGAAGCACGGCATACCGTGCCGGCGTGGTCGCTGGGCAGCAGCATCGGCCTGCTGGCGGGCGTGGGGGCGCTCGCATCGAGCCTGCTGTTCGTGATGCCGGCCGACGAAGCCGCGCGCATCTGGCCGTGGATGGGTGTGGCGGCGCTGTGGCTGGGCTTGCGCCTGGGCCACCCGGCGCTCGCCATCGCCTGGGGCGCCTTGCAGGTCGTGGCAGCTTTCGCATTCGGCTTCTACGGGCCCGACCTGTGGGCCGACGAGAGCGCGGCCCTCACGCTGTGGACACCGCTCGGCTTCACGCTGGCCGGGCTGATCTCGGGCGATGCCCTGCAACGCGCCGCGAAGAAGAACACCGCCCTTGCATGGCAGCGCACGCCCTGGCTGCAATGGGGCGTGGTGCTGTGGAGCCTGGCCTGGTGGACGCAGGTGCTGCTGCCCGATGCCTGGCGCCATCTGCTGCACGCACAGCCCAAGCAGTGGATGCTGCAGTGGCCCGCCGTGCTCACCGGCTGGGTGATCGCCACCTCGGTGGTCGTCACCGCCGTGGCACGCTGGCGCGACTGGCGCGTGCTGGGCCAGACGGCCTGGGTCACTGCGCCGGCCTGGGTGCTCACGGCCTTGATCGGCGTCGGCACCGTCGGCTTCGCGCCGCACGAGTACCTTGGTTGGCTGGTGTGGCCGCTCGCGCTGATGTGGCATGCGGCGCTGCTGCGCGCGCTCAAGCGCTGGTGGCCGACCATGGCGCTGGTGCCACTGCACGTCGGCGGTTTCTGGCTGTTCCTGCTGCTTGCCGCACGCGAAGCGCAGTGGTGGACCACCGGCTGGGGCGAGCCGGGATCGGCTTGGGCCGTGCTCGGCTGGGTGCTGGTGCCCGCGCTGGTGCTGGCGGTGATGACACGGCCGCGCTGGCTGCAGCGCTGGCCGGTGAACGAATTCCGCAGCGCCTACCTGCTGGTGGCTTGTGCACCGGTGGCGTTGTACTTGTTGCTGTGGCTGTGGGTCAGCAACACGCAATCAGGCGCCGCCGCACCGCTGCCCTACGTGCCGCTGCTCAACCCGCTGGAGATCGGCCACGGCTTCGTGCTGCTGGCGCTCTTCTTGTGGCGCGGCGCCTTGCCGGCGTCCACCTCGCAGCAGGTGCCGAGGCCGCTGCTGCTGACCGGCCTGGGTGCGACAGCCTTCGCGCTCTACACCGGCATGGTGCTGCGCACCTGCCACCACTGGGCCGGCGTGTCGTGGAACGAAGACGCGCTGTTTGCCTCGACGCTCACGCAAGCCGCGCTGTCGGTGGCCTGGTCCATCGTCGGGGTGGCCTTGATGATGCTCGGCCACAAGCGCGTGCAGCGCGCGGTATGGATCGTCGGCGCAGCGCTGCTGGGCGTGGTGGTGCTCAAGCTCTTCTTCGTGGAGCTGGCTGATCGCGGCGGGCTCTACCGCATCGTGTCGTTCATCGTGGTGGGCCTGCTGTTGTTGATGGTGGGCTACTTCGCGCCCGTGCCGCCCACACGCAAGGAGTCGAACGATGTGGCTTGATCGCCTGAGCAAGAAAGCAGCGCTGCTGCTGGCCGCCTGGGCGGCAACAGCCATCGCTGGCGAAGCACCGCTGGCGCTGCAGGGCACGGCCGCGTACTACGGCCTGCGCGTGCCGCTGGCGGTACAGATGCAAACGCGCTCGGCCGACCTGAGCGACCTGCAGGTGCTCAACGCGCGCGGCGAGCCGGTGCCGCATGCCTGGGTCGACGAAGAGCCGCCGACGCAAGAGAAGCAGCAGCAAGCCGTGCCCTTCTTCAAGGCGCCCGCCGCGGCCTCGGCCGTCGACGCGGCCCAGCAGGGCGGCTGGATCCTCGACCTGCGCAAGGTGAAGGGTGCCTTGCTCGAACTGCAGCTGAGCGTGCCGCCCAGCGAACACGGCATCTACGGCTTCGTGCTCGAGTACGGCGACGACACCCAGCGCTGGCACACCCACCTCGGTGCGGCACAGCTGCTGTCTCTGCAGCACCAGGGCCTGCGGCTGGAGCACACCAACTTCGACCTCGGCGGCCTGCACGCACGCTATCTGCGCCTGCGCCCCTTGCCCGGCAGCACGCCGCCGCCGTTGACGGGCGCCAGCGTCAGCAGCGTCACCCGCTACACGCCCGAAGCGCCGCTGTTGTGGAGCGACGCACTCCCACCCACGCAATGCACGCCGCAGTACTGCGACTACACGCTGCCGCGCCACCTGCCGCTCGAACGCCTGGAGTGGCAGCTCGCCGATGCCAACACGCTCGCGCCGGTCGACCTGCTCGTGCAGTACGACACCAGCGAAGTCAACGCCAGCGGCCCGACACCATGGCGCCACCACCACCGCGTGCGTGACCACATCAAAGGCCTCCGGCACAAAACGGCACCGGCGCCCACCGAAGACACCACGTGGTACCCGCTGCAGCGCAGCACCGTGTACTGGCTGAAGCTGGCCGAAGGCGAAGTGCGCTCGCCGCCGTTGAACCTGAACGGTGGCCTGGTCACGAAGCTGCGCGTGCAGCCCACCGGTGGCATGGTGCAGCTGGGCCCCAAGCCGCCGGGCATCCGCGTCGGCGCGCGGGCGGTGTCGCTGGTCTTCCTGGCGCGTGAGCCGGCTCCCTATCGCCTGGCCTGGGGCGGCGACAACAAAGGCAGCGCGCTGACGCTTGCGCAGCTGATGCCGACGCGCAAACCCGGCGACCCGCTGCCGGCCGACACCGCCACGGTGACGCTGGCATCCCCTGCACCGGTGGCCGCGGCCTCGTCGCCGGCATCCAGCGCGGCAAGCGCTGCAGCAGCCACGCCGGAGCCATCGCGCAAGTTCTGGTTGTGGGGCGTGCTGCTGGCCGCCCTCGGCTTGATGGGGTTCATGGCGTGGTCGCTGTTGCGGCCCGCCGCCAAACCCTGATCAGGGCGACGCCGAAGAAGCCCCGGAAGCCGGGCTGCTCGCCGCCTGGGCGATGCGTCGAGCTTCGGTGTCGCGGTAGCGCTTGGCAAGCGTCGCCGCATCGTCAGTCGACCGCTTCAAGGCATTGCGCATCGTGTTGAGTTCACCGCCCTGCCCCACCTGGGCGATCTGATTGGTCGCCTGGACCAGCGAGGCGCAGCCCCACGCACTGCTCGGCGCAGGCACCGATTGCCTTTGCAGCTGAGACATGGCGCTCACTTCGTCGCGCGCAGCAGCCACGCGCTCGGCAGGCCAGCCGACGCGCTGGCCGATCGTTGCCGACAGGCCGGCGTCCGTCAGCGTGCTGCCCTTGCGCGCCAGCACCTCGGCCAGCGCGGCGCAGACCTGCTGGCGGTTGCTGTCGTGCACGGCAGTCGCCGAGCAATATTGGCTCGCCACCAGATGCGGCGTGGCGCCATTGGCCTGGAGGGTCAAGAGTTCGGCAGCCAAGGCGCCCCGCTCCGGCAAGCGCACATCGGCCGGCAACTTGGCGAGGGCCATGCTGGCGACCGTGCCGGCGTACCAGTCCGCCGTGGTTGCGTGCGACGCGCGGTACAAGGCTTCCGCCACGGCAGCTGCATCGCCACGCGCCTGTGCATCGGTCGCGACCTGCAGCCACAACATCGCATTGCTGGAGTCCAGCTGAACCCATTGCTCGGCCGACAGCATCTGGCACACGCCGTCACCACGCTGGCCTTGGCAGGCGCGGATCGCGAAGCCATAGGTCTGCGGCGAGCGTGTAGCTACCGCCATGCGGGCCAGCGCGTCGCGGGCCGAAGCGCCTGCCGGCAGCGCGGCGTCGCTTGCACTCGAACTGCCTGTGCTCTGCAGGAACAAACCGAGCGCGCGTGCGGTCTCGTCGGCGTCATTGGCCAGCACAGGCAGCAGGCGTTCGCGCGCTTGTTGCGCTGCGCGCTGGATCACCTCGAGGTTGAGGGGCGCGCCGCTGTCATCGGCCTTCACGCGGCCCACGCCGCAGATCTCGGCCTCGTTCGGCGGAATGGCCGCGCTGGCCGCCATGGTCACGGCAGCGGCCGAGGCGGCTTGCGCCGCAAGCCTCGACGTGTCGGCTGAAGCCAGCATCTCGTTCAACGACAGCCGGGTCGGCGGCGCATCGGCGACCACCGGTTCAAGCGGCGGCAATTCATCGCCCTGGCCGGCGAGCAAAGCCTGCCAGACCAGCACGGCCAGCGCCAGCAGAATCAGCGCAGCGCCCAGCCAGCGGACGCGGCTGCTCGGCTCGCTCAGTTCATCTTCCACGCTCAAACACCGCCCTCCGCAATCGCCTCTTTGACCGCCGCCACCTGGCGGCGCGACACCAGCAGCCATTCGTCCACAGGCGCCACGCGCACCACCCAGCCTTCGGCGGCTTCATCGTCGCCTTCGCCGGGCAGCACGCGGCGCTCCAGCGCGAGCAGTGCCTTGCGGGCGACCAGCGCGTTGCGGTGGATGCGCAAGAAGCGCTCGCCCAGGCGCTGTTCCAGGTCGGTGAGCGCGTCGTCGAGCACGTGCGTGTGGGTGGCGGTGCGCAGCGTCACGTACTTCAGTTCGGCCTTGAGGTAGAGCACCTCGGACACCGGCACGCGGATCTTGCGGCCCAGCTCGTTGACGAGGATCACCGGCTCCGCTTCGGCCGCGGCCACCGGCTCGGCAGTGCGCGTGCTCAGACGCTGCGCCACGCGCTGCAGCGCGGCCTGCAGGCGCTCGCGGCGCACGGGCTTGGTGAGGTAGTCGACCGCTTCGAGATCGAAAGCCTGCAGTGCGTGCTCGGCATGCGCGGTGACGAACACGACGGCCGGCGGCTTGGGCAGCTGGCGCAGGCGCGCGGCGAGCTGCATGCCGTCGGGCCCGGGCATGTGGATGTCGAGCAGCACCAGGTCGCATGGGTTGCCGGCGATCCAGGCCAGCGCTTGGCCGGTGTTGCCGGCTTCGCCGACCACGCGGGCCTTGGGCGCGGCGCAGTCGGCCACCAGGCTGCGCATGCGCACGCGGGCCAGCTCTTCATCGTCGACGACGAGCACTCTGAGTTCGTCGCTCATGGTTCAGACCTCACAGCGGCACCACGATCTGCACGCGGAACACGTCGCGCTCGAGTCGAGTTTCAAACTGCGCGGCCACGTCGTGCATCAGCCGCAGGCGCTCGCGCACATTGCGCAGCGCGATGCCGTTGCCCGGCCGCGAGGGCTGCTTGGGCAGCGTGTTGACGATGCTCACCACCGCATGCGCACGCTTCACCCGCGTGCGGATGCGGATCACGCCGCCTTCTGCCGAGGGCTCCACGCCGTGGCGCACCGCGTTCTCCACCAGCGGCTGCAGCAACAGCGGTGGCACGCGGGCGGCTCCGGCGTCGTCGTCGAGTTCCCAGCTGACCTGCAGGCGGTCGCCGAATCGCACCTGCTCGATCGCGAGGTAGCGCTTGGCCAGCGTCACCTCTTCGGCCAAGCTCACCGACTCGCCGGTTTCGGTGAGCGCCACGCGAAACAGCTCGGCCAGGTCTTCGAGCAGGTTTTCGGTGCGGGCCGGGTCGAGCCGCGCGAGCGTGATGGCGGTGTTGAGCGTGTTGAACAGGAAGTGCGGGCGGATGCGCGACTGCAGCTCGGCCAGCCGCGCCGTGGTATCGGCCGGCAGCCGAGCCCGGGCGCGCAACGTGAGCCAGTAGAAAAGCGCAGTGGCCAGCGCGGCACCAGCCAGCAACGGCGCGACCCAGGGCGTGCCGCCACCAAGCAGGCCCAATCCGCCCGCTGCCTGCAGGCCCCAGCCGAAAGCGCCGCTCGCCGCGCCGAGAACGATGGCCGCGACCCACTGCGTCGCGAGCGGCAGGCCGGCCAGCCTGCGCCTGAGCAAACAGGCGACCACCAGCCACATCAGCACCGCCGGCAAGGCCATGCTGGCGGCCACCGCCACCAGCGTCAGCCAGCTCCTGAAATCGGTCGAGGCGAAAGACACGCCCACCGCCAGCGTGACGTGCACGAACAGCAAGGCCCGCAGCACCACGCCCACATGGCACACGTCGAAGGCCGAGCCGACACCGAGGGCGTTTGCCACCGCATCGGCCGGGCCGAAGCCGGTCGGGCCGAAGCCGGTCGGGCCGAAGATGCTGCTGCCATGCGACGACAGCTCGCCCGGCCGCGTGTGTTCAGGCTCCAGCGGCGCCGGGCGGCTGCTCTTGACGGAAGCGACTTTCGGGTCGGGTGATGCCATAGGGGTGCCCGAATAGAATCGGGCGGTATCCGAAAAACGCGCAGGCACTGCGTCGTGCAGCGCATTGTCGCCAAGTCGCGCGGCTCGGCAATCGGGCCTACCAAGCGTTACACCCTGAAGCGTCACACCCGCCTTCTTCCAGCCACGAACCCATGTCCGACAACCAACTCGACAAGAAATCCCAAGCCTGGTCTGCGCTCTTCTCCGAGCCGATGAGCGATCTGGTCAAGCGCTACACCTCGAGCGTGTTCTTCGACAAGCGCATGTGGAAGGCCGACATCGCGGGTTCGCTGGCCCATGCCGACATGCTGGCCGCGCAAGGCGTGATCGCAGCGAAAGATTTGGCCGACATCCAGCGCGGCATGGCGCAGATCACGCAAGAGATCGAATCCGGCGCCTTCGAATGGAAGCTCGACCTCGAAGACGTGCACCTCAACATCGAAGCCCGCCTCACCACGCTGGTGGGCGACGCCGGCAAGCGGCTGCACACCGGCCGCTCGCGCAACGACCAGGTGGCCACCGACGTGCGCCTTTGGCTGCGCGACGAGATCGACGCCCTCATGCCGCTGCTCGCGCAGATGCAGCTGGCGCTGGTCGAGGTGGCCGAGAAGAACGTCGACACCATCTTGCCCGGCTTCACCCACATGCAAGTAGCGCAGCCGGTGAGCTTTGCGCACCACCTGCTGGCCTATGTGGAGATGTTTGCGCGCGACGCCGAGCGCCTGCAAGACGTGCGCAAGCGCGTGAACCAGCTGCCGCTGGGCGCCGCCGCGCTGGCCGGCACCAGCTACCCGCTGGACCGCGAGCGCGTTGCCAAGGCGCTGGGCTTCGACGGCGTGTGCCAGAACAGCCTCGACGCCGTGAGCGACCGCGACTTCGCGCTCGAGTTCGCCAGCTTCGCGTCGATCACGATGGTGCACGTGTCGCGCCTGAGTGAAGAGATCGTGCTGTGGATGAGCCAGAACTTCGGCTTCATCGACCTGGCCGACCGCTACTGCACCGGCTCGTCGATCATGCCGCAGAAGCGCAACCCCGATGTGGCCGAGCTCGCCCGCGGCAAGAGCGGCCGCGTGGTCGGCCACCTGATGGGCCTGCTCACGCTGATGAAGGGCCAGCCGCTCACCTACAACAAGGACAACCAGGAAGACAAGGAGCCGCTGTTCGACACCGTCGACACCGTGCGCGACACGCTGCGCATCATGGCCGAGATGGTCGGCGGCATCAGCGTCAAGAAGGAAGCGATGGAGCGCGCCGCTTTGCGCGGCTACGCCACCGCGACCGACCTGGCCGACTACCTGGTAAAAAAAGGCCTGCCCTTCCGCGACGCGCACGAGACCGTCGCCCATGCGGTGAAGACCGCCATCGCGCTGGGCAAGGACCTGGGCGAGCTGCCGCTCGCCACGCTGCAAGGCTTCAACGCCGCCATCACCGATGACGTGTTTGGGGTGCTCAGCCTGCAGGGTTCGCTCAATGCGCGCAACGTGCTGGGCGGCACGGCGCCGGTGCAGGTGCGGGCGCAGATTGCGCGGCATCGTGCGCGACTGGCCTGAGCGAAACCCGGCGTCATGACCGACTCCGTGACGCCAGACACTCCCGCCTCGTCGCCCCCGCCCTCCCGCACGCACTGGTCGCTGCGGGTGCTGCTGTGGGCCTTCGTGATGGGCCTGGGCGCTGTCTACGGCGTGCTCGGCTATCAGTTCTTCGCGACCCTTTTCTCCGACTCGGCGCAGGGCCGCAGTGGCCTGATGACGGTCGCCTTTCTGGCGATGCTGCCGCTGTGCATCGGCGCCTTGGCCGTGTTGCTGATCCAGCGCCAGCGCCGCGTGGGCTTCTGGCAGGCGATGGGCATGTCGAGCGTGCCGCTGCTGTTGTTCATGTTTCTCGCCGGCACGGTGCTGCGTGAAGGCTTCATCTGCATCCTGATGGCGCTGCCACTGGTGCTGGTGCTCGGCTTCGTCGGCGCGGCGATCGGGTGGCTGGCGTCGGCACTCTCCAAAGGCAACTCGACGCGCATGATGAGCGTGGTGGTGTTCCTGCCCTTCGCCTTCGGCGCGGTGGAGCAAGAGCTGCCGCTGCAAGACCAGGTGCATGCCGTCAGCCGCAGCATCGACATCCAGGCGCCGCCCGAGGTGGTGTGGCGCCACATCAACATGCCCACCGGCATCCAGCCTGGCGAGTTGAAAGATGGCGTGGCCTACCGCATCGGCGTGCCCTACCCGATCGAAGGCCGCACGCTGGAGCCACGCGTGGGCGGCAAGCGCCACCTGGTGTGGCAGCGCGGCGTCGCCTTCGACGAAGAAATCACCGTGTGGGAACCCGAGCGCCGGGTCGCATGGAAATACGTCTTCGGGCCGGGTTCGTTCCCCGAGGGTTCGCTCGACGACCACATCGTGATCGGCGGGCGCTACTTCAACCTCGAAGACACCACCTACACGCTAACGCCGCAAGCCGGCGGTGGTACGCGACTGACCGTCGACGTCACCTTCCGCGTCAGCACGCATTTCAACTGGTACGCCGGCACGTGGGCCCGGTTCCTGGTTTCCGACACCGCAGAGACCATCCTCGGCTTCTACAAGCACCGCGCCGAAGCAGGTTGACGCTGCCACGCTTTTGCAGGGCTGACCGCAAAAAGCGTAGCGACAGCGAAGCGTCATAGAGCCACACCCGTGGAGCCGGCTCCGCCGGTCCACTGGGTGGCGCCCCTTGGGGGCAGGAGCGAAGCGACTGGGGGGCTTACATCAATGCGCTTGATCCCAGTTGGGACCGACGCCGACCTCTGCCAGCAGCGGCACCTTCAGGTCGGCCACGCTGGCCATCAAACGTGGAATCTCCACGCGCGCCCATTCGAGTTCGGCCTCGGGCACCTCGAACACCAGTTCGTCGTGCACCTGCATCACCATCAGCGTCTTGCGCTGCTGTGCATCGAGCGCGGCCTGCACGGCAATCATCGCGAGCTTGATGAGGTCGGCCGCAGTGCCCTGCATCGGCGCGTTGATCGCCTGACGTTCGGCACCGGCCTTGCGCGGCCCGTTGCCGCCGTTGATCTCGGGCAGGTAGATGCGCCGGCCGAACAGCGTCTCGACGTAGCCTTTCTCCTTGGCCGAGGCCTTGGTGTCGTCCATGTACTGCTTCACGCTCGGGTAGCGCGCGAAGTAGCGCTCGATGTACTGCGTGGCCGCATTGCGCTCGATGCCCAGGCTGGAGGCGAGACCGAACGCACCCATGCCGTAGATCAGCCCGAAGTTGATCGTCTTCGCATAGCGGCGCTGCTCGCTCGTGACCGCCGCGGGTTCGATGCCGAACACCTCGCTCGCGGTGGCGCGGTGCACGTCCATGCCTTCGGCAAAGGCCTTCAGCAGGTTCGCATCGCCGCTGATGTCAGCCATGATGCGCAGCTCGATCTGCGAGTAGTCGGCGCTGACGATCACGCTACCCGGCGGCGCGATGAAGGCCTCGCGCACGCGGCGGCCTTCGGCGGTGCGGATGGGGATGTTCTGCAGGTTCGGCTCGTTGCTGGAGAGCCGCCCAGTCACCGCCACCGCCTGCGCGTAGTTGGTGTGCACGCGGCCGGTGCTGGGGTTGATCATCAAAGGCAGCTTGTCGGTGTAGGTGCCTTTCAACTTCGACAGGCTGCGGTGCTCTAGCAGCTTGGCCGGCAGCGGGTAGTCTTCGGCCAGCTTGTCGAGCACCTCTTCGTCGGTGCTCGGCGCACCGCTCGCGGTCTTCTTGATGATGGGCAGGCCGAGCTTGGTGAAGAGGATCTCGCCGATCTGCTTGGGCGAGCCCATGTTGAAGGGCTGGCCGGCCAGGTCGTGCGCTTCTTTCTCAAGCTGCATCATGCGTTCGCCGAGCTGGTGGCTTTGCGAGGCCAACACGGCGGAGTCGATCAGCACGCCATTGCGCTCGATGCGTTCGAGCAGTGTGGCCACCGGCAGCTCGATGCGCTCATACACGAAGCGCAGACCTTTCTCGGCCTCGAGCTGCGGCCACAGCGTCTGGTGCACGTGCAGCGTCATCTCGCTGTCTTCGCACGAGTATTCGGCGGCCTTCTCGATGTCGACCTGCTCGAACGGGATCTGCTGCGCGCCCTTGCCGCACACGTCTTCGTAGCTCAAGCCGGCGCGGCCGAGGTGGCGCTGCGCCAGACTTTCCAGGCTGTGCGGCTTGTGGGCTTCGAGCACATAGCTCTGCAGCATGGTGTCGTGCACATAGCCGCGCACCGTGATGCCGGCGTTGGCCAACACGTGGCTGTCGTACTTGATGTTCTGGCCGAGTTTGGGCGCGTCGGGGTTCTCAAGCCACGGCTTCAGGCGCGCGAGCACCATCTCGATCGGCAACTGGTCGGGCGCGCCGGCATAGGTGTGGCGCAGCGGAATGTAGGCCGCCTCGCCCGGGCTCACGCTGAGCGAAATGCCGACGATGCGCGCCAGCATGCCGTCGAGCGAATCGGTCTCGGTGTCGAATGCGGTGAGCGGCGCCGACTCGACCTTGTCGGCCCACAGCTCCAGGTCGTCGGGCGTCAGCACCGTGGTGTAGCTGCGGTTGATGGCTTCCTTGACGAGCATCGGCGTCGGGTTGTCGAGCGTGGCCGCCGGTGACGCCGCAGCGGGGGCTGACGCGTTCATCGACTCTTCGAGCTCGCGCTTCATGGTCTTGAAGCCGAAGCGGTTGTAGAAGGCGAGCAGCGGCTCCTTGTCCACCGGCCTCAAGGTCAGCGAGTCGAACGACGGCCAGCCGGCCACATGCTCGGCCAGCTCGCAGTCGGTCTTCACCGTCACCAGCTTGCGGCCGGTGGGCAGCCAGTCGAGCGCCTTGCGCAGGTTCTCGCCCGCCACCCCCTTGATCTTGTCGGCGGCATCCATCACGCCCTGCAACGAGCCGTACTCGGCGATCCACTTCGCCGCCGTCTTCGGGCCGACCTTCTCGACGCCGGGCACGTTGTCGACCGCATCGCCCATCAGCGTGAGGTAGTCGACGATGCGGTCCGGCGGCACGCCGAACTTCTCCTTCACGCCGTTCACGTCGAGCTTCTCGCTGCTCATGGTGTTGATGAGGGTCACATGTTCGTTGACGAGCTGCGCCAGGTCCTTGTCGCCTGTGGAGATAACAACCTTTTGGCCGGCCTTGGCGGCCAGCTCGGACAGCGTTCCGATCACGTCATCAGCCTCGACACCCGGCACCGTGAGCACCGGCCAGCCCAGCAGCTTGACGACCTCATGGATCGGCTCGATCTGCTCCACCAGCGGCTCGGGCATCGGCGAGCGCTGCGCCTTGTATTCGGGGTACCAGTCGTCGCGAAAGGTCGGGCCCTTGGCATCGAA
>Ga0307508_10001934_pt1 | contig 22725 bp, 12 predicted proteins | sample 9_EM_MG_FD_203089 | JGI IMG/M metagenome (GOLD analysis project Ga0307508, IMG submission 203089) | Populus trichocarpa ectomycorrhiza microbial communities from riparian zone in the Pacific Northwest, United States - 9_EM | ecosystem: Host-associated > Plants > Roots > Unclassified | place...
GCCTCGGTGGCGTTGATTTGCCGCAATACCACCTGGCTGTGCGTCCATGCCAGGTCGAGCACGCGGTCGGCCAGGTTCTTGTCCTGGTATTTATCTACCAGCGTCACACAGCTTTCGCGCGAGGCGCCGATACCGAATATCATGTCTACCGTTACCGCTTCCAGCGGCTCCAGCGCAATGCGGTAGCGAATGGATACGATGGGGTCGAGCACAGAGCCTTCGCTGCCGCTTAGCCGGCTGGTGCGCGCGCCCAGGGCCCTCGGTGTGTGCAGCGTATTGCCCCGCCCGGTAAACTGCATCCTGTCTGTTTCATACGATACATCCTGCACCTGCGCGCCATGCGCCGTCATCAAATGAAACAGCCACGGGTTTTTTTCCTCGGCAGAACGCGGCCGCCGCGTACAAAGGATGGCCCCGCTGCCGGGCACAATTTCAGTTTGTACAAAAAGATTGCTGAAAGCAGGGTGCGCCGCATCCGCCATGGGTGAATTGATCACCACTTCGGCATAGCTGGTCACTTCTATCGTTCTGCGTTTGCGTGACCGGTTGACCAGGTGCAGCCGCCGCATTTCTATATCGTCCTCGGGCGAGACCACTATTTCAGTATGCGTTTCTATATCATAATCCCTGCGCCTGAATTCGGCCCTTCCCTGCGAGAATACGACCTCGTAGTTTTTGCCCTCGCTCCGCGTGGGGTGAAAGGCGGTAGACCAGGTGCTGCCATCGTCTACATCGCGCAGGTAACAAAAGATACCGGTATTATCGGCTATCCCATCCTCCTGCCAGCGCGTAAGGGCCAGGTCCTTCCAGCGGCTGTAACCGGCCCCGCTGTTGGTAATCATTACGTGGTAGCGGCCATTGGATAGCAGCTGGACTTCCGGCACGGCTGTGTGCGGCGTGTTAATGATCCGCATGTCGGGCTCACTGCTACTGATTACGTTGATATCATCGGCGGTATTTTGGGTATAGCTGGTCGTTGTTTTGGGCACGCGCTCCTGCAGCAGCAGGTCGGCGGCCTTAAACTGTGCTTCGGCCTGGAAGCGTTTCTGCATGGGTTGGTCAAGCAGCAGGTAAGCGAGCGACAGGAAGCTCATTCCCTGGTGGTGCACCATAAACGAGCGGATAATGGCATACGATTGGCCGCGTGGCAGCCGCGATGGCGTATAATCGATGGCTTCGTAAAAACCGTATTTGCCTTCAAACCCCTGCTCAGACAATACCCGCATATTTTTATACGCTTCTTCCGGGTCTACCATCAGCGCCATCACCGTGGCATAGGGCGATATCACGAGGTCTTCGCCCAGCCCGCGTTTCAGGCCCAGTCCCGGTACGCCAAATGCGCGGTACTGGTAGTTCAGGCTGGCATCGACCATATTATAACCCGATTCTGATATGCCCCAGGGCACGCCCTGCTGCCTGCCGTACTCGATTTGTTTTTTGATCACGCCTTTCATGGCCTGGTCCAGCAGGGTATTATCGTAAGAGGGCATTACCAGCATCGGCATCAGGTATTCAAACATGGAGCCGCTCCACGATAGCAGCACCGGCAGGTTGCTCACGCTGGTAAAGCGCCGGCCCAGCGCAAACCAGCTTTCCTGCGTGATACGGTTTTGCGCAATGGCCACGTAAATGCCCAGCCGCGCTTCCGACGCCAGTAAATCGTAATAGCTGTTGTCGCGGCGATGCTCTTCGGCATTGTAACCAATGGCCAGCAGGTGCTGCGCCGGGTCGAACAGGAACTCATATTCTATATCAGAAAAAAGCGCGCATCGCTCCGCCAGGTCTTTGCAATCGGTGATATACCCACGGGCGCGCGCAGCCGATTTTGCCAGGTCTTGCCTGAACAGGTCGAGCCAGGCGGTTTCCTCCCGGGTACTGTCGGCAAATACATATTTATCTATTTCCTCCTGCAGCAGGGCAGGCAGTGTCGCCAGCTCGTGGAAAGTATATATCCTGAGCATATCGGGCAGGGGGGCCAGCCGCGGGGGCGCCGCCGGCAGCTCCAGCCAGGGGGCCAGCAGCAGCAGCTCTTCGCGGATGGCTGCTGCCTGCCGGATAAAAGCCACGCTCCAGTAATGGGCCTCGCTGCCGGCCAGCTGCGCCGGGCGCTCAGGCACCAGCTGCTTTGCTTCGGCAATCAATGTACCCAGGGCCTGCCATACCGTATCCGGCGCAGGAAAAGGCGAATAGGCAGCGGCTTCAAACCGGCGGAACAGTTCGCCAAAAGCGGCTCCCTCGCCCGGCAGGGAAGCAATGATATTGATGGTGTCGCGCAGCCCGTCTATCAATCGCCCGTGAAATAATTTTTGATCGGCTATCGTGAGCAGGCCCTGCCGCAAAATGAGCAGGTGGCCCGCCAGGTTGCCGCTGTCTACGGTGGATACATACCTCGGCGGCAACGGGTGCAGCGTTTGGGTATCGTACCAGTTATAAAAATGTCCCCGGTGCCGCTCCATACGGTGCATGGTATCCAGCGTGCCCGCCGTTCTGCCCAGGAGCTGTCCCGTGGTGATATACCCGAAGTCGTGTGCGCTGAGATTGCCCATCAGGGCCATCCCGATATTGGTGGGAGAGGTGCGGTGCGCTATTTTAGCCACCGGGCTTTCCTGGTAGTTGTCGGGCGGCAGCCAGTTCTCTTCCTCGGTTACAAATTCTTCGAAAAATGCCCAGGTGCGGCGCGCCACTCTGCGCAGCCAGGCCGTTTGCGCGTCGGAGAGCTTCACCGCCTGCGACGACGAAGGCGTGCTCATGATCCAGGCCACCACCGGCGAAAATATCCAGAGCACCGCCACCGGCTCCGCCACGATGAGCGTATACGGATAATACAGGCTGAGGTAAACGGCTATTGTAATGGCCATCACCGGCCCCACCCACATAATAGCCAGCATACCCGCCAGGTTTTTATGGATGGCATGCTCGGGTCTGTCGGATGAGCTCCACTCCAGCAAATGCCGCCGGCTGAGAAGCAACCGCCACAGCGTACGCAGGATGGCATCGGTATACACCGCCGCCTCGTAAGGCAGGCAGATAAGCGAAAACAGGTTTTGTATAAAATGGATGACCACCTTGCGCAATGAATCCAGCACGTGCTCTTTAAAGCCCGTGTCTTCCTGCCTGCGCAGCAGGTCTCCCATAAAAGTTATCAGCGAGGGAAGGAAAAGAACGGCCGTCACCGTTAGTGTCCAGAACCACGAGTTGTACAGCAGGGTCCATCCCAGCACCAGCAGCAGCGTCAAGGCCGCAGGCACCAGGCTGCGCCGCAGGTTGTCGAGTATCTTCCAGCGCGAAAGCGCCGACAGCGGGTTGCGGGAATAGCGGCCATGGGGGCCGGGTACAAAGGGAAATATCCAGGCGGCTATCTGCCAGTCGCCCCTTATCCAGCGGTGCCGGCGCTTGATATCGGCTTCGTACCGCGCGGGATATTCTTCGTATAAAATAACATCGCTTATCAATCCCGATCGCGCATAGCTGCCTTCCAGCAAATCATGGCTCAGGATCCTGTTTTCGGGAAAATGGCAGGCTTTTTCAAAGGCGTCGATATCATAGATGCCCTTGCCGATAAACGATCCTTCATTGAAAAGATCCTGGTATACGTCCGAACTGGCGCGGGTATAAGGGTCGATGCCCTGGCCGTTGCCATACGCGCTGGCGTAGAGCGATTGGCCCGACGAGGACAGCGCCACGTCTACCCTTGGCTGTAAGATGCTGTAGCCCTCCGTTACCCGTAGCTTCCGCTCGTTGTACACCGCCTGGTTGAGCGGGTGCGCCAGGCAACCGATCATCTTCCACGCCGATTCCATGGGCAGCATGGTATCGCCATCCAGCGTAATGATATAACGTACCCGGGTATAAACGCTTTCCTGCCCTACTATTAGTTGAAACGCCTCCTTGCCGCGGCCCTTTATCAGGGCGTTCAGCTCCTGCAGCTTGCCGCGCTTGCGCTCGTATCCCATCCATTTCTTTTCCCGCGGGTTCCATTTGCGCGGGCGGTGAAAAAGAAAAAATAATTCGTTGCCTGTACTGCCGTATTTAAGGTTCAGCGCTTCTGTCTTTACTTTCGCTGCCTGCAGCAGGGTATCTTCTCCCGGCAGGTTTTCCATGTAGGCGTCGGGGTAATCGGTCAGCAGGGCAAACTGCAGGTTTTGGTGGCGGTTGGCCAAAAAACGTATTTCCAGCGCTTCCAGCAGTTCGTCAACCTGCTGCTCTGCCTGTATCAGGGTAGGCACCACTATCATCGTCTGGTATTCGGGCGGAATGCCTTTCGAAAAATCCAGGCGGGGTAACAGCCTCGGGCGAACGAAAAGCGTTACCAGCCAGTTTGCCAGCGTTACCGCCAGCTGGCTTACGCAAATAAGGCCGGTGACGGCGATGCCTGCCAGCAGCCAGCCCCTGATGCCATCGCTCCAGGCTTTGCCTGTCAGTGCGGCCGTCAGCAGCAGCGAAAGCAGCACAATGCCGCCGATATACAGGAAGCTCCGGAACCGCCAGGCCACGCGGAGGCAATAGCGGCTAAAGGTGCGTTTTGTTTGCGCTTTTTTTTCCGTCTCCGTTATCCCCTTATCCACTAAATAATATCCTACATGCGAGCGGCGGAGCTGGCCGTTCTGTGCCGGGTGGTTATTGGTGAGCGCCACCGCTACGGTGGCTACCTGCGATTCGGATAGCCGTGTACGTTTGGCCAGTTTTTCTACCGCATGGCGGTAATGGTCGCGCGTATGAAAATCCATCAGCGGGTAAATACCGGCGGCATCCCCGCGAAGCACCTGCTCCACCACGCTGGTTTTCTCCACGAAATCCTGCCAGTTGGTATTACCCAGGAAACGCAGGCTGTTGATGCTGTTGCTCATCGATACCTGGTCGGCGGCCTGCTTCTGGTTTTCGAGCTGTACCAGCTCGCTGCCGGTCGACCCCGTTTCAGACAGCCGTTGCTCTATCCAGGTGAGCGGCATAACCAGCGCTGGTCCCTTGCCCTGCAGCTGCCGCATCAGCTCGGCCACGAATGCGCTTTCCATAGGTGGGTCGGAACGCGCCATATCGGCTATTACCAGCACCAGGCTCTTGGGATCTTTTTCGGCTACCTTCAATATCTCCGCCGCCCAATAGTCGGCCAGGTTTTTATAAATACGGTCAATGGCGATGCGGGCAGCCATACGCCGCAGGTTTTCTATCAATGCCAGCCGCAACATGATGGGAATGGCCCAGAGCTCGCCCAGCCGCAATTCGGAAACGGACTGGTACGATTGCAAAAAGCCCGAGAGGGTTTTTAAATCCACGCGCCCGTCACTGTGAAAGATAATTTCAAGCGCGATATCGTATACGCGGGGCAACAGGGCCGAGGGGCCGTTTGACAGCCGCGGCAGCCCGCTGCTGTATCCCTTGGGCAAATGCTTTTTGCCCATCCTGATCTGTTCTTCAATCAGGTAAAAATTATCCAGCAGCCATTCTCCCGCCGGCTGCACCGGCTTATTGGCTTTTACCGCCTCGCTCAGCAGGTGGTGCACTTCCAGCAGCACTTCTTCATTGTCAGACAGGCGCTTGAGCAGCTGCTCGGGCACCGGCTCTGCCGACAGCTTATGCCGTGTAGCCAGCGTCCGGCCATACTGCTCCATCTGCTGGGTACCGAAAAGCTCGCCGCGCAACGGTGATTTCTCGTTCGCATATTTCTTCATCAGGTTATCGCCCGGGAATGAAATACCGAGATTGGACAAAATTTCTTGAATAGCATGGCTTTTCACGATAGACATAAGTGTTAAAATGAATTTGAATGAATGCCGGGGCTCGGGTTACCGCACGCGGTGAGCGGTGTACTTCACTAACACACAGTTAAATGCAGTGTAAAAGAAAACAAGTATTCTGCCAATTGTAATTATGAAGGGGGGCCAGTTGAATTAATGAAGGAAGGTAACTAAAAAAGGGTAAATAGTTCTACATATAAAAAGGCGCCTCCCCAGGTGGGGTGGTAACAACGGGGTGCGGGAAGCTTAAAAAACGGCGCTTTTAACAGGCGCGCTTACTGCTGTATTGGCTTTTTCCTTTGTTTTGTATAATTGCTCTACCGCGCTTTTGCTGAAAGCGTGCAGGATAAATACGGCTATTACCACCAATGCCAGGCAGATAGCGTCTTTTTTAAGCGGGTTTCTTTTCGGATGAATGTTTGGAGATACTACGGTTGTGTTTGTGCTCATATATCGTGGAATTACAGGATAACTCAACAGGAAAAGGACAAATAAAAAAATCCGGTATAATTACATAAAATTCTGTGCCACGTCTCATTACGGGGCGGGAATTAATCATTTTTTAAAATAGCCTTGTCTCCCGTCGCTCCCTTTTACTCCGCTCGTTCCGGGCACGGGGCTGGTAATGCTTAACGCGGGTTAATGATGCTTAATCCAGCGTTAATGATGCTTAAAATACTGGATGGCCCGCTCGTGTTTTTTTGCCGCTGCCAGTGAAGAAAAAGTGCCAAGGTTTCTCCGCTTATTTGTTTTGGGATTTTTTTTCCGCGAATAGATTCGATATTGCCCCGATGTAAGTTTGCGTATCATAACCTTATATTTTTAGTAAACCGGCTTTTCTTACTATCTCAATCATAATGCCCGTCTGCTGCCGGCTCCGGGCGCTCTGTTCCCGGGCGCTGCCCGGGCCCGGGGCATAATTATTGAAAACCCCTTACCGTAAATCATTTTTTACCTGGTTATTAAAAAAAGCAACTTATGAAAAAGGCAACGATGCACCTGCTCTTATCTTCTGGTCTGGTAGTAATGATGGCCTCCTGCGGCAATAATGCCGGCAGCGCAGGCAACGGCTCAGACACCACCAATACCGATCCGAAGAAGGAAGCGACGGCACAAAATGACAATACTTTCGATACCTCCAATGTTAAAAAGGACGCTGCTTTCGCCGTCGATATTGCCGATGCCGGTATGCTCGAAGTACAGCTGGGCAAGCTGGCCCAGACAAATGCGTCGGCAGCATCCGTCAAAAACTTCGGGAAAGAGATGGTGACCGATCATGGCAAGGCTAACGACGAACTGATGGCCCTGGCAAAAACAAAGGGTATCGCTTTACCGGCCGCCTTAAGCGATAAATGCCAGAAAAAGTACAATGAGCTTGCCGCCAAATCAGGCGCCGATTTTGACAAGGCCTATATCGAGGCGCAGGTAGACGGGCATTAAGATGTGGTGGATCTGCTGCAGAAAGAGTCTGAAAAAGGCGAAGACATCGATGTAAAAACCTGGGCGCAGGGCAAGCTGCCCGTGGTACAACACCACCTGGATATGGCAAAGCAAATCCAGGACGGGCTGAAGAAATAAAAACACTAATAAGCATGCGAATGGAAGCTAATTATCGCTAATCCGTACCAACAATCGTGGAAACGGCTGATACGAATTAGCGATAATTAGCTTCCATTCGCATGCTTATTCGCGTGTGCAAACGAATAAGCCCTCAACGCCGAATGGCTGATACGGATTAGCGATAATTAGCTTTCATTCGCATGCTTATTCGCGTGTGCAAACCATAACCGCAGCACCGAATGCGTGATATTGACCAGTTCGGAATAAGTCTCCGGTTTTTGTAAAAAGCAATTGGCCCCGAATTTATACGACAGGTCCTGGTCTTTTTGTAACTGGGAGGTGGTTAGCACAATGGTGGGAATATGGCGGAAGCTGGGATGACTTTTAATTTCTTTTAATGCCTGCAGCCCCGGCAGTCCCGGCATATTCAGATCGAGCAATATGAGCGCCGGCAGCTCTCCCGGCCCGGCGTTGTGCAGGGTATCCATCAGCTGCTCGCCGTTTTCTATAAAGATGTAGTCGATGAGCGCGGTGTTTTCAAGAAAAGAATCCAGTATTATCTGCCTGTCGTCCGGATCATCATCCACAATGAAGATCGTTTTTCTGCTGTTGAATCCCATAATACCCTCTTTTTAAGTACGGTAATCATTTATCTTATTTCTTTTTAGCAATTTATGAACCATAAATATTTTATACATAACTGTGGCTGCCGTAGATAATTTTCCACATAATGGGATATGCTTTTTTATCTTCTACAAATAAATGGCTATAAACTATTTGTGGAGGGCCGGGTAACCAGTGGTTTCAGCCGGTAAAAAATTTGGCATGATTTGTATTGATTGTTAGGTGGTTGAACCTTCTACGAATTTATTATTCAACTTGATCCATATTTTGTTCAAAATCAACAAATCGAGCACATGGCCCGTCAAAAACCCAATAATGCCGCCACGCGTGGAGACAGTGTTGAACTTGTAAATGAGCGTATAGCTGCAGGGCAATCCCGCCAGGCCAAAGCCAAAGCACGCTCCTCCGCCGACTTCAGCAGCCGGCTGGATGAAACGGAATTGCTGCGCGTACTCACCGAAGTACGAAACGGTAATTTTGCCGTACGGATGCCTATTGACCAGGTGGGCCTAAGCGGTAAAATATGCGACAGCCTCAACGAAATCATCTCCCTCAACGAAAAAATGATGGCTGAGTTTACCCGCGCCGGCAATACCATCGGCAAGCAGGGTAACCTCAACCAGCGCATCGAAATTCCCAATGCCAAAGGCGCCTGGAACACCGGCGTCAGCGCCCTCAATACGCTTATCAGCGACCTTGTTCATCCCACCATCGAAATAGCGCATGTCATCGGCTCTGTGGCCAAGGGCAACCTGATGCAGGAGATGCCCCTTGAAATCGGCGGCCATACCCTGCAGGGTGAGTTTTCGCGCATCGCCAAAGAGGTAAACGATATGGTGAAACAGCTGAACCTCTTCTCCATGGAAGTAACCCGCGTAGCGCGTGAGGTAGCCCTGGAAGGAAAGCTGGGCGGGCAGGCAAAAGTAAAAGGCGTGGCCGGTGTATGGAAAGACCTGACCGATTCGGTTAACCAGATGGGCAGCAACCTTACCGCGCAGGTGCGCAACATTGCCGAAGTGACCACCGCGGTGGCCAAAGGCGATTTGTCGAAAAAGATTACCGTGGACGTAAAAGGGGAGATCCTCGAACTGAAGAATACTATCAACACCATGGTGGATCAGCTCAACTCTTTCTCTTCCGAAGTAACGCGTGTGGCGCTGGAAGTAGGTACCGAGGGTAAGCTGGGCGGCCAGGCGCAGGTAAAAGGCGTGGCCGGCACCTGGAAGGATTTGACCGACTCGGTTAACCAGATGGCGTCTAACCTCACCGGCCAGGTGCGTAACATCGCCGAAGTAACCACCGCCGTGGCCAGGGGCGATTTGTCGCGTAAGATTACCGTGGATGTAAAAGGTGAAATCCTTGAATTGAAAAATACCATCAATACCATGGTGGATCAGCTCAACTCATTCGGCTCCGAAGTAACGCGCGTGGCGCGTGAGGTGGGCTCCGAAGGCAAGCTGGGGGGCCAGGCTACGGTAGAAGGGGTAGGGGGTGTATGGAAAGACCTGACCGACTCCGTTAACCAGATGGGTAGCAACCTGACCGCACAGGTGCGTAACATCGCCGAAGTGACCACCGCCGTGGCCAACGGCGATTTGTCGCGTAAGATTACCGTGGACGTAAAAGGCGAAATCCTCGCCCTCAAAAACACCATCAATACGATGGTGGATCAATTGAACTCTTTCTCTTCCGAAGTAACGCGTGTGGCCCTGGAAGTAGGTACCGAGGGTAAGCTGGGCGGCCAGGCGCAGGTAAAAGGCGTGGCCGGTACCTGGAAAAATCTGACCGATTCGGTTAACCAGATGGCGTCTAACCTCACCGGCCAGGTGCGTAACATTGCCGAAGTAACCACCGCCGTGGCCAAGGGTGACCTTAGCCGCAAGATTACCGTGGACGTAAAAGGGGAAATCCTTGAATTGAAGAATACCATCAACACCATGGTGGATCAGCTTAACTCGTTCGGCTCCGAAGTAACGCGCGTGGCGCGTGAAGTAGGCTCCGAAGGTAAGCTGGGCGGCCAGGCCGATGTGCCGGGCGTAGGCGGTACCTGGAAGGATTTAACGGATAGCGTAAATAAGATGGCGAGCAACCTTACCTCGCAGGTGCGTAACATCGCCGAAGTGACCACCGCCGTGGCCAACGGCGACTTGTCGCGCAAAATAACGGTGGACGTGCAGGGTGAAATTCTCGAGCTGAAGAATACCATCAATACGATGGTGGACCAGCTCAACTCATTCGGTTCGGAAGTAACGCGCGTGGCGCGTGAAGTAGGCTCCGAGGGTAAGCTGGGTGGCCAGGCAACGGTAAAAGGGGTAGGGGGCGTCTGGAAAGATCTCACCGACTCGGTCAACCAGATGGCGTCTAACCTTACCGGTCAGGTGCGTAACATTGCCGAAGTAACCACCGCCGTGGCCAAAGGTGACCTTAGCCGTAAGATTACCGTGGACGTAAGAGGGGAAATCCTCGAATTGAAGAATACGATCAATACGATGGTGGATCAGCTCAACTCGTTCGGCTCCGAAGTAACGCGCGTGGCGCGTGAAGTGGGCTCCGAAGGTAAGCTGGGCGGTCAGGCCGATGTGCCCGGCGTAGGCGGCACCTGGAAGGATTTGACGGATAGCGTGAATAAAATGGCGGGTAACCTGACCGCACAGGTGCGTAATATCGCCGAAGTAACTACCGCTGTAGCCAATGGTGACCTGTCGCGCAAAATAACGGTGGATGTAAAAGGCGAAATCCTCGAATTGAAGAATACGATCAATACCATGGTGGACCAGCTGCGCGGCTTCGCTTCGGAAGTAACGCGCGTGGCGCGTGAAGTAGGCACCGAAGGTAAGCTGGGCGGCCAGGCCAATGTGCCCGGTGTGGCCGGTACCTGGAAGGATTTGACGGACTCCGTTAACCAGATGGCCGGCAACCTCACCGCCCAGGTGCGTAATATTGCCGAAGTGGCCATCGCCGTGGCCAATGGCGATATGTCGAAAAAGATTACGGTGGACGTGCGCGGTGAAATCCTCCAGCTCAAGGAAACCCTCAATACAATGGTGGACCAGCTGCGCGGCTTCGCTTCGGAAGTAACGCGTGTGGCGCGTGAAGTAGGTACCGATGGTAAGCTGGGCGGCCAGGCCTTTGTGCCCGGTGTGGCCGGAACCTGGAAGGACTTAACGGATAGCGTAAACCAGATGACGGGCAACCTGACCTCGCAGGTGCGCAATATCGCCGAAGTGACCAAGGCCGTGGCCAGCGGCGACTTGTCGAAGACCGTGGCCATCGACGTAAAAGGAGAGATCCTCGATTTGAAGAATACCATCAATACCATGGTGGAGCAGCTCAACTCGTTTGCCTTTGAAGTAACGCGCGTGGCGCGTGAAGTAGGTACCGAAGGTAAGCTCGGCGGACAGGCCGAAGTAAGGGGTGTGGCCGGCACCTGGAAAGATTTGACGGATAGTGTAAACATGATGGCGTCTAACCTTACCAACCAGGTGCGCGGTATCGCCAAAGTGGTGACCGCCGTGGCCACCGGTAACCTCAAACAAAAACTTTCCATCGTGTCACGCGGTGAGGTGGCGCAACTAACGGATACCATCAACGAAATGATCGATACCCTCGCGCTGTTTGCCGACCAGGTAACCACCGTGGCCCGTGAAGTGGGTGTGGAAGGACGATTGGGCGGCCAGGCCTCTGTGCCCGGCGCTTCCGGTATCTGGAAGAACCTTACCGAAAACGTTAACCAGCTGGCCCAAAACCTGACCACACAGGTACGTTCCATCTCCGAAGTGGCCAGTGCGGTAACAAAAGGTGACCTTACCCGTACCATCCGCGTGGAAGCGAAAGGGGAAGTGGAAGCCCTGAAGGATACCATCAACCAGATGATCACCAACCTCAAGGAAACCACGCTGCGCAACCAGGAGCAGGACTGGCTGAAATCGAACCTGGCCAAGTTTACCCAGATGCTGCAGGGGCAAAAAGACCTGGAAACGGTTACACAACGTATCCTTTCCGAGCTGGCCCGCGTGGTGGTGGCGCATTACGGCGCCTTCTATATATTGAGGCAAAACGAAGAAACGCAAAATCCCAAGCTCAGCCTGTTCTCGGCCTATGGCTACCGGGCTGAAAAAAATATTCCCTCCGGGTTCGCCATCGGCGAAGGGCTGGTAGGGCAGGTGGCTTTCGAGAAAGAACGCATCATCCTGTCTAATGTGCCCTCCGATTATATCAAGATCAGCTCCGGCCTTGGCAAAGCCAAACCGGCCAACCTCATCATCCTGCCGGTATTGTTCGAAAACAAGGTAAAAGCCGTTATCGAGCTGGCATCGCTCGACGCCTTCAGCGAAACGCACCTTGACTTCCTTAGCCAGCTCACCGAAAGTATCGGTATCGTGCTCAATACCATCGAGGCCAATACGCGTACCGAAGAGCTGCTGGCGCAATCGCAATCGCTGGCCGGCGAGCTCAAGATACAGCAGGAAGAGCTGCGCCGTACCAACGACGAGCTCCAGGACAAGGCCCTGCTGCTGGTAAAACAAAAGAATGAGGTGGAAGCCAAAAACAAGGAAGTGGAAGAAGCGCGTAAATCGCTCGAGGAAAAAGCAGAACAGCTAACGCTCACGTCCAAGTACAAATCGGAGTTCCTGGCCAATATGAGTCACGAGCTGCGTACGCCGCTCAACAGCCTGCTTATCCTTGCCCAGCAGCTGTATGAAAATGCCGAGGGCAATCTCAACGACAAGCAGATACGGTATGCCAAAACCATTCACTCCTGCGGCGACGACCTTATCCAGCTTATCAATGATATCCTTGACCTGTCTAAAATCGAGTCCGGGTTTATCTCGGCCAATATATCGCCGGTACGTTTCAGCGAAATCGCTTCCTTCGTGGAAACCACGTTCAAGCCTATTTCCGAAGCACGCCACCTGCGCTTTACCATCGAAACCGATGCGAAGCTGCCCGAAGGTATGGAAACGGATATCCAGCGCCTCAACCAGATTCTCAAAAACCTGCTCTCCAACTCGTTTAAGTTTACCGAGAAAGGAGAGGTGAAGCTGAAGATTTATGAGGCCAATAAAAACTGGAAGCCCGGCAGCACCGGTCTTGACAGCGCCCGCAAGGTGGTGGCCTTTGCCATCAGCGATACCGGTATCGGCATCCCGCAGGAAAAGCAGAATATCATTTTCGAGGCCTTCCAGCAGGCCGAAGGCTCCACCAGCCGCAAATACGGCGGCACCGGCCTGGGGCTTTCCATCAGCCGCGGCCTGGCCGACCTGCTCGGCGGTACCATCGAGCTCGAAAGCCAGCCTTCGCTGGGAAGCACCTTTACCCTCTTCCTCCCCATCGAAGATGCTGCCAGCAATAACGTCATCACCAAAGAAACGCCCGGCAGCGTATACCACCAGCTGCAGCTGGCCGATGAGAGCACGGATATCGACAAGCTGCTCCGTCATTCTATGCGGGCCGCCAATGAAGATGCCGGCACGCACGACCTGAACCTGGTAAGCGAAATGATCAACGAAACCGGCGACGACCGCAATAATATCCAGCCGGGCGACCACGTGGTGCTCATCGTGGAAGATGATCTCCGCTTTGGCAAGATTGTCATCGATAAAGCCCACCAGTACGGCTTCAAAGCCATCGTGGCCATCAGCTATATCGACGTCTTCGATTTTATCAACCGCTTTAGCCCGGTAGCCATGACACTCGATGTGAAGCTGCCCGATACCAGCGGCTGGAAAGTGCTCGATTTGCTGCGCAATGATCTCAACTACCGCCATATTCCCATTCACCTCATTTCCGGCGAAGAAAATAAAACGCTGGCGCTCCGGCGCGGGGCCCGCAGCTTCCACCTCAAACCGCTGGAAAATGAATCGCTCAACGCCCTGTTTGAAGACATACGCTCCTTTACCGAAGCGCGCGAGCGGCGGGTGCTGGTGGTGGAAGACAACGAGATGGATTCATCGCAAATCGCCAAGATACTTCAAACCGGCAACCTTAATATCGTGATAGCGCAAACCGGCCAGGAAGCCATCGGCCATGTAACCGACGCCGATTTCGATTGCATCATACTCGATTACCTGCTGCCCGATATGACGGGCATCGACCTGCTCAACAAAGTAAGCGAAGTAAAGAAAAGCCTTACCCCGCTTATCGTGTATTCCGCCAAAGACTTTAATAAAAAAGAATTGCTGCACATCAACCGGAATTCCAATAAGTTGCTCACCAAGGGCGTCAATTCGCTCGAGCACCTGCTCGAAGAAACGGTGCTGCAGCTGCATATCAACCACAACGATTTAATGCCGGAGAAAAAGATGATCATCGAGCGGATCCGCAAGAAAGAAGATATCCTCTCCGGCAAAAACGTGCTGGTGGTAGACGATGACGTACGCAACCTTTTTGCCCTTACCACCGTTTTTGAGCGCTATAACATCAACGTGATAACCGCCGAAAGCGGTAAAGACGCCATCCAGATCATTTCTGATGAAACCAACCGCATCGATATGGTGCTTATGGACATTATGATGCCCGAAATGGACGGCTATGAAACCACGCAGAAAATCAGGAGGGAACATAAAAACAGCACCTTACCCATCATTGCCGTGACCGCCAAGGCCATGAAGGGCGACAGGCAGAAATGCATCGAGGCCGGCGCTTCGGACTATATTACCAAACCGTTGAAAATCGATCAGCTGCTTTCTCTGATGCGGCTTTGGTTTTACAAGTAAAAAACAAATAAACGAATGCGGCAGAAAATTTTATTGGTTGACGATCGCGAAGATAATCTGCTTTCGATGGAAGCGATCCTGGAGCCTGATGGGTATGAGTTCGTAAAAGCATCGTCCGGCAGGCAGGCCCTCAAAATCCTGCTCACGGATATCGATTTCGCCCTTATCCTGATGGACGTTAAAATGCCCAACCTCAATGGCTTTGAAACCGCATCGCTTATCTATGAACGCGAAAAGCTGAAGCATATACCGATCATTTTTATATCGGCTAATAATTACGGGGAGGAAAACATGTTTCGCGGCTATCGTACCGGCGCGGTGGATTATATCTACAAACCCGTCAACCCCGATCTGCTGCGCGCCAAAGTAGCGGTATTCATCGATCTTTATCGCAAAAACCACCGGCTGATAGCACAGGAGCAAAAGCTCAAAGCCATCAACAAGGCCCTCGAAAACGAAATATCAGAACGCAAGGCCTCCGAAGAGCGGGTGCAGGAGCTCAACCGCCAGCTGCTCAACAACATCGCCCGCCTTGAATCGGCCAATAAGGACCTCGATCGGTTTGCCTTCATGGCTTCGCACGACCTGCAGGAGCCGCTGCGCAAAATCCGCACCTTCAGCGATATGCTCTTTGTAAAATACAAAGAGTCGCTCGACGGCGAAGCCCGCCTGCACATCAACCGCATACAGAAAGCCGCCGAGCGCATGCAGGCATTGATAAAAGACATCCTTACGTTCTCCAGTCTTTCTTCGGATAAAGACGCCTTTGTACATACCGACCTCAACACGCTGCTAAAAGACGTGCTGCTGGATATGCAAACCACCGTAAGCGAAAAGAAAGCCACCATCGTGCTCGATTCACTGCCGCTGCTGGTCGTTAATCCCGGTCTTATGCGCCCGCTTTTTTCCAACCTGGTGGGCAACGCCCTCAAATATGCAAAGAAAGACGTGGAGCCCGTTATAAAGATCTATTCCGAGATCAGCGCCGGCGGCTCCGACAATGGTCACCCGGCCCCCGATCATCAATACTGCCGTATTTATGTGGAAGACAACGGTATCGGGTTCGACCAGAAGTACGCAGAGCAGATATTTGATATGTTTACCCGCCTGCATATTTCGGGCGAGTTTGAAGGCACCGGCATAGGCCTGGCGCTCTGTAAGCGTATTGCCGATTTGCACAACGGCTTTATCAGCGCCCGCAGTAAAGTAAGCAAGGGCGCCACTTTTATCGTATCGCTCCCTATGAACCCGGTACAGCCGGTAACGCTCCTGTGATTATTACCATTTTGGGAAACCGCCCCTGACCGGGTTTTGTGAAGTCAAATGCCGCAAAAAAGTCTCATTTCCCGTCTCGTAAAAAAAACCGGCTTCTGTAGCTATCGGTTGCATAAGCTGTTAGCAATGGTGAATATTTTGTATGCAACGTGGCACAATTTTTTTGGCATTTTGCGTTGCTGCCCTATAAAACAAGCCAGTAACACCATGAGCTATTACCTGCATTTCTATCTCGACGGGGTTAATTACTCGGTTACCCTGACCCATATTACACATCCTATGCATTGTATGTACCTCGCTGAATTCGATGACGAGTATGAGAATATTTTCTATTCAGACCCGCGCACGGGCAAATGGATAGAACAGGACGTCGGTTTTACACCCCTGGCCGATATGGTTTGCTCGCGGCTCGAAAAGCTGGGCGCACCTACCCGCACACCCCTTAAAAACATTGTCTGGCACCACCAGTATAACAAAGACAAATGGTTGCATTTTGGTTACAGCCCCTCTTTCAGCAATGACGATCTTACTTATGAAATATATGCCTCCAACCACCGCTTTATGTTCAGCCTGGTAAAAACACCCGGCGATGACTGGCGGGTGAAACAGATACCCGGCAGCGGCTGGGAGTATAGCGAGCTGTATGCAGTAAGGATACTGCAGGTAATTGAACAGCTCTACCAGAATTCTATCTGACAACGGCGCCCTATATGTACCTGGTAAACCCCTTATACACCAGCATGCCCATGCTGTATAAACGCTAAACCATATGAACAGGGTTGACTTTACTTTCGACAATGCTGCGCACTATGCCTTATATGAAGCCATTCATCTCGATGGGTCGGTTGAATATTACCTCGAGCTGAGAGACCGCTCCCTGATAAACGAATTCGGCCTCGCCATACAATTCAGCATGGACAGCGGGGGCCGGCTGGTACTACGCGACAATGATAACCCCCGCAAAAAAGAGCTCCTCGAAACCATACTGCTCTCCATGGACCGCGAAGCCACCCGGGAATAGCCGGGAATGACCATCCGAAGCCCCAAACGGGCCTTTTTAACGCTATCATTCATTCGTTTTTGCACTGGTTTCATACCCGGCCGCCAGGCCTGTTAGAAATTATTCAATAAAATGAGTTTTTTATACCTGATATAAAGAAAAAGTAAAAATTTTCTAACTATACAGATTTTAATAATCATGTCAATATGTTGATTATTAATTAACTCTATCGTATTATGAAAATATAGATATATAGCGATTGGCTTTATTTATTAATTTTTTACTACTTTTAACTGATGGGTAACACATTAGTAAATAATCTAAACTAACTGCGCTATGAGTAAAGTCACTTTCAAAAGCTTAGCTCCCTTTTTGCTATTGACCATTGTGTCGATTGCTGTTTTGTTTGTACCAACCCTGCCTAATTTCGATGAAGGCAAATACAATGCTGCCGACGTGGCCTGGATTATCGTCGCCACCGCGCTGGTATTTCTTATGACGCCCGGCCTCGCTTTTTTCTATGGCGGCATGGTGCATCGCAAAAATGTGATCTCCACCATGATTAAAAGCCTGATCGCCGCCGGTGTGGTCAGCGTGCTGTGGATTGTGGTAGGCTACAGTCTTTGTTTTGGTGACTCCTGGCATGGTGTTATCGGCAATCCCGCCACCCATTTCATGTTCAAAGGGGTTAACTCAGGCAAACCCTGGGTTTTTGCGCCCACTATTCCGCTCACCTTGTTTGCGCTGTTCCAGCTCATGTTCGCTATCATTACCCCGGGCCTGGTGGTAGGCGCCGTAGCTGAGCGTATCCGTTTTACAGCGTATATCTTATTTATAGCTTTATTCAGCCTGCTGGTATATGCGCCCCTGGCGCATTGGAGCTGGCATCCTGATGGTTTCCTCGCCAAAATGGGCGCACTCGATTTTGCCGGTGGTACCGTGGTGCATATTTCTGCCGGTTGCGCAGCCCTCGCTGGTGCGCTGGTGCTCAAACGCCGCCAGTCGCACATGGACCACAAAGAAATTCCCCCGGCCAATATTCCCTATGTGCTTATCGGCACAGGCCTGCTGTGGTTTGGCTGGTTTGGCTTTAACGCCGGCTCTGCTGTATCCGCCGGCGCGCTTTCGGTTTCGGCTTTCGCAACTACCAATACTGCCGCCGCCGCCGCCGGTTTGTCGTGGATGTTCTTCGACGTGCTCAAAGGCAAGAAGCCTTCGGTGCTCGGCTTTTGTATCGGCGCCGTTGTAGGGCTGGTAGCCATTACCCCCGCCGCCGGTTTCGTAGCCATCCCCCAAAGTATCTTTATCGGTACGGTGGCAGCGCTTATTTCCAATGTAGCCGTGTATTACAAATCAAAATCAAAACTGGATGATACGCTGGATGTATTCCCCTGCCACGGTATCGGTGGTATGGTAGGTATGCTCATGACCGGTCTTTTTGCCACCAAGGCGGTGAACTCCGCCGGCAACGATGGCCTGTTCTATGGCAATCCCACTTTCTTTTTCACCCAGTGCAAGGCATTGGTGATTGTAGTGGCCTACAGCTTTACTGTATCCTTCCTGATCTTCAAGTTCATCAACCTCATTCTGCCGCTGCGTGTGAGCTCCGATGAAGAAGAAGCAGGCCTGGATGCCAGCCAGCACAATGAAAAATATTTACAGGGTACCCTCCTGGTTGCAGGCCCGGAAGGTATCACTGAGCGGCCCGCTCTTTAATGGCCCGCAGCTCGTAGCTGCAGGTCTTGCGCGGCCGGAAACTAGCTGAGGTTTTACGGTTTAAATTAGGGGGGAGCCTGCGGGCTTCCCTTCTTTTTTTATACAGGGTACACCCAAAATAGCTGCCCCGTTGTATTAAGTAAATATATGTATGCATTATCCTCTTCCTCTTTCGTGCTGAATACAAAGGGATGGCTGCAGGTCCTGGTATCCGGCAGAAAGATGGAACGCAAAATCCAGTTTTTGCTCAGCGTGCTGGCCGTATGGCTGGTAGCTGCCGCCTGCTTTTTATTTTCCGGTTATATCGGTGCCGAGGTAGTGGCCTTTATCCTGCTGCTAACCCTGTCGGTGCTGGCCATGTCGTTCGATATATTTCCTGTACTGCTGGCTGCGGTGCTGAGTGCATTGATATGGGATTATTTCTTCCTGTTGCCCCGCTTCAATCTCCGTGTAGGCAATACAGAGGATAAGATCATGTTGTCTATGTATTTTGTCATCGCGATGATTAACGGCGTGCTCACCTTTAAAATAAGACAGGTAGAAAAGACCGCGCGGGAAAAGGAAGAAAAGGCCAGGAGCATCCGCCTGTACAATACGCTGTTCAATTCCCTGTCGCACGAATTCCGTACGCCCCTCGCCACCATTATTGGCGCTGCCGATAACCTGCTGCTCAATCCCTCGCCATTTTCGGAAGAAGATCAGCGCAGGCTGCTTACCGGTATCTCGGTGGCCTCCCTGCACCTCAACCAGCAGGTAGAAAACCTGCTCAACCTCTCGCGCCTCGAATCGGGCATGTTGCAGCTTAAAAAGAACTGGTGCGATATCAGCGAGCTGGTATACGGCACGCTCCGCCGCTCCGAAGAGCAGCTGAAGGCCCATACGGTACAGGTAAGCATTCCCGAAAACCTGCCTATGTTCCGCCTCGATTATGGCCTTATGGAGCATGTATTGTATAACCTTTTATCCAATGCCGCCCGCTATACCCCGCCCGGTTCGGAAGTGGTAATAAAGGCCGGTTGGGTAGGCGAATGCATTCAGCTGATCGTGGAAGACAACGGCCCCGGATTTCCCGAAGAAGAGATTCCCCGGGTATTTGATAAATTTTACCGCCTTAAGAACGTGCCTGCCGGCGGCACCGGCCTGGGCCTTTCTATTGTAAAGGGTTTCGTGGAAGCGCATAATGGCAACGTAATGCTGAAAAGCAGGTTGCCTTCCGGTGCGCGCTTTGTTATTACCATACCAACGGAGATATTACTAATAAAACCAGCCGAAAAATGAGCCAGACGGGAATTGTTGTGATAGACGATGAAATACAGATTCGCAAGCTGCTGGAAATTACCCTCCGGTCCAACGGTTACCAGGTATCGCCCGCCGCTACCGCGGGCGAAGGCCTCGTGGCCGTAGCCAATCATTCGCCCGATCTCATTATACTCGACATCAACCTGCCCGACGAAGACGGTCACCAAACCCTCATGCGCCTGCGCGAATGGTGCGCCAAACCCATTATCATTCTTTCGGTAGTAAACAATGAAGAAGATATTATCCGTGCGCTTGACAACGGCGCCAACGACTACCTCGTAAAACCCTTCCGCACCGGCGAGCTGCTGGCCCGCATCCGCTCGGCCCTCCGCAATGCCGCGTTGGAAGAAGATACGCCGGTTATCCGCTGCCGCGAGCTGGAATTTGACCTGGCTGCCAGGGTGGTGAAGCGCAGCAATGAGCTGCTCAAGCTCACCGCCACACAATATGCGCTGCTCGTTCTTTTTGCCAAAAACGAAGGCAAGGTGCTCACGCACCAGTATATATTAAAAGAAGTATGGGGTCCCGGTTTTGCCGATCAGCTGCAATACCTGCGGGTGTTCGTGGCGCAGCTGCGAAAGAAAATTGAGGTGGACGTCAACCGCCCCGAATACATCGTTACCGAAGCCGGTATTGGCTACCGGTTCGTGGCCCGGGAAGCGTAAAGAAACCGCTACAATGTATAATTGCTGATGCTGCTCATGACCTTTTCAAGGGTAGCATCCTTCCACCAGCCTGCTTCCTTGTATCTTTTGAACAGTATTTCAGCCAGCTCCTTTTTATTATACAGCTTGTTCTTTTTGCCCGATGGGGGAATAATACCTGTTTCATCTATATTGGCTATTTCGATCCGCGTGGCGAACCAGGTGGTATAATACCGGGGTATGGCCAGGCCCAGTATCATGCCCGGCAGCCCCGAAAACAATTCGGGCCCTCCCTGCGGAATGATTTCGGGGCAGTAAAACGCCACCACGTACACACTGTCGTAAATCCGGCCCACCGCCTTGCGGCATTCCCACCCGGCAATCTTCCTGGTCTCATTATCAAGCCGCCATTTTACTTTTGGTACGCTGTCTGCAAATACAAAATAATCGCCGAGAAACGATTTTTTAGCCACCAGCTGTTGTTTGTCCAGGTCGGTGTATACGCTATTGTCATTATAGATACGCAATGAAGAGGTACTGCTCCTGCGGCCGGGTTGGTACAATAGCTGGTTATACGAAAAGATCAAATCGCGGTAGGATACATCAAATTCCGGCATGCTTTGCGAGTACATGTCGTTGCGACCCGAAGCCGCCTGCATCCGCTTGTTATTCCGTTTTACCTCGAACTCAATTTTGCCGCGGGTGATAAAGTCCTGTGCCCCGAGGCCGGTAAGCAGGAGCATCGAAGCCAAAAAAGCGAATACCTGTTTCATCGTTTCCTGTTTTCGGGTTACTTAAAGTTTTTTGAAAAATTCCAGGCCAGCGTCAGCATCCAATATCTTTTTATGACCAGCTGTTCCGACTCGTAGGTATTATTTCCATACACATTGCGGCGATAGCCGTTATTGCTGTTTAAAATATCATTGACGGAAATTCGTACCAGCGCCTGGTCGTTCTTGAACAGTTTCTTTTGCAGGTAAGCGTTCCAGATGGTGGTATTGATACTGGAATTGAAAGACGCGTTTTTGGGCTGGATATTAAAACTGCAATCTGAGCCTAATGCCAGTTTTTTGGGTAAGTAAGCGGTAATAGTGATGTCGTGCGAATGTATGAGCGTATGGCGGGTGCCGTTGGCCGCGATATCCGACTTCGCGGTCGAGTAATCAATCTCTCCCTCGTACTTGCTCGTTAACTTGTCGGTCCATTCGTGCTCCAGCTCAACGCCCCCGTTTATGCTGGTATTCTCCGTTTTTAATTTCTTATCGTTCTGCATACTGTAGTCGCCGTTGCGGTTTACAGCAACATACAAGGCTGGTTTCAGGTGTATCTTTTTGTATGTCCAGCTATAGCGCAGGCGCCCGTTCAGGCCGGGAACGCCGTTCATATTAATATACTGCTGTATCGTACGGTTCTGTGCGTCTGTATGGCTGCTGCCGGAGAACCTGTTGGTGGTATAATTAGCCGAAATGGTGCCATACAGCGACCAGCCCTTTACATAGTCGTATTTACGATAGCTGACACTGGCATACTGGCTGAAAGCAGGTCTAAGCAATGGGTTGCCCACCTGCACGTATAAAGCATTGCTGGTTCTCCGGAGCGGTTGCAGCTGCTCCACCGAAGGCTGCAACGTCTGCCCCGAATAGCGCAGGGTAAACGATTCCGTTTGCTTTATGCGTATGTTGACGTTGGCCTCCGGCGCCAGGTTGATAAAGCTTCTTCTTGTTTCCTGCTTTGTATCGTTGTTCGCCTGCCTGAAACCGGTGAAAAATGCCTTGCCTCCCACCGTAACAATCATTTTTTTCGTGCCCCACGAAAGCGTGGCGCCGGTAATCTGGGTGCTGGCCGTAAAACGGTAATTGTTGCTGAGGCTGTCAATGCGTTCTTCATATTTGCCGTTGGCGCGGTTGAAGGTATTGAACATATTGTCGGAGGTCGTGGTTTTTACCCCGTATTCCGCCAAAATGCGGAAATCCCTGCCGATGCGGTCCGAATACACTGCTTTGGCGGCATAGGCGTTGTAAGGGGTTTGGGTGTGTTGCAGCTGGTCGAGCGAATCCTTGCTTTTAAATATACCCGTCTTCGGGTCGTAATAATTATTGTTTGTATTATAATAATTGTTGTTATCCTTGTTGCGATACTCCTGTTGCAGCTGTATC
>Ga0307508_10001935_pt1 | contig 22718 bp, 23 predicted proteins | sample 9_EM_MG_FD_203089 | JGI IMG/M metagenome (GOLD analysis project Ga0307508, IMG submission 203089) | Populus trichocarpa ectomycorrhiza microbial communities from riparian zone in the Pacific Northwest, United States - 9_EM | ecosystem: Host-associated > Plants > Roots > Unclassified | place...
GCGGTCAACTCGACCGGCTGGAACGACGGGCTCATCTACTACGACCCGAGCTACGCCACGAACGGCAACCAGACCCTCTACCCGACCAAGCGCTACTACGCCCTCGGCCAGTACAGCAAGTTCGTCAGGCCGGGCTCGGTGCGTTACGCGGTCACCGGCGCGCCCAGCGGGGTGGAGGCGAGCGCCTACAGCTACAACGGGCAGTGGATCGTGGTGGCGAACAACCTCAACACCAGCAGCGCCTCGCTGAGCCTGCACTTCAACGCCGCCAGCAACGTCAGCGCGGCCGCCGCGTACCGCACCAGCGCCACTGAGAACCTGGCCTCGGTGAGCCTGCCGTCCGTCGCGAGCGGCCTCATGTCGGCGACACTGCCGGCGCAGAGCATCACCACGTACGTTCTCGACCAGACCGGCGGCGGCAGCAGTTCCGTCACCAGCCCGCTGGTCGGCGCCGGCTCGGCCAAGTGCCTCGACGTGCCGGGCGCCTCCACGACCAACAGCACCCAGGTCGAGATCTACACCTGCAACGGCGGCGCCAACCAGTCGTGGACCTTCAGCTCCTCCGCCGAGCTGCGGGTCTACGGGACCAAGTGCCTGGAGGCGTACCAGCAGGGCACCGCGAACAACACGGCGGTGGACATCTACGACTGCAACGGCGGCGCCAACCAGAAGTGGCGGATGAACTCCGACGGGACCGTCATCGGCGAGCAGTCCGGCAAGTGTCTGGACGTCACCGGCGCGAGCTCGGCCAACGGCGCACTGCTGATCCTCTACACCTGCACCGCCGGCACGAACGAGGTCTGGCAGCGGCCGTGATCCGTGGCCGGGGGCTCGCCGAGCTCCCGGCGACGGTGTTCCTCGCGGGGGTTCCCGCTGGGGGTGGGAGTCAGTCGGCCACGGGCTCCGGCGTCCTCGAGCCCTCGGTGATGGCGTCGTCGGCGGATCTCGGGATGAGCGAGGCCAGGCCGAGCATCACCACCGCCACGATGACGATCCCGGCGAAGATCCGGTGCACGGCGGTGGTCAGCGGACCCGGCGCGACCGGGCCGCGGCCGACCACCGCGTTGCCGATCGCGCCGAAGACCGCCACGCCCAGGGCGCTGCCGAGCGACCGCAGGAAGATGTTGTTGGCGGTGACCACGCCGCGCTCGGCCCAGCCCACGCTGGACTGCGCGGCGATCAGCGTCGGCGCCGCGGTCAGGCCCATGCCGAGCCCGATGATCATGCAGAAGGCGCCCACCTCGAGCACCGGCGAGTGGCGGCCGAGCAGCAGCAACAACGCCGAGCCGGCGAGCACGAACGAGGCGCCGATCAGCGCGCAGGCCCGGAAGCCTAACCGCAGGTAGACCTTGCCGGCCTGGCTCGCCGAGATGGGCCAGCCGAGCGTCAGCGCGGCCAGGGCGAAGCCCGCCACCAGCGGCCCGGTCCCGAGCACGTCCTGCGCGTACGTCGGCACGTACGAGCTGAGGCCGAGCAGGATCGCGCCGACGCCGACCGCGAGCGCGCCGCTGACCACGAGCAGCGGGCGGCGGAAGATCCAGAGCGGGAGGACCGGCTCTGGCGCGGCGCGCTCGACGAGGCCGAAGGCGACCAGCGCGGCCAGGCCGGCGGCCAGCACGGCGAGGCTCGCGGGGGAGTCCCACGCCCAGGCCTGGCCGCCCTCGAGGATGCCCAGGATGAGCAGGGTCAGCGCGCCGCTGAGCAGCACGGCGCCGCGGTAGTCGATCGACGGGCGGCCGCGCTCCACCCGCTCGGCGAACTTGCGGACGATCATCGTGGCGGCGATCAGGCAGAGCGGGACGTTGACGAAGAAGATCCAACGCCAGGAGACGTACTCGCTGAAGACGCCGCCGAGCGTTGGGCCGACGACCGACGCGATGCCCCAGACGCTCGCCACGTACCCCTGGACCTTGGCGCGCTCCTGTACCGAGTAGAGATCGCCGACGATCGTGATGGTGGTCGGAATGATCGCGCCGGCGCCGAGGCCCTGCACGGCGCGGAAGCCGATGAGCAGCCAGATGCTCCACGCCGACCCGCACATGATCGAGCCGAGCAGGAAGAGCCCGATGCCCCAGAGGATCACCGGCTTGCGCCCGAAGAGGTCGTTCAGCTTGCCGTAGACCGGCACCGAGACGGCCTGCGCCAGCAGGTAGACCGAGAAGATCCAGGGGAACTCGGTGAATCCGCCGATGTCGCGGACCACGGACGGCACCGCGGTGGCGATGATCGTCGCGTCGACCGCGACCAGCGCCGTGGTCAGCATGACGGCGGCCAGGATCGGGCCGCGCTCCGACCGCAGCCCGACGTTGTTGTCTGACATTTGAATCACCGTACCCGTGCCCCGGCCGGCTCCTACGCTGGCAGCTGTGGCATCCGTGGTGATAGCGGAGGACAACGTCGAGCATCAACGGATCCTCGCCGAGGCTCTCGGCCGGCTCGGGCACAGCGTCACGGTCACCGGCGACGGGCGCGAGGCCCTGGCCGCGGTGGCCCAGTGGCGACCCGATCTGGTCGTCGCCGACGTCGACATGCCGTACCTCGACGGCCTGCAGCTGTGCCACGCGATGCGCGCCCGGCCCGACCTCTGCGCGATCCCGGTCGTGCTGGTCACGGCCTATCTGGCGCCCGGCGATCCGCGGCTGGCCGGCGCCGGCGTGACGGCCGTGGTGCACAAGCCGTTCACCGTCGCCGAACTGACCGCCGCGTTGAGTCCCTTCCTCGTGCCGCCCCCGCCGCCGCCCCCGGCCGCCGCCGTGGAGCCGCCGCCGCGCGACCGGCCCGAGCTCGAGCCGGCGTTCGTCGAGGCGCTGCTGCGCAGCCTCGACACCGGCGTGATCGCCTGCGACCCCGAGGGCCGGCTGCTGGTCTACAACGACGTGCTCCGGAAGATGGTCGGCGACCTCGGCGAGTCCGTGCCGCTGCGCGAGTGGCCGCGCCGCTTCGCGCTGCTGCACCACGACGGCCGGCCGCTGCTGAGCCACGAGACGGCGCTGAGCCGCGCCCTCGCCGGCGAACACGTCGAGCGCTCCGACATGCTGGCGCACGACCGCGAGGGGCGGCCCCGGTGGTTCACGGTCAACGCCCGGCCGATCCTCGGCGCGGGCGGCAAGCCGCTCGGCGCGGTGGCGGCGGTGCACGACATCACCGCCGAGTACCGCGCGCAGCAGTACCAGACCTGCAAGGCCGAGGTGCTACGGGCGCTGGCCACCAGCCCGGACCCGGCGGCCGCCGGCGCCCAGATCGTGCGGGCCGTCAGCGTCGCGCTCGGCTGGGCCTACGTGCGGCTGTGGCTGGTCGACCCGGTGACCGGCCTGCTGCGGCCCGCCGCGACCTACACCACCGAGGGCGAGCGGCCGCTTCCCGTGCCCGCCGGCCTCGCGCGGGGGCAGGGCCTGGCGGGGCGCTGTTGGGAGGGCGGGGAGTTGCTGTGGGTGCCGGACATCCACGCGGCCGACTCGCCGGTGCTCCCGGAGGTACTGGCGCAGACCGCCTTCCGGGCCGCGGGCGCGGCGCCGATCCACGGAGGCGACGGCATCTGCGGGGTGCTGACATTCTTCTCCTACAGCCCGCAGGAGCCCGAGCCGGCGCTCGCCGTCCTGCTGACCGGCATCGCCGGCACGATCGGCGGCTACCTCGAACAGCGGCGGGCCGACGTGCTCAGCCAGCACCTCGCCGCCGCCACCGACGAGTACATCGCGCTGGTGGGCCACGAACTGCGCACCCCGCTCACTTCCATCGCCAGCTACATCGACCTGATCGCCGAGTCCGCGGACAGCACGCCGCTCGGCGAGGTTCGCGACCTGATCGAGGTCGTCCAGCGCAACAGCGCCCGGCTGCGCGGCATCGTCGACCGCCTGCTCGACCTGGCCTCGCTGGAGGCCGGAAACGTCCGACTGAACCTCACCGACGTGGATCTCGTCGGGCTCGTCACGGACGCGGTGGACGCCGTGGCCGACAAGGCGGCCCAGCGCCGGATCCGGATCGTGACCGACGTGCCGGAGTCGCTGGTCATCCGCGGCGACCAGGAGCGGCTGCGCCAGGTCGTCGACAACCTGCTGGACAACGCGATCAAGTTCAGCTCCGCGGACTCCGCCGTCGCGGTCGACCTGACCGCCGACGGACCGGCCGCCGTGCTCACCGTCGCCGACCGCGGCGTCGGCGTGCCCTCCAGCGGCGCGCCGCACGTCTTCCGCCGGCTCTTCCGGGCCGACAACGCGCGGCACAACGGCCTGCCCGGGGCGGGGCTCGGCCTGGCGCTGAGCCGCGTCGTCGTCGAGCTGCACCGCGGCGCCATCACGCTCGGCTCGAACCAGGGCGCCGGGACCACGGTCACCGTCCGCCTTCCCCGCTAACGTCCCTCCAGCTTGGTGGCGGCCATCGCGAGCCACAGCTGGACCCGGTCGGCGGTGCTGGCCAGCGAGCGGCCGGTGAGCCGTTCGATCTGCTCGATCCGGTACCGCACGGTGTTGCGGTGCACGATCAGTCTGCCGGCCACCGCCGCCACCGACCCGTCCGCGTCCAGGTAGGCGCGCAGGGTGGCGACCAGCGACCCGGCGTGCGCCGCGTCGAACTCGTACAGCGGGCGCAGCACGTCCTTGGCCAGGTCGCGCAGCGGGACGTCCTCGCTGGCCAGCAGGAGGCCCGACAGGCTCATCTGCTCGCGCTCGTTGACGCCCGGCCCGCGGGTCATCGCCTCGTGCGCCTCGTAGTAGCTCCATCGCAGCCCGGTCATCCCCGCATACCAACCCCCGATGCCGACCCGCACGTCCTCGCCGTGCCGGCTCAGGTGCGCCTGCAGCAGCACCGCGGCCTCCCGGGGCGCCTGGCCGGGCTCCAGCACCGCGATCAGGCAGTCCTCGAGCACCGCGGTGGTCGCGCCGGCCAGCGGCGGGCTGCTGACGAGGCGTTTGCGCAGGTCACCGCGCCCGTCGCCGGGGTCGACGGTGGCCGCCAGCAGGGCGTGCTCGGCCTCGGCCCGGATGCCGAACGGGGCCAGCCGCCGCTCCGCCTCCGGCCCGCTGATGGTCCCGCGCACGAGGTCCTCGAGGACCTGCCCGGCGAGCCGGCGCCGGCCGGCGAGCTCCGCCTGGCGGCGGGCGAGCTCGAGACCCACCAGGGAGACGGCGTAGGGCAGGACGTCGGCCGAGCGCCGAGGGCGCCGACAACAGAGGTACGCGACGACGCTGTCCTCCACACACACCGGGATCGCCCGCGGACTCTGCCAACCCGCGGCGGAAAACAGAATGTCACCCCGCGATTTGTCGGTAAACGCCTGGCCGCGCGCCGCGAACAGGATCTGCTCGACCGGCCAGGCCGCGCTGGCCGGCGCGGTCGCCAGCACCCGCCCGTAAAGGTCGACGACCATCGCGGGCGCGCCGAGGATCTGGTGCAACGACTCGATCAGCGCGCCCAGCCCGCGCCCCGACAGCAGCGCCCGGGCCAGCGTGTCGTGCTCGTCGAGCAGGTCCGCGAACCGCCCGTACTGCTCCTCCAGCACCCGGTCGGCGACGAACCGGTCCACCGCGATGAACGGCGTCTGGTACGGAATCTCCAGCACCGGCAGCCCGTGCTCGCGCGCCTCGGCGAGGCTGGCGGGCGGGATACGCTCGTGCGTCAGCCCGACGCCGAAGCCGACCCCGGCCGCCCGGCGCTGCGCGACCCGGGCCACGAACTGCCGCTGTGCCGCCTCGTCCAGCTGGCTCAGCCCGGTGGTCAGCACCAGCTCGCCGCCGCTGAGGAACGGCCGCGGGTCGGCCAGCTCGGTGACCGCCACCCAGCGGACCGCCCGGTTGAGCGCGGCCGGCTCGCCGCCGGCCAGCCGCAGGCTCAGCTCCGGGTCGGCCAGCACGTCGGCGAGGCGCAACGTCATCGCCGCACTGTACGGCGGCACAGAGGCTTCGCGTAAGAACTGTTCAGGCGTCCATTTACCAGCCTCGCCGCGGCCCTCTACGGTGACCTGCAACCGGCTTGGGGGAGGTCTCGATGATGCAGGTGCCGGCCCGGATCGGCGGTCGGCGGGTGAGCTCCGACGAGTGGATCGAGGTGCTCAGCCCGTACGATCGAAGTCCCGTCGCCCGCGTGCCCGCGCTGACCGCCGACCATGTGGCCGAGGCGGTCTCGGCCGCCGAGGCCGCCCTGGCCCGAGCCGACTTCCCGCAGTTCCGGCGCGCCGAGGTGCTCGAGCGCGCCGCCGAGCTGCTGGCCGACCGCATCGAGGAGTTCGCGGTCACCGTCGCGCGGGAGGCCGGCAAGCCGATCCGCGACGCCCGCGCCGAGGCCACCCGCTGCGTCGACACGCTGCGCTTCTCCGCCGTGGAGGCGCGCAAGCTGGGCGGCGAGGTGATCCCGATGGAGGCCTCCGCGGCCGGCGCCGGCCGGCTCGGCTTCGCGCTGCGCCACCCGGTCGGCGTGGTCGCCGCGATCTCGCCGTTCAACTTCCCGCTCAACCTGGTCGCCCACAAGATCGGCCCGGCCGTCGCGGCGGGCTGCCCGGTGGTCCTCAAGCCGGCCGAGCTGACCCCGGTCTCCGCGATCCGGCTGGTCGACCTGCTGGTCGAGGCGGGCCTGCCCGCCGACTGGATCTCGGTGGTCACCGGCACCGGCGCGGACGCCGGGATGCCGCTGGTCAGCCACCCGGTCCCGGCCGTAGTGTCGTTCACCGGCAGCGTGCCGGTCGGCCGGCGCATCCAGGAGGCCGCGTTCAGCAAGCGGGTGCTGCTGGAGCTCGGCTCGAACGCGCCGGTGATCGTCGAGCCGGACGCCGACCTCGACCGGGTGATCGCCGCGGTCCGCCAGGGCGGCTTCTCGTTCGCCGGGCAGAGCTGCATCTCCACCCAGCGGGTGCTGGCCCACCGGTCGGTCTACGACAAGGTGCTCGACGGCCTGCGCGCCGCGGTGGCCACGCTGCGCCTCGGCGACCCGCTCGACGAACAGACCGAGGTCGGCCCGCTGATCTCGGCCGGCGCCGCCGACCGGGTGCAGAGCTGGCTTGCGGCAGCCCGCGAGGCCGGCGCCGAGGTGACCGGCGGCGAGCGGCACGGCACGATGCTGACCCCGGCCGTGGTCGCCGACCCGCCCCGCCACCTGGACGTCTACCGACAGGAGGTGTTCGGCCCGGTGATCACCGTGACGCCGTACGCGGACCTCGACGAGGCGATCGCGCTGGCCAACGACAGCGACTACGGCCTGCAGGCCGGCGTCTTCACCGCCGACCTGGGCGCGGCGCTGCGGGCGGCCCGCGAGCTGCGCTTCGGCGGCGTCCTGATCAACCAGGCGCCGACGTTCCGCGCCGACCAGCAGCCGTACGGCGGCCTGCGCGACGCCGGCAACACCCGCGAGGGCCCCGCCTACGCCGTGCACGAGATGACCGAGCTGCGCTTCGTATCGGTGAGTTCGTGAGCGCGCCGGCGATCCGGTTGACCGGGCTGCGCAAGTCGTTCGGTTCGGTCGAGGCCGTCGCCGGGGTCGACCTGGAGATCGGTCACGGCGAGTTTTTCTCCATGCTGGGGCCCTCCGGCTCGGGCAAGACCACGGTGCTGCGGATGATCGCCGGCTTCGAGCTGCCGACCGCCGGCACGGTCGAGCTCGGCGGCCGTGACGTCACCCGCCTCGCGCCGTTCGAGCGCGACGTCAACACGGTCTTCCAGGACTACGCGCTCTTCCCGCACATGAGCGTGCAGGAGAACGTCGAGTACGGGCTGCGGGTCCGCAAGGTCGCCCGCAAGGCGCGCCGGGAGCAGGCCGAGCAGGCCCTGGCCTCGGTGCGCCTGGAGGGTTTCGGCTCGCGCAAGCCCGGCGAGATGTCCGGCGGGCAGCGGCAGCGGGTCGCGCTCGCCCGAGCCCTGGTCAACCGGCCCAAGGTGCTGCTGCTCGACGAGCCGCTCGGCGCCCTCGACCTCAAGCTGCGCGAGCAGATGCAGGTCGAGCTCAAGCAGATCCAGCGCGACGTCGGGATCACCTTCGTCTTCGTCACCCACGACCAGGACGAGGCGCTGACCATGAGCGACCGGGTGGCGGTCTTCGACGTCGGGCGCATCGTCCAGGTCGGCACGCCCGAGCAGGTCTACGAGCAGCCCGCCACGGCCTTCGTGGCCGGCTTCGTCGGCACGTCCAACCTGCTGACCGGCTCGGTCGCGCGCACGCTGGTGGGCCGGGACGGCACCTTCTCGGTGCGCCCCGAGAAGATCTCGATGGACGGCGACGGCGTGCCCGGCACGATCGCCGAGGTGATCTACGCGGGCCCGGTGACCCGTTTCGTCGTGGACCTGGACGCGGGGGCGCGGATGGTCGTCGTCGAGCAGAACCGGCGTACCGGCACCGCCGCGCTCGCCGCGCTGCGGGGGAGTCAGGTCCGGCTGAGCTGGCACGAGCAGCACGTCATCGAGATCCCCACCACGAAGGAGAATGCGGATGCGGCATAGCGGAAGGGCGTTGGCGGCGGCGCTGGCGGCGGGCGTGCTCACGCTCGCGGGTTGCGGCGGCGGTGGCAGCGGTAACGGCAGCGCGGGCGTGGGTCCGGGCGGGGTGACCCTGCCCAAGATCGACAAACTGGCCGCGCTCGGCGCCGGCGAGGGCTCGGTCAACATCGTCGCCTGGGCCGGCTACGTCGAGGACGGCACCAACGATCCCAAGGTCGACTGGGTGCACGACTTCGAGAAGGAGACCGGCTGCAAGGTCAACGCCAAGATCGCCGGCACCTCCGACGAGATGGTGTCGCTGATGAAGACCGGCGAGTACGACGTGGTGTCGGCCTCCGGCGACGCGTCGCTGCGGCTGATCTACGGCGGTGACGTGGCGCCGGTCAACACGAGTCTGGTTTCCAACTATCAGGACGTCTTCGACGGGCTGAAGAACAAGCAGTGGAACTCGGTCAACGGGGTGGCCTACGGCATCCCGCACGGCCGCGGCGCCAACCTGCTGATGTACCGGACCGACGTGGTCAAGCCGGCGCCGACCTCGTGGGGCTCGGTCTTCGAGGCGAGTTCGCCGTACAAGGGCAAGATCACCGCGTACGACTCGCCGATCTACATCGCCGACGCGGCGCTCTACCTCATGAAGACCCAACCGGCGCTCGGCATCAAGAGTCCGTACGCGCTGGACGACACGCAGTTCAAGGCTGCCACCGACCTGTTGACCGCGCAGAACAAGAACGTGGGCGAGTACTGGTCGGACTACACCAAGGAGGTGCAGGCCTTCAAGGCCGGCAACTCGGTGCTCGGCACCACCTGGCAGGTGATCACCAACCTGGCCCAGGCGGACAAGGCGCCGGTCGAGGCGATCCTGCCGGCCGAGGGCGCGACCGGCTGGTCGGACACCTGGATGGTCTCGTCCAAGGCGAAACACCCGAACTGCGCCTACCTCTGGATGAACCACATCATCTCGCCGAAGGCCAACGCGGCCGTCGCGGAATGGTTCGGCGAGGCGCCGGCCAACAAGCTGGCCTGCCAGCAGACCGCCGACAAGAACTTCTGCACGACCTACCACGCGGACGACGAGACCTACTTCGACAAGATCTGGTATTGGACCACGCCGCTGGCACAGTGCCTAGACGGCCGGACCAACGTGACCTGCAAGGACTACTCGGCCTGGACGCAGGCCTGGACGACGATCAAGGGCTAGGGGGTTGCCGACCGTCGACACGGAACGGCCCGGTCGCAGGACCGGGTCGTTCCTCTACCGTCACCCGGGGCTTCGCCTTGCCGGGTTGCTCTCCGCCCCGGTGCTCTGGCTGGTCGTCGCCTACCTCGGCGCGCTGTCGGTGCTGCTGGTCTCGGCGTTCTGGACCGTCAACGGGTTCACCGGGGGCGTGGTCAAGCAGTTCTCCCTGCAGAACTTCCGCACGCTGGTCACCGAGGACGTCTACCGCAACGTCACGCTGCGCAGCCTCGGCGTGGCGGTCTCGGTCACGGTGATCTGCGTGGTGCTGGCCGTGCCGATGGCGGTCTACATGGCCAAGGTCGCCTCGCCCCGCGCGCGGCACTGGCTGGTGATCGCGATCCTCACCCCGCTGTGGGCCAGTTACCTGGTCAAGGCGTACGCGTGGCGGATCCTGCTGGCCAACGGCGGCCCGGTCGACTGGCTGTTCGGCGGCCCCGGGCACGGCCCGGGGTACGGCCTGTTCGCGACGATCCTGGTGCTCGCCTACCTCTGGCTGCCGTACATGATCCTGCCGATCTACGCCGGCCTGGAACGCCTGCCGGACTCGCTGCTCGAGGCCTCCGCCGACCTCGGCGCCCACGCCGGGCGCACGTTCCGCTCGGTGATGCTGCCGATCCTGATCCCGTCGGTCTTCGCCGGCTCGATCTTCACGTTCTCCCTGTCGCTCGGCGACTACATCACCGTGCAGATCGTCGGCGGCAAGACCCAGCTGATCGGCAACCTGGTCTACGTGAACATCGGCGCCGCCGACAACCTGCCGTTCGCCGCGGCGATCGCCACCGTCCCCGTCCTGATCATGGTCGTCTACCTGGTCGCGGTGCGCCGCTCGGGCGCCCTGGAGGAGCTGTGACGCTTACCGGTTGGGCCCGCTGGGCGCTGCGCGGCTTCATGGCGCTCGGCCTGATCTTCATCTACGTGCCGCTGACCCTGGTGCTGGTGAACTCGTTCAACGGCGACCGCACCTTCGGCTGGCCGCCACACGACTTCACGCTGCGCTGGTGGTCGTCGGCCTGGGACAGCACGGGCGCCCGCGACGCCCTGCTCACCTCGGTCAAGGCCGGCCTCGGAGCGACCGCCGCCGCGCTGGTGCTCGGCACGATGGTCGCCTTCGCCGTGCAGCGCTTCCGGTTCTTCGGCCGGGACACGCTGTCGTTGCTGATCGTGCTGCCGATCGCGCTGCCCGGCATCGTCACCGGCATCGCCCTGGACAGCGCCTGGCGTTCGGTGATCGAGCCGCTCGGCATCGGCAAGGGCCTGCTCTCGGTGATCGTCGGGCACGCCACATTCTGTGTGGTGACGGTCTACAACAACGTGCTCGCCCGGCTGCGCCGGACGGGCGTCTCCCTCGAGGAGGCGTCGGCCGACCTGGGCGCCTCGCCCGGACAGACCTTCCGGTACGTGACGTTCCCGCTGATCCGCTCGGCCCTGCTCGCCGGCGGGCTGCTGGCCTTCGCGCTCTCCTTCGACGAGATCATCGTGACCACCTTCACGGCCGGCCCGGGCATCACCACCCTGCCGATCTGGATCTTCAACAACCTCTTCCGCCCCAACCAGGCCCCGGTGGTCAACGTCGTCGCCGCGATCCTGGTCGTGCTCTCGGTCCTGCCGGTCTGGCTGGCCCAGCGCGTCGCCGGCCCCGCCGCCGGCGCTAGCCGCACCTGAAATTCCCGCCCCGCATGCCCCGGGCACCTGGCGACGCTCCCATGGAACGTCAGCTGGGACTTGCCACGGTCGCTGAATCCAGCGCGCGCGGCCCAACTCCACACAGCGCTGTTTCGCGTCTCGGCGTGTCGCCGGCCAGCGGACCACAAGATTTTCACACCACAACTGGCAGGGCGTGACAACGTCCATCCCGTTGTGTACGCAAAAGAGAAACCTCTTGCCGAGCGGCCAAGCTCGCCGCCCACCACAACGCGAGGGGACAACGGTTCGCGGAGCGCCTGGATTGCCCACGCCACCGCGGCGGGCCGCCTCCGGGCTCCCCGGAACGTCGCCGTCCCGAGAACGCGGTCGCCGCCATCCGGGGCCGTGCGTGCCGCGGCAACCAGCACCGGCGACACCGTCGACGGCGCGAGACGACAACCCACTCGCCCTGCGTGCGGTGGTTATCGCCGTTCCTGTCTCGTGCGCCCCGAGGCTGCCCTAGAGTCGGCGTCGGCGGCAGTTGACCGGGGGTGCGTGGTGTCCGATCTGATGAACGGGAATGCGATGCGCGACTGGGGCGAGCCGGACGGGGTGCTCGGCACCTACGTCGCCCAGATGGATCGGCTGTCCGAACCGGTCAGCCCCGGGGTTCCACTCAGCCTCACCGTGCACGGCCTGCTGGTCAGCGGCGAGCTCATCCCGCAGTGGCAGTGGTTCGCCGAGGTCAGCGAAATGAACAACGAGGAGGACGCCTTCTACACCGGCATGGCCGAGCACGTGAAGGAGCAGTCCGACCTGGCGCACGACGCCATCAAGCTGCGCGACACCGGCGGCGAGGTGACGCACCGCCAGCACACCGCGCTGATGGCCCCGACCAGGTACATCCACCTGCGCAACGCGCGGATCCACTCGCCGGACCACATGACCGCCGAGACCTGCCTCTGGCGCGGCCGGCTGTGCGACGTCTCCGGCTGGACCCCGGGCGGCCCGAACTAGGTCGGCGCGGCCGGCCGTCGCGGCGAGCCGGTCGATGTGCTTGGCTGGGGCGGTGACCTACGCCTGGCGCGAGCTTCCCGCGACGGCCGTGGACGAGGCGGCCCGGATGCTGCTCGGGTGGCGGCTGGCTGCCAACGGGGTGACCGTGCGGCTCAGCGAGGTCGAGGCGTACAGCGGGCTCGGCGCAGACCCGGCCAGCCACGCCCACCGCGGCGTGACGACCCGCAACTCGGTCATGTTCGGGCCGGCCGGGCGGCTGTACGTCTACCAGATCTACGGCATGTACTTCTGCGCCAACGTCGTGTGCGGGGAGGCGGGCCTGGCGGCCGCGGTGCTGCTGCGGGCCGGCGAGGTGGTCGACGGGCTGGAGACGGCCCGCCGGCGGCGGCCCGCGGCCCGGCGTGACGGCGACCTGGCGGCCGGGCCGGGCAAACTGATGCAGGTACTGGCCCTCGACCGCAGCGCGAACGACACCAGCCTGGTGGACGGGACGGGTCCGGCGACGCTGAGCCCGCCGGCCGCGCCGACGCCCGAGATCCGGTCCGGGCCGCGGGTGGGCGTGACGGCCGCGCACGATGTGCCGTGGCGGTTCTGGATCGCCGGCGACCCGACGGTCAGCGCCTACCGCCGGCATGTGCCGCGAACGCGGGAAACGGCTACGCCGGGGCGCTCCGGCCGTTAGCGTGGCGACCGATGGTCACTTCTCGGTGGTTGGTCGTGTTCAGCGCGATGTGTGTGGCCGGGACCCTCTGGGCGGCCACGCTGATCGCGGGGCTGCTCGCGGGCGTACGCCTGGCGCCGGCGCCCGTCGCCGTCGGTGTCGCGGCCCTGCTCGCCGTGCCCGGCCTCATCGCCGGCGTGGTCGCGAACCGCTGGTATTACCGCACCACGCAGCCGCGCCGCCCGTGGAGCCTGATCTCCTGGGTGCCGCCGCACGTGCCGCACTGGGCCGCGATGCTCGCCGGGGTGATCTTCTTCGGCTTCTGGCTGGCGGTCGTGGTCGCCTTCGCCGGCCTCGACGGCAACGCAGAGATCCGTGACGGCCGGTACGTCGTCGTCGACAACGGCCGGGTCACCGAGGTGCAGCAGGCCGACTACGATCGGCAACTCGACCACGAGCAGCAGATCTCGCTGGGCGTCCTCGGCGCGCTGGCGGTCGGCGGCGCGTTCCTGACCGTCGCGGTGCTGACCCACCACAGCGCCCCGCAGTTCACAGTCACCCAGCCCGCCCCCTCGCCTGATCGTGGTGGAGAGGGCCGGGCCCGGCGACGCGCCGCCGGCGGCCGCCGACCTGCCTAGCGCCGGTCCGCGGCAGCGGTCAACTGGTTGCTGCCTCGACCGTCATCTGATGGCCAGCGGCCACTTCCTCCGGCGCCTCGGAGAAAGCCTGGCCTGCGCCGATAGCCGGTCGGAGGGCCTGGCCCGCGCCGGTGGCCGGTCGGAGGGCCTGGCCTGCGCCGGTAGCCGGTTGGGGGGCCTGGCCTGCGCCGGTCGCAGGCTGGACGGCCTGGTCCGCGCCGGTCGTCGGCTGTTCGGCCGGGATCGCCGCGATACCGCCGAGGATCAGCACCCCGCCGAGCACTTGCAGCGGCGTCAGCGCCTCGCCGAGCAACACCCACGCGAACAGCGAGGCGAAGACCACCTCGAGCAGCCCGAAGAACGACGCGAGCCGCGACCCGAGCCGGCCGGAGGCGGCGATCCCCGTCGCGTACGCCAAGGCGGTGCCGAAGACCGCGACGACGAGCAGCGGAACCCACCACGGCCGGTCGGCGCCGAGCAGCGGCAGGTCGCCGAAGGTGGCCCGCAACGGCAGCAGTCCGGTCGCGCCGACCAGCGCGAGGACGAGGCCGCCCAGCACCAGGCCGGATCCTGCGAGCGCGACCGGAGGCAGGCCGTCGGTAGGACGGGCGGCGACCACGAAATAGACCGCGCAGCCGATCGAGGCGGCGAACGCGATCGCCAGCCCGACCGGATCCGCGGCGTGCAGCGCGCCGGGCCCGATCACGAGGACCAGCCCGCCGACCGCGAGCACCGAGCCGAGCAGCACGGTCGGCCGGGGGGTGCGACGGGTCGTGGCCCAGGTGAAGCCGACCAGCAGCAGCGGCGCCAGGTATTCGATGAGCAGCGCGGTCGACACCGGGATGCGCTGGATGGCGGCGAAATAGGCGAGCTGGGTGAAGGCGGAGGCGATGACGCCCATGCCGAGCACCCGCCACCGGGCGCGCCACAGGGCCGACCAGTGGCCGCGCAGCGAGACCAGCACGATCGGCAGGAGCAGGGCGCCCGCGGTGAGAGAGCGGGCCGTGACGGCGGCGGCCGGCGACCAGCCCGCCTCCAGCAGCGGCTTGATGAAGGCGCCGGAGGTGCTGAACGAGAAGGCGGAGATCAGGGCCAGGACCATGCCCACGGATCTGAACTTCATGCTGTCTCCTCGGCTTGGCCGCTGTCATGGGCTAAGTTGTCTTATGACCCTGACGCTAGGCGCGTTCGGATAAGGAGTCAATTTGCTTTTTGCCCCTGACACCGAGGAGTCGCTGGAGTTCGTCGTGACGCTCGTCAACACCGAGCCCGGGGCGTCCCGCAGCGGCGGCGACGAGCTCGTCACGGTCGAGATGCTCGCCGATCTGCTGTCCCAGTACACCTACTCGGGGCGCATCGAGCACGACGAGGCGGAGCTGCGCGACGTCCGGCAGACGCGCGGCCGGCTGCGGCGGGTGTGGCTGCTCGACCGCGACGCCGCCGCCGTCGAGGTCAACCGGATGCTGCGCGACGCGAAGGCGCTGCCCTACCTGGCCCGGCACGACGACCTCGACTGGCACATGCACGCGACCGTTCCCGAGGCGCCGCTGGCGGAACGCATGCGGGTCGAGGCCGCGCTGGCGCTCACCGACGTGATCCGGATGAACGAGATGGACCGGCTGCGGGTCTGCGAGGCGGACGACTGCACCGGCCTCGTCCTTGACCTGTCCCGCAACGGCTCCAAACGGTTCTGCGGTGTCCGGTGTGGCAACCGGATGAACATGATCGCTTTCCGGGAGCGCCGCGGCGGCAGCGCCCGGCACTGACGCGCACCCCGGCGGGCCCCGCCGGTCAACACCCACCGCATCGCCAGTGCGCTTGCCTGTTGTCGTGGCGCCGGGTCGACCCGTCACCGCGAGGCCCGGCCATGGAGGCCCGGCCATGGAGGCCCGGCCATGGAGGCCCGGCCATGGAGGCCCGGCCATGGAGGCCCGGGATCGGGTCTGGCTACGGCGCCACCCGCCGCGCGGGCCGATCCTCGGGATGTCGCATCGTGGGCAGCGAATCTCGAACCGTGGACGCCCGTCCCAGATCGTGGACGACAGCTCAGATACTGGACGGTCCTTCCAGTATCCGGACCCAACCCTCGCCCAAAACCCTACATTCCGCCCACGCGTGCAGGCCAAGGCCCCGATCTTGTAATGCAAATCCCGCCGAGCGACCCGAACTTCACACCTTTGTCGCGGCCGCGGCCAATCCGGCGCGGCTATCGACCCAGCGGCGATCAGCTCAGCGGCGAAAGGGTCGCCTCACTCCCGCAGATCGAACTCGCCGTCCTTCACGCCGGTGATGAACGCCGACCAGGCAGCCGGGTCGAAGGTCAGCACAGGGCCAGGTCGGTCCTTGCTGTCGCGCACCCCAACAACATCAGGAAGATTCTTGGCCACCTCGACGCAGGAGGCCCCGCCGTTGTCGCTGCGGGCCGACTTACGCCAGATGGCACCCGTCAGGTCTGCCATGACTTCGCCACTTCCTCGACCAGACCGATGGATTGCCTCGTAGGCAGCGCCTCGCCCCGGATCGCCTCCCACCGTTGGATCAGTCTATCAACGGCCTCGCGGCGATCGATGATCTGTGCTTGCCACGGTGTATCGAGGTGTGCGGTCTCAAAGTCGCGTCCCTTGGCCAGGATAAAGGGCCCGGCGAGCCCGGCATGCGGCCCGGCTGACGCTGGCACCACGTGAATCTGGATGTTCGATTCGGTGGCAAGCTCCAACAAGTGTTCGCACTGTGCCTCCATGATCGAGGCATCACCGACGGAGCGGCGTAGAACACACTCGTCGACGAGAGAGATCAAACTCGGTGGTTTTGGCGTCGTAAGAACATGCTGCCGATCCATTCGAGTCGCGACACGTTGCTCGATCTCGGCGGTGTCGACCAAACCTGCGCCGGCAATGATCGCGCGTGCATAGGCTTCTGTCTGTAGGAGCCCCGGAACGATCAAAGGCTCGAACCAGCGGATCAAGGTGGCTTCGCGTTCGATGATCAGCCAGTCGCGGAACCAGACCGGGGCCTGGTCGAAGCAGGCGAGGCCGCTCTGCAGACGCTCGAACAGGCCACCCGTGTGCAGGGCGTCGTCGATGGCCACCAGGTAGTCGCGGGTCGGCGGACGCTGGCCGTTCTCGACGGCGCTGACCAGGGAGCCCGAATAGCTGATCGTCTTCCCGAGGTCTTCCTGGCTGAGGCCGGCCGCCGACCGGGCTCGGCGCAACTCGCCGAGCAGAAACGTCGATGGGGGAAACCTGGTCCTCGGACATTCCACACTCCCGCCACAGACTCGCCGGCATTGGCCACCGGCCCACACGTGAAAGCGATTCGCGGCACCACGGCGCGGGGAAGGGGCTTGAGGGTTCCGAGTTTATCGATGGGGTCGGCAGACTGTGAAGACCGATCGATTGAAGCGGAGAGTGAATGCAAATGGCTGTGGCGATGACGGTGGCGCCGGCGATGATCTTTGGATTTCTGGCGGGGCTGCTCAGCTTTCGGGTGAAGAGCCGATGGTGCCCGGTCTGCGGCGAGACGCTCGCCTGCCCGGCGCATTCGCCGGTGACGAGCGGAGGGATGCCTCGTGGACAAGCTTGATCTGATGCACATCATGCTCGGTCACATGGAGGATGACGTCCAAGTCGAGTTCGGGGAGCTTCTGTTGGACGTGCGAGACGTGCGTTACTCGCCCGAGCGGGAGGCGATCGTGCTGCTTCTGCATTCGGCCGACGTCAACGACGTGCTCCGCTGCCCGCTCCGGCTGAAGGGCGCGCAGGCTGAAGGCCGAGGTCACGGGTGAAGCAGGCAGCGTGCGGGTGAAGCAGGCGGCGTGCGGGTGAAGCAGGCGGCGTGCGGTTGGAGCGGGCGGCGTGCGGGTGAAGTCGGCGGCGTGCGGTTGGAGCGGGCGTGGCCGCCGGTCGAGCGGGTCAGGGGCGCGGGCTGGCTGGGTTCTCGATCGGAGTGCTGCTGAGGATCGGCAACTCGACGCAATCGGCCGTGTGGGCCACGTACCTGAGTGCGACGCCGAAGATCCAGGGCATGTGTCGGACGCCCTCGGCGATCGGGACAAGCCTGGGAGCGCCCAGTTCCAAGTGCTGGCCGCCCAGACGCATCCGGCATCTCCCGGCGGCCTGGATGTTTTTCAGCCAATCGGACTCGCGCCCGAAGTTGACTCCGATCACGACCTTGTCATTTCCCCGGAAAGCACGCAGCGGCGTATGGCGAACGATGCCTGACCTGCGACCGACGTGTTCAAGATCGGCGAAGGCGGCATGGCCGGCGAAGCGCAGCATCACCTCGTTGATGCGGCCCCGTGCATACCGGCTCAGGACCCGGGGGAATGGCATGGGGTGACCTGGCTTCCTTGGGTAGGCCCGTGCTGCTGGTCTTCATCTCGATCGACCCGCGGCCGTGCCCGGGGGCCCGCGCCGCCGACCACTTCACCATCGGCCACGCCGGGGTATCCGCCCCAGTGCCGAAAGACCCGTCTGGGCCGGTAGACGGCCAGGCCCACCACTACCGGCCGGCGACAGAATCAGTTCTTGCGGGCGACCGCGCCGAACATGGAGGCCTCGACCGGTGTCGGGCGCTCCTCGGCGGCAGGGTCGGGACGCCACTCGCTGATGGCGACGATGCCCGGGTCGACCAGGTCGAGGCCGGCGAAGAACTCGGCGAACTCCGGGCGGGTCCGCGGGTGGACGTCAGAGCGGCCGGTGCGCAGCGACTCGTCCCAGTTGGCCTTCAGCTCGGGCGTCAGGAAGTCGGTGGTCGCGCACGTCATGGTGAGGTAGCTGCCGACGGGAAGCGCGTCGAGGAGGGTCCGGACGATCTCCCGGGAGGCGTCGTGCTCGGGCAGGAAGTGCACGACCGCGACCAGGATCAGGCCGACCGGCCGGGACAGGTCGAGGACCTCCAGCGAGTCGAGGATCTTTTCCGGGTTGCGCAGGTCCTCTTCGAGGTAGCGGGTCTGTCCACTGGGCGAACTGGTGAGCAGGGCGCGGGCGTGGGCCATCACCATCGGGTCGTTGTCGACGTAGACGATGCGGCTGTCGGGAGCGACCCGCTGCGCGACGTCGTGCGTGTTGTCGGCCGTGGGTAGACCCGTGCCGATGTCCAGGAACTGCCGCAGGCCCGCCTCGGCGGCGAGGAACCCGACCGCCCGCTGCAGGAACGCCCGGTTGGCCCGGGCCGCGGTCCGGGCCGCGGGGTACGACTTCGCCAGCAGGTCGCCGGACGCCCGGTCGGCGGCGAAGTTGTCCTTGCCGCCCAGCCAGTAGTTGTACCGCCGGGCGGGGTGGGCCACCCCGGTGTCGAGCTTGTCGGCCATGGCCACTCCCTGCCTCGTTGGCCGCCATCCTAAAGGGATCTCGCGCGGCGGCGGCAGCGGACGAGCCCGGGTTGCCGCATTCACCATGAGCGATCGGCTCGCTACACAGAGATGTCGCGGTGTCCTAGGCTCGAGCGAACAGTTCGCGGCGAGAATTTCAACATCGAATTCTCACCGTCTCGTTCGAGGCGACCCGATCGTCTCGTTCGAGACAGCGTTCGGCGTGTGCCGGCGCCGCCGCGTCCGTGTGGAGAGCCACGAGGGGGCCGAAGACAGATGTCCGAGACCGGGTCCACGGTTCCGCGCCGGCAGGTCGGGAGGCTGATGCGGCAACTGCGCGAGCAGGCGGGCATCTCGCTGATGGCCGCCGCCGAGGAGTTGGAGTTCTCCCGCGCCCGGATGTACCGGATCGAGAACGGCGAGGTTCCGGTCCGCAAACATGACGTCATCGCGATGTGCACGGTCTACAACGCGCCGCCGCGGATGACCGAGGTGTTGATCGGGCTGGCGCAGGAGTCCAAATCCAAGGGCTGGTGGCACGCGTACGGTGATGTCGTGCCCGCCTGGTTCGAGCTTTACGTCGGCATGGAGCAGGCAGCCGGCCGGCTGCGCTCGTTCGCGCCCACGGTCATCCCGGGCCTGCTGCAGACCCGGGAGTACGCCGAATGGGTATTTCGCGAGTGGATCGGCGCCGACGAGGCGGCCGTCGACAACGCCGTCGCGATGCGCCTGGAACGCCAGTCGCTGCTGATCCGATCCCGCCCGCTCGCGCCGCAACTCGACGTGATCATCGACGAGGGCGTGCTGCGGCGGGCCATCCCCGACGCCGCTGGCATGCGCAAACAACTGGCCCACCTGATCAACGTCCACAACCGGCCGAACGTACGCGTCCAGGTGATCCCGTTCGCCGCCGGCCCGCACACGGCGGCCAGCTCCGGCCAATTCACGCTTCTGGAGTTTCCGGCCGTCGGCACCGCCTCCCCGGAGCCGACAACGATCTACTGCGAGAGCCTTACCGGGGCCCTCTACCTGGATAAACTCAGTGAGGTCGAGACGTACGACTCGATCTGGTCGGGGCTTGCGGGCATCGCCCTGAGCCAGGCCGATTCCGACGATCTCATCGGCGCGATCATCAAGGAGAGCGATGGCTGACCTGACCGGTGCCGTCTGGCACAAGAGCACTCGGAGCGGTGGCAACGGGGGCGACTGCGTCGAGGTCGCGATCAACCTGCCCGGCGTCGTCGCCGTCCGCGACACCAAGAATCGCGACGGCGCCGCGCTCGTCTTCACGCACGCCGAGTGGATCGCGTTCATCGGCGGCGTCCGGGACTGTGAGTTCGACCTTTAGGCCCGGCTTCGCCAGGTCACCACCGCGCGAAGGGCACGACGGAGGCGCCCCAGCCTTACTTCTCCGTGTGCCGCGCCTTAAGGATCTTTTAGCGCGCGCGACGTGTCCGGGGGTCGCACCCATAGTGAGGGTGCGCCGTCCCCCGTTCACCGACCGCGAAGGTGACCTGATCCGTGTCGATGTCCCCAGCCGCCCGTTGCCGCTACACACTGGTGGCCGGGGCCATCGCCACGGTGCTCGGGACGGGCCTCATGGTCGTCGGCCTCTCCCGGCACGCCGCCGCGCAGACTCAGCTCCCGAGCTCCGCCGACGCGCCGCTGGTCGCCGTGAGCCCCGCGGCGCCGACCACGTCGCCGGCCAGCCCGAGCGCCGCGAAGACGGCCGCGCGGCGTACCTCGCGCCCGGCGAAGACCGCGACCAGGCCGCCGCGGTCCGCGTTGACCGTCGCGGACCCCGACACCCCGGTCGTCGGGCAGGTCCTCGTACACCTCAATGCGGCGCGCGTCGCCGCGGGGCTGTCCGCGCTCACCCTCGACGCCAAGCTGTCGAAGGCGTCGGCTCTGCACAACCAGCTGATGATCAACGGATGCGGGCTCGAGCACCAATGCCCGGGCGAGAGCGGCATCGGTACGCGGTTCAGCGCGCAAGGCGTGCAGTGGACCTCGGCGGGAGAGAACATCGGCTACGGCTCGAGCGGCTCCAGTAATGCCGCGTTGGTCCGCGCGGCGAACGGGCTCACCGACAGCATGCTGGCCGAGAAGGCGCCGAACGACGGCCACCGCAAGAACCTGCTGAACACCGGCTTCAAGCGGATCGGACTGAGCGTCGTGCAGGACAGCAAAGGCATCACCTGGATGACCCAGGACTTCGTCAACTGACGGAGCCGCCGGGACGGCGCGCCGTCGAGCCGGCGTCCAGGCGGCGTGATCGGGCCCGCCTAGAGTGCATCCGTGAAACTCCTCAGGACCCTTTTCGGCCGTGCGGCCGACCGGTTGACCGCCCGCAAGGCCCCGCCCGCGCCCTCCCGGAACGCGCCGCCGGCGTCCGCCCGCCCGGCGCCGCCGCGTGGCCGTCATCTGGAGTACTGCCCGAATCTGGACGGCGACGCCGACCCGGGCGAGATCGTCTGGACCTGGGTGCCCTACGAGGACGACCCCGCCCAGGGCAAGGACCGTCCCGTGCTCGTGGTCGGCCGCAACGGGCGTACCGTCCTCGGGTTGATGCTCTCCAGCAAGAGCGAGCGGGACGGCCAGCGCAATTGGCTGGGGCTGGGGCCCGGCGCATGGGATCGCGAGGCCCGGCCGAGCTGGATCCGCCTGGACCGGGTCATCGAAGTCGACCACGACGGCATCCGCCGGGAGGGCGCGATCCTCGACCGGGCGCGCTTCGACCGGGTCGCCGCGGAGCTGCGCAGGAACTACGGCTGGGTGTGAGGTCCATTCCATCGGATCGACGTCCGTGGACATTCGAATGCGTCGTCCGGATAGCGTTGATGCCATGCACAACGACGTCATGGTCGGTTTCGGCGGCAAGCAGGCCTGGCTTGCCGTCCGCGACATCGACGCGGGCCTGCTCATCTCCGCGCTCGGCCTGCGCGACCTCGGCGCCGTCTCCTGGCGGGACGGGATCGACCTCGCACACCTGACCGACGACCGGATCGCCGTGACGCCGCCGCTGCCGGGCGCCCGCGACACCCGCTGGACGCTGGCCGTCGGCCGCCGCCTCATGCTCCCGGGCACGCCGGTCGACGTCGTGGGGCTCTCGGCCGCGCTGCACACCGAGGTCCAGTTCTTCGCCACCCACCGGGTGACCGAGCTGCACCGGTGGCAGCGGGCGGTCGACGGCGAGCTGGTCCGGGCCTTCGGCTACGTGGGCCAGACCGGCGAGGTCACCTCGTGGCACGGTGATCCCGACCCCGCCGAGCGGGACGCCGGCCTGCCGGCCGCCCTCGACGACGAGTCGACCGTCCTGGTCAGCGAGACTGACGTGCTCAAAGTGGCGGATGCCTGGAGCATTGATCCGTCGACCCTGTCCGGGCGGTCGGCGCCCGGCCCGCTGCGCATCGGCGCGGCCGACTGAGGGGATCAAATGCGCAAGTACGTGATTATGGGCGTGCAGGGTAGCGGCAAGGGCACCCAGAGTCAGATGCTCTGTGTCGGCCTCGGCATGGTGCACATCAGTGTCGGCGACATCTTCCGTTGGCACGTGCAGCACCACACGAAGCTGGGCGCGCAGGTCCGTCGAAGGATGAACGCGGGCGACCTGGTCGGCGACGACATGGTCGAGTCGGTGGTCCGCGAGCGCCTCGACCAGCACGACTGGAACTACGGCTTCGTCATCGACGGCTTCCCGCGCAACGGCCGGCAGGCAGAGTTCTTCATGGAGAGCTACGACATCGACGGCGTCATCCACCTCGAGCTGCCCGAGGACGAGGTGCGCCGCCGTGTGCTCAGCCGCCGGCTC
>Ga0307508_10001936_pt1 | contig 22712 bp, 27 predicted proteins | sample 9_EM_MG_FD_203089 | JGI IMG/M metagenome (GOLD analysis project Ga0307508, IMG submission 203089) | Populus trichocarpa ectomycorrhiza microbial communities from riparian zone in the Pacific Northwest, United States - 9_EM | ecosystem: Host-associated > Plants > Roots > Unclassified | place...
GTAGAATAATGGGTAACGGCGTCTTCATATAATGCAGAGTCCATGGCGACGTCTCCGTTCTGTTCTAATGCCTTCATACAGCGCGATTTGAAGTCTGATGCTCACTGTCAGGATACTACGTGCGATGCGTGTTTGCGGCTGCAACCACTTACCGAGTTCCCATTCCGCTCGCTTATCGCGAACACCCGCGTCCTTCGGTAGCTCGTTCTCCATTTGTCGGAAACACTCGAGCGCCTCCGCGAGACGACCATCCCGTTCTAGAATGTCACAGATATCGCGGTAGAAGACATACCTCGGAACCTTGAACTAAACCGAAAAAGCGTTACCGCCCATCTTCGAACCAAAGCGGAGAGTATACCTTGGTTGCGGCACTTGATGCTTCGTCAGCTGAGCCACGACTGAGCATCATCTTCGCCCACTTCGTTAGTGCAGCGTTCGGGATTGAGGGGCCGAGCGACAACACAATAGAGTAAGCTGCAATCGCTTCGTCCCATTTCCCGGCATCCGATGCCTCGTCTCCACCTTTCTCTAGTGCGGTGATACATCGGTGGGTAAACTCTGATGGCAGCGAATAAATACTCTATCCGAATGCACGGCAGCGAAACTCACCGGCAAGCCAGTCGACGATTAACTTGTTGGCCTTCACATCGTCGTTTACGGTATTTGCGAACTCGAGAAGACATTCCGCAGCACCCTGTATACGACCTTGGGAAAACAGGGATTCGCATTGACGCTTCTGCTCCATTGCGTGGTTAAGACCATCGGCTTTGCGTTGAGCGTCGGCAAGTTGGACACGGAGTTCTTGGTTGGCGTGCTCGAGATGTGTGATTCTGCTACCTAGTAGACGTGGAGGTCAATGAAACATAGATCTCGGCAGATATGAACGCACTTGAGCTTCCGTCGTGTGCATGCAAATAGGAACGAAGAAAGTTGATGGTTTCGTTGAGGCAATCCCTTTCCTGGTTGGCTGCACGTTGAGATTCGGCAAGCTTGTCGCAGAGTGATTGGACGCTTTTTTCGAGACCCACAATTTTGCTATCTAGTAGAGAGTCAGGGGAATATGTGTCAAACTAGCGGGGGACATACTCGAGCTCTCCTCTTGAGTGCGTAGCAACTGGGTGAGACTATCCCTCTCCTGATGGGTTTGTTGCTGAGATTCGGTGAGCTGGATGCGGAGGTCCTGGATGGTTTTCTCAAGATTCGCTATTCTTTCGTCTGGTGGTCATGGGTGTCAGAAACTGGAATCAGGGTGCAAATGAACGTACTTGGATTGTCTTCGACCTTTTCAGCCTCCGTGTGCTGGATTTCCTGCAGTAGGGGGTCTGCAATGGCCAATAGAGCGGTCTGCGATTCAATTGCACTGTCGAGGTAGTGAGAGGGAAGGATGCCACAAAGTGCCCGAAGGGTTATTATCTTTTCTCCGCTGGTTACAAGGTCGTAGTTTGACGACATAGCCATGGACTCGACGCTGTGAGTGTGCTCGATGACAGTCCCGATTTGCTCTCGAGTCGTTGTGTCCCAAAATGACACCGAAGAATGAGCAGAGGCGGCGATGAATGTTCCGTTGCTTGCGAGGGCGATGCATGCAGGACTGTTGCCACTGTGGATGTGCCATTGAGAGAGCGTAGTCTTGGCGAGCAAGTCAACACGGTAGATGTAGCCGGTGTGTGATAAGACGAAGAGTTGCCTGCTGTCGCTGGCCCAGGCAAGGGACTGGTTCAACGCCGAGTTGACTTTGACTGGGAAGTCGACGACGAGGCTGCCATTCTGACTGTCGTAGACCCGAACAGAGTCACGATCCCATGTGGCAGTGGCGATGAGGCGTCCGTCGGGTGAAAACTTTGCTGCTGCGACCCAGAACTTGTGCCTCAAGGGGCCAAGGAGTCGCTTGCTAGTCGACAGTGACCAGACGCAAGCAGTGTAGTCATGCGATCCGGTCGCAATTTTCGTTCCGTCTGGTGAGATGTCAACTGCACGCACGAATTTGCCGTGTGCTTTGAACTCGGTCACTTGTGAGTGAGCATCCGCATTCCACACCGTCACCCGGCCATCTGCCATCCCACTGACAATCACCTTTCCATCTCGTGACACTGCAATGCTGAGAACAGAACTCCCTGCGTCCATCGCTGCCCCCGTCTCCTCGCCACTTTTGATGAGCCAGTGTCGAATCTTCCCTTCTCTGCCACCGCTCATGACGTGCTTCCCATCAGCGAGGACCGCCACGGAATATATGTAATCTCGGCCATCGATTACGGTCGGTTTTGCTTCCTTTCGGACAACGATGCTGGAAGAGGAACTGTTTTCACCCGACTCTTGTGTTCTCGTCAGCATCATTCTTTCAATTAACCCTATGCTCACCATTCTTTTGCCTTCGGCGTGCGTTGGGAGACATTCCCGGCTGGGTCCAGATCGATGGAATGAGGGATGGTGGTCGTTTGTCGCAGGTACGCCACGCCGTTGTCGCCTGGTATACTACGCATGTGTCCTTAGTATCGGATCAATTCACACACCCACAATCATTTGGTGTCCTGGGCGCTTGCCCTGGCCCCTTGACCCGCCCTTGATGGTTATTCAAAAATGGGAAACGGATCTCAGACGCACCGTGACAAAGAAACAACTGAGCGTCCAGTAGCCGTCCGCTAGCAGACCTCCAAAAGATCAACGCTCAGATCCACCCCTCGTCAAACGTCTCCCCACTTCAACTCGTACGCGGAGGCGGAACATATTTCTGATCGTCCCTCCTATCCCCGATCCCTACCGCGGACCAGACCTCGCGAACTCATTAACGGCGGACCCCGTCGTCGATGTTCGTCCCTATGATACCCCCAGTTCCATACTCTCCCGCATATACTCGCGTTCTCTTCTCCCTCTGTTCGCTCCCCCTCTCTCGTTCTCGTTTTCTCGTGCTGTTCCCGTTCACCTCGCTCATAAAACGCACCGTTTGCACCACTGCTCGGTAGACCTGTCGACTTCGCAGGAACCGTCCGGCTCACAGCAGTCACCACCGTGGTCGTCATTGTCACTGACGAACATGGTGGCCCAGACCCATATTCTTCTCCTCTAACGCTGACCCTCGTCATAGCGGTGAATGCCCACCCCCGCAGAACCCCTCTGGGGTATGCGCCATTGTCTTCCTGCGTTTCACAGGCGGACGCAGTTCCTGAGCCCGGTCCTCTGCAGACTGCAACACCCAGTCCATGGCGTAGCGGACTTAGGCTCCTGTTTCGAACGCGCGAAAGCCCCTGCGGCGGCGCGTGTGCGTAGGAGGGTCCATAGGAGGCGCACCGTACCGCCCACAATCAAACTCGGTGGTGGTGTGTACGCTCGACTATCGCCACCCTTTGGCGACGGATACGGATCTGTCAATCGCGCACTCAGGGAATGCCTGGATCCTACCCCCGTCGTACCCATCCGCGACGGCGGTGGCCAGAGTTGGGGTTTAACTCGTCGGTCGCGGTCTCTCTGGTCGGCGGTGGCGTCGGTACCTCTCTTCACCCAGATCCAACTCAACGACCTGGGGGCACGAATGAACACACCGCAGTCGGCTTGTCCCGCTGGCCGTGGGCGCACTCACTGTCCAGCACATGGGGTAAAACGCAGGGATGGTATATGTTACATGAAGCGACACGAAACAACTACAAGATATCTAGCGTCCGTATCTTCTGTGCGAGGTAGCGTGGTGAAATGGCCCCAAGAAGTTGCACGACGATGGGATGATCAGGGGCAACGCGCTTGTATTCATTGAAGGATATGTGAACGAGAAGCAGCGCCCCAAAAGGTTGTCTGAGACGCACTAAAAGCCGTAACGCTCTGGTAAGCTTGTCGAGTTGTGGGGAATGGTGTGAAGATGAGACAGTATTTGATGATGAGGGAAGGTGCGGAATGGTGAGCTGGGCATCCGAACCGCCACCCCCGCTATCCTCATCGAATGGGGTGAACGGTTCAGCATCATCCTCAAATGGAAAGGTTGGATCAAGGAGGCACCGGAGCCATGGATGCACGAGCACCAGATTGTTCAGGCCAGACAAGTCCTCGGTCGTCTTGATTTCGACGTTCCCAAATGTAGGTGTCATGGTGTGATAAACACGCCGCTGAGGGGAATCGTCGCTTGGGACCAATGGACCTCTGAGCGGAAACATGAAGCAAGACAAGCTCAACCGGCGGCTGACGAGACGTGGGGATGGAAGAACGACGACTTGGTCGTATAGGATCACAGCCGACTCAACGATTTTTGAGGATGTCCGTAGTTCAGCCACCAACGCGCCCATCTCGCCATCTTCGATTGGTGATGGAACATAGGGTGACACTGGCTCGTGGTAGACAGAAATCTCTGCAGGAAGACAGCTGTTATAGTCCGACGCCTTTCCTGTCCAGGCCAGAATGCTGACATCCCCAGACCGAGTCAACACCTCTTGTAACAAGCGACCCATGGCCCGTTGTTGCCCTTCACCATACGTGACTGGAATAGAGACATCAAATATACCAAACAGGGAATAGGCCATATCCTCTTGCTTCATAGCAACCCGTGTTGCAGCAAGACACAGTTTCTGTCATACATTGTCTGATCCTGGACAAAGGGAAAGGAGGACATGTATATCAGTGCCAGTCACCCGCGCCATCTCTACCATGACAGCAGGTGAATCCTTGTGGTTGTACACATTCTCACCAGGACGATAAGGCTTCCGATCTTCGGTGTAGAAATGGATGACCTGAGATGCAAAGAATTCTTGCAATGTCCATGCACGCGTGTTCCACAGACTCCTCTCGAGAGCACCCAGATCCAAATCCGATAGGACACCCTTGAGGTGAACAATGGTGAGCAACGATTTGTGATACCACCGAAACATCGAGGTTAGGGATTCTTGAAGCACTGAGCCATCTGATTTGTTGATACAACATGTATCACACCATGCCCAGCGAAACCCAGCTTCCTGCACCGTCGCACAGAACATCACTAACTTCAGGTCTGTAGACAATTCCCCCCAATTTGTAAACTGAGACAAGAAGGACTTCGTGGAACAGCGGTTCAGCTCCTTCCCAAGTATGGGAGAACGTGGCGTATCGGAAGTATTCTCGGACGACCTCTTGGATGCAAGACTTGTCAAATCTCGTCATGGACGCAACAAGCTCCGCAAATTTTGGATCGGCTTCGAATTTATCCGCACGCTCGCTCTTGTCAAAAAGATGGCCAGTCTCCATGTCAATGAGGACAAGTGGTGCATCCTGTTGAGTCACCCTAACAGTGTTGCGAATAGTCTCCTTCGTCTGCGACAAGGTTACATAACTTTTGCGTAATTCTGCAAGGCACGACACTTAAGACGATGTTTTCATGGAAGGTCGGAATATATTTACCCTGAATAACACGATCAGACGATTGTTCCAACATCAGGAGCATATTGTCATGTGCATCGATCGCTTCAGTATAGCGGTGAGCGCCAAGCAGTGCTGCATGCCTTCTTTCGTAGCCGAATGGAGATGATGGATTGAGTGTGATTGCCTAGGATCGTATTGATTACTTGTTCCGGTGCAAATTAGAATACACGTACCACATCAGCATCCTCCAATGAATCTTGCCATGATCCAATCCCAGCTCGTGCTTTGCTTTGCTTCGTCAACAGGTCTGCTGACATAGGATCGAGGCTCAGAGCTGTAGAGTAATGGGTAACAGCGTCTTCATATGATGTAGAGTCCATGGCGACATCTCCTTCTCGAATTGTTCTAATGGAGAATTTATAAATAAATTATTAGGATTTGCCTTAGCCAAAGCTACAGGATTATTCTCATTAATGACTGCTTTCTTAAGCACTTCCAAATACTGAATCTGATATTGAAAAAGATGAATTAGTCAATTTCACTGAGCAAGTTGTAGAGACAGTGAAGCAAGCATGCTTAACTGAAAGACTTAATAGTCGAACAGATACGTAAAAAAAAATTACTTCTATAATTCTTTTGTTTTCAGGATTATTACAAAGAATTTGTTTTTGTGTAATAATATACATCCGTTCTGCTCTAATGCCTTCATACACCGCGCTCTGAAGTCTGATGCTCACTGTTAGGGTATCAAGGACAATGGTATTTGCGGCTGCTACCACCCACCGAGTTCCCATTCCACTCGCTGATCGAGCATCCCTGCATCTTCTGGTAGCTCGTTCTGCATTTGTTGGAAACACTCGAGCGCGTCTGTGAGGCAACCATCCCGTTCTAGAGTGTTGCAAGTGTCGCAGTAGACGACAAAGCTCGCAACCTCAGGCTAAACCGAAAGAGGGTCACTACCTATCTTCAAACCATCATGGAGAGAAATACCTTGGCTGCAGCACTCAATGCTTCAAGCGCTGAGCCACATTTCAATAAAATGTTTGCCCACTTGGTCATAATAGCGTTCGGGATCGTGGGGCTGAGCAACAGAGCAGTAGAGTAAGCTGCAATCACTTCGTCAAGTTTCCCGGTGTTTGATGCCTCGTCTCCAACTCTCTCCAGCGCCGTGATGCATCTGTGTGTAAACTCTGCGGCAGCGAATAGATATTCTATCCCAATGCATGACGCCCAAACTCACCAGCAAGCCAGTTGAAGATGATCCTATTGACTCCCACATCATCATTTACGGGATTCACGAGCTCGAGAAGACATTGCGCAGCACCCTGTATGCGACCTTGGGCAAACAGGGTTTCGCATTGATGCCTCTGCTCGTGTACATGGTTGATCCGAGTGAGCCCATATCAATCCCACCACCGTTTCTCGTACGTATCCCGTTCTCCGTCAGTGGCATACCTTCTCCCCATCGGGGTTGTACACACCACCCCAGAACAGTGGTGGTGAACTCCTCAGATATAGGCTCTTCCTCACGGTCGCGATTGAACATGGGTGGGACCTCCAGGTCAAGGGTGTATAGTGGTACCAAGCTGACACTCGGGGTCAATTCAAGGTCATATATGCATGGTTTGTCGTGAAGACAGTAAGAGAGTCACTGGGCTGATCTTGTGGAGGGTGTTTGGCCCAGTTTTGTTTGCTATTAACCAGCACTGGGCGTCCTGGAAACCTGCTGTCATGTCCAGGATCCACCATCGTTTCGAGCACAGGATCTTCATGCTGTATATCCAACCACCAGAGCAGCTTGATCCGGGTTGCGCTGCGAATACTGTGCTATTCCACCCGGCTATATCACTTTCGCCTACAGCGGGGATACCGATTCAAAGGATCCGTTGTTAAATCCCACGCAAGTCCTCTTGGGCGCCAAGGCGAACACTGCGAATAATATGGAAAAAATTTATGGAATGGGTGAGGCTAGTACCTGGGCAAAATGTTATCAAAATTGTCAAGAAGCCGCCTGGTCCCGGTGGGATAGAACTGTGCCCTCCCGCGCCCGAAGGCGAGGATCGTTGTGATGCTCGGACCTCGATGTCCGTCGCAAAGTTGGAGAGGATGTATACTATTAGCAACTTTTCTCTTCTTGGGCCTTTCGTAGGCTGCTACGGCTCCTCTCAATCCTACCCGAGCACTTCGCCTCTCTGCGGTGGGTAAATCTTGTCCTAGCGGTTCACCTTGTTGTCGTCGAGCAGTTCGGGACCGAGTCGTCAATCAACCTGGGGAGTTAAACCATCTGTTCAGGAAGCACGAATTCGCGGGGTAAGGCTACCAGAGTGCCTTGTTACCGCTCGTTGACGAGGCGTATGCTCGTGGTAGTAGGTGACACGAACTGTGATGCACTGGATCGTCCATCCCAAGGAGTACATCAAAGGCAAGATCGCCATCTTGATTCCTCTTCGAGCACAGAAAGGCTGGATTAAAACGCTAAGCGATGTAACACAGACTCGAAAAAATAGGTGGTGTTCAGCCACGACGGCGCCGCTGAAACCAGGAAAGACGGCTTTGAGCGATGCGGTGCCTAGTCTGTCGAAGCCGTATCCATCCCTTGCATCGGAGGCTGCGATTTAGGAGTCGTCACTGTTGGATTACAGTATGTCTCAACACCTGGTAATGTGCGCCACAGTCGACTTATCCCAGGCTGTGGGGGAACCGATGCCCGGCACATGGGGTACAACGAAAGAATGGTATACATGTTAATGAAGCAACACAAGACAGCTACACGACATTTAGCATTCGTATCTTCTGTGCGAGATAGCGCGCTGAAATGCCCCGAAGTAGTTGCACAGTGATAGGATGATCAGAGGCAACACGTTTGTATTCATCGTAGGACAGAGGAACAAGCAGCAACGCGCCAAAAGGCAGTCTGAGACGCACTAAAATCCGTAACGCTCTGGTAAGCTTGTCAAGTTCTGGGGAGTGGTGATGAGACGGGATATGGTGACAAAGGAAGGCATGGATAGGAGAACGGAGCATGCGAATTGCCATCCCCGCTGTCCCCGTGGGGTGAACGGTTCAGGCTGCGTCATCCTCGAATGGAACAGCAGGATCAAGAAGGCACCGGAGCCATGGATACACGAGCACCAGATTGTTCGGGCTAGACAACTCCTCTGTCGTCTTGATCTCGATGTTCCCAAACCTAGATGTCAGGGTGTGATAAACACACTGAGAGGGATCGCCACTTGCGACCAACAGACCTCTCACCGAAAACATGATGCAAGATAAGCTCGACCGGCGGCTGAAGAGGCGCGCGGATGGGGGAACGACAACTCGATCGTATAACATCATAGCCGACTCGACAGTTTTTGAGGATGCCCACAGTTTCATCACCAACCCTCCCATCTCGCCTTCCTCGATTGGCGGTGGGAGACGTCTCCATGTAAGATGGAAGAATATTTACCCCGGGTAACCGGATCAGCAGATTGTTCGCGCATCAGGAGCATATCCTTATGCGCATCGATCGCTTCATCGTAGCGGTGAGCACCAAATAGTGCTGCATGCCTGCTATCGTGGCCAGATATAGATGATGGATCGAGTTTGATCACCTGGGACCGTGTTGATTACTTATCCCGGTGTAAATTAGGATACACGTACCGCGTTGGCATCCTGCAACGAATCTTCCCATGATCCATACCCAGCTCGTGCTTTGCTTTGCTTCGCCAAGAGGTCTGCCGATAAAGGATCGAGGCTCAGTGCTGTAGAATAATGGGCAACAGCGTCTTCGTATGATGCAGAGTCCATGGCGACATCGCCGTTCTGTTCTAATGCCTTGATACAGCGCGCTTTAAAGTCTGATGCTCACTGTCAGGATACTACGTGCGATGCATGTTTGCGGCTGCAACCACCCACCAAGTTGCCATTCCGCTCGCTCATCGCGCACACCAGCGTCCTCTGGTAGCTCGTTCTCCATTCGCCGGAAACACTCGAGGGCCTCCGTGAGTCGACCATCCCGTTCCAGAATATCGCAGATGTTGCGGTAGACGACAAACCTCGGAACCTTGAACTAAACCGAAAAAGTATCACCATCCATCTTCGAACCAGAGTGGAGAGTATACCTTGGTTGCGGCACTTGATGCTTCGTCAGCTGAGCCATGACTGAGCGTCATCTTCGCCCACTTCGCTAGTACAGCGTTCGGGATTGAGGGACCGAGCGACAACACAATAGAGTAAGCCGCAATCGCTTCGTCCTGTTTCCCGGCGTCCGATGCCTCATCTCCAACTCTCTGTAGCACAGTGATACATCGGTGGGTAAACTCTGATGACAGTGATTAAGTACTCTATCCGAATGCACAACGGCGAAACTCACCGGCGAGCCAGTCGACAATCGACTTGTTGGCCCTCACATCCTCGTCTACGGTATTCGCAAACTCAAGAAGACATTCCGCAGCACCCTGTACGCGGCCTTGGGAAAACAGGGATTCGCATTGACGCTTCTGCTCGAGTGCATGATTGAGACCATCGGCTTTGTGTTGGGCGTCGGCAAGTTGGATGCGGAGTTCTTGGTTGGCCTGTTCGAGATGTGTGATTGTCCTGCCTAGTGAACATGGAGGTCAATGAAACATAGGTCTCGGTGGATATGGACGCACTTGAGCTTTCGTCGTGTGCGTGCAAATCGGAACGAAGAGAGTTGATGGTTTCATTGACCCGATCCTTTTCCTGATTAGCTGTGCGCTGGGATGTGGCAAGCTGGTTACGGAGCTCTTGGACAGCCGTGTTGAGAGACGCTATTTTTTGATCTGATGAACACAAATAACAGAAGACGATCAAGGTGACAATAAACGCACTTGAATTCGATTCCTGTGTACGAAGGTCTGCACGTAGTGACCTAATGAACTCGTTCGAGCTATCCTTTTGTTCGTTGGCTGCCCGTTGCGATTCTGCGAGCTGATTGCGGAGCTCTTGGACAATATTTTCGAGACGCATGTTTTTGCTATCTAGTGGGCATGAATCAAGGGAACATGCGTTGGGGTAGCGGAGGACATACTCGAGCTCTCTTCCAGAGTGCGTAGGGACTGGATAATGCCACTTCTCTCCTGCCCGGCTTTTTGTTGAGACTCAGTGAGCTGGATGCGCAGGTCCTGGATGGTTCTCTCGAGATTCGCTATTCTTTCATCTGATGGACACGGATGTCAGAAACCGGTATCAGGGTGCAAATGAACGTACTTGGATTGTCCTCAACTTTTTCAACCTCTGTGTGGTGGACTTGCTGCAGTGGGGGGTCTGCAATGCCAGTGGCCAATAGTGCGGTCTGCAATCCAATTACACTATCGAAGTAATGAGGGGGAAGGATGCCACAAAGTGCCCGAAGGGTGATTCTCTTTTCTCCGCTGGTTACAAGGTCGTAGTTTGATGACATAGCCATGGACTCGACGCTGTGAGTGTACTCGATGACGGTCCCGATTTGCTCTTGGGTTGTTGTGTCCCAAAATGACACCGAAGAATGGGCAGAGGCAGCGATGAATGTTCCGTTGCTTGCGATGGCGATGGATATGGGTTTGTCGCTGCTGTGGATGTGCCATTTTGAGAGCGTGGTCTTGGCGAGCACGTCAACACGATGGACATAGCCGTCATGTGATAAGGCGAAGAGTTGCTTGCTGTCGCTGGCCCAGGCGAGGGACTGATTAAACGACGAGTTGACTTCGACTGGGAACTCGACGAGGAGGCTGCCATTTTGATTGTCATAGGTTCGAAGGGAGTGATAGGTGGCAGTGGCAACGAGGCGTCCGTCGGGTGAAAACTTGGCTGCCAACACCCAGTACTCGTGTTTCCAGGGGCCGAGCAGTCGCTCGCCAGTCGACAGTGACCAGACACAAGCAGTGCGATCATCCGAGCTGGTCGCAATTTTCTTCGCGTCTGGCGAGACGTCAACTGCACGCACAAAATCAGCGTGGGCTTTGAACTCGGTCACTTTTGAGTGACTTTCTGTATTCCACACCATCACCGAGTGGCCACTCCTCGTCCCACTGACAATCCACAACCCATCTCGTGACGCTGCAATGCTGAGAACAGAACTCCCCGCGTCCATTGGTGTCCCCACCTCCTTACCATCCTCTATGCACCAACATCGGATCTTGCCTTCTCTGTCGCCGCTCACGACACTCTTACCATCGGGGAGGACCGCCACCGAGTATATGTCATCTCGACCATCGATTATGATCGGTTTTGCTTCCTTTCGCTGAACGATACTGGAAGCGGAACTGTTCTGAGCGGTGTGCTCACTCGACTCTTGCGTTCTCATCAGCAGCGTTCTTCCAACCTGCACTGTGCTCACCATTCTTTCGCCAGAGGCGTACGATGGAAAACATACTCGACCAGATATCAGACAGACGGAATGGAACGAGGGATGGTGGTCGTTTGTCCCCGGTACACCCTTATCGCCTGGTATACATGCATGTCCTTATCGAATCAATTATCAATTCACACACCCACAATCATTTGGTGTCCTGGGCGCTTGCTGTGGCCAAAATGCACACACTTCAACTCATACGTGGATGTGGAACATACCTCTGACCGTCCCTCCAATGTCCCACCACTCCCCTCCGATCCCGATCCCGACCCCAGGCCAGGACCCATCTGCGAATCGTCCGTATCAACCCTCCGTTCCATACTCTCTCGCATATACTCGCGTTCTTTCACCCTCCCCCGTTGTTCCCTCAGTCTCTCTCCTTCGTCCTGCTCTAATTCACCTCGCTCACAAAATGCACTGTGCACCACCGGGCGGGGGTGCCGAAACGGGCGCTGTACTCACAGACTGTCCCACTCACAGAAGTCACTACTGACGACGACATCGTTGTCACAGACGAAGGTGGTGGCCCAGGCGCGCATTTCCCTCCTCTAACGTCCTCCCCTCGTTGTGGGGGCGAATACCCACCCTGCCAAGTCCCCACGCATTTCCTGGGCGATCGCAGGTCCTCTGCAACACCCGGTCCACGATCCGGCGCACTCGGGCCTCTGATCCGAATGTGCAACAACTCCTGTGGCGACATGTGTGCGTAGAAGGGTCCATGACCATCCAAATCACTGTACCGCCCAGTCAAACTCCCTTGGTGGCGGTGTGTACCTTCGATCCTCGCCACCCGTTGAGGGCGGATACTGATCTTTTGATCGCGCACTCAGAGTACACCTGAGTCCTACCTCCGTCATATCTATTCGTGACAGCGGTTGTGAGAGTGGGAACCCAACCTGTCCCAATACCCTCTGGTCGGTGGTGGCGGCGGTACCTGTTCACCCAGATCCCGGTCCCGCTGTCGTTCCCCAGCATGCTTGTGTATCTTCCTCACAAGGAAAATTTTCATGGAATGGTGAAGCTACCCAGGCAAAAAGTTATCAAATTTTTCAAGAAGCCACCTGGTTCCGGCGGGGTAGAACTGTGCTCTTCTGTGCCCGAAGGCGAGGACCGTCATGGTGTGCGTAGTAACGTCAATACGAGCAATTTGCTCACCTTGGACCTTGACGTTGGAGACGGGGAGAGTGGACTCACCCCTGCTGGTAGACACCACGGTAATGGGTAAATGGATGCTAGCTATGGGCACAGACTATCTACAGGATGCCAGCCACTACGCCAGGACCCCTGGTACCGCTTGGAGGGACACCCCAACCGACTTGGTAGCCCCGGTCCTGACTTCCCTGGCACAACGTCCGTTGCAGACCTGGAGGGGATGTATGGACTACTAACAACTTTTCTCTTCTTGAACCTTTCGTAGGCTGCTACAGTTTTTCTCAATGCACTGGATTCCTGTCCAAGCACCGCCGAGTCGTCTCTCCGCGGCAAGTCAATCTTGTCCTAGCAGTTCACCTTGGCCTCGAGCGTCCGAGCCCAAGTCGTCAACCAACCCAGGGGGTTAAACCATTTGTTCAGGGAGCACGAATTCACGGGGCAAGGCTGCCATAGTCCTTCGTTATTGCTCATTGGCGAGGCATATTCTCGTGGTAGGTGACAAACGTCCTTGTCAGTTTCCACTCATCCTAGTGCAGACATTGTCCCATCGACGCTCTAGCAATTGTTTTCCTTCCCAGAATCTCAGGCAGACTCATCGTCATCATTTCTCAAGACATGCAGTCGCCGTAGTACTTCGCATGTGACACACAAGAGCATCCGAATCGCCGTCCCTGCTATCCCCTTCGACTGGGGCGAACGGTTCAGCATCATTCTCAAATGGAACGGCGAGATCAAGAAGGCACGGGAGCCACAAATGCACGAGCACCAGATTGTTCAGGCTAGACAACTCCTCTATCGTCTTGATCTCGACGTTCCCAAACGCAGGTGTCGGGATCGCCACGTGCGACCAACAGATCTCTCACCGAAAACATGATGCAAGATAAGCTCGACTGGGGGCTGAAAAAGCGCGGGGATGGGAGAACGACGACTCGATTGTATAACATCATAGCCGACTCGATAATTTTTGAGAATGCCCGCAGTTTCATCACCAACCCGCCCATCTCGCCTTCCTCGATTGGCGATGGGAGACATCACCATGTAAGATGGGAGAATATTTACCCTGAGCAACCAGATCAGCAGATTGTTCGCGCATCAGGAGCATATCCTTATGCGCATTAATTGCTTCATCGTAACGGTGAGCGCCAAGCAGTGCTGCGTGCCTTCCCTCGTGGCCAGATACAGATGATGGATCAAGTTTGATCGCCTGGGATCATGTTGATTACTTATTCCGGTGTAGAATAGGATACACGTACTGCGTTAGCATCCTGCAAGGAATCTTCCCATGATCCATTCCCAGCTCGTGCTTTGCTTCGCTTCGCCAAGAGGTCTGCCGATAAAGGATTGAGACTCAGTGCTGTAGAATAATGGGAAACAGCGTCATTGTATGACGCAGAGTCCATAGCGACATCCCCGTTCTGTTCTAATGCCTTGATACAGCGCGCTTTGAAGTCTGGTGCTCACTGTCAGGATACCACGTGCGATGCGTGTTTGCGGCTGCGACCACCCACCGAGTTCCCATTCCGATCGCTCATCGTGCACACCCGCATCTTCTGGTAGCTCATTCTCCATTCGTCGGAAACACTCCAGCGCCTCTGTGATGTGACCACCCCGTTCTAGAATGTCACAGATGTCGCGGTAGACAACAAACGTCGGAACCTTTAATTAGACCAAAGGAGTCACCAAACGTCTTCGAACCATCACGGAGAACATACCTTGCTTGCAGCACTCGATGCTTCATCCGCTGAGCCACGTTTCAATATCATGTTCGCCAACTTGATCATTATAGCGTCCGGGACTGTGGGGCCGAGCAACAATGCAGTATGGTAAGCTGCAACCGCTTCATCGTGTTTCCCAGCGTCAGATGCCTCGTCTCCAACTCTCTGTAGCGCCGTGATACATCGGTGGGTAAACTCTGATGGCAGCAAATAAATACTCTATGCGAATGCACGACGCCGAAACTCACCAGCAAGCCAATTCACGAGCAACTTGTTGGCCCTCACATCGTCGTCTACGGTATTCGCAAACCCCAGAAGACATTCCGCAGCACCCTGTATGCGACCTTGGGAAAACAGGGATTCGCATTGATGCTTCTGCTCGAGTGCATGGTTGAGACCATCGACTTTGCGTTGAGCGTCGGCAAGCTGGACGCGGAGTTCTTGGTTGGTCTGTTCGAGATGTGTGATTCTACTGCCTGGTGGACGTGGAAGTCAATGAAACACAGGTCTCGGTAGATGTGGACGCACTTGAGCTCTCGTCGCGTGCGTGAAAATCGGAACGAAGAAAGTTGATGGTTTCGTTGAACCGATCCTTTTCCTGATTGGCTGTGCGCTGGGACGCGGCAAGCTGGTTACGGAGTTCTTGGACAGCCATGTTGAGAGTCGCTATTCTTTGATCTGATGGACACGAATAACAGAAGACGATTAAGGAAGGTGACAATAAACGCACTTGAATTCGATTCCTGCGTATGAAGGTCTGCATGTAGTGACCCGATGAACTTGTTTAAGCTACCCTTTTGTTCGTTGGCTGCCCGTTGAGATTCTGCGAGCTGATTGTGGAGCTCTTGGACGATATTTTCGAGACGCATGTTTTTGCTATCTAGTAGACGTGAATGAAGGGAACATGCGTCGGGGTAGCGGAGGACATACTCGAGCTCTCCTCCTGAGTGCGTAGGGACTGGATAAAACTATCTCCCTCCTGCTGGGCTATTTGTTGAAATTCAGTGAGCTGGTTGCGTAGTTCTTGGATGGTTCTCTCGAGATTCGCTATCCTTTCGTCTGATGGACACGGATGTCAGAAACCGGGATCAGGGTGCAAATGAACGTACTTGGATTGTCCTCAACTTTTTGAACCTCTGTGTGCCGGATTTCGTGCAGTAGGGGGTCTGCAATGGCCAATAGAGCGGTCTGCAACCTTTCAATTACGCTATCGAAGTAGTGAGGGGGAAGGATGTCATATAGTGCCCGAAGGGTGATTCTCTTTTCTCCGCTGGTTACAAGGTCGTGGTTTGATGACATAGCCATGGACTCGACGCTGTGAGTGTACTCGACGACGGTCCCGATTTGCTCTCGGGTCGTTGTGTCCCAAAATGACACCGAAGAATAAGCGGAGGCGGCGATGAATTTTCCGTTGCTTGCGATGGCGATGGATATGGGTTTGTCGCTGCTGTGGATGTGCCATTGAGAGAGCCTGGTCTTGGCAAGCACGCCAATACAGTGGATGTAGCCGTCCTGTGATAAGACAAAGAGTTGCTTGCTGTCGCTGGCCCAGGCGAGGCACTGGTTGAACATCGAGCCGACTTTGACTGGGAACTCGACGAGGAGGCTGCCATTCTGACTGTCGTAGACCCGAACAGAGTCATAAAAAATGGCAGTGGCGATGAAGCGTCCGTCGGGTGAAAACTTTGCAGCCACTACCCAGCTGTTGTGTTTCCAGGGGCCGAGCAGTCGCTCGCCAGTCGACAGCGACCAGATGCAAGCCGTGCAGTCGTTCGATCCGGTCGCGATTTTCGTTGAGTCTGGCGAGATGTCAACTGCACGCACGCAATTGTGGTGTGCTGTGAACTCGGTCACTTTTGAGTGACTCTCTACATTCCACACCATCACCTGGCCACTCTTCGTCCCACTGACGATCAGCTTTCCATTTCGTGACACTGCGATATTGAGAACACCACTCCCCGCATCCATTGGCGTCCCCACCTCCTTGCCATCCTCTACGCGCCGACATCGGATCTTGCCTTCTCTGTCGCCGCTCACGAGGTGCTTCCCATCAGCGAGGGCCGCGACTGAATATATGTCATATTGACCATCGACTACGATCGGTCTTGCTTCCTTTTTTTGCCAGAGGCGTACGTTGGAAAACGAAAACATAACCCGGCTAGGACAGTATCAGGCAGATGGAACGAGGGGTGGTGGTCGTTTGTCCCCGGTACGCCGAAGTTGTCGCCTGGTATACACGCGTGTCCCCATCAATTCACATACCCACAGTCATTTGGTGTCCTGGGCGCTTGCTGTGGCCGAAATGGATGCTTTACCTGTCCCTGATGATTGTTCACAAACGGATCACGGCAATCAAACACAAAAAGAAATCAGAGTGTCCAATAACCGTCCACGAGCAGACCTCCGAAAGATCAATGTTTATGTGATGTTCAACGCTCAGATCCACTCCTCAAACGTCTTCCCACTTCAACTCATACACATACACTGACGCAGAAGATTCCCCCCTCCTGATCCAGACCCCGGACCAGGCCCCATTTGCGAGTCGTCCGTATCAACCCCCCATTCCATACTCTCTCGCATATACTCGCGCTCTCTCTCCCTCCCCCGCTGTTCCATCGGTCTCTCTCTCTCGTCCTGCTCCCGTTCACAGTAGTCACCACCGTCGTCGTCGTCATCACAGACAAGGTGGCGGCCAAGGCGCGCATTTTCCTCCTCTAACGTCCTCCCCTCGTGGGGGCAAATACCCAGCCCCGCCGAGTCCACACGCGTTTCACGGGCGGTCGCAGGTCCTCTGCGACACCTGGTTCACGACGCGGCGTACTGTACCGCCCACGGTCAAACTCAGTCTGGTCATCAGACTAGGTCAAACTCCCTTAATGGCGGTATGTACCCTCGATCCTTGCCACCCATTGAGGGCGGATACTGATCTGTAAATCGTGCACTCAGGGAACGCCTGTGTGGCGAGAGTGGGAGCCCAACCCGTCCCAATGCCCGCTGCTCGGCGGTGGCGGCGGTACCTGATCCCGGACCCGCTATTGTTCCCCATCACGCTCGTGTATCTTTCTCACAGTCGAATCGTCCCCTGTCTCTGTCCACGAATACCGGCCTCTCGTGTGGTCACTGGCACGACAAAGAGGGAACGGTGCCGGGACCACCTGCGTCGTCGCCAGGCCCGTATTAATCCCGCTGCTGTTGCTCATACATGTCGTGTTCTCGATCAGTGGCATGTATTGGCTGACAAATCCCCAAGGAAAGAACCCGGAGGTGAATGAACTGCAAAGAAGTCCGATGTCGTGTGTCGTCGACGCAGATTTTGGAGATGGGAAGTGTGGAAAGATGATGTAGAGATAAGCCTAGTGAGGGAAACAACCCTACATCACCAATGCCCCATGGGGCTCGAACAGGTGAGCAAAGATCATATCATCGACTCTCAATATCTCCAATCCAATCCCGCATACAGCAACACAATCCTTTCAAGTCTAAGCATGCCACAATCATTTATCAAAGAACTTGGCAGGGGCTTATCTTTTCTGCACTGTCGATGCCTCACATCCTTCGTCGGGGCGCACCTAGGGTCCCCCCAAATCACCTGCGGTGAGTCTGGACACCGCCGCACGTGTTCGCCTAAACAGGCGCAACTTGAACACAAAAAAGCAAGCACAGGTCGCAAAGCGTGCTTCCCTAATTGCTTCAACTCGTATACTCAACGGTATGGACCGTGCTCCTTGTATCGTTGCAGTCATTCCCTTGTGCAAAGACATCCGTACAGTTGATGTTGTCAGTACGCTCCCAACATCGGTGACAGAGGATGTAGATGGTATCAGCGATGGAAGATGAAGTACCTCGAGTTGCTCTACTCGTCGCTCATCATTTACCCATCCTCTTTGCTAGGGTACATCGCTTCAAGATGTCCCTTCAACCCATCCCTGTTCAATGTCAGAGCGAACGACGGATTGTTCATCCCAAGGAGTACACCGAGCGTAAGATTATGATCTTCATTCGTTTATTCGAGCACGGAAAGGGTGGATTGAAGCACTGGGCGATCTGAAAGGGTGGTGTTCACAAACATGGCAGCGCCGTTGAAATCAGGGAAGTTGGCGTTGACTCGGGGCGATCCCATGCATTGGGGGTTTCGACTCAAGTCGTCGCTGCTGGAACGCAGTATGTGAACACGACCTAGCTGCGGACACTTTCATGAATGCGCCGCAGCCAACTTGTCCCGTTGGCCATGGGCGCACTGCCCGGCACACGGAGTACAACGAAAGGATGATGTACTATAATATTACATGAAGCAACATGAAACAACTGTAAGATATCTAGCATCCGTATCTGCTGTGCGTGATAGCGCGGTGAAGTGCCCCTCAGTAGTTACACAACGATGGGACGATACAGAAGCAACATGCCTGTACTTATCGTAGGATAGAGGGATAAGCAGCAACGCGCCAAAAAGCTATCTGAGACGCACTAAAGGCCGCAACGCTCTGCTATACTTGTCGAGTTGTGGGGGATGGTGTATAGATGAGACGGGATATAATGACGAGTAAGGGTGTGGATTGGTGAACGGTTCGGCGTCATCCTCAAATAGAACGGCAAGATCAAGAAGGCAACGGAGCCACGGATGCACGAGCACCAGATTGTTCGGGCTAGACAACTCCTCTGTCATCGTGATCTTGACATTCCCAAACACAGATGTCAGGGTGTGATAAACACGCTGAAAGGTCCTCTCAGCGGAAACATGATGCAAGATAAGCTCGACCGGTGGCTGAAGAGGCGCGGGGATGGGAGAACAACGACTCGATCGTATAAACATCATAGCTGACTCGACAATTTTTGAGGATGTCCGCAGTTCCGTCACCAACCCGCCCATCTCGCCGTCTTCGATTGGCGGCGGGAGACACCTCCATTCAAAATGGGAAAATATTTACCCCGAGCAACCGGATCAGCAGATTGTTCGAGCATCAGGAGCATATCGTTATGCGCATTAATTGCTTCATCGTAGCGGTGGGCGCCAAGCAGTGCTGCATGCCTTCTCTCGTGGCCAGATAGAGATGATGGATCGAGTTTGATCGCCTGGGATCATGTTATCACTTATTCCGATATGAATTAGGATACACGTACCGTGTTGGCGTCCTGCAAGGAATCTTCCCATGATCCATTCCCAGCTCGTGCTTTGCTCCGCTTCGTCAAGAGGTCTGCCGATAAAGGATTGAGACTCAGTGCTGTAGAATAATGGGCAATAGCGTCATTGTATGATGCAGAGTCCATAGCGACATCCCCGTTCTGTTCTAATGCCTTGATACAGCGCGCTTTGAAGTCTGATGCTCACTGTCAGGATACCACGTGCGATGCATGTTTGCGGCTGCAACCACTCACCAAGTTCCCATTCCGATCGCTCATCACGCACACTCGCGTCCTCTGGTAGCTCGTTCTCTATTCGTCGGAAACACTCCAGCGCATCCGTGAGGTGACCATCCCGTTCTAGAACGTCACAGATGTCGCGGTAGACGACAAACGTCGGAACCTTTAATTAGACCGAAGGAGAGTCACCATGCGTCTTCGAACCATCACGGAGAGCATACCTTGCTTGCAGCACTCGATGCTTCGTCCGCTGAGCCTCGTTTCAATATCATGTTCGCCCACTTGATCATTACAGCGTCCGGGACTGTGGGGCCGAGCGACAATGCAGTACGGTAAGCTGCAACCGCTTCGTCGCGTTTCCCGGCATCCAATGCCTCGTCTCCAACTCTCTGTAGCGCGGTGATACATCGGTGGGTAAACTCTGATGGCAGCGAATAAATACTCCATCCGGATGCGCGACGCCGAAACTCACCGGCAAGCCAGTTCACGATCAACTTGTTAACCCTCACATCGTCATCTACAGTGTTCGCGAACCCCAGGAGACATTCCACAGCACCCTGTATGCGACCTTGGGAAAACAGGGATTCGCATTGATGCTTCTGCTCCATCGCATGGTTGAGACCACTGGCTTTGCGTTGAGCGTCGGCAAGTTGGACACGGAGTTCTTCGTTGGCGTGCTCGAGATGTGTGATCCTGCTGCCTAGCGAACGTGGAAGTCAATGAAACATACGTCTCGGTGGACATGCACGCACTTGAGTTTTCGTCGTGTGTGCAAAGAGAGTTAATGGTTTCGTTGGGGCGATCCTTTTCCTGATGGGCTGTCCGTTGAGATTCGGCGAGCTTGTCGCGGAGTTCTCGGATTTTGCGGTCTAGTAGACATGACTCAAGGAAATAAGCGTCGCACTAGCGGGGGACATACTCGAGCTCTCCTCTTGAGCGCGTAGTTCCTGGATGGTTCTCTCGAGATTCGCTATTCTTTCCTGCATGCGGCGGGCCTGCAACGGCAAATAGAGCGACCTGCTAGTTTTTTTAATGGTGGATAAACTTACATTGTCGGTGTAGTGAGATGGAATGATGTCATAGAGTGTCCGCAGGGTGATTCTCTTGTCTCCGCAGGCCACAAGGTCATAGTTTGGTGACATAACCATGGACCAGACCCTATGAGTATGCTTGACGACAACCCCAATTTGCTCTTGACTCGCTGTGTCCCAAAACGACACCGATGAATCAGCAGAGGTTGCGATGAATGTGTCATCGCTTGCTAGGGCGATGGACCCCGCATCCTGGTGCCATTTCGAAAGCGTGGTCCTGGTGGACACGTCGACACAGTGCAGGTAGCCGTCATGTGATGAGACGAAGAGTTGCTTGCTATCGCTGGCCCAGGCGAGGGAGTAGTTCAACAACGAGTTGACTTTGACTGGGAGCTCGACGAGGAGGCTGCCATTCTGACTGTCATAGACCCGAACAGAGTTTTGGTTATATGTCGCAGTGGCGATGAGGCGTCCGTCAGGCGAAAACTTTGCCGCCACTACGGAGTTGTTGTGTTCAAAGGGGCCGAGCAGTCGCTCGCCAGTTGACAGCGCCCAGACGCAAGCAGTGTTGTCATCCGATCCAGTCGCGATTTTCGTCGCGTCCGGCGAGACGTCAACTGCACTCACCCCCCAGCGGCTTGCTTGGAACGCCCTCACCTTTGAGTGACTCTCGGCATTCCACACTGTCACCAAACCACTTCTCGTCCCACTGACGATCCACCTTCCATCTCGTGACACTGCAATATTGAGAACGGGACTCCCCGCATCCATTGGCGTCCCCACCTCCTTGCCATCTTCTATGCGCCAACGTTGAATCCTCCCTTCATAGTCGCCGCTCGCGACGTGCTTGCCATCAACGAGGAACGCGACTGAAAATATGACATCTGGAAAGTCGATTATGATCGGTTCTTCCTCCTTTCGGTGAACGATACTGGAAGCGGAACCGTTTTCACCCGACACTTGTGTTCTCATAAGCATCTCGTCCTCTCAACCAGCCCTGTGCTCACCATTCTTTCGCCAGAGGCGTAGGTTGGAAAACATACTTGGTTGGGTATAAGACAGGTGGAATGAGGGATGGTGGTCGTTTATCCCAGGTACGCTACGCCGTTGTCGCCTTGTATCATTTCTCCTTATTGAACTGATTCACACGCCCACAATCATTTGGTGTCCAGGGCGCTTACTCTGGTGGAAATGCCCATCCTTGACGATCATACAAAAATGGCGAAGTGGGAGCCCAACCCGTCGCTCGCGGTCTTCCTAATGCCCTATGGTCGGCAGTGGTGGTAGTACCTGTCCACCCAGATCCCGGTCCCGCTGTTGTTCCCCATCACGCTCGCGTATATCCCTGTATATTTCTCACGGCTGAATCGCTCCTTGTCTCAATGGTGGTCTCTCGTGTGGTCGCCACGACGCAGGTGGCGCCGGCACCATTCCCTCCTTGTCGTCGCCAGGCCAGTAGCAATCCTGCCACCGTTGCTTATACGTGTCATCTTCTCGATCAGTGGCATATCTTCTACCCATCGGGGTCGTACACACCGGCGGTAAATGCCTCGAGTACAGACTCTCCCTGGGTCGCTGTGACCAGTACGTGGTAGTTTCGTTCAATGAAGTTTCTTGTTGTAACAAAACAAGCGTCAATACGAGCATATTTGTTCTCTCTGACATGTACGGACTGCTAGCAACTCTTCTCTTCTTGGGCCTTTCGGGATAACCGCTGGTGGAATAACACGGAATGATTAATCCGTGTTTCCCACAGAACGAATGTTCTGCGTATAGCAAAGAATACCCGATTTGGCCACCGGCGGCTTT
>Ga0307508_10001937_pt1 | contig 22703 bp, 21 predicted proteins | sample 9_EM_MG_FD_203089 | JGI IMG/M metagenome (GOLD analysis project Ga0307508, IMG submission 203089) | Populus trichocarpa ectomycorrhiza microbial communities from riparian zone in the Pacific Northwest, United States - 9_EM | ecosystem: Host-associated > Plants > Roots > Unclassified | place...
ACTCGACGCTGTCGCCGCTGGCGAAAGGTGCACGAGTTCTGTTCACGGTGCCTGAGCACGAGTACACCTTTTCGCGATCACTCGCCGCACCGATGTGTCTCGCCCAGGCATTGGTCGTGTCGCTCGCTGCCAAGTTGCAGAAGGACAAGGCGCCTCGCATTCCGACGGTAACGCAGCCCTGAACGGTAGCTCCATAGAGAGCGGTGGTGCGTCATTTCCGCAGGTGAAGGGCAAACCTGGTGTGACTTGTAGGCGCGGTGCATTGGCAATGGTCAGCCGCTGCAACCAAGAATCGGTTACAAATCGAGCAAATAGAACTCGGGGGAGAAGGTATGGCACAAACCAAGACAAGCCCGGCGCTTGAGCACGAAGACGTGCTCGTGTCGTTCAATAAACTGCATTTCGATCCAGTCAATCCACGAGGCGAACCTGAGGTTGACGAAGAGAAGATTCGTACCCTCTTCGGTGCTCAAGCCGAGACTGTCGCGCTCGCCACGCATATGGCCGAACACGGGCAGAACCCGCTGGATAGGTTGGGGCTCATTGAGCACCCCAAGTTGCCTGGTCACTTTGTGATCCGCGAGGGCAATCGCCGCCTTTGCGCCATGCAGTTGCTTCGCGACCCTGAGCGCGCGCCGACGGTCGCCGCCCGCAAGGTTTTCCTTCGGATAGCGAGTGGTGGCAGGTCCATTCCTGACAAGATTTCAGCGGTCTTGTTCCACCAGAAGCCGAAGGCACGGGTCTGGATGTCTGTGAAGCACGAAGGTCCGCAAGGTGGACTCGGTACGCTGACGTGGGGACCGACCCAGAAGACGCGCTTCAATAGAGAGGGCGAGACCGGAGTCACCCGACCGAAAAACCCGAATCGGCAAGCCGAAGCTCTATTGACCTACGCGGTTGACCACGGGTTGATCACGCTCGAAGAAAGAGCGCTCATCGCGATCACCACGCTCACGCGGTATTTGCCAAATGTCCGGACGGCGTTGGCCCTGTTGAACACCGAAGATTGCACGACCAACGCGCCACCAGCTGAATTCAACGTAGCCTTGCAGCGCTTTCTCAAGGACGCGAAGGACCCGGGCAAGCCTGGCGCTCAGGCCGATGTCCACTCAAGGTCGACCTCAACCCAACGCAATCAATACGCAGAACGGCTACGGCGCGATGGCCTGTCGCCAACAACGCGCGATCTGCCGCCCTACGATCCCGCCAAGAGTCCTCCACCTAAGGCAGCGAAAAGGAGTTCGACGGCTGCGCGAAGCTCGACAGACCCCAGCAAGCGCAAGCAACTCATATTCAGCAACTTCGCCGTGCCGGTGAAGGACAACGCGCTGTTGAGATTGGTGAAGGAGGGCAAGGAACTCCACCCCGATGACGCGCGTTTCAGCTGCAACTATCTCAACCGGGTCATCCTAGAGCGCATCGTGCATCTGTATGCCAAGAAGCATGGCGTTGGTGGGCAAGGCGAATTCTCTGAAGTCGTGCAACGGGTCATCACTCACGCGAAGGCCTCAAACGACCCGCCTTCGAAAGGTATAGCGTTGGTCTTGACCAAGACCGCAGACAAGAAGTCGGCGTACTCGTACGAGATCATGAGCAATCCCGTGCACGGCGGCATGATCCCCTCCGGCGCTGACAACCGCACCAACTGGGAGACTCTCCAGCCTGCGCTTGAGTACCTCCTCTGGCATCTCAAGTGAAAGTGCTGGCCAACTTGCCACTTTTTCGTTAGCGTCACGGTCATGCCCATCACAGACACACCGCTGCGCTACCCTGGCGGCAAGACGCAATTGGCGCCCTTTGTGACAGAGCTCATGCGAGCAAATGACCTGTTGCAGAGCGTCTACTGCGAGCCATTCGCGGGGGGCGCTGGTATCGCCTGCCGCCTGCTGTTGAACGGCACCGTGTCGGAAGTCTGGATCAATGACATTGACCCAGCCATACATGCCTTCTGGCACAGCGTGCTGAACTCGACGGACGCGCTTTGCGACCGCATCACGCGAGCACGTCTCAACATGCCCGAGTGGTACAGGCAACGGGCCGTACAAAGCGACAGCACGGCGAACATGCTCGACCTCGGGTTCTCGACGCTGTTTCTTAATCGCACAAATCGATCAGGCATTCTTCGCGGCGGGGTCATCGGGGGTAAGGAGCAAAAGGGAAACTATCCGCTCGACTGTCGGTTTGACCGTATCGACCTTGTACGAAAGATTCGCCGCATCGCGCTTTACGGGGAGCAGATTCACCTGACTTGTACAGATGCCCGCCTGTACATCGGGTCGGCGTTGAAGAAGCTACCAGCGCACGCCCTGGTCAACGTAGACCCGCCCTACTACCGTGCTGGCCCGGACCTGTACACCAACTCGTATGACCACAAGGATCACGCTGCACTGGCGCGCGCCGTGCGGGCCATGCCACATCGATGGATGCTCACCTACGACGACGCTCCAGAGGTTCGCGCGATGTATCCAGGGCTGACCCAATACCGAAAGACGCTCACCTACTACGCACAGGTCAAGCGTTCGGCTGCTGAGCTCCTGGTGCTATCGCCCCGCCTCGTTGCGCCACCATCGCTGGCCGTACCAGCGCTAGGGGCTGCATGAGCGACCGTGACCTGCACGTACAGGTCACGTACTCGCGCCCAGAAAGCAAAAAGCCCAACCTGTGAGGTTGGGCTAAGTGCTTACCGCGTAACGCTAATTTTGGCTCCCCGACCTGGGCTCGAACCAGGGACCTACGGATTAACAGTCCGGCGCTCTACCAACTGAGCTATCGAGGAACAGCCTTCAATTATAGACAGCTTTTCGGGCCGTCCTAAATATCGACCTGAACCGACAGGCGAAATGTGCGTGGCGCGAGCGGATAAAGGTACGCATGGCTGAACTGATAGGGCGATTCGCGCCAGGCGCGTTTGTCGAACAGGTTGTCGATGCCGGCGCGCCATGCCCACCGTGCGTTGGCGATCTTGGTCTCGTAGCGCAGCGCTGCATCGACGACGGTGTACGCAGGGATGCTCGCGCTGTTGTCCGGCAGCGCCATGCGGCTGCTCTCGTGTTGCAGCGTGGCTTGCAGGTTCAGCCCGGGCACGGTGGACACGTCGTAGGCGGCTTGCAGCTTGAGTGTGCGGGCAGGGACGTTGGTCGGCTGCTTGCCATCGACGGTGGAGTCCTGGCTGCTCTCGACACGTGCGTGCAGCCATTGCGCGCCGCCATGCAGTGTCCATGCGCCCTGGTGCCACGCGGCAGTCGCCTCGATGCCGCGGTGGTGAGCGGTGCCGTCGAGCCGCGTCGTGCAGGTGTTGTCGACATCGCAGCTGCCGAAATCCTGGGTTCGCGGTCGCTGGATGTCGAACCCCGCCAAGTTCCACTCGAAGGCGTCGATCGCCCCCTTCAGGCCGACCTCGGCCTGCCGGCTCTTCGTCGTGAAGACCTCGCCGGGGTTGGTATAGCGGGGCAGGTTGGGGACCACGTTCGATTCAACGCCGCGTCCCCAACTGGCATAGACCAGTTGATCGCGCGCGAACCCGTAGCTCAGTGCGATCGATGGCGTGGTGAACGATTGCGCATAGTCGGTCGGGCTCGACCCATCGGTCTGTACGCTCTCGCGCTGCAGTCGCGTGCGACGCAGGCCGAGCCACGCGGTCAGGCGCTCGGTCAGCGCGACGGCGTCGCGCAGGTAGAGCTCGGTCGAGCGCTCGTCACGGTTCGTGTTGGTGTAGGCGAGCGTCGGATCGGGTGACGTGATCAGCGTGCCGTCGATGTTGCCGGTGCCGACGAGGTTGTAGGCCTGCCCCTGAAACCGATTGCGCACGCGGCTTTGCAGCGCGCCGACGGTCAGCGTATGGTCGATCGCGCCGGTGTGCAGCTTGCCCTGCAGCGACAGATCGATCGCGTCGGTGCGTCGGCGCTCGTTCTCGCTGCGGTAGTCATAGAGGTCGAACGTGCCGTTCGGGCAGTAGCGGTTGGCATAGTAGGTGCCGTCGGGCGCGGGTTCCGGATCGAAGCACCCGAACGGGAACGCCAGCCGATCATCGGTGCGCAGCCGCTGCGTCGCCGCGTGCGCGACGAACTTCCAATCGGCCCCCAGCTTCTGCTGCCAGCGCAGCGACGCGGTGGTCGCGTCGAACACCACCGGCTGCGACCACGGTTGGTTGTTCAGGCTGATGCGCGGGTCGCCCGGCTGCGGCACCGTGTCGCCGAGCATGCTGAAGCCGGGCTGGCTCGGCTGCGAGCGGTGGCTGGTCTCGATCTCGGCCTCGAGCAAGGTGTCGCCGGATACGCGCCAGTCGGCCGCGAGCGCGAACAGATGGCGATGGCCTTCGCTGCTGCGCACCATCGGGTCGAGGTGCGCGGCCGCGGCGTTGATGCGCACGCCGAAGGCCTGGTCTGCGCCGAAGCGCTGGCTAATGTCGAGCGCGCCCGTCACCGTGCCGGGCTGGCGCCACTCCAGGATCGCCGAGCGCAGCGGCGTGTCGAGCGGCCGCTTGACGACGAAGTTCACCAACCCGCCGGGCGCGCTGGTACCGGCCTGCATGCCGCTGGTGCCCTTGAGAATCTCGACGCGTGACTTGTTGTCGAGCGGGATCGAGGTCTCCGCATTGATCGGCAGGCCGTCGCGGCGAAAGTTGAAGCGGTTGTCGAGCACATAGCCGCGCACGGTCAGGAAGTCCCAGTAGCCTTCGGCGTTGTAGGCGTCGCTGACGGCCGGGTCGATGCCGACGAGATCGGACAGGCGCTGCGCGCCGATGTCGCGCAGCTGCTCCGACGTGAACACGCTCGCTTGCAGCGGTGTCTTCGACAACGGGATGTCGCCCCAGCCGCTCACCGTGGCGGCAGGCACCGCGCGGCCGGTGACGGTGACCGCATCCAACTGCGTGGATGGCGTAGCAGCCGCGGTCTGCCCCAAAGCGTGCGCAGTCGCCAGCAGACCTGCGGCGGCCGCGATCGAAGAGCGCTTGAAGCCGGTGGGGCGTGGGGATGAATAGCGTGCCATCGTGGTTCCGTGAAACGACGGCAGGTCGGCGGGCCAACTGCGCCGCGAGGACCGCGGTTGTTGGCCGTGCTTCCCTGCGCGAGGATTACCTCAATCAGGTTCAAAGGGACTTTCTCAGTCGACCCCCGCGCGGCTTTCATCAAGCCTGGCGAGGTTCAACACCCCTAGCGAATGCTGTGCGCATAGGCCGCACAGCGAGGCAGATTATGACTCAGTCGATCAGTCGGATTCAGTCGGTCGAGACGCCGAGCGCGCGGTGCAGGCGCGGGCTGGTGGTCGTGTACTCCAGGTGCACCGGCCGATCCGGAAACACGTGCGCGGCAGCGCCGAAGGCGGCGAGTGCGGCTTCGTGAAAGCCGCACAGGATCAGCTTCTTCTTGCCTGGATAGGTGTTGACGTCGCCGACTGCGAAGATCCCTGACGTGCTGGTCTGGAAGCTCGCCGTGTCGACGACCAGCTGCTTGCGCTCGAGCGCCAGGCCCCAATCGGCGATCGGGCCGAGCTTGGGGCTCAGGCCGGTGAGCACGAGCAGGGCATCGAGCGGTAGCGACACGTTGCTGCCATCGGACGCGGCGACCTGCAATGCGGCCAGGCGGCCGTCATCGGCCTGCTGGATGCCGGTGGGCTGCGCAGCGATGAAGTGCAGACGCCCCGCCGCGCGCAACTGCCGCACGCGCTCGATAGCGGCCGGCGCGGCCTTGAACTCGTCGCGTCGATGCATCAGCGTGACGTGGGTGTCTTGCTGCTGTGCGAGGCTGGCGGCGCTTTCGAGCGCCGCATCGTCATCGCCGATCACGACGACGCGTTGGCGAGCGAACGACAAGCCAGCATCGGGCACGCGATAGAACAGCTGCGTACCTTCGAAGGCCTGGAGGCCGTCGATCTTCAACCGCCGCGGCTGGAACGAGCCGACACCGCCGGCGATGACGATGGTCTTCGCGAGCAGCTGCGTGCCGCGCGAGGTTTCGACACGAAAGCGGCCGTCGTCTTGGCGCTCGACGGCGTTCACTTGCTGGTCGAGATGAAAGACCGCCTTGAACGGCTCGATCTGCGCCAGCAGCCGCGCGACCAGCTCGCGGCCGGTGCACACCTTCGTCGCGGGGATGTCGTAGATCGGCTTGTCGGCGTAGAGCTCGATGCACTGGCCGCCGGGCTCGGGCAGCGCGTCGATCACATGCGCGTGGATGCCGAGCAAGCCGAGCTCGAACACCTGGAACAGGCCGACCGGGCCGGCGCCGATCACGAGCGCGTCGGTGCTGGTCACGGCACAGTTCTTTCTACTTGATCAACTCGCCGAGCTTGCCGGTCTTGTCTTTCCATTCGTCGGCATCGGGCTGCGGCGCCTTGCGCTTGGTGATGCTGGGCCAGCCCTTCGCGAGCTCGGCATTGAGCGCGATCATGTGCTGCTGGTCGCCGGGCACGTCTTCCTCGGGCACGATGGCGTTGACCGGGCACTCGGGGATGCAGACGGCGCAATCGATGCACTCGTCCGGGTCGATGGTGAGGAAGTTCGGGCCTTCGCGGAAGCAGTCGACCGGGCACACGTCCACACAATCGGTGTACTTGCAGCGGATGCACGATTCGAGAACGACGTGGGTCATGGCGGGAACTCTTGGTTCGTAGTGATGTGATGCCGCGCAACCGGCGGAACACCGGCGCGTCGAATGAATGAGTGAAGGATTTTAGGACGGGATGTGTGCCGCGACGGCCGAGCGGGTTTCGACGCCAGCCGATGGCGCCAGCGCGGCCGCACCGGCACCCACCGTCACGACCGTGGGACGACCCGAATGCAGCATGCTCGCGCGGCCCAGTGTCGCGACCGCGTGGTCGCTGTGAAGTTGATCGGGCCAGCCGGCGCGCGACACGACGCTGACCGGCGTGTCGCGCGCCCAGCCCGCCTTGACCAGCCGGCGCGACAACGCGGCGAGCTGCTTGCCGGCCATGTAGAAGACCTCGGTGTCGGCGGTGCGGGCTGCGTGCAACTGGCCTTCGCGCGTCATCGCGGTCGTCAGGCTCACGCTGCGGCCACCGCCGCGGCGCGTCAGCGGGCGTTGCGTGGCGGCCGCGGCGGCGATGGCCGCGGTGACGCCGGGCACGACCTCGCATGCGATGCCGGCTTCGTTGAGCGCATCGAGTTCTTCCTCGAGCCGGCCGAACACGCTCGGATCGCCGCCTTTGAGGCGCACGACGGTGGCCGCTTCATGCGCGTAGCGGACGAGCAGCGCATTGATCGTCGCCTGCCCGGTGCTGTCGCAGAAGCCGCGCTTGCCGACGTTGACCCACTTCGCGCGCGGGGCGAGTTCGCGCAGCGCCGGGTCGGTGAGGGCGTCGAACAAGACCACGTCGGCCTGCGCGAGCAGCCGTGCGCCGCGCACCGTGATCAGGTCGGCTGCGCCGGGGCCGGCACCGATGAAGATGACGTAGCCCATCGTCTTACGCGGGCGCTTTCACCAGCAGCGCGCCGCTGGTGCGGTTGCTCGCCGGGTCGACGATGATCAACGAGCCGCCGACGCGGTTCGTCGCGTAGGGCTCGACCGGCAGCGGCTGCTGCGTCTCGATCACGACGTGGCCGATCTCGTTGACGGCGAGCTCGTGCGCGTCGGTCGTCTCCAGCGTGTGGATGTCAAGCCGGCTCTCGATGGCGCTGATGCGCGCCTGCACCCATCGGTTGCCGTGGCGCACCGAGTACTTGCGGCCGATCACTGCGGGCTCGGTGTCGAGCCAGGCGAGCGTGGCCGAGAAGCGGTTCGTGTCCTTCACCGTGTCCGGTGTCGCGATCCAGTCGCCGCGCGAGACATCGAGCTGGCGATCGAGCGCGAGGCCCGCGGACTGGCCCGCAACGGCTGCATCGACCAGCGCGCCGGCCACGCGCACCTCGGCGACGGTCGCCTTCTGCCGGCTCGGGAACAGTTGCACCTCGTCGCCGGCCTTCACGCGACCGTGCGCGATGCGACCCCACAACGTGCGCGGCTGGTCGCCGACACCATCGCCGTCGCGCGCGACGTACTGTACCGGGATCAGCAAGTCGCCGACCTTGCGCTCTTGCGCTGTGGGCAGGCTTTCGAGCAACTGCAGCAGCGACGGGCCGTCGTACCAGTCGGCATCGAGTGGCTGCGTGACGTTGTCGCCGCGCAGCGCCGAGACCGGGACGATGCCGGCAATGTCCATCTTCGCCTCCGCGGCGAACGCGAGCAACGCGGCGCGCACCGCTTCGTAGGCCTGTGCCGGGTCATCGACCGCGTCGAGCTTGTTGATCGCGAACACGATGCTCGGCACGCGCAGCAGTTGCGCGAGCAGCGAATGGCGGCGGGTTTGCGCGAGCAGTTTCACCGGCACCGCTTGCGTGTCGAGCTTGGTGATGTCGACGAGCACGACGGCCGCATCGCTGCCCGCCGCGGCCGTCACCATGTTGCGCGTGTACTGCTCATGGCCGGGGGCGTCGGCGATGATGAACTTGCGCTGCTTGGTCGCGAAGTAGCGGTAGGCCACGTCGATCGTGATGCCTTGCTCGCGCTCGGCCTCGAGGCCGTCGGTGAGCAGCGACAGGTCGATCGGGCTGCCGGCGGCGCGCTTCTCGAGCGTGTCGAGCTGGTCGGCGAGGATCGCGCGCGAATCGAACAGCAGGCGGCCGATCAGTGTGCTCTTGCCATCGTCGACCGAGCCGGCGGTGAGGAAGCGCAGCGCGCGGTGGTCTGGCACCGGCGCTGCGGCGGTGGTGGTGGCGATCGTGCTCATCAGAAATAGCCTTCTTTCTTGCGCCGCTCCATCGAGGCATCAGAGGTGCGGTCGTCCATGCGCGTCGCGCCGCGTTCGCTCACGGTCACTTGCAAGGTCTCGGCGACGATCGCGGTCGCATCGACCGCGTCGCTTTCGACCGGGCAGGTGCAGGTCATGTCGCCCACGGTGCGAAAGCGCACTTCGGCGGTCTCGACGGTTTCGCCCGGCAGCACCGGCGTCACCTCGGTCAGCGGCACCAGCAGGCCCTTGCGGCGGATCACCTGGCGGTCGTGCGCGAAGTACAGGTTCGGCAGCGGGATGTTCTCGCGTGCGATGTAGAGCCACACATCGAGCTCGGTCCAGTTGCTGATCGGGAACGCGCGCATGTGCTCGCCCGGCTTGATGCGGGTGTTGAACAGCGTCCAGAGTTCGGGGCGCTGCTCCTTCGGTTGCCATTGGCCGAAGCTGTCGCGGTGGCTGAAGATGCGTTCCTTCGCGCGGGCTTTTTCTTCGTCGCGGCGCGCGCCGCCCATCAGCACGTCGAAGCGGTGCTCGTCGATCGCCTCGAGCAGCGCCACGGTCTGGTGGCCGTTGCGCGATTCGAGCGGGTCGCTCAGCCGCACCGTGCCGCGCTTGATCGAGTCTTCGAGGTGGCCGACGACGAGGCGCTCGCCCATCTCTTTGATGCGCCGGTCGCGGAACTCGATCACCTCGGGGAAGTTGTGGCCGGTGTCCACGTGCAGCAGCGGAAAGGGCAGGCGGCCTTCGTACTCGCCGGCGGCGTTCTTGCGTTTGAAGGCCTTCTCGGCCAGGCGCAGCACGACGCACGAATCCTTGCCGCCCGAGAACAGCAGCGCCGGCCGCTCGAATGCGGCGACGGTCTCGCGCAGGATGAAGATGGCCTCTTCTTCGAGCCAGTCGAGGTGGGTGTGGTCGAGCTGCGGCAGCAGCTGCTCGATCTTCAGCGGGGCGTTCATGCGTGTGATCCGATCATTGAAACTTGCGCGTCGGCGCCGTGGACATGCAAGCCGCATTCCTTCGCGCCTTCGGCCTCCCACCACCAGCGGCCGGAACGAAAATCTTCGCCGACGGCGATCGCGCGCGTGCACGGCGCGCAGCCGATGCTCGGCATGAATTCGTCGTGCAGCGGGTTGTAGGGCACGTCGTTCGCGCTGATGTAGTGCCAGACGTCGGCCCAGCTCCAGTCGGCGAGCGGGTTGAACTTGGTGCGGCCCTTGTCGTCGAGCTCGTCGAACCCGACGGTGCCGCGGTCGTTCGACTGCTCGCGGCGCATGCCGGTGACCCAGGCACTGCGCGCCGCCAGCATGCGCGACAAGGGCTCGAGCTTGCGGATCGCGCAGCAGCTCTTGCGCAGCTCGATGCTGTCGTACATCGCCCGCTCGCCGTTCTTGCGGACGAAGGTGATGACCGACTCGTTGACCGGCTCGTAGACCTCGACGCTCAGCCCGTAGCGTGCCTCGATCGCCGGGATCAGCGCCGTCGTCTCGGCATGCAGCATGCCGGTCTGCAGCGTGCCGATCGCGATCGGCAGCCGGTGGCGCGCGATCAGGTCGGTGATGACCATGTCCTCGGCGCCCAGGCTCGTGGCCTGCACGACCTGGCCGGGGTGCTCGGCGGCGGCGCGTCGCAGCACCGCGAGCGCGTTCGCGACGCGACCGGCGAACCCGACAGTTTCACGGGCGTACAGCGTGATCGCGCTCATATCGAGGCTCCGGCGTTAACGAACTCGGGTTCGTGCGCGTTCGAGGCGCCCGGCGGCAGCGCGAACAGCGGCCGGTTGTCGAGCGCATCGCCCTGGTAGTGGCCGTTGAAGAAACCCAGCGCACGCTCGGCCGCATCGACCGACTGGTCGGCGCGCATCACGACGGCGTCGAAGCCGGTGCGTTGCAGCAGCGGCATCATGTCGACCAGCACCTCGCCGACGGCGCGGACTTGGCCCGTGTAGCGGTAGCGCGAGCGCAGCAGCCGGCCTTGACTGTAGGCACGGCCGTCGATCCACTTCGGGAACTGCAGCGCGACCAGCGCGAGGCGCGGCAGGTCGGCGGCGATCTCGCTCACCTCGACATCGTTGGCCAGCAGCACGCCGACCGGCATGCCGTCGGGCCAGTGGCTGCGCACGCCGCGCCATTGCAGCAGCGTGAGCAGGCTGAACGGTGCCGGCGTGAGCGTCACCATCGGACCGTCGTCGCCGTCGATCGTGTGCCAGGGGTCGCGGGGCTTGTCGCGGGCGTCGATGAATTTCATGCGCGTGCTCCTGAGTTCAGGCGACTTGCGCCGTGCTGCGGCGCGTCGCATTCGCGGCGGTCTTGAACGGGTCGAGCCCGACGCGCTTGACGGTGTCGATGAAGCGCTCGTTCGTGACGCGTTCGGCTCGGTAGGTCTCGATCACCGCATCGATCACGTCGGCCACTTCATCGGCCGCGAACGACGGGCCGATGACCTTGCCGGGCACCGACGTGGTCGCGAGCGCCGAGCCGTCGGAGCCGCCGAGCGAGATCTGGTACCACTCCTTGCCGTCCTTGTCGACGCCGAGGATGCCGATGTGGCCGCTGTGGTGGTGGCCGCAGGAGTTGATGCAGCCGCTGATGTGCAGGTCGATGTCGCCGATGTCGTAGAGCTCGTCGATGTCGGCAAAGCGCTCGGTGATCTCGGCCGCGATCGGGATCGAGCGCGCGTTCGCGAGCGCGCAGAAGTCGCCGCCGGGGCAGGCGATCATGTCGGTCAGCAGGCCGATGTTGGGCGTCGCGAAGCTGGCGTCGCGCGCGGCGTTCCACAGGCCGAACAAGTCGGTCTCTTGCACCCACGGCAGCACCAGGTTCTGGTCGTGCGAGACGCGCAGCTCGCCATGGCTGTAGCGGTCGGCGAGGTCGGCGGCCAGGTCCATCTGCACATCGGTGGCGTCGCCCGGCGCCTGGCCGGCGCGCTTCAGCGAGAGCGTCACGGCGCGGTAGCCCGGCAGCTTGTGCGCGTGGGTGTTGCGCTCGAGCCAGCGCTTGAACCCGCCGGGCGCATCGGCCTGCGCCTGCCACGCGGGCACGTCGGCGGCGCGCGGCTTGACGCCGGCCGGCAGCGCGAAGCTCGCGCTGACGCGGTCGAGCTCGGCCTGCGGGATCAGGTGCGCGGTGCCGTCAACGTCGTCGCGCAGGATGTGTTCGAACTCTTCGTTGACATCGTCGATGAAGCGCTGACCTTCGGCTTTCACGAGGATCTTGATGCGCGCCTTGTAGGCGTTGTCGCGCCGGCCGTGCTTGTTGTAGACGCGCACGATCGCTTCGATGAACACCAGGATCTGCTGCCAGGGCAGGAACTCGCGGATCACCGTGCCGATGATCGGCGTGCGGCCCATGCCGCCGCCGACGCGCACTTGAAAGCCGACCTCGCCGGCGTCGTTCGTCAACAGGCGCAGGCCGATGTCATGCCACCCGGTCGCGGCACGGTCTTCGGCCGCGCCCGTCACCGCGATCTTGAACTTGCGCGGCAGGAATGCGAACTCGGGGTGCAGCGTGCTCCACTGGCGCAGCACCTCGCAGTACGGCCGCGGGTCGATGGCCTCGTCGGCCGCGACGCCGGCGAAGCAGTCGCTGGTCGTGTTGCGGATGCAGTTGCCGCTGGTCTGGATGCCGTGCATGTCGACCGAGGCGAGCACATCCATCACGTCGGCGCTGCGATCGAGCGGGATCCAGTTGAACTGCAGGTTCTGGCGCGTCGTGAAGTGGCCGTAGCCGCGGTCGAAGTCGCGCGCGATGCGGCCGAGCGCGCGCAACTGCGTCGAGTTCAGTTCGCCATAGGGCACGGCGATGCGCAGCATCGGCGCGTGGCGCTGCACGTACCAGCCGTTTTGCAGACGCAGCGCGCGGAAGTCGTCGTCGGGCAGCTGGCCGCGCAGATGGCGCTCGAGCTGGTCGCGGTACTGCGCGGCGCGCTGATGGACGAAGTGCTTGTCGAACTCGGTGTACTGGTACATGGTCAGTAGATTACTTTCAGGCCGGCGCTAACGAGCGAGATGCAGAGCAGCGCCCGCACCAGTTGTTCCGGCATGCGCTTGGTGAGCTTTGCGCCCAGCCAGATGCCGGGGACGGAGCCGATCAGCAGTGCGCCGAGCAGCCCCCAGTTGACATGGCCGAGCGTGGCGTGGCCGATGCCGGCGACGAGCGTGAGCGGCACCGCGTGCGCGATGTCGGTGCCGACGATGCGGTGCGAGCTCAGGCGCGGGTAGAGCAGCATGATCAGCGTCGCGCCGATCGCGCCGGCGCCGATCGAGCTCAGCGACACCAGCACGCCGAGAACCAGGCCGCACAGCACCGTCAGCAGCGGCTTGCGCTGCTCGGGAATCCAGCGCTCCAGCCGCAGGCCGACCCTCTGCCAGACCTGCTTGTAGGCCACGGTCACGGCCGTCAGCAGCAGCGCAATGCCGAGCGAAAACGTCAGCGCGCTGGCCCAGCCCTTGGTGATGCCGGTGAAGTGCATCAATGCGACGGTGGCGAGCGACGCCGGGATGCTGCCGGCGAGCAGCAAGCGCGTGATGCGCCATTCCACATGGCCGGCGTCGTGGTGCGCGATCGAGCCGGCCGTCTTCGTGATCGACGCGAACCACAGGTCGGTGCCGATGGCCACGGCCGGGTTCAGCTTGAACACGGTCAGCAGCAGCGGCGTCATCAACGAGCCGCCGCCGACGCCGGTCATGCCGACAATGGCGCCGACACCGAAACCACTCAAAATCGCAATCCAGTCCATGCAAGGCCCAAGCTAGGTACGGGAATGTACGGGGTCCTCATATATGCACAAAGTACATTTTGGTTTGCTCCTTATCTTGCTCGGGAATATGCATTCCCAGGGCCACCCTAGAATTCCCCGATGACTGATCGGCTGACCCGCCGCCACTGGCTGGCAATGGCCGCCACCGTGGCGCTGGTGGGCTGCGCGACCGCGCCGCAACCACCGGTGATCGTCGTTCCGCCACCGGTCGCCGTCGAGCCGCCGGCCGTTGTCAAGCCGCCTCCGCGGCCGCCGCGCATCGGCCTGGCGCTGGGTGGCGGCGCGGCGCGCGGCTTCGCGCACATCGGCGTGATCCAGGTGCTGGAAGAGAACGGCATTCGGCCTGACTTCGTCGTCGGCACGTCAGCCGGCAGCCTCGTCGCCGCGCTCTACGCCTCGGGCAAGAACGGTACCGAGCTCGGCGCGCTGGCCGACTCGATGGACGAGTCGGCCTTCACCGACTGGGCCTTCCCCGGCCGCGGCGTGATCCGCGGCGAGGCGCTGGCAAGGTACGTGCGCGAGCAGACCGGCGGGCGCCACATCGAGGAGATGCGCATTCCGCTGGGCATTGTCGCGACGGACCTGGACAGCGGCCAGGGCATCCTGTTTCAGGTTGGCGACCCGGGCGTCGCGGTGCGGGCATCGAGCGCGGTGCCGGCGGTGTTCCAGCCGGTGCGGATCGGCTTGCGCGAATACGTCGACGGCGGGCTGGTCGCGCCGGTGCCGGTGCGTTACGCGCGCCAGATGGGCGCTGATCTCGTGATCGCAGTCGACATCTCGGCCGTGCCCGATGGCAACGCCACGGGTGACGCGATGCGCATGCTTCTGCAGACCTTTGCGATCATGGGCCGCAGCATCAATACCTTCGAGCTGCGCGACGCCGATGTCGTGTTGCGGCCGAAGCTGGTCGGGGTCGGGAGTGCCGACTTCAGCACCCGCAAGCGCTCGATCAAGGCCGGACGCGACGCGGCTCAGGCGCAACTGGCGCTGCTGCGCGAGCGCATCCTCGCCAAGACGCACTGAACCGGCGATCGCCAAAAACAAACGGCCCGGTGCGAACACCGGGCCGAAAGGTACCTTGAAGAGGGGATCAGAGGTACCGAGGAGACAACCTTCAGGAAAGCCACCGGCATCGCCAGTGGCCCACTTCAGATGGACGTGCCTCGGGAAAGTTCAAGCGCGCTACATTTCTTTTCGCGCCTGGACTTCTGAATCAGTCTCAGGCAGCGCGCTTGACCTTCGTGGCCTTGGTCGCTTGCGAGCTGATGGCCTGGAAGTTGGCTTCGGCGACATCGGTCGCTTGCTTGACAGCCTTTTGCACGCCTTCGAACGCGTTGTTGGCAGCGGCGACAGCCGACTTCACCAGTGCCACCGCGTTCTCGCTGCCGGCCGGGGCATTCTTGACCGCGGAGTCGACCAACGACAGGAACTTGGTTTGTGCTTCAGAGGCCTGGGCTTCGGCAACCTTGCTGATGTCGGCGCCGGTGGCGGCGGCGATGTCGTACAGGTGGCGGCTGTAAGCGGCAGCCTTTTCGGCGGCCGGCTGGAGCAGGCCGGCTTGCAGGGCCAGGAACTCTTGTGCGTCCTTGGCCGACAGGGCGGCCTTGGTGTTCTCGGCGGCTTCGCCGATGGCGGCGCGCGCCACTTGCAGGTTCAGTTCGACAAGCTTCTCGACGCCTTCGAAAGCCTTGTTGGTCAGGCCGAAGATGGTTTCGATGTTGGTCTTCTGGGCGGCGATAACTTGGTCAGCGGTCAGCATGGTGAGAGGTCTCCGAGAGGGGGTTGAGGATGAATCGATGTGCTCTGTGCGGAAATGCTGCACTGCAACATGGATCAAAGTATATGAGTCAATCCGAGGATTGCAAGGACATTTTGTTGCGCTGCAACAATTTGGAACCAGATTCCTGACAATGCTCAACAAACGTCCGCGCGCTGCGTGACCGGGCGGTGAAGAAGTGCCGGGCACAATCGGCCCACATCCATGCAAGCCTTCTACGCCGACCAGTTCGTGTTGCCGTTGCCGCCGGGGCACAGCTTTCCGATGTCCAAGTACCGCCTGCTGCGCGAGCGGGTCGAACACGAGCCATGCCTGGAGCTGCGCCAGGCCATCCCGGCAACCGACGGCGAACTCGCGTTGGCCCATACGCCGGCCTATGTGAGCGCGGTGCTCGAGGGCACGCTCGGCGCGCAGCAGCAGCGCGAGATCGGCTTCCCGTGGAGCGAGGCGATGGTGGCGCGCTCGCGGCGCTCGGTGGGCGCGACCATCCTGGCGGCGCGCGCGGCGCTGGCCGCCGGCGTCGCCGCCAACCTGGCCGGCGGCACGCACCATGCGAGCGCCGACAAGGGCGGCGGCTATTGCGTGTTCAACGACGCAGCCGTCGCGGCGCGGCTGATGCAGGCCGAGTGGCACCGCTCGCACCGGCAATTGCTGCGGGTCGCGGTCATCGACCTCGACGTTCACCAGGGCAACGGCACGGCAGCGATCTTTGCCGACGACCCGACGGTGTTCACCCTGTCGCTGCACGGTGCGAAGAACTTCCCGTTCCGCAAGGAGCGCAGCGATCTCGACGTCGATCTGCCCGACGGCTGCGGTGACGACGCCTATCTCGACGCACTCGACGTCGCGCTCGCAGAACTGTGGAGACGCCACGCTGATGCGCCACCCGGCCTGATCTTCTTTGTCGCCGGCGCCGACCCGCACGAAGGCGATCGCCTCGGCCGTCTCAAGCTCACGACCGCCGGCCTTGCCGAGCGCGACCGCCGCGTGCTCGCGGCCGCACGCGAGCGCCGCATCCCGGTCGCGTTGTCGATGGCGGGCGGCTACGGCCGCGTCATCGACGACACGGTGCAGGTTCACCTCGGCACGATCCGCGCGGCGGTGAGCAGCTGGCGGCAATGGAACAATGTCATCACATGAGCATGACCGACCCAGCCAACCACGCCCGACCATCGCCGGCCCCGCGCGGCCTGTTCCGCCATTTCGAGACCATCGCGACGCGCTGGATGGACAACGACGCCTACGGTCACGTCAACAACGTCGTCTACTACAGCTACTTCGACACGGTCGTGAACCGCTACCTGATCGAAGCCGGCGCGCTCGACATCGAGCACAGCCCGGTGATCGGCCTGGTCGTCGAGACGCATTGCAACTACTTCGCGTCGCTGGCGTTCCCGCAGCTCGTCGAGGCCGGCCTGCGCGTGGCGCGGCTGGGTGCGTCGAGCGTGCGCTACGAGATCGGCCTGTTCGCCGCCGGCGAGCCGCTCAGCGCCGCGCATGGCCACTTCGTTCATGTCTACGTCGACCGCGACACGCGCCGCCCGGTGGCGCTGCCCGCGCCGCTTCACCACGCACTGCAGGGATTGCTGTGACCGCTTCATCTACCACGCCCACGCCAGAACAGATCGCCGCGGTTGATACCGCGATCATCACGCGGCGTTCGCTGCGCGCGTTTCTGCCCACGCCGGTGCCGCGCCAGACGATAGCGGACATCCTCGCGGTGGCCGCGCGCGCGCCGTCCGGCACCAACACCCAGCCGTGGAAGGTCTACGTACTGACCGGCCACGCGAAGACCGAGCTCTCGCGCAAGATCATGGCCGCGCACAACGACCCCGCCGAGCGCGCCACGCACACCGAGGAGTACGCCTACTACCCGACCGAATGGAAGTCGCCGTTCATCGACCGGCGCCGCAAGGTCGGCTGGGACCTGTACAGCCTGCTCGGCATCGGCAAGACCGACAAGGCCCGCATGCACGCACAGCACGGCCGCAACTACGAGTTCTTCGGCGCGCCGGTCGGCCTGATGTTCACGATCGACCGCGTCATGCAGCAAGGCAGCTGGCTCGACTACGGCATGTTCCTGCAAAGCATCATGGTGGCGGCGCGCGGCCGCGGGCTCGACACCTGCCCGCAGGCCGCATTCATGCAGTTCCACCGCATCATCACCGAACACATCGGCGCGCCCGACAACGAGCAGGTCGTGTGCGGCATGTCGCTCGGCTACGCCGACCCGAACGCGGTCGAGAACACGCTGATCACCGAGCGTGATCCGGTGAGCGCGTTCGCCCGCTTTCTCGAGTGAGGCGCCGGTGGCTGTGATCCCCGCCGTGGCCGGCGTGCCGGTCGATTTCATCCTGTTCGCACTCACGCTCGGCGGCGTCGCGCTGTTCCACCACCACACGCTGCGCGTCGCGGTGATCGGGCTCGTCGTCATCACGCTGTACAAGCTGGCGTTCAGCAGCTTCCGCGGCGTGCCCGGCGTCGAAGGGCTGGTCGCGCTGCTGGGCCACGAGTGGGTCACGGTAGCGAACCTGTTCGGGCTGCTGCTCGGCTTCGCGTTGCTGTCCAAGCACTTCGAAGAAAGCCGCCTGCCCGCGCTGCTGCCGCGCTACCTGCCCGACGACTGGAAGGGCGGCTTCGTGATGCTCGTCCTCGTCTTCGTGCTGTCGAGCTTTCTCGACAACATCGCCGCCGCGATGATCGGCGGCACGATGGCCGTCGTGCTGTTCAAGGGCCGGCTGCACGTGGGCTACCTCGCGGCGATCGTCGGCGCCTCGAACGCCGGCGGCGCCGGCAGCGTGGTCGGCGACACCACGACGACGATGATGTGGATCGCCGGCGTGCCGCCGCTTCAGGTGCTCGACGCATACGTGGCCGCGGTGCCGGCGCTGCTGTTCTTCGGCATCGTCGCGGCGCGCCAGCAGCACGCCTACCAGCCCATCGTCAAGGACGCGCCGGCCGGCATCACCATCGATGCATGGCGCCTCGTCATCGTCGGCACGATCCTGTTGTCGGCGATCGGCGCCAACGTCTACTTCAACCTGCGTCATCCTGACGTGCTGGACCACACGCCGGTGATCGGCATCGCGGTGTGGGTCGCGATCTTGCTGACCGGCTGGATCCGCCAACCCGACTGGAGCCTGCTGCCCGGCGCGACGCGCGGCAGCGTGTTCCTGCTCTCGCTGGTGTTGTGTGCCGCGATGATGCCGGTCGAGCAGCTGCCGGCGGCGTCGTGGCCGGTGGCGCTCGGCCTTGGCTTCGTCTCGGCCGTGTTCGACAACATCCCGCTGACCGCGCTCGCGCTGCACCAGGGCGGCTACGACTGGGGCTTTCTGGCCTACGCGGTCGGCTTCGGCGGCTCGATGATCTGGTTCGGCTCGTCGGCCGGTGTCGCGCTCGCGGGCATGTTCCCGCAGGCGCGCTCGGTGGGCGCATGGGTTGCCGGCGGCTGGCATGTCGCAGTGGGGTATGTGATCGGGTTCGCGTGCCTGCTGCTCACCCTCGGCTGGCACCCCGACCTGCCGCACTGATCGATCCTCTTTCCTTGTTCGAAGGCAAGCTCTCATGAAGAAATCCGTCCTCGTCTGCCGCGCCGTGTTCCCTGACATCGTCGATCGCCTGCGCGAGCACTTCGATGTCGAGACCAACGAACCCGACGTGGTCTGGTCGCGCGACGAACTGATCGCGCATCTGCAAGGCAAGGCCGGCGTGTTCATCACCGGCACGCAGCCGATCGACGCCGCCTTGCTCGACGCCTGCCCCGAGCTGAAGGCGGCGTGCAGCATGGCCGTCGGCTACAACAACGTCGACGTGCCGGCCTGCACCGCGCGCGGCGTGCTGGTCAGCAACGCGCCCGATGTGCTGACCGACACCACCGCCGACTTCGGCTTCGCGCTGATGATGGCGACGGCGCGCCGCATCGCCGAGAGCGAACACTTTCTGCGCCGCGGCGAATGGACCAAGTGGAGCGTCGAAGGCTTCGCCGGCAGCGACGTGCACGGCGCGACGCTCGGCATCCTCGGCATGGGCCGCATCGGCCAGGCGATTGCGCGGCGCGGCGCACGCGGCTTCGACATGAACGTGATCTATCACAACCGCTCGCAGCTCGACGCCGCGACCGAAGCCGCGCTCGGCGCGCGCTACGTGAGCAAGGAAGCGCTGCTGCGCGAGAGCGACCACCTCGTGATCGTGGTGCCGTACAGCGCGGCCTCGCACCATCTGGTCGGCGCCACCGAACTCGCACTGATGAAGCCGACCGCGACCCTGACCAACATCGCGCGCGGCGGCATCGTCGACGACGCGGCGCTCGCGCAGGCGCTGCGCGACAGACGCATCGCCGCGGCCGGCCTTGACGTGTTCGAAGGCGAACCCGCGGTCCACCCCGACTTGCTCACCGTGCCCAACGTCGTGCTCACGCCGCACATCGCCAGCGCGAGCCTGCCGACGCGCCGTGCGATGGCCAACCTCGCGGTCGACAACCTGATCGCGGCCCTCGGCGCTGGCCCGAACAAAGGGCGGCCGCCGACGCCGCTGAACCCCGAGGTGCTCGGCCCGACGTGATGCCGCTGAACTGAGGCCACTGTAGGAGCGCGCCGACACCGCGCGCTGCGGCCCCGACTACAGACGACGCCCGCCGGCGGTGCGAGCATTGGCCGATGAGCCAGGGCACTCCGCGCTTGATCCGCTGGCGCCTCGTCGGGGCCGGGACGCTCGCGGCCATCGTCATCGGTCTCGGTGTCTGCGAAGCGATCGGCTGGCCTTTTCTGGCCGCACCGCTGCAGCGCTGGATCAGCGATGCACTCGATCGACCGGTCGCGTTCGCCAAGGATCCGGCGCAGCCGAAGGTGACTGTCCATCTGCTTGGCGGCATCAAGGTCAGCGCCGCCTACATCACGATCGGCGCGCCGCGCTGGAGCACCGCCCCGCACATGCTGCTGGCGCGCAATGCGCGCATGACGCTCGGCTACGCCGACCTGTGGCGCGCGAGCCATGGCGAGCCCTTGCGCATCCGCGAGTTGCGCGCTGCGCAGTTGGATGGCCAGATCGAGCGCCTCGCCGATGGCCGCGCGTCCTGGCAGTTCGGCAAGGCGCCGGACGCTGCCGATCGCACGGTGCGCGTCCCGGTGTTCGGGCTGCTGCAGGTCGATGCCGGCAGCCTGGCCTACCGCGACGCGGTGATGGCGATGGACTTGGATGCCAGGTTCTCGCTCGTTGACAGCACGGCACAACCGGCCTCAGCCCCGGCCCCGGCAGCATCCACGGTGGGCTTCCAGCTTCAGGCGGGCGGCACGTATCGCAAGATGCCGATGACGGTGGCATTGAACACCCCCGGCGTCCTGCCGGTCGTGGCACAGGATGCGGCCGTGCCCCTGCCGGTGACGCTCGAGGCGCGCGTGGGCGGCGCGAAGCTGTCGTTCAAGGGCACGGCCACCGACGCGCTGAAACTGAGCGCGTTGAAGGGCCGCTTCAGCGTGCAGGGCCCGTCGCTCGCCGCGGTCGGCGACCCCTTGCGCGTGACGCTGCCGACGACCGGGCCGTTCCGCGCCGAGGGGCTGGTCACGAAGCAGGGCGTGGTCTGGAACGTCGTGACCGAGCAGGTCAGCATCGGTGCGAGCCGCTTGAGCGGCGCCTTCATCTACGACCCGCGGCCGCGCGTGCCGATGCTCGCGGGCCGCCTCGCCGGCACCAAGCTGCTGCTTGCCGACCTCGGGCCTGCGGTGGGGGCGCCGGTGCCCAAGACCGATGTCGCCGCGGCGGCACCGGCCGCGCCCGCATCCGCCTCAAAGGGTGCGTCGCCGCAGCGCGTCAATGCGAAGCCCGGCCGGGTGCTGCCGGACCGGCCATTCGACCTGCCGGCGCTGCGCAAGATGGATGCGAACGTGCTGATCGACATCGCCGACCTCGATCTCGGCAGCAGCATTCTCGAACCGCTGCGACCCTTGCGCACCCACCTCGTGCTGGCCGACGGCGTGCTCACGCTGCGCGAACTCGACGCGCGCACCGGCCAGGGCCAACTCGGCGGCATGGTGCAGCTCGACGGCCGCGACGCGCAGGCGCTGTGGACCGCCGATCTGCGCTGGGCCGGCGTTCGGCTCGAGAGCTGGATCCACCAGGCGCGCGCCGGCAATGCGCCGCCGTATGTGACCGGCGATCTGATCGGCGAGGCGCGCGTGGCGGGGCAGGGCAAGTCGACCGCGGCGATCCTCGGTAGCCTGCATGGCGGCGTGCGCATGCACCTCGTCGGCGGCACGATCTCGCACCTGGCCGTCGAGGCGGCGGGGCTGGACATCGCGCAGGGGCTGGGCGTGCTGATCAAGGGCGACGACGCCTTGCCGGTGCAGTGCACCGCCGCCGACCTCGTCGCCGAGCAAGGCGTGCTGCGCCCGCGCGTGCTGGTGCTCGACACCAAAGACTCGACGCTCTGGCTCGAGGGCTCGCTGTCGCTGGCGAGCGAGGCGCTCGATCTGCGCGTCGCCGTCACGCCGAAGGACTTCAGCCCGATGGCGCTGCGCACGCCGCTGCATGTGCGCGGCAGCTTCGCCAACCCGAGCGTGTCGCTCGAGAAGGGGCCGCTCGGTACGCGGCTCGGCGCGGCGGCCTTGCTGGCGCTCGTCAACCCGCTGGCGGCGCTGATCCCGTTGATCGACACCGGCAGCAGCGCCGATGCAAAGCGCGGCGCCGACGACTGCCGTGCGCTGGCGAACCGCATCGCGGCGAAGCCGCTGCCGCCGCCCGCGAAACAAGCGGCGGCGGCGCGCGCCAGGTAGTGTCGGCGTCGTCCTACGGTGGATTCGGTGGCTTCCGATCGTCGTGGCACGACAGTGTCGGCACTCTTCTCTTATGGGGCGGAGGCGGCCGGATGGGCCGGCCGCAGAACCCGCCGTCAGGAGCCGACATGTCCAGCGATCACTATCATGAGACCGAGCTGAAGAACCGGGCGCACAGCCGCAAGGAGTGGAGCCGGAGCGGCGATCACGAACACCAGATGGAGGCCCGTGAACACGCGCGCCAGCCCGGCCGGGTGCGCAAGGCCTTCGAGGTTCGCAACGATGAGGCCAAGCGCCAGATCCGCGAACTTCGGGTGCGCTATTGAGTTGAGCGCGTCGCCCCGGCTGCGCCGTCAAGCGGGCAGCCGGGCGGACGCTTTACTGACGCACGACGATCGAGTTCTTCACGGCCTTGACGCCGTTGACCTTCATCGCGATCTCTTCGGCGGTCATGCGCTCGTTCGCGCTCTTCGCGAAGCCGGACAGCATCACCGTGCCGTTCAGCGTCTCGACCTTGATGGACGACGCGTCGACGTCCTTGTTGTCGACATAGCGGGCCTTCACCGAGGTCGTGATCGCGGTGTCGTCGACATAGGCGCCGACGGTTTCCTGGCCACGTTGGACGGCGCAGCCGGAGGCAACGGCGAGGACGAGGATGGCGATCGCGGAAGCAAGCT
>Ga0307508_10001938_pt1 | contig 22701 bp, 26 predicted proteins | sample 9_EM_MG_FD_203089 | JGI IMG/M metagenome (GOLD analysis project Ga0307508, IMG submission 203089) | Populus trichocarpa ectomycorrhiza microbial communities from riparian zone in the Pacific Northwest, United States - 9_EM | ecosystem: Host-associated > Plants > Roots > Unclassified | place...
GGACGTGGCGTTGAGGCGGAACAATTGCTAGTAGTCAAGGCCGACTATGGCTGACGATAACAAGTTGTTGCGTGAAGAAGAAACATGCAAGACAGACAACAGCGCACTCTTATATACAATGAGCGCAGTCCTCCATATCCAGATCCTTCTTCACGCCGCGCAACCAGAACCAGCAGAACCTTTCCTCGCCGCGCACCTAGAACCTTTCCACGCCGCGCAACCAGAAACTTTCCGCGCCGAGCAATCAGAACCTTTCCTCGTCACGCATCTAGAACCCCAAAACCCAAAACCTTCTCGCGCCGTGCAATCCAGAAACCGAACCTTCCTTGCGCCGCAACATCCAGAACGTTCCAGACTCTAGTCGTTCGGAATAGGTCGTGACGGCGGCGGCGTGCCGTTACATCCTTGGTCCTGTGGCTCTCCGCACAGATAGTGCAGGTTGCTGCACCTCGCTGGCACCGGAACTCTGAGTGTCCCCACCACCCGCACATGCCACACAGGGTGTCCGCTTTGTTCGGGATGTAAGGAAGAGCCCGGAACCTGTTGCCTGCCACCCACATTTCCACCAGCAGCTTTTGGGCTACCACCTTGCCTGGCATCTTGAAGATCACTGAGGCCGCGTTCTTTGGAAGCCGGCCAGTCTGGAAGTGACACTCGATGGTGCTTACCGCCCGCATCCACTTCATCGAGAGGGGGGGGACCACGACTCCTGGGTTTTCCGCCTCGATCTGCTCCCTGAGCTCCGTGAGCCCGTTCGGGTACCGGTACCGGTCATAGGGCACGAGGATCTTGAGCTCCGCCCACGTCTCGTTCGTGACTACATTGAAGATAGCTCTGTCGGCTTTGCTGGTCGCTTCCAGGATCTCCTTTTTGAATCAGAGGAGCATTGCCGCCGACGCCCTGAAGCGCACTGTTGTCGACAGCCTTCCCTGCACTGAGATTCTGAATGCCTCGGTTCGGACGTGCGTCGGGGCCACCTTGCTGAACGCGATGTTGACGAACGCCACCGCGCTTGTCGCCACCGCTGGGTTGATCTGCGACGCCCCTGCCACTCGCTCAAACACAATTCCGCGCTCGTCGCGTGGAATCAACCCCTTGATGGGCTCCAGCCCTGTGGGCTCCCGCTCTGGCTTCCCGTTCCGGCCCACCTGCTTGAAGTCCGACTGGGGGAGGGCTGCCGCCACCGCCGCCCTCTGCGCCCATTTACCCTGCTGCTGCTGCTGCTGCGGCACCCGCGGTGACGCCCGTTTCTGCTGGTGTTGCTGCTGTTGATGCTGCGGCAGCTGTTGCTGCTGCCACTCGGGCAGGCGAGGCTGTTGCTGCTGCCGGCGCTGCTGCTGCTGGTGCTGCTGTTGCAGTGATACCGCGTAACTGCGAGCCCAATCCTCCTCCCACTGGCTTCCCAGTGCCCGCATTCCTGCCATGTGGGCAATCCTCTGCCCCGCGGCTGCTTCCTCGATGGCGTCGGTGTCATTCACCAGGTCGCGAATCGGCCTGGCTGCGGCACTGTATGTCTCCCCCTCCTCCTGGCTCAGTTTCCCCTCCTCCTATCACTTCATGGCTGCCGCCTTCTCCGCCTCTTTTTCCCCCGCCTTCTCCGCCCCCTTCCTTGCCGCCTCCTCCTCCCTCTTCTTCTCCCGCTCCTTCTTCTCAGCTTCTGCTGTCTCCGGACACTTCAGGATCGACCGGCTCAGCGCTGCTGGCTCCTGCGGCTTTCCTGCCTTTGCCGCATCAACCGTTGCCTGCCTCTTCCGTTGGCGCGCCACGCGTCCGGTGGCAGGAGGTGCGGCGATCTGCCCCACCTTGCCCTTTCCCTTTCCTTTCTCCTTCTCCTCCTTCTCCTCCGTTGCTGGCCCTGGTGGCATCACGGACGCTGGCTCTCCCGGCACCAGCGCGTGCTTTGGCCCAAAGAGACCTTCCCGTTCCACCCCTTCCATGTCGTCCCCTTGGTCCACCTCTTCTGCGGTGACTGTTGTGGCCACCACACCTTCTATGGGCTGAGTCGCCCCACCCTTGGTCGGCGCCGCTGTGCCTGCGGTTCCCGCCGCCCCCAGACCCTCCTGGTGTGCTCTTCCTTCTCGGGCCATCTCGCTAGCCAGGCTGTCCACTGCCTGCCTGACCTCCCGGATGTCCCTTCTCGCCTCTAGCACCCGAGCCAAATCTTCCCACTGCTTCAGCTCCCACTGACCCTTCTGAGTCAGCTCCATCTCGATGGCATCTATGGCGAGCAGTTTCACTGCCAGCCTCTTCTCCCTCTCCTCCGCATCCGCCCGCAGCCTCGCGGCCGCTCTCACTTCCCTCTCGTTCTCGTCGGCACCCCGAGCTCCCATTCCTTCCATCATCCACGCTTCCAGCGCGGTTACCTTCTCTTCCATCCTCCGCTCCGCCTCGGCTATGGCTACTAGGATTTGCTCCAGCGCCGAGGCAGCTGCGAAGCCAGCCAGCATCAGTCGCACCGCTGCCCAGGTGCGGGGCCAGACGCGCCTTGGGGTGCCCACCACCATCCTCTTGCTTCCTTTGGTCGGGGTGACCGGCACTGGCCTCGGCATGTTTGCCGCTGGGGTGCCACTCCCCCACCTGGCTGGTGTAGGTGTCGGAGTTGTCGACCTATCCGGGTTCTCCACGCCCCCCATCTCGGCCTCGCTCTGATTGGCCATCTCCTCCGCCCAATCAACTACCACCACATCTATTCCCTCTGCCCCCTTGCGCTCGCCCACTCCGCTCCCCTCGCCCCCCTCCATTCCCAACCCCTCTCCTCCTTCCTTGGGCAAATTCAGGGTCTGCGCCGTCCCCCCCTCCTGAGGGCTACTGCTGGCGGCCGCTGCTGAGAGCGAGCGAGCGAGTGCTCCCCTCATGGGCGTCTTCCCGGGCGAGTCGAACATGTTCAGTTCGCCCATGCTGAGTTGCGCACCGCGGCGGAAAAATTCCTGGGTGCTCTGCAGTTGCCTGGCGCCGGTGGTGGCGCGCTTGAAGTTTGGCCTCCCGCAGCCCTTTCCCTCCCACTCTTCCTCCACCTCCATCTCTCCCTCGCTGCTCTCGAGCTCGCTGAGCTCGCTTCCACTGTCCTCCTCCATCTCCTCCCCCCTATAGTCCCCTCTGTCTCCCACGAGCTCCCGCAGTAGGGAGCCCTCGCTCGGGCCGGCGCTGGCAGTCACCATCGGGGCTGCCTCGCTCGGTTGCGTCGCTCCGCCGGACATCGTGGAGTCCGTGAAGTCTTATCGGTCGCGAGATTTGGTGTGTCGGTCGGAAGTCTTGGCGTTTTCTGGCGTTGAGTTTCGTCCGGGGTGTGATGGTTGGGCGATGGGCAGTTGGACACGGGAGGTGGTGGGGGCTCCCACCGGAATCGGACGGCGGCTGAAAAACGCACTTGCATACGGCGGGCAGACTGAAGGTACAGTGCTACTCGAGGACCCAGAAACCCTTGACGCGGAGCTACTGCAAGACGAGGAGGAGGAGGCGAAGGCAGAGGCGGAAAGGGCCAGACCTGGGCTGACCATGTTCACGGATGGGTCACGGCTGGACAACAGGGCGACCGGGTATGCGGTGGTGTGGAAAAGGGGGCTAACCTGGACTGGGGTCAAAGGTCACATGGGCAGCAACCAAGAGGCCTACGATGCCGAGTGCGCTGCCCTAGCCCACGCACTGGAGGAGGCAACGAGAAGAAACACGACACCGGAACGGGTCACTATCTTCACGGACGCGCAGGCCGCCATCAGACGGATGGCATCCGACGAACCCGGGCCCGGGCAGCAGTATGCCCTCCAAGCGCGAAAGCACATCGCTACACTGCGCAAGGCAAGGCCGGGTATTGTCATCGAAATTCGATGGTGCCCAGCGCACAAAGGTATAGCTGGCAACGAGAAGGGGGACGAGTGGGCCAGGGGCTGCAGAGCAGGCTGGCGGCCACAGGCCTATCCCCAGATCGCTCGCCAACCTGGAGCGGGAGATCTCGGAGAAGAAGTGGGTGGAGGCGCGCCTATGGGCAGGAGGCTGGACCTCCAAGACGAAGTACCGCATGCCAAAGAACCAGAAACCCGATAGCACGGTGGCCGGTAGCTCCAAGAGGCTCGCATCGCGGTTCTACCAGATCAAGACAGGACACTGCCTGACCGGGCAGTACCTCAACTAGACGAAGAACCGGCCCACCCCACGATGCTGGTGGTGCCGGTACCGGACGCAGACCCGGGACCACCTCTTCAAGGAGTGCCCGGAGTGGAAGCCGCAGCAGAAAATCCTGTGGGCGGAGGTGAAGAAGGAGACTGTGAAGTGGAAGGACCGGTGGAAGGTGCGGGACCTCCTGGCCGATGGGAGGTGCAGCCGGGCGGTGCTGGACTTTCTCGCGACCACGGAGGTAGGCAAGCGGGTACCGGGGGAGGAGGAGGACGCCGTCAGCGCGGTGTCTGAGCTGGAGGTGCGGGAGTGGCTGGAGGAGCAGGGGGCGGAGGCCGAGGAGCTGGGCAGGGAGGGACCACCACTCTTCCTCCCCACGCCCAACTTCATGGCGTCGGCGGGAGAGGCTTAGGAGGGAGGCCTACTTCTTTCCTTTGTTTATTTTCTCTGTCTTTCCTTCTGTTATTTCCTTGGTGGGGCGCATCTTCTCTTCTTGGGATAGGCCTGGGCGGAGGGCAAAGGGGTGCTTGCAACGAGCCGCCACTGCGCGGACAGCGGACAGGAAACGGACTGTACATATCCTCGCCATGATCTACATAGGTCGCATGCGAGTAATGAATAAATAAATAAAAAACCATAGAATCTCGCCGAACAGCACCCCGATACATAGAACGCAGCGAGAAGCACTTCCAACACCAAGCACCTTATCAAGCCCTCCACTAGGCCAGAGCTTCCTCTTTCTGCGTCGCCAAGGCCGAAGTGGGCATGGACACAGGGGGAGAAAACCGTCTCGCTAAAATACACGGTGACCCGACGCCGGAGAGACCCAAACGTGGGAACGGCATCCCGAGTTCCGATCCGGCTTACGAGAATAAACGGCTCCCGGCGGAGCGAACGCCGACCACTCTAGAGAGTACCGCCGTCCCGAAACAGCCGACGGTGCCGGGGGCCCGAAATCCTATGCTAGGGACCATGATCGCTTGCGGGTTAGCAAGCAGCCCTTAATCCACCATGCGCGCGCTATGGGTGCACCCCCATCCAATTATGCGCCACTCACGTGACTCGATCGCAACGTCCTCACTCGCTCCGCTCGCCGCTCTTCGCTTCTGTCGTACTCCCCAGCTTGTCCCGACAGAGCTCCTGGCCGCGGATCTTCCGGGCCATGGCACGAATATAGCCATCCCCTCGCCCCGGCCGCACGACACCTGCCGCCCAGTGGCTGTCGGCAGGCTCCGTCTTTTTTTTTTTGTTTATTCATTACTCGCGTGCGACCTATGGAGATCATGGCGAGAATATGTACGGTCCGTTTCCTGTCCGCTGTCCGCGCAGTGGCGGCTCGTTGCAAGCACCCCTTTTGCCCTCCGCCCAGGCCTGTCCCGAGAATGTGTGGTGCGCACCAAGAAGACTACAAAGGGGAAGAAAGCGAGTGTGCAGAACAAAAGAAAAGGACATAGGAAAAGCGTCGCCCAATCCGCCCCCTTAAGGCGCTCCCGCAGGTGCCATGAAGTCGGGCGTGGGTAAGAACAGCGGCGGTTCCTCCCCAGCGCCCGGCTCCTCGGCCCCCGCTCCCTGCTCCTCCAGCCACTCCCGCACCTCCAGCTCAGACACCGCGCTCACGGCGCCATCCTCCTCCACCCCCGGCACCCGCCTGCCCACGTCCGTGGTCGAGAGGAAGTCCAGCGCCGCTCGGCTGCACCTGCCGTCGGCCAGTAGGTCCCGCACCTTCCACCGGTCCTTCCACTTCCCCGTCTCCTTCTTCACCTCCGCCCACAGGATCTTCTGCTGCGGCTTCCAGTTGGGGCACTCCTTGAAGAGGTGGTCCCGGGTCTGAGTTCGGTACCGGCACCACCAGAATTGCGGGGTGGGGCGGCTCTTTGTCCAGTTGAGGTATTGCCCAGTCAGGCAGTGCCCCGTCTTGAGCTGGTAGAACCGCGAGGCGAGCCTCTTGGTGCTCCCAGATACTGCGCCATCGGGTCGCTGGCTCTCAGGCAACCGGTACTTCTTCTTGGAGGTTCTGCCCCCCGCCCATTGCCGTGCCTCCGCCCATTTCTTCTCCGAGATTTCCCGCTTGAGGTTGGCGAGAGATTGTGGGAGGGGAGCCGCCCGCGCTTCCGTCCTGTCCAGGGAGCTTAGCCATTCCACGGCAGGCCCCGTCGCGGCGCCGTGATCCCACCGCCCCGTCGGGCCAGCCAACGCACCATCCGCACCACCCGCACCCGAGAACCCGACACCACACAACCTATCTGTGAAGGGCCGAAGACCACCCTTCCCTCATAAACCTTCACCCCACAAGACTCTGCGCTGATAACCTGCTAATGGCTTCGACGGCTTGTTTATACGATCGCACCCTTCAATACTAGCCATAGCTGCAACCGGTGCCGTTTCGTTTTCATGCACATCTCCAGCGCACTCCACCAATGGATGTCAACTCTCGGAGAGTCAAGGCTCTCCCGGCCGCCACAGATAGACTACAGCGTCTGCTTGCGCACATTCACTCCGTGAGAGTGGTGAGCAGCACTGCCACCCCCGCCTGATCCTATACTATGGGCTTCGCACAAACCGAAGTAGGCTCTCTTGGGCGCGATATCGTTACCACAACTTGCGGTGGTGGTGCAAACACAGCGCTTCAGCTGCGGCGTGATAATATATGGGTCGAGTCGGTGATGGCTCCGCGCAACGAGGATTCCCCAAAAGCCGCCTTGAGGTCGCGCTCGTCGATGTAGCAAAGATAGTAGCGAGGTGGGCGCAAGGGCGGCAGGGAAAGCCGAAGTAGCAGTGGCGGGGTGGCAGAGTTGTGAATGGCAGGCTGCGGCCGGCAGAGCCGACGAGGTGAAGCCGCGGCGCCCACTTGGACGAGACTGTGGTGGTCACCTCTTATCGTACTAGAAATTCGACTTCGGAAGGAGCTCGCATCCGCAGTACGGGAAGGCACTCGAAGAGGTGCTAGAGGATCATGCATCAAAGCCCAGATTCCGAGGCCAGACTAAAAGAATTCTAGATTCCTATCTGATTTTATAGTGAGAGAGGAGTGAGCGCGGTGAGCAAGATAGAACAGTAATGAGTAAATAGAGAATTGTTGAAGCGATAATTAAGAACGAGAGACGAGAAGAATAGAGACATTATATACACCGGCCTGCCGATGTCGACCTCCCCTATACTTCCTCATCCATTCCACACCATGATCCATCCCACCCCGTCATCCATTCCGAGCGCAGCAGCGAGAAGCACCCTCAACACAGACCGAGTACCGCGCCAGTCACTCCACCTTTCCGTCCAACAAAACGAGTGCTAGCAAGTGCCTTGCAGCAGAGAGAAGGAAGCCACACAGATTGTAAACAAATCGCAACTTAGACGTTGCCGCACAATAAACTTTGAAGTCCCTCTCTCCTGAGTGTAAGTGGTCAAACTGACTACAATCTGAAGCACTAGGAATAAACAGTACTTGCGAGCGAGAGAATGATTGTTGTTAGAAGCCGAAGATTCAGCTTCGCAACTATAGACTAGAGACATTCGGGACCAACGCCCTTTTTGATGGGCTCATTTTTGATGAGCTCACCCAATGGAAGCGAGTCGAAATCAAACGCAATGAAACAAATTTCACCTGAACGTTGCTTGAATACAACAGAGTTGTTTCGGATAGCGAAGGGGCTTGTTTGGTAGTCGGGCGGAACACACAATAACTTTCTGGTCCCAAAGCATATCCATTCCCCACTTATGGATAGTGGAGCCGATGAACATGTTCGAAACGGGTGTTCCCCAACCATAGGGAAAAGGCGTCTTGCGCTCGGTGATACGGCATCAATATTGAAGTAGCGGGAGGTCCACTCGGAGGATGTGGATACGACAGCCTTTCCATCGTACGAGAATGCTATTGTCTCAGCCCCTTTCAGATGACCCTTGGCGGTGTCAAGACAAGTTCCCGCTGTTGCGTCCCAGAGCTGGACAGTACTGTCCTGGGATGTAGATGCGACAAGCTCGCCATCAGGCGAAAAAGCCACTGCATTGACCGAACTGGAAAGGCCCTGGAGAGTGTGACGACAGGTCCCCGTCATTGGATTCCAGAGCCGGACGGTGCGGTCATTCGATGCCGATGCAAGAAGCTTGCCGTCAGGTGAGAACACCACTGCCCGTACACAGTTGGAATGGCCCTTGAGAGGGGCACGACAGGACCCCGTCGTTGGATCCCAGAGCCGGATGGTTTTGTCGTCCGATGCCGATGCAAGAAGCTTGCCATCAGGTGAGAACACCACTGCCCGTACACAGTTGGAATGGCCCTTGAGAGGGGCACGACAGGACCCCGTCGTTGGATCCCAGAGCCGGATGGTTTTGTCGTCCGATGCCGATGCGAGAAGCCGGCCATCAGGTGAAAATGCCACTGCCAACACCAAACCCGAATGGCCCTTGAGGGTGGCACGACAAGACGCCGTCGTTGGATCCCAGAGCCGAATTGTTTTATCGCGGGAACGTGTTGCAAGCAGCCCGCCATCAGGCGAGAAGGCCATTGTATAAACCTGCTTAGATTTGCGTTTGGCAGTGGCGCGAGACGTCCGGGTCGATGAATCCCAGAGCGTGATTCCGTAGCCAGATGCCGATGCGAGAAGCATGCTGTTGGGCGAAAATATAAGTTTACTAGCATACGGCGAATGCTTAAGAGTGACGCGACAGGTTCCCGAGGTTGGATCCCAGAGCCGGACGGTTTTGTCGTTCGATGCCGATGCGAAAAGCCGGCCATCAGGAGAGAACACCACTTCCCGCACCCAGCCAGAATGACCCTTGAGGGTGAAGCGACAGGTCCCCGTCGTTGGATCCCAGAGCCGGACGGTTTTGTCGTTCGATGCCGATGCGAGAAGCCGGCCATCAGGCGAGAACACCACTTGCACCAAGCCAGAATGACCCTTGAGGGTGAAGCGACAGGTCCCCGTCGTTGGATCCCAGAGCCGGACGGTTTTGTCGTTCGATGCCGATGCGAGAAGCCGGCCATCAGGAGAGAACACCACTTCCCGCACCCAGTCAGAATGACCCTTGAGGGTGAAGCGACAGGTCCCCGTCGTTGGATCCCAGAGCCGGACGGTTTTGTCGTTCAATACCGATGCGAGAAGCCGGCCATCAGGAGAGAACACCACTTCCCGCACCCAGTCAGAATGACCCTTGAGGGTGAAGCGACAGGTCCCCGTCGTTGGATCCCAGAGCCGGACGGTTTTGTCGTTCGATGCCGATGCGAGAAGCCGGCCATCAGGCGAGAACACCACTTTCACCAAGCCAGAATGACCCTTGAGGGTGAAGCGACAGGTCCCCGTCGTTGGATCCCAGAGCCGGACGGGTTTGCCGTCCGATGCCGATGCGAGAAGCCGGCCATCAGGAGAGAACACCACTTCCCGCACCCAGTCAGAATGACCCTTGAGGGTGAAGCGACAGGTCCCCGTCGTTGGATCCCAGAGCCGGACGGTTTTGTCGTCCGATGCAGATGCCAGAAGCTTGCCATCAGGCGAGAACACCACTTTCCGCACCCAGTCAGAATGACCCTCGAGGGTGGCGCGACAGGTCCCAGTCGTTGGATCCCAGAGCCGGACGGTTCTATCCGCCGACGCTGATGCGAGAAGCTCGCCGTCTGGCGAAAACGCCATTCCCATGACTACATGAATATGGCCCTGGAGGTTGTGCAACAACGAGTCCCACTCCTCGTCAACTTCCGGCAAGTTTGTGATCCAACCTGGCAAATCCTGCTGAAACTGTTCCTTCAGTATGCTCCGCTTTGGACTGAACAGTAGGGCAGAGCAATAAATTTGCAGTGGTGCTTTCTCGATGACGGACCGAAAATGGAGGACGAATCGCACGGCATCGTGAACTATCGCTCGTAAATGCTGATCGGCGTCGGACTGCGTTCACATTCAGTAATGTTCTGCTACAAGACGCACCCTTCCATTCTGGAGATAAGCCATCACATAGAGTCGCGGGATTATTCCACAGCGAGTGGAATCACTTGCCCCTTCAAAGCTCCTATGTTCAGAGCGATGGAATTCTCCTGACAGCCCTTGATGGCGAATCTCCAAAAACGTGTAAAGCCCGAAACTCCTAGGATTGCTTACCGTAACTATAGATTCTAACGCCTTTAAACTGAGAATGCCGTTGGATATGTTCTCGGTCAGGCTGAGAGCCTCTAGCCAGTGAAGGATGTGTTCTCTGAGGAAAGTGTGAACCTGGTTGTGGAGTTCTTCTTCGACAGAAAGTTCGATGTTTCTTTGCTTCGCATCCATCCAGTGCCCGAACCGTTCCTTGAGAAAGCTGTGGACTCGATTGTGACTTCGCACCTCGCCACGGAGGTTGGTGTCACTCCGCCAAAGATGATCGATCCAATACCGGCACATGTACTGAACCTGCTGCGGAAGGCAAAGCTGTATCGTAGGACTATCCACATCGCTGGTGAGGGTACCGGGATGCTTCAGAGAACAGATATCCTTCTTTAAACGGATTGACAAGTGCTCTAGACAGTGTACCACAAGATCTCGGTGTGCATCACTCCTAACGATCCTGAATTGGAGATCATTACATCGCCGGTCATCCAGTAGAAAGTCTCGGAAAGACGGATGAAGGAGCCTGATGTTTTGAGAATAATCCAACACGGAACTCAAAGAATCCAATATTTCCTCCACCTCCCATTTCTTAGCGCCCAAAAGCTCCGCCAGTGCAACCGCGGTCAAGGCGTCAAACAGAATCACAATGGATCCAACGATCTGCCTGAATCGTCGTAACCGCGCCTGCTGATCTCCTATTGCGTATCGCAAGATCTTGGTGTATATGAGGTCGAGTTGTGCCGTCGGCGATCCGTCCTGGATACTGTCTTCCAATACAAAATTGAGACGTTCTTCCGGAGAACTGTCCTTATGCCCGACAAACCGGCATACTGTTGCAGCGTAGATGAACAATCCGCTGGCTTTCCGGACGAGGAGACCTAGGCTTTCTTCGGTCGGCCATTCCTTCGGTAGTCGGCGCCGCCTCTGGATCAAGCCGAACTCATGTCGGAGAAAAACTGATATATCGCGACCGACTACGGAGTCGGAGATGTGATGAAGGACAAAATCGCGATGGATATCACCCGGTATTGCGTGGAAGCCAAGGCGAATCGGAGTTTCAGGCCGGCTGGTTACAAAAACCAGTAATCGCACAGAGGTCAGAATTTTCGCCTGGGAAAGGAGTTTCAGAATCACTTCCGTATCCGCTTCAACATCGCATTCGTCCAACGCATCAATAACCACTATTAGCGGCTCCGGCTGATCTTTCAGCTGAGAGAGTGGCTCAAGAATGAGATGCTGCCACTGGTCGCGTAGGGTTTGCGAGGCGATACTCGGGTGGTCGCATATAGCCTTGTGTATGTCGGCAGCGAGGCTGGACTGCGCCTGCGCACGCGCCAGCTGGTAGGCGAGAGTAGGGAAAAACTTTGAAGCATGTGCGAGATCTCCATGACCCCTGGAAAAGAAAAAACTCGCCCCGAGTTGCTTCTTGTCGTGCCAAATGCGGGCGACCGTGCGAGCGATGGTAGACTTTCCAGTACCGGCCATACCATTCAACCAAAAGATGCATGCATCACCTGGGGCACTTGACCAGCGCACAATGTCCTGGAGAAGGTCAACTCGCGTGTCCTCCAAGCATGTCGGCTCGTGTTCCGTTCGCCGGGAGTTGAACGCGGCGCCATGAGCGCAGTAGGTTCCATCTTTTGACCCAAGTTAAATACGGAATATCACTTTACGGCGTTCTCCAACCTACGAAACTTCTCCAAGGCTTCCTGGATCCCAGGACCAGCGTGGTAGTTGATCGTCGAGCCTAATTAAAGACGGTAGATATCAGCCAGACTGTTGCCGCGTCGTAGCACTGAACAGGTTGGCAAACCGATTCCGATGGGACCGGTGAGATTCGACTGCTTGAACTCGATGTGCTTGGACTTTTCGTAGTTGTTCGTGGGTTCACTATGCCCTGCGACAGCCGTGCCTCCACTGCCACCGGCAATGTTGCAGGCAGTAGTGTCCAGTATGCGACCCCTGTCCCAGCCATCGGAGCCATTCTGCGATGTATCCGACTCGGAGGCGAAGTCAACATGTCGCTCCATTGCCCGCTGCGTAAACCAACATCAGTCACCTTCTGGACCTCGATCACATCAGGAAGGATATTCTGACAGTAATCCCTCCCCCGAGATCCCGCTGGTCGCTCCTGGACCGGCTGCCATGCTCCCCCATTAACCCGTCCACCGATAAGTTCGCCGAGAAATCCATCTGCTTGTACTGATCGTTCCGAAGATGGGATGCAAGAAGTTGGCTTCCGTGAGTGTGATGGTGACTGCGGTACGTGGTTCCCGTGATGGGTATGTGCGGGGCTGGCTGTACTGAAGATTCTCCGCAGTGTAACATTCAGCCGCAGCAACCAATGGCAGTTATCTGACTAAGAGCCTCCACACACCAAAAAACAACAACTGCAAGCTACATACAGTACGCCGCTTGCAAGCCCCAAAAAATACCAATGAACATGACTAGTCCAGCAGAGTGTTAGCTCGCTGCCCACGTTCAAAATCGGACTACTCACGTGATACAAGATGGTAAAAACAAGCTTTTAGCCTTGAAACTTTTCGGGGAGTTGTGCTATCTACATTACAGTATCAGTTGGTCCCCACGTAGTCGCCTACCTATTCCGGCTGGCGTTTTGGTCAAATGGTAGAAGACGGGCGGAATGGCGAGCGCCGAGCAACTAGCGCGCGAGACAGAGGACAAGACTGGAGACAAGACTTAGGACAAGACAGAGATGATGGCAGGAAAGAAGAGCGTTTCGGCAACGGGTTTGACGAAATTGTCTCGGGCGTCGGCTCGGGCGCTCGACCGAAGGGAGCTTGACGGAAGCAAGTTCGACGAATTGCTCCTGATAAGGACTTTGCTGTCACGGGATCCGACTTTTTGCTCCTCGAAACACAGTTGTTCGTCGTCTTCCGTGTCTCGTCCTCCGACTTGTCCTCGATCTCGTTGCTCGTGGCCACACGTGACACGTCGCCCGCACGCTGGTCGCTCATCGCTCGCCCGCCCGTTCGTCTACTCGCCGCCCGCTCCCGTCGCCCACCGCCCGTGACGCGCTCGCCTGCTCCCCCTGTCCGCTACCCGGAGCCCCGCCAGTCTGTGTCGTTACAGCTTCCTTCCGTCGAGCGAAAGTTAGAGCCGCTGCTGGAAACTTCTCGGAAAACCCTACTCGACTAAATATTATATGACTCAGTCGCCACGGACAGCCCAGTCTCACAGGTACACAGTAGGAGAAATGTGTGAGATGGTGGTTTCTTGTCGGTTGTGTAGTGGTTGCCGTGGAGATGATGGCCTAGTGTATTGAGTGCAGTTGTGGCACGTGACCTCCATGTGATGACGCTACGAGCTCCCCTTCACCCCAACCCCTGCCACAGCGCCACCCACCTCCTTGATCGCCCTCGTACATAGTCTGGCACGACCCATCCTCTTGTGGGTCTGTGCAAGGCGTGACGTGTGGCCACCTTCCCCGGCCGAATCCTCGTACACCGGGGCGCCAACCGGTAGATACAACGTTGGTGGTTGCGCGAGCGAGACGAGAGCTTGGGGAAGCAGAGGCGAGAGCGACACCCGGGCGATCCGTCGTCCTCGTGTCGCTCAATCAATTGCATTTCTCTCCGTAGCCACACACAAAACAAACCAAATGACATGTGGGAACCAAAGCACGTTATCAAGCCCTCCACTGGACCAGATATCCCTCTTCTTGTGTTGCCCGGGGGATGTGTTGGAATAGTTAACTATACATCGGGATCGATAGAGACAAAGACAGTGAATTGGATTAATGATACATAGTCGGAGGCAGAACATTCTCTCTATATACAACGGGCCTCGGGGACTCCTCAGTGGGAAAGGACGGAAGACTGTCTCCCAAGCCGGTGCACGTGCTTGGGGATTCGGGCAGCCGTCATCTCCGGACGGCCATCATTCTGACAGGAAGATATCATTCATTCTCGCGCAAATGCAAGATGACACGCGCGGGAACGGCACCCCGAGGTTCGATCCGGTCTACGAGAATGGAGGAGCGAATATCGAGAAGAGCCTCGCTGTCGCGCAAAAGCGGATGGTGTCAGAAACCCGGCTCGTATCTACATAAGCATGACAGATTGCGGGTTAGCGAGCAGCGCTTAATCGTGCATGCGCGCGTCATGGGTGAATCCTTGCATCGCCATTAGTTATGCATAATCACGTGACTTCGCCGAACCTTCACTACCGGCCCCGCTAAGCCGACTTTCCTCTTCTGCCGCGCCCTCCAGCCCGTCCCGACCGGAGTCCCGGCCGAGCACCTGCCGGACCACGGTGATTGCCCGCATAGCCACTGCTCTCTCTTACTGGCCGCTTAGTGGCTATCGAATTGCATGCACGGGCTTGGCGCTGTGAGCGTCTGCATATCGCTGTAGTCTGTGCATTGCTGAAGCAACCAGACACCTCTCGATCCGACCCGAGCACAAACGCGCCCCCGGCCTGCCACAGACGGAGCTCTGCCGCGGCGATCCACCCGGCATCCGTACCCACCGGGGCAAAGCCCAGACCAAAGCGGTACGCTAATAACCAAGATATAGCGCTCGCCGGGTGCGTCTCCGCTCGTCGGCCGAGACTCAAGACTTGCCCCGTCCATTGTTTAAATCGATACCGTTTGGTTTACTGCACCGGAATCCACCGCTCCGCCCAACTAGCTAACCGGCCAGTCACCGCACCGCCACGCCATCCGCACCTGAAAGCACAACCGGACACGAGCTATCTGTGAAGGGCCCATGATCACCCCCTCTCCTCGCAAACCCCCAACCCCGCAAGACTCCCATCAAACCCAGGGCAGCCAATTCTCGCTGCCGAAACCCAATCAGCGGTGTACCAATAGGGCGAGATTTGATTGTCCGGGTGCAACGGAGGCGACGAATGACAGCGAGCGCCCATACGTACGACCGCCCGCGGGAGCCAATGGGATGGTCGTAGCCCGGGGGAGAGGTCAGCACACCTAGATATCCGCCAGACAAATCCGCCCAGTCCGAAGGGTATCAGTGTGACGGGCCCAATCCTCCAGACATGACGCCAATGCGCGCGATATACGCGCCAATGCAGCCCCTCCTCCGCTCTGATAGCGACGACGGACATGGGCGTTGAGACCAGGTCAGGCGGTTAGTGGGTGGGACGGCGATGGTTGAGAGAGCGGACACCTAGCACGTAGTTAGCCACCCATAGCTGTCGGTGCAAACATTCCTCCTCTTGCCAGGCTCGCAACCAAACAATCCGTCCAGTTGTCAACACAGCTAACCCCGCCCCGTCTGGGGCGACCCCAGCGGCGTACTGGCCGCCCTGTGAGCCACCCCGGCAGCCCCACCACCCCGCGCAGAGAACCCAACGGAAGACAGGAGCGTCAACGATCCCTCCCGTGCTCTAGACTCCTACCCCCAAGACTTCCATCCAACCAATGTCGGCCTCACCCATCCGAATTGACCCGCACCCCGGCCGAGCGCACCCAGCATGGCGGCGACCGCGGAAGACGAAATTGACCGGAAAACAGTCTGGCCAAGTGGCGATGGACACCCAAATGGCGGCGTGCCAACCATAGTCGAGAGCACGACAGCTACGGTGGCCGAGGCCCTCTGCAGAGTCGAGAATCCAGCGGCTGGAGCGGTGCTCCTCGGGGGAGTTGTCAGCGCTGCGCCGGATGCAGTGGAGCGGTGCGGAATCGTGTGGCGTGGTGCCGTCAATGGCTGTTACGCAACGGCCGACGGCTCCCCCTCTCCAATGTTCCGCAAGGGTGAGCGGCTTCCTGCCGTCACACCCCCCCTCGCCAGTAGAAGCGGCAGCGCCATCGCGGCCGTGGTCCCCGTGTCCGGTGCTGCTGCGATCGATCGGCCTGCGTCAAAGGGGATCCCAATGAACTTTATACCGACGTCACGGCCGTAAGACCAGCATCCGGGCAGGCTGGCGAATCGCAACCTTGGTGACCCCCCGGGGGGATAATCTTCCGGACTTTCGTGTTCGGGGACCACGGTTCCTCACACCGGTTGGCTGGGCGACTGGGTTCCGCTGCTGAGCGACGTCAGAGCGAAATTGGCGCCGGGGGCCAGGTTAGAAGACCGACCAAAGGTTGTGGCAGCTGCACCGGAGACTTCACGATGCACGCGCCCTGTGCAGTGCGCTGCCCAGGCAAGAGCTCCCTCGGACAGCAGCCACCCGGAGAGCTCGAAGATGCGAGCACACTAGCATCCATCATCCCTCTGGTGCGCAATCAACAATTTGCTGTCACCTCCGCTGCAGTGTGCCTAGAAGAAAAGTCGCGAGCTGAGCACCGTGAAGTTTGAACGCTGTGGTTGGTCCTCGGCCGTGGCCCTCGTGTGTCCTTTCCGTGCAGAGTTGGCAGCCAGTTCCAAGCCACTAGCGCGATGATGTACCCACCTGACTGCCGGCCCGGACTTCGCGATGGAGTCCACCGGCACTCTATCTCTGCGGCGACAATCCTATAAAAGGCCACCTTGCTGGAACGGACTGGAAACACAAAAATATCCGCCGCCGCGATCCAGAAGACTGCCATCAAACCATCCAGACCTCCGCACCGCACCAATCCCGTCCACCATGTCTTCGCAGACTTCACAGACTTCGCATTCGACCATGACCACTGCGTCCAGCCAATCAGGTAAGTGCGCCGGCACGGCTGCGAGATATCCGATTACCACCAGCTAACGGGGGGCGCGTTTTCAGGCGAGAGCAGCGAGCAGCAGCAGCCGCAGCGCCCACGGACGGGCGGCGAGAGCGGACGAACAGGCTCTGAGTGCGGTCTGCTCGCGCTCATGGCCTCATCCGAAAAAGGCGCCGACAGGGCGAAGAGGCCGCTCCCGTACGCCGTGGACGCATGGCTGCGGCAGGGCCGGAAGGAGGACTCCGTGGTTGTTTTCGCTGCTCTCTTCCCGTAGTGCAGCGAAGGATCGGCGACCGTTTCGTTCGGGACCGATGGGATGGGGCGCGGGGGACAGGGGGCAGGGGCAGGAGGTGGGGGTAGGGGGCAGGGAGCAGCGCGAGACGGGTGGTTTGCAAATATTGTTTGTCTTTGTTCCTGAGGAGACACTGGATGTTAGCCGGAGTGTTTGGCCGGTGGATGCATGCATCAGGATGGGATTGCAGGGAGGCCATAGGAGAATCGAGTTACATACCCAGCGTAGCAAACCCCGCCCCGCCGCTGCCAAGTGCTCCTCGTGGTGCGACTAGGGGACAGGGGTGGATGACCCTGCTCGATCTACCATGGGTGCCTGGGCCCTGCGACCCATCCCCCAGAATATGTAACTCCATCTAGATATCCATCTGCGCGGCGAGCCCCGTCGTCCCAGGCTCGAGCAAGGTGGGGGGCGAGGCAAAAGCAAAGGGAATCCGGGGGCAAACCACGGACAATCTGAAGATGTCCCGCCGGCGTTGCGTTCGTTTTTGCTGCGCCGCATTGCACCGTGCGAAGGAAATCGGGAGTGGGGGGCGAAAAAAGAGAAAGCAAAAAGTGTGGGGGCAATTCTTCCTCGCGTGATACGCTGTCTGCCCGCATGAAGATATCTATGCTACTGCAGCGTCCGATTTCGTCCAGCGATCCCACTGGCCAGTGAGACATGCAGGTGTTGTATGTAGCATCCCGACTGCGGGGCCAGTGATCTGCAAACATCGGCGCCCATTCTCTGAGCAATTGGCTCCAATTCGATCCGGTGGGTGTCGTCCTGCATTCGGTTGCCCTCGAGCGAGGCGGGTCCGTCGCCCGATTCCTCAGCGTTCCACTGGCCGTGGAGCCCCCCGCCGCCCGGCCAAATGCAACGACGTCGGCCTCCCGCAGGTGCCACAGTCCCGACGGCTGTGACGGGGACCGCGAGAGCTGCAGGAAAATACCTCCATCTCCGATAGCGTATCCAGCGCCCACTGGCGGCGGTCAGCGTTTGAACGACGGTCAGCGATCATGTTTGCACGGTTGTTTGGTCGGAGCACTTACGTTCGACGAGCGGCGGATGGCACGAGCCGTAAATGCCCGAGCCGTGTGTGGCTGGATAGCCAACTCCAGGCCGCAAGCTACGTGACAAGCTGCCTGCGCGTGCATGTGACGTTTGGTATCGCTCTAACCCATCGCGGGGAGTGGCGGCCAATCAAAAAGCCTGGCCGTATCTGCCTCCGCACAGCAGACCGCCAATACAGCCCGCCGAAAGAAGGGTGCAGTCAAGCGGGATCAGAAGCAGTCGCTGCCGTCTCTCACGGCCGTCATCGCTGCGTATTGCGGCCACCGGTCGAGCGCATGCGAATGCTGGCGGCAGTTAGCTCCGTTATATCTGTCCTTGAATTTCTACCGTGCTACTTCTGCTCCGGCGCAAGGTCCCGTGCATGTGGCCAGGAGTTTGGCCGGTCGATCGGCGACGAGAGCCTTATCCCCAGGTGCTATGTATCGCCATCCCTCGGCCGCTAGGCTGTGGACACGTTATGAGAATATATCCGCGAGTGCTGATACGCCCGATCTCGGCGTACCTTAGTGCGCGCCCTTAGTGCGCCAAAGGCGTTCGATCCATGGTGTGGTTCGATGGTTGCACACGAACTCTATATCGCGTCACCTGCAATGCCTCGACGCACATCTAGCTAGCCTTCATGCTGCGTCTTAATCGCAGCCAACGGGATCCGGGGATGCAGCAGCCAGGCGCATGTCCGATCTGTGGCCAGGCCGGCTGGTGCAGCTGCCGGCGGGGCGACGACGGTAAATTGTGCCCCCCCCCCCCCCCCCCCTCGAGCGTCCGAAACCGCGCCATCCCCATCCCCACCGGCGTCCAAGCGATGGACACAGCGGGGCCATCGCCGAGGGCGGCCGGGGACGCTAGTGATGTGTGATTGCCCCCCCCTCCCCCCCTCCCCCCAAGTTGCGAGAGCAGACTGCTCCCGACTGCCGCCAGCTGCGTTGATGCCGTCCCAGACTTTTTGCGTACACTTGCGAATATGGCAGTCTGCGAGGGTGGCGTTTGCAAGTTCACCGGCGCGATGAGCGCGTCGAGTCGCCAAAGCGAATATCCAAAGTTTTCGTGAAAACTTGCGGGCGGTGTCCCCTGCGGTTGCTGCTCGAAGAACGAGTTTTTTGGCCGGAACTTCGGGAAACCGCGACCACCGCCGGGAAGGACCGCTGGTGCACCGGGGCGTATCTCTGGCTGTAGGTTGGCTGTCCGTCGCAGGGCGAGCACGAAACGCTCAGGTAACCGCCGTTGCCCTGCTAGGCCGCCACCACTCGCTGGGCGGGGCGCACGGGCGTAGAGTTTGCGAATCTAGCGTTGCGAGGAGCTCGCGGAGGGATTCCATCGGGCTGTTTGCGCACGGAGGTCAGCGCGAGCTAACGGCGGAAACTGGATATCTGCGTTCTAGTGGATGCGTCGGATGGAACTGGGTTCTTCGGGCTCCGGAATCGTGCACTGATGGGCGCCGGGCGAGTCGTCTGCGGCGGCGTTCGGCGATGGTTCTTTGCAAGACCCAGTCTCCCATACTCACATTCTCGCCGGGTGAAGGGTAGGATGTTGGGGGATCCGTCTGTGCAGTGCTCGACTCCTAGTCGGTATATAAAGGCTCCAGGCTTCGCCGAGGGCTCAGGGCTCGCTCGAGGTCGGGACACCGCGAGTAGGCTTCCGTCACAGTTGCCGTGGCGCTACCGGAAGTGGGCGGCGGGACCCATCTGCGGAAGCATTTGGCATCGGGATAGTCTGGAGGCCGGGTAGCCGCAGCTGTCGAGGGCGGAGCTGGGCGAGCGTGTCGGGTCGGAGTCGCCCATGGCCGCCTCGTTACTGCGTTGTCGTAGCGGCAGCGCTCTTCGATCTGGCTGTCCCGTCGCACGTGCGGTCTTCACGGTCGCTAGCGAGCCATCCGTCAGGTAGATTTAGGGATACCACTGCGAACCAGGAGACCGGTGGGCTGCGGTCGCCCGGCGGCGACGCTGGACACTCGATACTGATAGCCGCATGTAAACGCGAAACGCTTTCGCGGCGGAGAGCAGGAGGGAATGGATGAATCAGATAATTCGGATAGATAGAGATAAAGATAGTTGATGAGAAGCAGCTGCATCGTCGTGGATAGCTAGTTCCCTCTATATACAGGAGGGTTCCGGAGCTCGATCTCGAGGCTATGCCCGATGACCGCACCATCCTCCGACGCGCCCGAAATTTGACAGCATGCGTGGCGATCGCGCAAGAGGCGGGATGTTCTCTGTGCGGCGACTATTGGCCTTCCTCTAGGTTACAGCAGATCGCTAGGGATGGGGGCGAACGAGTCGACGTTCCCGTCATCGGGAGCCAGGAGGTCGGGGCGTGCGCCATGGCCAGCAGACCGCAGAACGGTTTTGTTTCTCCGGTGGGCCACAGTATCGACAAGGATTGTCAACGAAAATAAAGGCCGTCAGCAGCAGTGGTAGATGAATAACGGGGTTCCATTCGCTGCCAGACGTTAGTCAGCCGTGCTTCGCTGTGCGAGTGAGGTCATGTGAATCCATCACCGTCTCGGCGTAACAACGGACAAGGTCGGAGGCTTCGTCCCGAAAGATAGAGAGCCGGAGCACGAAGGGCTGGTCTGATGAGCTCGCAGTCGGTTTTGTCCGCGGGCGGTCTACCAGTCCACTTGAGTGAGCGAACTCGATACCTTCCTGTCCCCGCTCCGTCGATGTCAGCATTCGAGGTTTGGCTTCGGCTACCTTCCATCTGGTGATCCGTCCGCTGGCCCTGACGTGGGGCGTCGGAGCGGTCGCTTGCCCGGCAAGTGCCTGTCCGTCAAGGCATCTCCGGTATTAGCTGGTACTTGCCTCATCTTGCAATCGCCACCGACGCCACAGCGCAACACGTCTTAACCCAAGCCGAGTTGGAGTGCGAACGCCCGACCGGTGCTAGCACATAAGGGCATGTTCGAAGCTGCTGTGTGCGATTGCAGTTACTCAACCCGCGACACGCCGTCGTGGTTTTCTTGCGCGTGCTTGAGGCCGCTGCTCACAGCGAATCGCTTATTGTCTGCGGGCCTAGGGGACATCTCAGTTTCCGTGAGAGAGCAACCCTTCTCCGGTTCCAGCGAGCGCCACATAGGCAGAAAGACTCGACTCAGGTCTTCTCCGCGGCAACTTCGCTAACGACGGTAACTACGCGGCGTCTATCGCCAGACAACCTGCTCACTATCCGCGGGTACAGAGTCACTATTTCTTGCTTGCAACGACCCGAGCCGCGTTGGCGCGTAGGAGAATCTCGTCGTGATCTAGCAAGGTCGCATACAAGTAATGAAACATCATCATTTGGCTTGCCGACACCACTTCTTTACATTCGGTAGCTGTAACGGGCCAGGGCGGACAAGGATCTAGGTAGCGAAGTTAGCGAGCGAGCTAAGGGGCGGGCAAGCTTTCAAGTGATGATATCGCGTGGCGGGGAAACTGAGTCGTGCTTACGAGCGCGACTGGACGACACAGGGAAAGGGAAGGGAAGGCTAGAGGAGACAAGACACGGTAAGGCCCACGGCATAGGCAGTAGTCGGGCGGTGCATAGGCGAAGGGAGCCCGTTGCTCTTGCCAACAAGTGGGTTTCTATTTCAAATGCACTCCAGACTACAGCTAATATTCGCTCCTCAACGCCGTACCACCCCGATGGCCCCCGCATCCCCCGACCGCCCAAAGCAATGAAGGTTACAGCCGTGGAGGAGGATTCTTTGCCCTGGCGACGTTCCGGGGGAGCCATCGAAGGGCTTGGCCAATCCGGAGGGAGGAATAAGCGGTTTCAACTTCGCTGCGGACGGATTCGGGGGCAGGGTTGGTGAGGGCTCCGTATAGCATGCACCGAGTCCATCTCAGCCTGGTCCGGGATGCGTAATGAAGACCGCGTGGAGGACGCCCTCAAGTTTCCGACGTAGGGCTCGTAGCCCTTACCCATATGCTGGAGGGCGGTGGTGAACCCCAATGTGTTCTGGTGATGTTCGCGAGAATGAAGGGCGGGCACTCAGACCGCAATGGCCAGTGTGCGATGCCCCCTCCCCAGCATTTCTTACTCACTTGAAGCATGTTGCTAGTGAAGTCAAGTGGAAAGAGTCACCAGACTGGGCTTATGAGCAAGTGAAAACCCGACGATATGACATCCGGAATGGAGATACACCTCCACGTCCACCAGATCCATGCAAATCTACAGCTCCAAAGACTATCGCGAGACGATACTAGCGGCTGAAAACCGGATATGCTCTGACGGCGGAATACCTCAAGTGGACGAGAAACCAGATCAGTGATGAGTGCTGCTTCTGCGAGTCGAGAGCAGTTCGCGCTCGAGAACACCTCTTCAAGATTTGCCAATCATGAAGATGCAGTAGGCTGACCTGTGGGTGGAGGTTCTGAAGAAGACTGGAAAACACTAACGGAGGTGGAATATGGCAAAACTCTCTGCAGATATGAGATGCAGCGGGGCTATACTAGCCTTCCTAGGGAAGACAGAGGTGAGGCGGAAGAGATGGGGTGACGAGGTGGATTGGGGGGGGGGGGGGGGGGGGGGGGGTAGCGGTTTTTACAGATGGGACCGGTGGGAGGAAAGTCATTATT
>Ga0307508_10001939_pt1 | contig 22693 bp, 24 predicted proteins | sample 9_EM_MG_FD_203089 | JGI IMG/M metagenome (GOLD analysis project Ga0307508, IMG submission 203089) | Populus trichocarpa ectomycorrhiza microbial communities from riparian zone in the Pacific Northwest, United States - 9_EM | ecosystem: Host-associated > Plants > Roots > Unclassified | place...
CCGCCCACCGCACCCTAAATCCACCTACAGACAAGAACCCCAGCCAAAGCAGCAGCAGCAGCAGCAGCAGCGACCACCCCCTCCTACGCAGCCCTCAAAGAAAAACGCGCATGGGATCTCGCCATCGCCCCCGCCAAATCCCTCCCCATGCAAGCACTCATGCTCTACATGTCCGGCGGTGGCGTCCAGGTCTTTAGCATGGGCATCGTCCTCATGCTCCTCCTCACCCCCGTCAAGAATATCGCTGGGATGAACGCCGGTGCGTCCTGCATGTCACTTGGCGTGACGTTCGCCGTCGCTGAGCATGACCGCCCGGACAGCTTTTGCCCCCTTTTCACCCACGACGACACCCACACCCACAGCCCTCCCACTCCAGAAACTCACCTACGTTCTGTGCAACGTCCTCACCCTCGTCGTCGGACTCTGGAAATGCCGCTCGATGGGTCTCCTCCCGACCGGAACAGGCGATTGGCTCGCGTTCGAAACCCGCGGCGTGGTGCGTTTCCCCCCGTTTGTTCCGGTCCGGCCGTCGCGACGCCGCGTTTTTTATGTGCTTCTTTTCCTTGGCGTGCTCGCTCACATCCGTTTCCTTACCAGCCTCCGGAGATATCGCTCTTGTAAATCGTGCGATCCAACCGCAGCCAGGAACTCGTTCGGTTCCCGCACCGCACTTGCCAGTGACGGACTCGGGATTCACCCAGAACCTCGTGTCATTTCTCTACACTAGACAACATGATTCCATTATGAGCAGAAAAGGGGTATCTGATCCAAACCATCCCTGTACTTTGTCTTGCCCAAGAATCATCCATCCGTGCTTCTCCTTCATTATCATCGGAAATATGGGATAAAAGGAATGGGGGACAGTAAAGATTAGGCTGCAGCTTCGGTCTAGACGTGACTAACTGCCCCTGCGGCGGAATTTACTCAGTGCGGTGAAGCCATAAACGAACATCGAGGATGGGTAAAAAGGATCATGAGCGCGAGACGGAAAAGGACGACACCAAAGAGGTAATGAAGGATATATGAGGCAGAAGAGGAGCGTAAAAAGAGTCGTTAAGAGATGGAAGATATCAAATGTGACATTCCCTTGGGGCGGAGCTACATTAAACGATGACACATTTATTTCTTTTCTTGACCACGGGAGGCTCCAGAGCAGCAACGATCGCCTGTTACCCGACCCCGGCATCAATAGCGTCCAAGACCAACAGGCTCAAACGCACCTCGTCAAACACGTTCTTCAACCCCTTCTGCGTCAGTGCGGAGCACTCTACATATTTGACCGCCCCAAGCTCTCTCGCGAGGCGCTCTCCCAGCTCGCTCGTTACCGGTCGCTGCTTCTGTCTAGCCAGCTTCTCGATCACTTGGCTGTCGTCCCGCAAATCAATTTGCGTCCCGACGATGAGGCACGGCACGCCTGGACAATGATGGTGTACCTCTGGGAACCACTTCTCCTTGACGTTTTCAAAGGACGCAGGGGAGGTAACGCTAAAGCAGACGAGAAAGACGTCCGTTTGCGGGTATGATAATGGACGGAGGCGGTCGTAATCCTCTTGACCTGTAAAACAAAAAAAAACGTTCAATGTGACAGCGAATACCGAGTCCAAGAAAACGACAAACCGGCGGTGTCAAACAGTCCGAGCGTGTACGGATCTTCACCAATCATTACCGTCACGGCGTAGTTATCAAAGACCTAGCATATATGCTCGCATCTCCCCAGTGGGTGCAACAGCGACGGGAGAGAACACGTACAGTCGGGACATACTCGCTTGGAAATTTGTTGGTAGTGTACGATATCAAAAGACAAGTCTGCACAACGTCACCATCACTCGCGTGCCAAAAGCCAAATCGAAGAGACGAGCCATCACGCACCTTTCCAACAGCACCGTCTCCTACTACAACACACTTGATGGTCTGCATGTCGTCGAGCTAGTTCTTCCACAAGTCGTAATGATGCTGGGTGGACAGGTCAGAACCACGTAAAAAGGGACACGCACGAGACCGGTTTTAGAACGCTTGCCGTAGACACACTGCTGCAGCATGACAACCATGCTGCCGAGGCTGTGCGACGCCAGCAAAACGTCCTCTACGTGATGACGCACGTGGACCATTTGAGGCACTCACCCGGTGAGATGGGTCGGTTGGCAAGACGCAGCTTCTCAGGCTTGAGCAAGAGCAGCTAACACAATCGCGGCGAGCACGGTTGGTTCCTGGTGTTCGGCAGAAAACCGGTAAGCAGCCGCCAGGCTCTCCGCACAGGCAGAGAGGGGAAGGGAACAAAAAAAGGGACGTACAAAGGACGGGAAAGTTGGGAGGTCGATGTTGGCGACGACGAGCAGGGTGATTGACTCTGACCTCGACTCGAAATCGCAAGGTCGACCTACGGTTCTCATCATTCGCGACGTGAACCGGCCCTAAGCAGCACAAACACGCACAAATATCCATCATCCGCATAACAAATAGCGTGGGCTTGTCGACGAGCGCAACAGTGTCGTACTACACCTACAGATATTATATGTGCCTGCTCATAATGTAGCGAAAAAAGCATCGTGCAATACTGATACAGTATCCCCCCCATTGCCCCAAAGGTCCACATTACGGTGTTGTAGGTGCTTTAGCAGTATGCAAGATCCTGTATAGCTGGAAACATGTCAAATAGTCGGCGTTCTGCTTGGGAATTCAGATTGGCGGTACGTTAGCAGGAACATCATCATACAGATCATGACTCCATTAGAGGAGGTTTCCACCAAGAGAGCACCCCGCGCTTGGTGCCAGTAACAATCCACACCTGCGGGCCACGGTCGAAACACTGCAACGATACATCATTAGCCGAGTGGACGCTCAGGGTTCTCATAGACTCACTGCAACTGCTTGCACTTCTTCGGCTAAAAAGACAGCCACACAGTCAGCTCGTGTCCTCGTGCTGCGGTGAAAGAACGTCCACCCACATTCGCCGTGATCCAAGCCGCAAATCACCTCCCCCTTGGACTTGTCCCACACCAACAGGTTGCCCTCTGTCGACCCAAACAAGACCGTCTTGCAACTACTGGCAAATACGGCACCGAAATTCAGCCGTTGTTCACCCAAGGGGTTTTCATTCGTGGAATACACTTGCTCAATCTTGCCTCTGTGATCCGTCTGCTGAATTCCCACCAAATGGGCCCGTCCTCCCGCCTGCGACACCAATGCGTGTGTGCCCGGCCCACTGATATCCAAGTGGTATCTGCAGCTAATTGTCAATCGACGTCGCGGTCAAAGTAGTAACAACCCACACTTTGGCCTTGAGGAAGGCGTACGCGCGCAGCGTCCCATTGGGCACCTGGCAATACCACCTGGATACATCCCATCGTTAGACCAAGTCGAACAAGTGCAAAAAAAGCATACAAAACGCCATCGCTAGTACCGCCAATCAACGCCTCTCCGTCCTCGACAAACTGAATGGAAGTCACGTTTTGTCGTAGAATTGACCGTTGGGGTTGCCATGTGCCTGTCCCTGGTGTTCAGCGACCGTGTCGTGCGTTCACCAGAAATCGTTGACCTTTGATCCATATCCAAACTTTGACTCCTATCCGCGGGAATGCAACAGCAATCCTGTCCCGTTTATACGCAAAACAAATCGAATCCTCCTTGCCGGCATCCAACAACTTTGCCCATTGCCAATGGTTCTGATTCTGTCGCAGCAATACGTCAACCAGGCACTCGCACGACTCCCAAAGCGAAAACGCACCGTGCGCGTCCACTTGCTGATAACCCCGTCCTGTCCCAACGAAACGACTCCCATATCATCCGACATCCAAGCGACGGCCATGATCGGTGCATTTTGTCCAAGTCGAGCCGTCTCCACTTTACTCGACATGCTCCATATTCGAATCGTGCGGTCGTTACATATCACAGCTAACCGCTCCCCGTCCGAACTGAACGAAACATTATTGATCCCTGGGTCCTCGTCACTCTTGACTTGCATTGTATGCATGGGGTCGTGACGTGGCCATGGCGCTGAGCGTTTGCGCGGACGGGCGTTCTCGTCGTCTACATCAGCATCAAAGGTCAATGCGCGCTTCTTCCCTTTGGAATCGCGCGATGGCGTTGAACTGTTGGACCCTACCGGTCCATGTGATTGGGGTGTGTATTGGAGGACGGAAGAAACCGTGGATGAAGGAGCGACAGGTCGAGGTGCTTGTATAGGGATATTATTTGGGGCCGAGATATTGGTGGGAGACTGCGACGAGGATGGACTGCCCCAATCGTTGGTTTCTGTATGCGATTATAAAAAACTAGGGCCGATACAACCACGACCACGGACTCACCATGCTTGATTTGCGGTGTCGATGATACAGACTGGGAGAACAATCCAAACCTACCCTGGTCTACGGGTGCAGTCGTCTTGGGAGCGGACGAACTATGCAAGAACCCAGGCGGAGACGGTGATGAATAAGGTGCAAGACCAGAAAGACCAGGCGGTGTTGTAGACGACCGGGTGCTTTCTGGTGTTAGTGGTCGTACAACCGGAAGAGAATTTTTAGCGGTGGTCGGTGAGGCACTTGCGCTTGTCGCCGCTGCGTGCCCATTCGCTTGTTTATTATATGGCCAGCCATTTCCAACAACCACCTTCCTTTTGGGTCCTGGTCGGGGCGATGACGCTCGTGCACTAGATTTGGTAGGTTGGAGTGGAGGAAGCCTCGACGGGCGGATACCCAGGGGATTTGAAATCGAACCAGTCGAAGTGTATGACAACCGTGGATCATTGGCAGACGTGACAGGTTGATAGCCAGGTTTCACGACACTAGGGCTGGATGCATTAGGATGTCCAACGTTGGCGTCAGATAATTTAGTCGGCAATGAAGAGAAAGCGGGTTGTTGACGAGGTTGGTATGGGGTTGAGAACGACTGATTCGGGGGTGGAGGCGCTCTGCTTTGTGGAACCTTCAACTTCAACGGCTGCGAGACTGGAGATGCCTTGGGCGGGGGAAGACTTTCGACTGGTTCTGTCTTGACGGGTGGTCGCTCAACCGGGCTGGGCTACTCGACATCGTCACCAGATACAATGCAAGAGAAGCCTTTTACCAAACTTACCGCCTTATCGGAAGGACTCGAGTGGTCCGTGGAATCCTTCTTCGTAGTCAGTGAGTCCTTTTCTCCCACAAACTCCGTAATAAATCCACCCGAGACGAATGGGTTCTTGATAGGCGCACGCTTAGGTACCGTCGATAGGACAGGAGGAGGTTCATGTTTCTTAGTGATAGGCTCGGCTTTAAAAGGGGCAGAGTTTGTCGCCACGGTGGACGCAGGGGATGCTACGATCGTCTGAGCAGAAGGCGGCACTGGCGTTTGCGCAGCAACGCCGGGTTTCAAGGGCGATACGGGAAGCACGAGAGGTGAGGGAGGGCGCGCGCGGCGAGAGGCGGCTCCTGTGATAAATCCCGGGATATCATCAGAATAAGTGGAGGACTGTGATGACGGCGACGACTGGAGATCCATGTCGACTGTCTCGGAGGATACAGGACTGATCTGGGACGTCCTGCTAGCGGCATCCTCGATATGGGTCCACGGCGCTTCTAGCTTCTCCGGGGGCGCTTGCTGTGTGGCGGATGCTGTAGACAACGTTTTACCTGATGCAGTGGTTAGCTTCGTGGGCGTGGCTGGGACCTCGGTGGGGGATGAAATGGACGCATGGATAGGTGATTGGGATGGAGTGCTAGGGGGGGTGGGCGAGCCTATGCTCATCGGGGACAGACTCCGTGACCGATCATCGTGCCGTATCTACAACGGCTGAGATTGTGTGCTATGGTGGTATACAACGTACTTACCGGACGACCATCAGGCGGGAGGATCAGTTGTGGCGACGAGTCTGGCTTTGTTGACTGTACAGGTTCTTTCGCGGGGGTCGATGGCTCTCCAGGTGATTCATGAGAGTGAAGTAGTGATGTCTCCTGCACGGGGATGGTGGGAGGGACTACCTGTACAGCACTCACAGAGCATGCAGGCTGGACTTGAACGCCGACCGAGACATGTGTAGGTGGCGGTGGGATGAAGGTATCTAAGAGCGACATACCGAACGCTCGTATGGATGAGGTGCAGGAAGGAGATGTGGTATACTCACCTTCGACCGAGCTCACCTGTTCTGGCTGTCTTGTCCATGTTCTGCGCATCTTTGGAGGGATGACATGAGAAACGGGAGGGTCAGAGAAGGTATCATCGTGAGCGATCTGTTTTTCAACCTCTTCCTCCTCGTCCGAGTTTGAGTCGTGGACGGCGGAGAGGTCACCTTCGAAGATGACGGCCTGGTCAGTGAAGGAGCCGTTCTCGGAGGCTACGGAGAGGAGGATTTCCTTCCCAGGCTTGACCTCGATTCTCTTCTGGGCAAAGAGACTGAAGTAAGCGAGGGGGCCTCTTCCAGGAGGGTACGAAGGGTCCTCTGAGATCTCTACGCGTCTAAGGACGACGTGAGCCTTCTGACTTGCGCCATGGCGTCGAAAGCGAAGTGCCCCCTTCACGCCGAGGACGGAGGTGACGGAGGGGGGTTGAACTTGTGCTGACGACTCGCTGTTGGAGTCATCCATGACAGACCTTTTTAACGTCTGGCCTCGCTCGTTTCCGTGAAAGCGTTGGCCAGCAAATCGAGGCTCGAGTTGACTCTCTCTGCCTCCATGGCCTTGGAAATCACGTGAATCGTGGGAATAATAGCACTGCCACCCACACCAACATCGCCAACCTCCATCATCGCTTTCAATTCTTACCAGGCGAGTTGTACTCTATCGCTATTGCCCACAGTCGCGATCTCACGCCAAAGGCAAGTGCCACCTGATGCGGGTCTTCCAGCACGACCAACTGTGGAATCCGACACCGGTGTGTGCCACTTTGACACGACTTGGCAGCTTCCCAGAACCACCCCGATTCTCCTCATCCGCGCCGCATCTGACCCTGGTACATTGTAAGTCTACGAGTGTGAACTAGACAGGTATTTGGCTCTTTCGATCCCGAGTCGGCCACCGTAATCTGTGGTGTGTGTGTGGACCAGTCCTTAGTCACGTGTCAAGGCTGTTGGACAACAGAGCACAACAACGCCGAGTGAGGATTGACGTGGAAGTGCCACCATCCACACCGACCATGCGCTTTCTAAGATCAGCGCTGGTTTCCTGCCTCGCCCTTCTCGCTAGCGTTCTCGCAAAGTCGAGCTCAGGCGACAAAGTCCTCGTCCTGCTCGACCCTTCCTTGGACAGAGCCAACTATTCCATCTTCTTCAATGGGCTCGAGAGTGAGTTGCGGCGCACCTTTGTCTGGTTCTCATAACTCACGTGCACTGGCAGAACGGGGGTACCATCTGACTTTCCGTGCACCAAAGGACGCGAGTCCTGCCATCGCCGCGTACGACGTTCCCAATTACGACCATGTCATCCTGTTCACCCCAGACACCAAATGTCAGTTTTCAACATCATCCTCGCGCTCTCGACTAACCCACTCCGCAGCGTACGCTTCAGACATCACTCCACAATCCTTGGTCGGCCTCCTCTCAGAAAACACCAACCTCCTCGTCACGCTCTCTCCAAAACAAACCCCGCTTTCCTCCCTCGCCACTGAGTTCTCCCTCATCCCTCCTCCCCCAGGGACACCTCTCATCTCGCACCACCCCAAACGCGAAGAGCCCGCGACACTCATTCCCGTGGAGGTCACCAAGTCGCCCATCCTCACCGCAGGCACCGCCCCCGTCTGGTTCGCCGGTGCCCCACATGCGCTCGGCAACAGTCCCTACCTCGTCCCCATCCTCCGCGCGCCCGCGACGAGCTTTGCAGCCGACTCCACTGACGACTCGGATGCCGGCGCAATCGTTGACGCCGCTGAGAAGACCGGCGAGGGTCTCTGGGCCGGCAGCCATCTCGGCCTCGTAACAGGTTTCCAGACGACCAAGAACTCGCGTGTCGTCTTCGCGGGCAGCGTTGAGCTCTTTAGCGACGAGTACGCAAGGAAGCCGCTCCCCGATGGCATACCCTCTGGAAATGCGCAGTTGGCGAGGGACGTCGCCGCGTGGGTGTTCCAGGAGACAATGGTGCTCCGCATTGACGGCACGGAACACCACCACGTCAACGAGACCGACACACCGGAGATGTACACTATCAATGACCAGATCGTACGGCGACGATGCTTGTTGTGTGGACGAGCCGCTCACGTTTCCTGTTGTGTATATAGGTTTACACGGCGTACATTTCGGCGTACGACCCTCGGACCTCGAGCTGGAAGCCATACGACGGTCTCCTGGATTTGCAACTCGAGTTTACTATGCTCGACCCGCACGTGCGCACCGCATTACCCCCCGTCGCCGGTGAGCCCGGGAAATACCAAGTCCAGTTCCGTGCACCGGACAGACACGGCGTCTTCAAGTTTGTCGTCGGTTGGCGGAGACAAGGGTGAGCGTCATCGACGTACTGTATTGCCGGGAACTACACTAACTTGCCGTAGCTACACGTTCTTGCACACGGCGATGACCGTACCTGTCGTTCCACCGAGGCATGACCAGTATCCTCGTTTCTTGAGCGCTGCGTGGCCCTACTACGCAGGCGCTATCAGCACTAGCATCGGCTTCTTTGTTTTCTCCGCCCTCTGGCTTGCAGGTGACGTCAAGGGTGAGAAAACGAACTTGAAGGCCACAAAGTCCCAGTAAGCAACCATGAAAACGAAGACGTCACCGAAAATGCGCGTTTGTCCTACGGTAGTATGGCATAGAACCTCACACACATACCTGTATTAGACACCGGTCTGCGATAATGTCCACTTTCGTCGGGTCCGCACTCGTTCCAAGGTGTCTGACCAACCAAGCCACGTCGTAGAGGCTTCTGTCTAGGAGTCTACGGAGCATATACATGAAAGATCTACGACGAAGCACGTAAAGCCGAGTGAGTAAGGTAGGGATGCCAATTATGAATTAGACTTTTTGAAGACCTTGGCCAAGTTTTCCCAAACAACGTTGGGGCTCTGAGCACCATCAATCGGAACCCAGAGGCCCTTTTGGCGGTAATAGTCCACAACGGGCCCGGTCTGTTTGTGGAACGTAACGAGACGTTTCGTTAGCGTTTCCACATTGTCGTCAGCGCGCTGGACGAGCGGCTCGCCCGTGACATCGTCCGTCAAGGGTTTCTTGGGAGGGCTATCCAGTCGCATGAGAAAAACAGGCCAGATTGCAGAGCCAGAGAGACGCACTTGAATTCCTTGTGGTAAGTCCTGCCACTGGCCGGGTGAATGAGACGGCCAGTGATGCGTGAGATGAGAAGCTGGTCGTCGATCTCGAGCTGCACGACATTGTCCAGTTTCTCCTTGCGGCTCTCGAGCATCGCATCAAGCTTCTCCGCCTGAGGGATCGTACGGGGGAACCCATCCAGCACGAACCTAGACGCACGAGCGTCAACACGACTACAGCGCAGGACACGAAAAAAATCGGCACCGAAACCGGCCTCACCCATTCTTGCAAGCCTTGTTGTTCTCCAACTGGTCCTTGATCATCCCGACCACGATATCGTCGCCGACGAGTCCGCCCGCATCCATGACTTTTTTGGCTTTCCGACCGAGCTCGGTCTTTTGGGCGATTTGCTCGCGCAGCATGTCGCCCGTCGCGAGATGGCAGACGCAAAACTCGTCGCGTATCCGGGGGGCTTGGGTACCCTTGCCTGCGTGCGTGGCGAGACGGCGCGTCAGCCCCAGAAGGGTCCACGGAGAGGGTGGGCGGGTGGGACGTACCAGAGCCGGGAGGACCGATGAGGATGGTGCGCAACTGCTGGGCGGGTGTCTTGCCCCGGACAGCGTGCTCTGCTCTCTGCTCGAGCGCGTGAATCTTGTCGTTCAGCTGCGCGACAAGGCCCTTGAGGTACTCGAGCTCGTCGGAAGGTGCCATGGTGGTGGTTGGAGGAGAAGGGCGGACACTGGGGACGCTGGGCACTTGGAAAGCCGACGTGGCAGTGAACCGTCGAAATGGTTAATAATAGAGCGGAGATAGTCGGACTAACTTCGGCTTGATTTGCCGAGACCGACGTCGATGCGCGACCTGTTGGGGAATTCGAGTGCTCACTGACCCGGTTGTCGTATCATCCCGCAGCGCGCAAACCGCGATATATACGGGCAGTCATGGGCATGTTGGAGCGAAAGTAAGGACTCACAAGTCCCGGCCCCTTATATGAATCCAAGTAAGACTAAGAACCATCGCACTCCTGATGCATGGTGAAAAGGTCGAAAAGACAATCGTGATGAGGATCTCATTCCGTTGTCTGCTGTACGTGGTACATACTGAACCACTATAAAAAATAAAAAAGGAATGGCTGTGGTCCGTCCAGCCCCCTCATTCCAGCTCACCTACCCCTGCACACCCCACTGCCCCCCTTGTCGCACGAGTGCATGAGCACAATATTGAGCACGCGCATATACGCCGACCACTGCGTCTGCGTGCACATGCGTACTTGCTCCCTTGCCTTCACTAGCACCCATCCTGCATGAGTACGCACGCACCGAACACACCCACACATATGCAGGCAGCAACGCGATCATAAATTGCTCTCCCTCGAGTGGCACGCTTGGCTTGTCAGAGATACCACACGCCCGCACCCTGAAGTGTGTGGTCGGCGGGGGCTTGTTGGAGAGCAGGAGCAGTGAGTTCCTCGTATGCGTCACGGGAGAGGAACATCATTGAGAGGGATGTGTAAGAGGAGCCTCTGGGTTGGGAGAGAGGAGGGCGACGGCGAGGCAAGGGGTGGCGTTTTGGCTGGACGTCGGTTTTAGTGATCCGGGCCCAGATCTAGGCAGCGTCGACATTATAGTTAGCGGTGGCTGTTGTCTATTTGTAATGGCGGATGTTCCGTAGTGTCGCCGCGAAGTGAATCGGAGTGAATTGAGGTGTACCCCCATCAGGAGAGCGTCAAAATAACGTACTCGTTCCACGACACTTTTGTAAGGTTCTCATTGGCAAGTCATACTTTAAGCGACTCCAAAAAGGGCTAAGCCTGGTTCTAGCCGCTCATTGAGCACTCTTTGAGCGCTTAGGAAAACCTGATGCCGAGTCAGTTCGGCTAAGTAGACGCTCTCGATATCTTCCTTGCCCTTGATTTTATCCAAGCCCTCCTGTCGCTCAGCATCGGAAATGGTCCCTTGGCCGCAGGTGCCTCCCCGATCGCCCTTTGCCGTTCCGCCTCCGAGTCCCTCGCCAGCTGTCCCGCTAATTCCCTCTCCAATCTCCCCACCAATGCCTCCCTGTCTCGCCCGCCCCACAACGGCGAGGTACAGTGCGGACGTGCAGTGTGGCGGTTGGGCGTACAGTCGATGCATCGGGACATGATTCGAGAGCGCGCGGTTCCGAACTGGTAGGCGGGCATGCCGCGGGTGGCGGAATGAATTGGCTTGCCAGGACCCTCCCCCCTCTTTTGGATCTTTAGCACGACAATTCGACCCCGTGCGCCATCGAGTCGTGCCTCGAGCAACAGCTTTGCTCTTGGGTGGCTCCGAGTCGGACGTGGGAGTCTTCCCCTTTCTTTTACCCTTGTTCCGCAGTTGCTCTTTCGATGGTGCAAGCGGGAAGCGAACTTGGACTTGACCATGGATTCAATGGGATCTCGAAGGGTAAATCAATGATCGGAACGCGCTAACAACATGCGGCCGTTTTCGTACTACCCCCCTACCACAGCGGAACAAACACGATGGCGGAGATGATGTGATGCTAGTGACTTTTATAACGAAGTGACAAGAATGCGCTTGCCGCATGGATTTCGACAAACAGACTTTGCAAAACGAAGAACATACTGGGCGCTCAAGGCCTCAGCAGCCGTCGATGATAGTATTAATCACCGACACATATAATCTCAACCTCATGGCCACCAGCTCAAAGCAGTTCTGCCAGGGAATGGGCGTTGCGCACCATTCGGACCCTGACTCCATAACATTATGGAAGTCCGGCCATACATAGGAGCGACAAGTCTAAAAAGACCAGCACAACATCCGCCGGATCCGGAAACCATCACGAACCGGCTTTCAGCGCAGTGATCCTTAATTCCTCTATCCGATCGCAACTTACCGGGCCTATGGTGGAGTCGTTGTGTGATGTCATTATCGTTACAATGAACAAGTCCCGCAGAAATGACGCTCGCAGCTGGCTCCACTCGAAATGATAACCCGGACGCATCGCAACATGTTCATGCTGGCGAATTGCACAGGGGTGGGAGAAATGAAGCACCCCCGTGACTGGGTGTATCATCATTGATATAGCTTCAACACGGCAAACACGGGACCTAGAGAAACGCCTAACTCTCCGTTCTCAACAGGAACAACACGACGCCAGAAACCGCAGCGTCACAACTCGGCTCACGTTCAACTATACATTCGTGTAAGTGTCACTCCCGACTGACGCTCAATTGTCTCGTGTTCTAAAAGTGAACTTTGTGTTCTTTGCAATTCCCTCGATGTGTGTGAACTGAAGTTCTGACTGCTCGTAGTAAGTCAATTACCACAAGGCTGTACCTGATCCCCCTGGAATGTCAACATGCATCATGATAGAATCTGGTCGGCGCTAATGATACCAAATTCCACAGCGCTTTACACAGATTCTCTGCGTGCAGTACCATTCATAGCGCCTGCAGTGGGAAGCCTCAAGGTGTAAACATCATTCTATGAACCGTGAGGCAGGGCCTTCATTCCTTCCATGCCCAATGGAATTCTCGTGGGTGTAATTATATAATCGTTGCAGGTTACTTACTGATGGTACAGGTGGTTACATATTATCATGGAACCTCGAACTCTGCACATCTTGGAGCTCGCTGCCGCAACTGTCGGTCAAACCATTCTTCTCGCCGCTGCGTGGGGTTTCTTTGGCGCAGTGTTCGCCCACGATCCCCTCGTAGTTCCTGATTCTCTCGTTACCCTCGTCTTTCGGAAGCCGACAGAGACAACTTGGATAGTCACCTAGTGGCTACTCTGTTGTCGATGGTCACCACAACGTATGATCTCATCAAGGCTTTGCCGGAGTATCCCTCATGATAGTTTTATTGCCCAGTGTTCTGTCAATCGCTTTCAAAGAAGCGTTGCGGCGTCGTATGCACAAACCAATCTCGTTGATTCACCTCAGCGGCGGGATCGCCTTGGCCAGGAACTCATTCTTCTTCAGCTTTCGCCATCTGATCCCGACCATTGCAACCTTAATGGTATTCGGGGTGACAAAGTTGTTAGTGTCGAGGTATGCTACATGTTCAGTTCCCCAGGAAATGAAATGACCTCACGATATTACGCAGCTGGGCTGGGCTGCTGACACCGACTCGTGTCCATTTTACCGTCAGTGCATCTGGGTGGGAGCTTGACCTCACAAGCGACTCATTTGAGTCGATGCTTCAGCAAGAGCTTGTTCAAAGTGGCGCTGCTGTTGGTAATGTTGAATCTCTGAAGTCGAGACATGGCCGTTCACATCCCGACTAGTCCGTGGTAACTCATCCGAGATCATTAATCTCAACGGAGTACTGAGCGGTATAGCTGCGGCGGAGTTCAGTTTTGGGACAGCAGGCATATTCAATTTCAACGGCGTCAAATACAACATATCTACAGGTATGTGTTGATCTAAATTCTTGAGCTGTTGATACGTATGATGGTATAGGTGGTATCCTTCCTGCCGTACCAGGGTACGGCGGTACAACCGATCCCGCCTCAGATAACGATACCGGTCTCGCATTCGCTGGTGGTCTAGTTCCGACACACCTTGACGTGAACATTCCCAATGGTCAAGCAATACACGGACTATATAACGAGTCTACGTTACAACAACAAGGTCTGACTGCAAATGTGACGTGTCACCAGACCAGTGTCTCAGCGGGCCAGCTGAATCTTGACTCTTCGTTCTACCCGATCTCTGTTCCCCTTGCTAATGGAACCACTGATTACTGGCTGTGGGCCTGGAACGTCACGGGTGACTGCAGCGATGGTGAGTATTCTCTTCATCGAGCGTAATTGCAAAATATGAAAATTTATGAAATGCAAGGTCGACCATCTCAACAGCAATATGTAACACAGTCCAACTCCTCTACTGTACCACAGGCTTCCATGAGTGGTTTTATATCATCTCTTGTATGTCCCTATCCCCTTCGACAAACTGGTTTCGCCTGGGACCACTTCAGTGAGTTTTGTGCCATGCCACGTACATTTGTCTGTGATGCAATAAATATCATTGTTTTTCGCTGTGACCACGAACGCAACCTGGAAATACGATTTTCTCCCATTAACGATTTGCGGAATAGACCCACTCATCACGACTTCTCTCGTGAACTACTCGTATGGTGTAATAAACACGACTGTCACCAGTTCACGACCGTTGGGGAGTGGCAACTCGAACTTGACGCAATTCTTGGCGGCTATCATTGATCGTCAGTTCACGGACAACGCAGGGTTTGACCACAAATTCTATTGGCGATGCCCTCTATTCTATCTATGTCTCCGCCCCGAACAGCTCGACCAGTCACGACGACTCGGACGTGACCAACCTCTTATTAAGGGAACTGGTAAGCGTGTCCCGTCCTATTTGCTGCCAAACCGAGCGAACAAGAACGGTTTCAGGAACAATACTGGCGGGGTGTCATCGAATTCTCCGGAACGGTGCGTCTCTTTCACATCATCCGACCAAGCTTGACGGATGTCACCCTCACTACAGTTCCTGCGATCTGCATTTTCGGCGTACCCGCTTACCATTCCGACCGTGGCTCTGAGACGATCGCGACTATGGGATGGTCTCGCAAATCGGCATTATGGGAGTATACGATCATTCCTATCACGGTCGTCGCGTTGATGATGTACGCCGCTGTCGCCTACACACTGTGGTGCACCTTCACTGGGTGGGGTCATGCATCGTTCATGTTTGACCCGTCGAACCCGATCCACGTGATGATGATATCCTCAGCGAGGGATCCCGACGACACCAAAGGCAACTTGGACGATTCGCTGCGTGGCTTTGAGGATGGTGGAATGGATAAGAACGAGGACTCGAGGGTGCAGCTGACGAAGATCACGCCGTATAGCAAGCGATTCAAGGTGACGAGCGACTAGGAATTGACTCGGAGTCTGTGCGGACTTGTCCAGCGATGAGAGGTTTCCCTATTTCTAAATGTGGCTTGTTCGTTATGCTGGCATAACTAGGCATGGTAGAGTTTGGGGTGGGTGCTGTGGGGGTGCAGAAGCAGTTCTGCTTCAATTGTCATACTCCCATCATGTATTCATGTCGTTCAACTTCACCACTTAGATGGGGCTTGAGATCGATGATCCAGCGTTGACCGGACCCGACGTGGCCCAAGTCAAAGCGAAAAACCTTTTTAAAAACAAGAAGACGGATCAGTGACAATGTCTCTTAGGGGGATTCCAATTTCCCGTCGGCAAAAACCTTGCTTGGCAAACAAACGACGGATGTGTAGGGAGTTCACCGTGGGGTCCATCCAATTCGATAGTAAACATAAATATCCTACATCATCATCCTCTCAACCCTCCCATCTCCATAGGCTTCCCAGAAAATGGATTATTTCGAGAGAACGGTAAGCTCTCGTACGTTGCGACCCCTCCAAGACACGATCCGTTGAGCCAAACACCTCTTCGACCGTGCTGAACTCGAACGTATGTGAGGGCCGCAGAGGGATCACGAGGTGAAATACAGGGCCCTCGTTCGAACCATTGGCATACGAGGGGAGAGACTTGAGGCAATCGCGTATCCAAATACCGCGCTGAGCTTTGTAAACAAACGTCTGCGCCAAAGACGACTTCAAAGGAGGTTGACAAGATGGTGTCGGTTCTGTCGTTGAGAACGACGACCAGTCCAGCGGGTGGTCGCTCGGTGCTGGCCCGGGAGGGTTGGATCTGGATCCGAAATCTTCCAGGGACTGCAATAGGTTTTCTACTGTCAAGCCGACTAACTGTACTTGCGCCCAGCCCGAGGACACGGGGGGACGTTCCCGAGTACGAGTCGACAGATTGTCATTGCTCGTAGATGAATTCCAACGCGTGCCCAGACCAAACGCTACCCCAACCGCCGCCCTTCTAGGGCCATAGGTGAACTACCAACTGTAACAGTCAGTGGGAGTGAGCAAAAGCGCGTTGGAGCGCTCCGAGCGGTGACCGAAGAGAGGAGTAGCGCTGGGCACGACCCACCGAGAGGTTGGTGCCGTAGGTTTGGGAGAAGGCGGCCCGGGGTGGGGGGGATAAAAGGAGGCTTCTTATCGGCGAAAAGTCGTCTAATCCCACTGCATATGTTGACGCAGACAAGGGAGTTGGAGTGTCGTTTCGATTGGGACCAATTGATATATCTTATTATGACTGAGTCGAATGGTTCTCACTCTTCGGTTTGACCGGATTATCAGACTTGTTCGACCGTCAAAAAAGAAATCTCACAGGAGACGGCATGAAAAGCCCGATCGAGGACGTCCTACGTGACTCAGTCAGATATATAAAACAGGAGATGGAGCGAAATTGATATCAGATAGCATATAGCATAGACTAAACATGCGACATGCCCATACACGTTTTTCAAGGTGACAAGAAACAAGGGCCTGCGGGATCCATCCCTGAGATCAGTCGGTGACGACCACTGCAGGATTCACTCTCGAGGACCACCCCGACCAACACCAGCAAAGGATGGCCGGTAGTCGCCAGGTGCGCCACCCTCCTTTCTCCGGTAGCCTTCCTGGTCGCCGCGGGGTGGACGTGCGCCAGCGCCTTCGCCAGCGCCAGGGCGAACAGCAGCTGGGCGGGCGGGACGAGCCGCACGCTTGTGCGTTGCAGGCACAATTTCGTTGGGGAGGTGCAGCCTACAAGCCCCACGTGAGCATATTGGACGAACGCGACCAAATCAATCAAGACACACCACTCCCGGAGGTATTCGACGCCCTCGGGCGTGAGTACGTAGTAGTACCACTGCCATGAAAACTGGGTCTTGACGAGTCCTTTTGAGGTCAGGCTCTGCATTGCCTTGATCACCTCGAGGTTGGGAACGTCGAGGTCTTCATGTTTAGGCGCGTTAAAGTCTTTCTTGGCGACGAGAACACCCTCTGTACGAAGACAACAATCAAGTTGGCGCGATAAGCCGCACAGGGGTAACCACGAACCCTTGAAGAGGTTTTCGTAAATGATACGCCTGTTCTTCTTGGAAATAAGCATGCGGGGCTAAACGAGTTCTTGCGTCGAGAGCTGCCAATCCGGATCGATGTCAACTCAAGAGTGCATCGAGTTGAACAGAAGACGTACTGCGGGACTTGGTTGGCGCTGGCTCTGGCTGCGAAAAGGCGAGATCAGCAAGTTCATCCGTGTGCAAGCCCGGCCATCCAGCCCCCGAGAGCGCTTCCGTCACGTATAGGTTCTCCGGGAATGCATGGAATGTGATATAAACGGTACTCACAGTGGATTTGGGCACTGGCAGGAGGAGCCTTGGTGCGGGTCTTGACGTCGAGCAGGACGGTGGGCTCATGAATCAAATCGGGAAATGGATTCTTCGGCAGAGTCCGACTCCGCCGGACTATCCCGGCCACGTAGTGGACATCGCAGCTAGGACACGTTCACTCCCACAAACGAAGCTAGATATCGCACGATCTACCGGAAGACTGACAATCGTGTCGACTGGAGAGGTAGATTCTACGGTATAACCTCGGCCAGGCTGCCCTTGTGCATTTTTACCAGTCGAGAGCAAGACGAGTTTGTCGCCGCATTGGTCGTTTGCATGTACGTGCCGTTCCATGTACAGCCGAGTCTGGATGCGCTTTCGAGAACTGGCTGACGGGATCTGCCCCTGTCTATTCGACCCAAGGGCTGATATCCGTCCCGATTCGTGTAAGACGACCGTATGCTGGTTTCCCAGCGCAGATGAAATCATAGGATCCCCTTCGATGTTTATGGGTGGGCGAGTTGGACGAGCAATGAATCGTACCCCTCCGCGTTGTCCGTGTTTGGGTGCACCCCATCCGACCAGGACAGGATGGGAGGATGGCCCGCGAGCTGTGCAACAACATGGCACAGACCAGCATGAAGTATACACATCGTTCGGGGTTGTGTATGGCGTCCAGAATCGACCAGGAAGATGTGATCAAAGTCGACAACCTGTGGTTCACCGCCAGGATCACCAGCAATCCTCGCCGACTCACTGGCCCCCACTAGGACACTGTCCAACGAACACTCGCACCACTCGCGCGCTTTCCAAGAAACTGCGGTGAAGCGTAGAGTCAAAGTAGATGCTCTTGACGATGCCTTGTTTCAAAGCGATAGCGAAGGGCATGGTGGTGAGAACCAGACTGGGACTGGAAGCTTGAAGCAGCAAACCGCGGATAGCTGAGCGCAACATAGTTCCAACATTCATGAGATTGCTCAATGATTTAGAATTGGTCGAGCTGCCGGTTAGACTTTCCAGGTCAACGAATAACGCATCCGAGTAGTAGAGGCATGCCATGCTGAACGAGGTTAGATCCGTGAGATCTCACATACCTCATGATCAAGCGTTGCTACGTAGTCCACGTTGCGGGCCGCCGCTTTGCCCGTGTCTTCTAGGGAAGCATCCGGAGGTTGTTATCTAATGTCCTCGCTTCTCATGTTGTAGCCGGGGATCACTTGGGCAGTGCATCCTTCTTCTGAAACATACTGTGACCTTGACACTTGGCGACGGTCGACTGGTTTGCTGCGTGGTGGGGTTCTTAGGACAGCGAAGGCGAAGGCGACGCCTAGTTTTGGGTTCCCGACGGAGTTCTTGGATTCGGAAGCCGTTGAATGCGTTGACGATGATAAGGATTACTCTCATGACTTATCGACGGTTAGTTGATACGTAAGTCGTTTTCCTCCATCTGCGTTGATAAGCCCGAGTAGCTGTCGACTAGCTGGGGTTACCAGCTGCGTCCCCGAGCGAGGACGGTACGATCTACTGGTTCTCTGCGTAGGCGGGACAAGGGAATGACGATAGGGTGATGCCAATCATTGGTCCAACGTTTGATGGCGGCACATATACCCGGAAAGCTCCTCGGTGGCTGTGCGGATATCCTGCTCCACATCAAATGACAAATTCTCGAAATTTGTGTCTTTTATTTCGACCACGAGCATCGTCGCAGTCCTGCTCGCCCCAGTGCAGCGCGTTCATCTTCACATTCATTTGTTCACGACTTCTCACCTGGTAATTTCCCTCCCCTGTCAACTTTCCGTGGCTGACACTTGTAACAGTAAATTATCCATCCCCATTGCGACGACGTTCTCGCCGGTATCTGCGTAGACCATTTTTCTCATATTTTAGTGCGTTCTTTCACAAACGGCGCGTGCGGGACCCTTGTCTCACCAAAGCCAGTTTAGATTCGAACTCTGACGTCAGTCTCGTCCACCCCCGTATCTCTTCAACCTGCTCCATGTCACCTAACATCTCCTGAGCCCCCCAGCCAGGTCAGCCACCTCACCCTTGTTTAACCCCCATATGTCATAACTCACCTAGCCTAGCCAGATTGAACCATCGCATCCCAACATGTCTTCGACGACGATCTGCATGACGGACACCTCCGTTATCCCATTCCCGACCCTCGGCTCTTCCTATACGCAAACCTCCAACACCGCAGCAGGCCCACTTCCTCACATACCATGTAGGAACGCACGTTCAGGCCCTCCGCTTTCCTCGGACACATCAATATCAGGCTCAAAGGCATCAGAGTCCTCTGACAGCGTTGATTATGTGCTACAGAGTCGTTCTGCGACCCACGTGCGCTATGACTCAGGCTCGAGTTCATCTTCCTCCACGCCTTCGGATGGAATTCGTCCTACCATCATTCCGCGTTCAAAGCGTGTCGCTTCTCAGCACGCTACCAACCACTCCCAGGATATATTTAATCCCGTCACACCAGCTTCCGCCCCTGTCAAACCAAGGGCCGATGCGCGCTTATCTACGGACCTTGAGAGCAAGAAGCAGACCCCTCTGCGTAATCCGTCCGACGAGGAAGACGCACTGCGGCCGTTTTCCGTCCTTAAACAGGCACCGTTTTGCAAGGTCGGCAAATTAAGGCTGGAAGGATCATCCAGGAAGCACGTTGGCCGGGCTTCTGATTCCGATCCCAATGTTATTCCTCAGGCACCAGTCGCAGGCGCGCTAACCGCCAATCAGCCTCCCAAAACCATCCGTAAGAAATCAGGTCAACCTATCAAGTCGTCCCTCAAGAGTGCTCGGCGGCCTGAGCTACATGTTGTCACCAGTGGCTGCTTCGCCAAGAGCGAGCCCGCTACACCTACCCATACAAAGGCTGTTCACTTTGACTCCAAGCTCGAGCATGTGAAACTTTTCCTGGCAGAGCAGAAGCCACTTGCGGTGTCAAGAGACGGCAGTCCGACCAGCGATACAAGCGGAGACGAGTTCCCACCGTTCATCTACGGAGGTGGTGGCCGTGGAAACAAACAAGTCAAGATGTTAGTTCCCAACATGCCGTCACCTCCCCGAAAGAAGGACGACGTCGCATTGCAAGAGTTGATACTTTCTCAGGATCAACGTACGGTCACCGGGAGCGTTCGTGTTCGCAATATCGCGTACGAAAAGTGGTTGGCTGTCCGTTTCACATTGGACTGGTGGCAAACGACGAGCGAAGTCACAGCGCGGTATGACAGGTCGATCGAGGATGGTGCCTTCGATATATTCACATTCACCATCCGCTTACACGACATCTGGTTGCGTATCGAAGAGAAGACGATATTTATCGCGTTGCGTTACACAGTGGCAGGGCAAGAGTACTGGGACAACAATGCTGGAATGAACTATCACATCAAGTTTGCCCTTGCGCCTCCCTTGAGGCCCTCAAGTGCAGTCGACAACGAAACGAGCCTCAGAGACTTAAGCTCGAGGTTAGAGGGCCTCGCGAAGGACAGATCTGCCCCCATTCCTATCACTTCCTACCGACTCGGTCGGTCCTTCAGCGCCGATTACCAGTGTTCTTCGTTCGCGAAGTCGTCCTCCACTCGGTATGATTTCGCTTCAGCATACAAGACGCAACGGGTAAACGATGCCTCGCCTCTGCCTAGCCGTCATACACGCACGCACACATATCCTGGTGTTCCGGCTACCGCTGGTCCGACCGTTGCGCCATGGTCTAATACATCAAAGGTCGATGAGACTGAGCAAGAGGTTGCATCTCCCCTGCGATCACGATCTCCTTCCCTTTCTCTCGGGTCACCGCAAGAGGTGGTGGACGGTACACCCACGCTACCAGCTCGCTCCGAGGCAAAGTCAGCTTCATCTGATAGTCCTAGCCCGTCCCGTTTACAAGATGGTCGAGAGCGTAATCATCGTCGGGGCTTCACTGACAGGGCCATGCAGGGGTCTCCCAACCTGCGAAGGACACCTAGTGGGTCGCCTCTCAAGTTTAATGTTACGGGCAACGACACTGCTGCCCAATTACCGAGGACACGGTCGTACCCACTCATTGATGAAAAACCGGGGCCTATGGGGAACCTACCTCAACAATCAACGCTAAAGCCACCCTTATCAATACAGATTGCGCCAGTTGGTGATGGGGGGAGTGAGGAGTCGACGCCTTACGAGGGCTCGCAGTCGAGTTCCTCGAGCAAGTCTGCTTGCACGCCGTTGTTTTCACCTCGCTCTGACTGCTCCCGAAGTGACACGAGTTACAAGCAGTTCCTTGACCAGTTGTTTCTTTCCTTGTCGCTCTCGCTCCTCTGTGCTGACCTGCCTGCTTAGATTCTGTTTTTATACTGGTGCAGATTCTTTGCTGCGAGAATCTTCGGAGCCCCTCTCTCGTTCGCACTCGGCCTCGAGCATCGAGCACTACCTGCTATCCCATTCACCACCACCGAGCTTCTCATCTCACACGCGCGACCTTCCCGCTCGGTTTCCTTTTGACGCGGGCGGCCCAACGACGGCTGCGCGCGTCTAATGATCATCTTGTCCCCCTCCTTATGAGGGGGCTTGCCACAGCAGTAGCTGTCATGAATAGACTCACGCCTCGGAGGACATTGCGACACTGCCAAGTCTCGCAGGCTTCACAGGACCACAGACCCTGACTATCGTCACCGCCACATTTATAACATGACGCACGCTCGTCATTTGTGCATATTTCCTTAATGATACGCGTTCTCCCATTTTCCTCACCAGGCAAGGTCCAGGGTGTACCTTGTCTTTGATCCTTCGATTTTCTCTTTCTCGTCATGTAAATGTGTACCCGCTTAAATTTCTAGACTTTTGGGTCTACTCCGTCATGGCTTCCTTTGGTAGATGTTAGTCCTGGATCGATCCTGTACACATCACACTAGATTGGTTATCATCGCACTATACGTTCTCGCCGTGACTACGCGCGCATGGAAATACGGTACACATCATGGATCGATAACCTTGATGCCTGAAAGCTAGATATCGTAGCGGCGCACAGAGTCGCCAATCCCCGACTCCGTTGATCACATCGAATTCATATTGAAGTACAAAGAAACTTGAGCCAAAAAATTCTATTCGTCATCTGTTTTATCTATTCATCTATCACTTGTAGTATCTATCACTTGTAGTGCCACATTCTGACACCCTACAATTCCATATCGCCAAAGGCGAGGATTGTCATAGTTGAACATTGAACCTCGGAGACAAACGTTGGATGACACTTCTCGATGATAAACTGATCTCGCAGACGAAGATTATCCAATTCAAGCTCCACTGATTCCGACATCAAATCATAAACCCGTGCATCTTGCTGATATTGACCAC
>Ga0307508_10001940_pt1 | contig 22690 bp, 21 predicted proteins | sample 9_EM_MG_FD_203089 | JGI IMG/M metagenome (GOLD analysis project Ga0307508, IMG submission 203089) | Populus trichocarpa ectomycorrhiza microbial communities from riparian zone in the Pacific Northwest, United States - 9_EM | ecosystem: Host-associated > Plants > Roots > Unclassified | place...
GCTCTCGAGATATAAATCCGGAGAGCTGCCGAAGGCATTCAAGATCATCCTGTCGCTGCAGAATTGGGAGGAAATACTGTTCATCGCCGGACCGGACAAGTGGACGCAGAATGCATGCTACGAGGCGACAAAATTGTTTGCTTTGCAGAAGTAGTCGCAGACTCAGAAGTAAAAGTGTTGTGTGTGTGTGTAAGGTGCAATGTACTGATCGCTACTACGAACGCTGCAGATTCTTGATTCTTGTTGTTGATCCTCCTGGACGGTGTCCGCGACGGAATCCACGAGAGTAAGAAACTCAACGTCCACCTCTACAACAGCATCAAAAAGTCATTATACAAGCCCACGGCGTTCTTCAAAAGCTCCCTGTTCCCACCGGCCGAGTTATGTGTCATCGTTTCTCGTATCATTCCTGTCTCTTCCATGATAACTGATGGCTAGTCCTGCAGAGCGGCACCTGCTCCCTGAAAGAAGCGCAAATCGTCGGCTCCGTCCTGACGCGCATCCCCATTCCGGTCCTCCCACTTTGCCACCGCGCTGCTCCGTCTGTGCGAGGTGGCTACATCGGACCTACCAGCGTGTTCATCCAAGTGTTGAAGTTGAGCAAACTGCGGAAGTGGGGTCGTTTGGAAACTAGTGGGGATTTGACACGAGAGAGAGCCTGCTACTGCTTGAAGACGAAGACTACGTTTCTTTTCCGTACAGAAAGAATGCTACATATATACCCGCCTGAGAGAGAATGACATAGCAGTGCAAAGGAGAAAGTCGGTGAAATTATCCCTCTGGTGTTGTGTCACACTGTCGCAATGACTTCCTCCGCGCCGCGCCGTTGGCAGAAGTTCTTGCACACCGCGCTGCCGCCGCCAACACATGTATCTGATCTATCGCACTATGATATGACATAGGAAATAGGTGTGACAGCGCTATTTTTATTTCCAACAAGTGTCAATCGACAAGAAGTAGGCGCTGCCTTACAAAGTCGTCGAGCGTCGACGACGAACTGCCGGTGCTGTGGCACAAGAGCTTGATCATGTTCGCCGAGCGGTACCAGCGAGACGCGCTGCTCGACCTGCTGCTGGTCAAGGGCCACCCCATCATGGGGCTGGAGATCAGACACCAGTTGATCGCCGGCAGCAAGGGAACTGGAGAAGGGGATGATGATGCGGGACGACGACCTGATGATGGAGTAGTAGTTTCACAACACTGTAGATATCTACTGTACCGTTTGGTTATGGGATGGGGGCACAAAATAAAATGAAAAGTTGGTCTTTTTTGTTTTGTTTTTCTACTTCATGTTGGTAGAGTTTGAAAATGAAAAATTTGTGTTTGGCTAATTTGCCCCGAAATTTTGTAACTAATGTACCCTTTCGGCGCAGGCCGTTTGATTGGCTATTCGAGATACTTACGGGCTCCCCCAGCCAGCCAGTAGTCAGAATCCACGTTCAGGTAACCAAACCACTCGGCAGACAATCACCCCCGCAGGCAGTAACCAACGACTTCATTACCCTCAGGCTCCACGACGACCGCCTCGCGGCCACACACGACGGCTTAGTTTCTGCGGTTAGCTCGATCCATTGACTTCAACATTTCTCAAGATGCCACGAGGAAAGCAGCAGACACATCGGTCACGAAACGAGCAGTCAAATCGGCAAAGGCACCGGCAACCATATCCGTCAAGGAACGAGCTGGAGAACCATCGGCGAGGCCGTAGCTCCTCAAGCGTGCCGGTCAAGACCCCCACGGCTGAGGAACCGAGATCCCGATGGTGGTTGACGGTTATCTAAACAGCAGGCAAGCGACATCGAATTCCAAAACACCAGTTTCCATGCGCCCGTAGGACTTGGTTCGCCAACTGTCCCCTTGCTGAGACCGGGGAACACACGCTGACACAAACCGCTAGGGAACTCCGGAGAGGATGACCGTGCGATTCGAAAGTTTGGTAAGTGAGGGGGTACCTTTAGATACTGTGTTTTCCCATTATTGACCTGCGTCGTGCGGTAAAGCCGAAGTGCACTCAGCGGATGACGCAGCCTTCAACTCGCGCCGCCTGGAACACGAACCTTTGTGCTTGCCAGACACTCGAGTCGCCCTCCTTGACGAAATTATGCGCTGGTCGGACACTCCCAGTGATGCATGCATGTTTTGGTTGAACGGAATGGCTGGTACAGGAAAGTCTACCATTGCTCGTACGGTCGCCCGGGAATGGGCTGAGAAGAAACGACTTGGAGCGAGTTTCTTCTTTTCCAGAGGCCAGGGAGACCTCGCTCGTGCTTCAAAATTTTTCACCACACTTGCTTACCAGCTGGCGACAGCGGAGTCTGGCCTTGCCGTCGGTGTACGAAGGGCTATATGCGACCACCCCGATGTCCCTGCGCAAAGCCTGCGTCACCAGTGGGAACGTCTCATCCTTGAACCGCTTTCTCAGCTCAACGAATTATCATCTGGTGCAGCGCAGTCCATGATACTGGTTATCGACGCCCTAGACGAATGTGACGATACAAAGGATACCGGACTAATACTCGACCTTCTATCTCAAGCAAAAAGATTCAGCTCCTTCAGGTTGCGGGTATTTGTAACTAGCAGACCAGAAACCCCGATTCGCCATGGCTTTGACGATATATCGCAAGATGCACATCGGGATTTCATTCTTCATCAGATCTCCTGCCAAACAGCCGATTACGGTATAGTCAATCACGATACCGTCAATCACGACGTTTACACTCTCCTCCGGCATGAGTTCGACAGAATCCGCAAGCATCACCGCCTACACAAAGACTGGCCAGGTGAACCAATCCTGGATCATCTCGTTTGCAAAGCGAATGGACTATTCATCTATGCTTCGACGGTGTGCCTATTTATCAGGCATCAGGACTATTACCCGCCACAACGACTTAATCTGGTGTTGAAAGACAGCATGGAAGACAGATCGTCAACAAAGCAACTTGACTTGATATACACCACTGTTATACAACATGCAGTAGTTGATGGTCGGGACGCCGAGGTTAAAACGATACTGTTAGAACGCTTCAGGCGGATCGTCGGATCCATTGTGATACTATCTGATGCCTTGACTACCACTGCGCTGGGCAAACTGTTAGGCACTGAACAGTGGAAGGTGGAAAAAACCCTACAATCCCTGAGTTCGGTGTTGGCATATTCCGAAAGCGCAGACATCCCAATCAGGCTCCTGCACCCGTCTTTTCGCGACTTTCTATTGGACGACCAGAGATGCAATGATCTGCGGTTCAGCATTGTCGCGCACAGCGCCCACATGGAACTTGCGGTGAGCTGTATCGAGATGATGTCAAACTGTCTGAAGCAGGATATATGCTCGCTGAAGCTCCCGGGTGTTCTCAACAACGAGATGGACCGCGACAACCTACGGCGGTTCCTTCCTCAGGAGCTGCGGTATGCATGCCGGTATTGGATCGATCATCTTAGTCAAAGCAACGTCGCGCTCGATGATGGCAAATCGCCGTTGCACGACAGAGTTCACACTTTTCTCAAGGAACACTTCCTTCACTGGCTGGAGGCTCTCAGTCTGATGGGGAATATACCCGACGGCGTTCTCATGGTGAAGACCTTTGAATCTATGCTGACGGTGAGCAATCCGCCCCTTGAGCTTTGTCGCTTCTCGAGATTTGCCGTTTAGCACAGGTGGGCCAAAGTCCGATGTGTAAACGGTGGAATTCTCGGACTGCAGAGTCCACTGGAGATCCGCTGTGAAATCGGCTGCCCACCCAGTGCTGACGATTTCTCTCCGGAGAAGACAGTGTGCATTGTAATAAAGAATGTTGCTGACTTTAAACCCAAGGACGATGCCAACCATCATCTACTTGAGATGGCTCGTGATGCAGTGCGTTTCGTACAGTGCTACCGATCAGTCTTGGAGATTGCACCACTCCAGGTTTATTCCTCTGCCTTAACTTTGAGCCCAAAGAGGAGTGCGCTCAGGAAGCAATTTTGGAATTGTGTTCCAGGCTGGATCAGCGACCCACCGGTGGTCCCCCAGGTTTGGGACTCCACCTTGCAAGTGCTTGAAGGTCATCGAGATGCCGTTCGTGCGGCGGTATTCTCACCGGATGGCAAGCTCCTTGTATCGGCATCGGACGACAAAACCATCCGGGTTTGGGATCCGACGACAGGAACCTGTCACAGCACTCTCGAGGGTCACCGGGACTGGGTCACCGCAATAGCATTCTCACCGGATGGCAAGCTCCTTGTATCGGCATCGAACGACGCAACCATCCGGCTTTGGGACCCGACGACGGGAATCTGTCGCAGTACTCTCGAGGGTCACCAGGACTGGGTCACCGCAATAGCATTCTCACCAGATGGCAAGCTGCTCGCATCGGCATCGAACGACGCAACCATCCGGCTTTGGGATCCGATAACAGGAACCTGTCGCGGCACTCTTGAGGGGCACCGGAACTGGGTCAATGCAGTAGCATTCTCGCCCGATGGCAAGCTCCTTGCATCGGCATCTTACGATGGAAACATCCGGATTTGGGACCAGATGACAGGGGCCTGTCACGGCACTCTCGAGGGCCATCAGGAAGGGGTCAGCACAATTTCATTCTCGCCAGATGGCGAGCTGCTCGCATCGGCATCGAACGACACGACCATCCGGCTTTGGGATACCATAACAGGAACCTGTCGCGGCACTCTTGAGGGACATCGGGACTGGGTCAATGCAGTAGCATTCTCGCCCGATGGCAAGCTCCTTGCATCGGCATCTTACGATGGAAACATCCGGATTTGGGACCAGATGACAGGGGCCTGTCACGGCACTCTCGAGGGCCATCAGGAAGGGGTCAGCACAATTTCATTCTCGCCAGATGGCGAGCTGCTCGCATCCGCATCTTACGACGCAACCATCCGGCTTTGGAGCCCGACCACAGGTACCTGTCACGGCACTCTTGAGGGGCATCAAGACCGTATCACCGCAATAACATTCTCGCCGGATGGCAAGCTGCTCGCATCGGCATCTTACGACACCACCATCCAGCTTTGGGACCCTACGACGGGAATCTGTCGCAGCACTCTCGAGGGCCATCGGAAAAGGGCCACCGCAGTAGTATTCTCGCCAGATGGCAAGCTGCTCGCATCGGCATCTTACGACGCAACCATCCGGCTTTGGGACCCGATGACGGGAATTTGTCGCAGCACTCTCGAGGGTCACCGTGGCTGGGTCACCGCAATAGCATTCTCGCCAGATGACAAGCTGCTTGCATCGGTATCTGGCAAAACCATCCGGCTTTGGGATCCGCCGACGGGAATCTGTCGTAGCACTCTCGAGGGCCACCGTGGCTGGGTCACCGCAATAGCATTTTCGCCAGATGGCAAGCTGCTTGCATCGGTATCTGCCGACAAAACCATCCGGCTTTGGGATCGGTGGACGGGAATCTGTCGCAGTACTCTCGAGGGCCACCGTGGCTGGGCCACCGCAATAGCATTCTCGCCAGATGGGAAGCTGCTTGCATCGGTATCTGGCAAAATCATCCGGCTTTGGGATCCGCCGACGGGAATCTGTCGTAGCACTCTCGAGGGCCACCGTGGCTGGGTCACCGCAATAGCATTTTCGCCAGATGGCAAGCTGCTTGCATCGGTATCTGCCGACAAAACCATTCGGCTTTGGGATCGGTGGACGGGAATCTGTCGTAGCACTCTCGAGGGTCACCGTGGCTGGGTCACCGCAATGTCATTCTCGCCAGATGCCAAGCACCTAGAATTGCGATCACATGATGGCAAGACCCGATTCTGTTGTATTGATGCAGGAGAGGAAGGCCAGGCTGTGTACGCAATGGAAAGCATAGCATGTGAACCCCCGACCGATTCACCATCTACATTGTGCGTAGAAGATTCCTGGATATGTTACGGGATGAAAAGATTATTTTGGCTTCACCCTGATTTCCGAGACGCATGTTTCGCGGCACGAAAAAACATCGCTGCCTTTGGGCATAGCTCAGGTCGAGTTACTATTATGGGATTTGATCTAGCCAATGTTCCATCAGGTGAGTTCTTCCATAAGCCAATTCACTGTGAGTGTCTGACTGTCTTCAGTGTGACTTGTCGGTGCCGGAATCTTGGGTGGTGAATGGTTTCGTGGAATGCAAATATGGTTTCTTGGTTACAATGCGATTCAGTTTATGCGTCATCGGTTTGACAAAACTCCGGTCAAAGTCAAGGGGGAAGATTTTTCATTTCAGAATACTATGATAGATGGAGATACAGACACATCGTGGACAACAGGATCTCTGTGTATACAAGGGCTTTAGGTGTTCGACCTTGACGGGAGACCATCCTCCGAGATGGTGCCCAGTGAGCCATCCTCTGGCTCTCTGGCCGTCCTTCGGACCGCCATCTCCGGACTCCCGGAATTATTGCGTTTCGCTCTTATGTGCTATAGGTTTGGAGAGAGGATTTGCGGGGTTATTTTTTTTTATAGTAAGGTCGTAGATTTCGGTCTGTGGTACACATATTGACGTGGAAATGTGTTTGAATCAGCAGAGATCCCACTCAACAACTTCCACGAAGTAATTGCCACCCTATACTTCTTCTGCCGTTTGTAGTAATGCCGATACCTAGAACACAAAAGGCTAATGGAGATGGGATACGGGTCCAACCAACGAGATGCGCTGGGTCCGAGATGGTGACTTCGCTCTCATAGGGTATCACGCGGTTGGCAATCCTCTCGGTTAGGGTGAACACATCCAGCACACCCAAGCTGGGCGCAGCCATCATAATGGAGGAACAGAAGAAGGCGATTGAAGAGGCAGAGCGGGACAGGAAGGGATTCACCGCCTTCACGGATGGGTCGAGACTCAACAGTGGAGCGGTAGGGTACGTAGTAGCATGGAGGAACGAGGGTCATTGGGCGAGCATCAAGACGCACATGGGCAACCAGGAGGCCTATGATGTGGAATGCGCGGCGATAGAAAGGGCGCTGGAATTGACAGGACAAAGACGAACGGCCCCGGAGGCAGTCACGATATTTTCGGAGGCAAAGGCAACAATTGAGAGAACGGCATCAGACGATCCGGGTCCAGGACAGCAGTACGCCATACAGGCATAGAAAATATAAGGACAGCGAAACCGGACGCACGAATCGAGATTCGGTGGTGCCCCGCCAATAGCGGAGTGGCAGGCAACGAGAGGGCGGACGGAGGGGCGAGACAAGCAGCGGAGGAACTAGATGCATGAGGGATTGAATGGCTGGGCTACAAAGTCCGATATGGCAGGCGGAGGCGCCCCTCCCCAGGTCAATAGCCAACACAAGACAGGAGATTTTAGAGAAAAAGTGGGAAGAAGCATGGAGTTGGGCTAATGAAAGAGTCAACGAGAAGAAGCACAAGATGCCGAAGTCGCAGCAGCAAAATGGACTGGTGGCTCGAAGATCGAAAATGCTAGCAGGACGGTTCCATCAACTCAGAACGGGGCACTGCCCCACTGGCCAGTGCTTGGAATGGACGAAGAACTCGCACACGGCAGAGTGCGGGTGGTGTTGATACAAGACACAGAGAAGAGAACACCTATTCAAGAACTGCACGAGATGGAAGCGCCAGCAGAAGATCCTGTGGGCGGGAGTGTGGGGGGAGACGGGGGGTGGAAGAGCCGTTTTAAGATCCGCGGCCTGCTTGCGGACGAACGGCACCCGATCGATCTTGGGTTTTTTGCGCACCACGAAGGTGGAACGCAGAGTAGGTCCACGGGTGGTACCGCCGAAGCCGGGGGAAGGTCGAAGGGGAGACGAGCGCGAGGAGACCGGAAACAAGGAGGAAGGAGAGGACAGAGGAGAGAGTGAAGAACCGGGGGGTGAGAAGGGCGAGGACAAAGGAGAGTAGAGAGCGGAGGTGAGGAGTGATTCCTTTGGAGCGCGGTGCGAAATAGCGGCCGTTACCTGTTCCTTTGGTCGCTCCTTCGTTTCCATTTCTATTTCTTCGTCGCTGGCAGGAGCAGGGGGAATTGCCACGGGCTGCTGGAGGACTGCTAGAGGTCGTGGCAGACGGCAAACGGGAAAGGACTATGTGTACATAATATCGCCATGATCCAACAGGGTCGCATGCGATCAATTAATCATCATCATCATCCAGCACACCCAGAGTGGTAAGCAAGCTGGTAGAGAGAACCGCTGCAAACCCGATCGGGGACCTTCTGGAGCGGAGTTGTGGGCTACACGAAAGACAGTACGGATGCAGGAAACGAAGGGCCACGGCCGATACAGTCGCGGCCCTCATGGACCGAACGGAGCAGGCCGGGAAAAGAAGAGAGTGGCAGGCACACTCTTAATGGACGTCCGAGCCGCCTTCAACAACACAAGCAAGGGCTACTGGTGGAGCGGCTGAAGGAACTAGGGGTAGAAGCGGACCTGATTCGATGGACAAGAAGTTTCATGACAAATCGGAAGGTGAAACTGGTGCTGAATGGAGGAAGTGGAGGCGTGCAGGAACGCCTTCGCCAGACTAAGGCGGCTGGCTGGACAGATAGGCCTGACGTCTGCCAACTGCCGGAAGGTGGTGACGGCCTGCGTGAATTCAGTGGCGATGAACGGGAGCGAGCTGTGGTGGCAAGGGGAAGGCAAGCAAGACATGGTAGGAGGGGCGATAGAACTGCAGAGACTGGTCAACCAAGAGGCGCGGGCAGTCACGGGTTTATTCCGCACAACCAACCAGGGAGCATTAGCCAGAGAGTCAGATGACAGGCCTGCAGCCAGCAGTCGCGCAACTGAACAAACGGCAAAGTCGGTTTGGAGCGAGGCTGCTGGGTCTCCCAGAGGGTGAGCAGGCGAAAGCAGTGGTGGGGGCAACGTCGGCCATTGGAAGAAGGCTGGAGGCGGCTCTTGGATACGCAGGCAGGATGGAAGAGATAAACGGACGGCTCAGGAACCGGCAGCGGAGCGGCAGGGTACGCGGTGGCCTGGAAGAGTAAGAGCAAGTGGGTGGGCGTCAAGACCCATATAGGTTACAATCAGCTTTCGATGCGGAATGCGCAGCACTTGCAAGGGTCCTGGAAACAGCAACTAAAGGACGAGTCGTCCCGGAACAAGTCACGGTGTTCACGGATGCGCAGGCCGCGATCGAGCGAATGACGAATGAGGACGGGAGAGCCGGCCCAGGCCGGAGGCGTGCCATTAGGGGTACATAATCAAAGTGCGGTGGAACTTTTCAGGTGAACTTTCAGCGTAGCAATTCTAGCCAATGGTGGTGAAGACATTTTGATTCCCCCCAGGTGGAACTTTTGCGGTGGAGTTGGGGGCCGCTAGTCTAGCGCTACATGCACAACCTCATTTTTTCGTCGTCCGCTCAGTCAAGAGCCACCTCGTCGCTGCTTATCGCTACCGCTTGTCACCGCTCCCCGTTGCCACTCACAATAGTGATTCTCGTAGTTGAGTTTTTGTTCCACGTCCCTGACCACAATCTGCTCCTTCAGCCTCCTCCTCTTCCACCTCCCGCTGATGTGCTCCAACCATGTCCAAGTCCTCATATTCATCCCACTCCAGCTCATCCTCTGTCACTAGAAAATTGTGAAGGATACATGCCACCTCAAACCGATTGACTACTTTACGATGGGATGCACCATCGACTATCCGTGTGCCCACTGCAGTAACTGAGGGGAATCGTGCCTTGATTAAACCGAACAGATGCTCGATCGCGATTCTGCGGGAACTGAGTGTTGAGTTGAACTGTCGGCAAGCTGGCTCGGCTGAACGTGGCTTCTTATAGGGAGTGATCATATAGTTGTTGGCAGGATATGCAGAGTCGCCGATTAAATACTCTCCGGGACCGAAGTACGCTTCAGGATGTGCGCTTAGCTGGACGGCGGTTGTTAGTTACAAAAGTCCAAATAGAAATTTTGGTCGTCGGTTGGTATCACACTAATTTCGTGACCCCGACCGCAATCTGCAGCCGGCGACATTAAGTTTTTCTCCTGTTGTCAGATTATCGATTTGAGCGTTGATTGTTGAGGCACATATTTACAGAAGAGTGGTGATGGTAGTGGTGGTGGTGGTGGAGGTAGTGGAAATAGTGAGTCACCACCCAAACCCGGAAATCCACTCACAACCCAAATGCCCACTGGATTTCGCTTACAGCCTCACTTTCTCTCGATGAATATAATTTGTTGCTAATCTTGTTCGAAAGCCCTTTAAGAGTTTAGTTAGCCCAAAACGTGGAAACCCACCAACGAGCCCACATAATTCGCTTATAGCTGCACCATATCTGCTCCGATCAACAGAATTTTTAGATGATGTTGTTCATCTTCTTTTCCCAATACTCTCACACGAGAAGACAATTCTCTATGTCTTGTTGTGATGGTGGTCGATCGCTCCCTGCAAAGGCAACAGGATACAACCATGAGATCTCACTCGACTTCGATGTAATATCGCGAGCAGCGATCAATAGCGGCGTTAGGATCTTCCACTGTTCGAACTGTAGTTGCGCATTGGCCGATAATGTCGTTTCAGAACCCTGATAAAACTGATAAAAAATTCCGGCCGGATACCATTGCACTTTAAAGTGCTGACTATCTACTTGGCAATCATGAACAGCTGTATGCTAGTTAGCACCGAAGCCCCAACAATGACCCCCACAACACAATGCGAACACGCACCGATCATAGCCGTTGGTGGAGGAGCAGATGTTGATGAGAACGTGGAAGGATGTGGAGATGCGTTGCTTGCCACATTGGATACATGCATGTTACATGATGCTGGGGGTTGGATGGGTGTGTGGGTATGGTCGCGGAATAGTTTTCTGTAAACACCTAATTTTCCCATTTGGACTTTTGTAACTAATGACTCACTATTTCCACTAACCCCGGCGCACAAACAACGAGATGGCCGACGAATGGGCGAAGGTTGCGGTGGAGAAGCCTCGCACCCGCTGGGTAGAATGGCTGAGCTACTCGGACCGGGCGGAGGTGCGCGCAATGCCTCTTCTAAAGTCTCTCGCTAACCTCAAACGGGAGATCTCCGAGAAGAAGTGGGCGGAAGCCTGGTAATGGGCTGGAGGCCGGACCTCCAGGACAAAATACAGGATGCCGAAAAGCCGGTGGCCGGACGGCACGGTGGCTGGGAGTACCAATATGCTCGCCTTGCGGTTCTATCAGGTCAAGACGGGGCACTGCCTCTCCGGGCAGTACCTCCACTGGAGGAAGAACCGGCCCACCCCACAGTGCTGGTGGTACTGGTACCGGATTCAGTCTCGGGAGCACCTCTTCAAGGAGTGTCCGAGTGGAAGGCCCAACAGAAGATTCTGTGGGCGGAGGTGCAGAAGGAGACTGGGAAGTGGAAGAGCCGATGGGAGATCCGCGACCTCCTGGTGGACGAGAGGTGCAGCTGGGCGGTGCTGGACTTCCTCGCCTCTACGGATGTGGGGGGTGGGTACCCTCCGAGGAGGACACGGTGAGCGAGGTGTCGGAAGTGGAGCTGCGGGAGTGGGAGAAGGGGCAGGGAGCGGCGGCTGAGGAGCAGGGTGCTGGGGGGGAGCTACCATTGTTCCCCCCCACGCCACGCCTGACTTCATGGCGGCCACAGGAGAGGAGAAGGGGGCGGAGGGCGCTTTCCCTTTGTTTCTTTCTTTTGTCTTTTAGTTTTGTTCGATGTCATCTCCTTTGTAATTTTCTCAGTTCGTTCCACATCTTCTTGGGATAGGCCTGGGAAGCTTGCAACATGCCGACGCCGCGCGGATAGCGGATAGGAAACGGACTATACATAATCTAAACTCAAGCCGGATGAGAAGCGTATCTCTAACAGCGATTTGGTTTCACCAATGGGTTCCGCCGTGGCAACCGATCCTGCTTTGGGTTCACCTCCCTAGACATCACCACCACCACCACCAAAGCGAAGCAGGGACTTATTGCCGCCTACTACCCCTCATAATCCAATTGGAGTGAAGCAGCATGCCGAACCTCTCTTGCAAGAGTTTGGCTCCCTGAGCCGTCAGGGAGTAGAACTTGAATCCGATTCTCGAAAGCGAGTACAGCAGCTAGCGAAGTCAGCACATATGTCAATGACGAAAGAAGCGATTCACATCGAAACGCACTGGCAATTGCGAGTGCTTAATCGCAAAAAAGGGAAACCCAGTGATGGCACTGGTCCTGGAATCGAGCAGAGTTGACTGGGGGAGGATGCCGGGTCCTTACTATCAAGGAAGCCGGGTTGGGGAAGAGGCGGGCCGAAGAAAAACTGGAAGCCGACACTCAGAAGCACAGCGCTTGGAGGGGAAACGGCAGGAGAAAGCCTTCGAGCAAGCAATGATCAAGTCTCCTATGGGTGTCATTTATGAAGCACAGCCTGCTGCAGAACCCGGAAAATCTGTTATTTTCAAGACCATGAACTCTGTCACTGGGGAGTTAGGTTCTGATAGAGTATTTAGTGCATCAGTAGTGGAGGTTCTTAAGCCGGAATTTTTCAATGTCGCGTCTGAAACGAGATCTGAGGATTATCAGCATCCAATTCCTCGTCTGAAGAAGGATAAGGTGAAGAGAGGCTATGCGCATCATGGGAAGCCAGAGAACTTGGGTGTTTGGAGAACTGTTATGGCGAAGACGAAGGATGAATGGACGTTTGTTCACATTACTTTTCCATCAGAGGATCATTCAGACTCAGATTTGGATGTGGTATGGTCTCTCCGCGCTCCCCACTGCTGGGTAGTTGTCTCTCTTTCTCTCTCCTCTTGTCAATATTGCTGTATCGAGTACCGTCTCTGTTTTAGACTCTTCTCTCTCTCTCTTTCTATCGCTGTGGTTGAATCTGAACCCAATATCTATTGTCAGCGATAAAAATACAGATATGCCATCTTCTTCCAATCCACAATCTCATTTGCTGCGCGACTCGTTTTCCTGCGCGACATGTTTTCCTGCGCGACTCGTTTCGTTGCACAACTTGGTGCGTGATTCTTTTCGGTGTGCGATTCGTTTCCCTCGCCTATATTCTTATCAGCGCAAGAAAGTAATTAATTGATCAGAGGTTTCCTCACCTGACTTCTTTCGTTTCGCTGGAGGTATTCCTTTTCGCTGGCGGTGTTGCGTTTCGTGGTGTCAGTGGTGGGGTGCAGCATCCAAAGTAGCTAGCCTAGGGTCAGCGAATACTGACCCGCTTCAACTTCCCGCGCTACCACGTTACTCGCATGCGACCTATCTAGAATCATGGCGAGATTATGTATGTACAGTTCATTTCCTGTCCGCTGTCCGCGCGGTGGCGGCACGTTGCAAGCTCCCCCTTGCCCTCCGCCCAGGCCTGTCCCACGAAAATGTGATGATGATGATTCATTAATCGTGTGCGACCCTATTGGATCATGACGATATTATATACAGTCCTTTCCCGTTCGCCGTCCGCTGCGCCCTCGAGCAGTCCGCCAGCGGCTCGCGGCGACTCCCCCTGCCTCCGCCCGGCCTGTCCCCCGAAAAGAGTAAGAGAAAGAGAGAAAGAAAGTGAGAGTAAGAGAAAAGACAGAAAGGAGGAAAGGACAATAGAGCGTGCCTAAGGAGACCGCATGTCTCCCCCCTCCCTCTCCCCCGTTTGTTCTGGTGGCAGCTCCCGCGGCCCCATCCTCGCCCCCACCTTCGTCGTTCTCAAGAAGTCCAGGACCGCTCCAGTGCACCGCTCGTCCGCAAACATTTCCCTGATTGCGAACCGGTTCTTTCCTCTTCCTGTCTTTTTCCGTATCTCCGCCCACATCATCTTCTGTTGCGGCCTCCACCTGTCGCAGTTCTTGAACAGGTGTTCCCTTGTCTGCATCTTGTACTGGCACCACCCACACTCCGCCGTGTTCGAGTTCTTCGTCCACTTCAGGTATCGCCCTGTGCGGCAATGCCCGGTCTTGAGCTGGTGGTACCTTCCTGCCAGCCTCTTCGATCCTCGTGCCACCATGTTGTTCTGGTACATCGTTTTCGGCATCTGGTACTTCCTCCCTCTGACTCTCTTCTTTGACCACGTCCACGCCTCTTTCCACTTCATTTCCGAAATCTCCCGCTTCAAGTTGGCTAAAGATCTGGGGGGTGGCATCGGCCGCCTCCCGTATCTGTCCTTGTAGCCCATCCATTCGACCCCTCGCGCATCTGGCTTCTCAGCCGCCTGCTTTGCCCACTTGTCTGCTTCCTCGTTCCCTGCGACTCCGCTGTGGGCGGGGCACCAGCGAAATTCGATTCGGACGTTTCGGTCCCTCTCTCTCAGCTTCGCTATCCATTTTCTCGCCTGCCGAGCGTACTGTTGGGCAGGGCCCGGTTCTTCTGATGCGATTCTGGCCATCGCCGCCTGTGCATCGGTGAAGACGGTGACCGCTTTTGGCCCTGTTCGTCTCTTTGCCGCCACTTCCAATGCTCTCGCAAGTGCTGCGCATTCCGCGTCAAAGGCCTCCTGGTTGTAGCCCATGTGTGCCTTCACTCCTACCCACCGGTTGCCTGCCTTCCATCCCCCTACTCCTCTCCTGCAGACGCCACGAAGTCGGGCGTGTTGAGGAATAGTGGTAGCTCTCCACCGCCCGGCTCCTCAGTCCCCGCTCCCCGCTCCTCCTCCCGCTCCCGCACCTCCGTCTCTGACACCTCTCTCACTATGCCCTCCTCCTCGGCCGGCACCCGCCTCCTCACGTCCGTAGCCGTGAGAAAGTCCAGTACCGCCCGGCTGCACCTCTCGTCGGCCAGGAGGTCCCGTATCCTCCACCGGGCCTCCCATTTCCCTGTCTCCTTCTACACCTCCGCCCACAGGATCTTCTGCTGCGGCTTCCACTGGAGACACTCCTTGAAGAGATGGTCCCGGGTCTCTGTCTGGTGCCGGTACCACCAGCACTGTGGGGTGGCCCGGTTCTTCGTCCAGTGGAAGGTACTGCCCGGTCAGGCATTGCCCTGACTTGATCTGGTAGAACCTTGAGGCGAGCCTCTTGGTGCTCCAAGCAACCGTCCCATCCGGCCTCTGGCTTGCCGGTTCGTCATCTGAAGTTAACTTATATGTAATGATCGCTCAACGGCGGTGGATAAAGTAGATGTGATCTATAGGATGAGGCCGGCAAGGAGGTGCCATATAGTCAGGGCGCGGCGGATGGGGGTGCAGGACAGAGCAGGGCAAGGCAGCGAGGTTCGGTCACAGTCAACGATCGCGAGGCCAGGCAAGAGGTAACAGCGACAGCGGGTAGGCTAAACAAGTTGTGGCGTATAGAACTAGCCACCAGTCGGGATGATAGCAACGCCCTCATTCTCAGCCTCGATCTCCTCCCTCAACTCCGCCAGCCCATTGGCATCGCGGTACCGCTGGTACAGTACCAGGATCTTGAGCTCGGCCCAGGTCTCGTTGGCGACAACGTTGATAATTGCCTTATCCGCCTCCCGCGCAGCCTCAATGATATCCTTCTTGAAGCGCAGGAGCATCGCCGCTAAGGCGCCAAACCGCGTAGTGGTGGATAACCTTCCTCGGCTCGAAATCTTGAACCCCTCCGTACGCACGTGTGCTGGTGCCACCTTGCTGAGCCGCGAGCGCAATATTGGAACGCCGCCGCATCCGTCGCCACCGCTGGGTTGGATTTGCGGCGCGCCAGTCACCCGTCCGAATACGATCGCCGACGCTCCTTCTCTTTCTCCTCCAAAGCCGCTGCTGCAGCAGCAAACCTCTCCTCCATCTTCCTCTCCACCCCGGCTATGGCTGCCAGGATCTGCTCCGTGCCGATGCAACCGCGAAGCCCACACCACTGGCATCGGCCGCACCGGCCGGAAGTGTCTGGTTGGCCTCGGGGTGCCGACCGCCATCTTCTTTTTCCCCTTGGTCAGTGTGACTAGGACCGGGGTTGGTGCCGGAGTCGCACTCGCCCACATGGCTGGGGTGGGTGTTGGTGTCGGGGTATCTGGGCCCGCCACACCCTCCATCTCTTCTCCTTCCTGATTGGCCTCCTCCTCCGCCCAATCGTCCGCCGCCACCTCCATTCCCTCCGCCCCTTGCTTCCCTCCATTCCAGCCCCCTTTCCAAAGTCTTGACGAGTTTCAGAGTCCGTGCCGTTGCCACCTGCTGTAGGCTGCTAGTTGCCGTCGCCGAGAGATCGCTGAGTGCTCCCCTCATGACCATGTTGCTAGGTGTCGCGAAAACATCGTCGTCGCTACCACCGCCGTGCACGCTCCGGTTCCCGTTGCGGCGGAAGAACTCCTGGGGGCGGCGCACCTGAACCCCAGCCTCGCGGTCCCCTCCTCCCTCTCCCCCCCTGCCCTCCAGCTCAGTGAGCTCACTTCCACTGTCTCCCAGATCTATTTCCTCCTCCGCGGGTGCCTCCTGGTCTCCTACCAGCTCCCTTAACAGGGAAGCTTCTTCGTGCACGGAGTTGGCAGCCACCACTGGGGCTGCCTCGGTCGATTCGCCAGCACCCCCGGACATCGTGAGGCCGGTGAAGCTAAAGTTGCGTCGGTTTTTGGTGCGTGAGCGCTAAAGTCTTGGCGTTTTCATCGATCAGTTTTGCGTTGGATGCGTGAGATGGAGATGGAGTGTGATGGTGATGGTAGTGGGTAAGATAGCTACTGAGTAGTTAGACTCACGGACGGATATGGGTTGGTGTTGTTGGCGTTCGCGTGTGTAGTCTTAATAGACTTATGCGCATGTATATGAGACGCGAGGTGAAATTGATGTCCCCACCCCCAGCCGATCAGCAGCCGCGCCACCGCCGCCACAACCCGCTCCACGAAGAACTCCTTGAGACGTCGCACAAGGCTGGGGCAGCCGCGCAAGGTCATGCGCAAGGAGAAGCAAGAGCGGGCGGAGGAGTACGTCGACAGCGGGCTGTCAAAGCGGGTCCTGCAGCTGGCGAAGGAGCGGCGGGACGAGATCGCCGATGAGTGCGCGGCGGCCACAGCGATTGGCGTCGATGCATTCCTGGAGAGGACGGCCGCCGCGCCAGCGAGGTTCCAAGTGCGACAGGAAGAGCAGGAGAGCGACGAGGGAGAGTTCGAGGACGATGGCTTCGAGAAGGACGTCGACGAGGGCTCTTCAATTGGTTCATGCGCCAGGACGGACTCTCGCTCGCCGCCAAGATCCTGGAGAACACGAGGCGACGCGTTCTGGAGTGGGCGGGGCAACGCGCAGGACGATGCGCCGGCGCTGCCACCAAAGGTCGTCGACGTCTACACAAAGTATGCTCTGCTCGTTTTAATGCGATACGTGGGGGTCGGGTTCATGGCTGATGGCTCGCACGCAGTGACAGAATCCTGCTCTCGAGATATGAATCCGGAAAGCTGCCGAAGGCGTTCAAGATCATCCCGTCGCTGCGGAATTAGGAGAAGATACTATTCATCAGACCAGACAAGTGGACGCCGAATGCGTGCTACGAGGCGACAAAGTTGTTTGCTTCGCAGAAGTCGTCGGAGACTCAGAAGTAAGAGTGTTTTCTCCGCGCGCGCTCGCGCGCGTGTGTGTGTGTGTGTGCGTACTGTACACTGGACTGATGACGCTGCAGATTCTTGTCCGCGACGATCACGAGAGTAAGAAACTCAACGTCCACCTTTACAACAGCATCAAAAAGTCATTATACAAGCCCGCGGCGTTCTCCAAAGGCTTCCTGTTCCCCCTGGCCGAGGTATGTGTCGTCGTGTCTCGTATCGTTCCTGTCTCTTCCACGATAATTGATGGCCAGTCCTGCAGAGCGGTAGCTTTCCCTGAAAGATCTTCATTACGGTCCTCTGCTCTGCCCTGCCGCTGCGCTACTCCGCCTGTGCGAGATGGGCACACCGGACCCACTAGTGTTTTCATCCAAGTGCTAATCGACAAGGAGTACGCGCTATCATACCCTACAAAGTCGTCGACGGACTCGTCTCCCCCTTCCTGCGGTTCAAGAGCGTCGAAGACAAACTGCCAGTGCTGTGGCACAAGAGCTTGCTCGCATTCGCCGAGTGGTATAGGAATGACATCACCGAAGACCAGCGAGACGCGCTGCTCGACTGCTGTTGGTTAAGGGCCACCCGCTCATGGGGCCGGAGATCTGTCGCCAGTTCATCGCCGGCAGGGTGAGGGAACTGGAGAAGGAGATGATGCAGGACGACGACCTGATGATGGAGTAGTAGTTGTCACAACACTGTACCGTTTGGTGATGGGATGGGGGCATCAAATAAAATGAAGAGTTGGTCTTTTTTGTTTTTGTTTTGTTTTTCTTCTTCGGCGTTGGTAGAGTTCGAAAATGAAAAATTCGCGTCTTGCTAATTGCACCCGAAATCTTGCAACTAATGTACCCTTTTGCCGCCGACCGATACGATCTCCCTCGGTCGGTAGTCAGTCAGCCAATAGTCAGTATCCACGTTCGAGTGACTAAACCAGTCTAGTTATAGACAATCGCCCTGCAGGCAGTATGCGACGACTTCATTACCCCTCTAGGCTCCATGACCACCGCCTCGCAACCACACACGACGGCTTAGTTTTTGCGGTTAGATCAATCCTTTGGCCTTCAACATTTCTCAAGATGCCGCGAGAAACGCAGCAGGCACATCGGTCACGAAATGAGCGGTCAAATCGGCAAAGGCGCCGGCAACCGTATCCGTCAAGGAACATGCTTGCGAACCATCGGCGAGATCGTAGCTACTCAAGTGTGCCGGTCAAGACCCCGGCCGAGGAACCGAGATTCTGATGGTGGTTGACGGTGATCTAAACAGCAGGCAAGCGACATCGGATCGAGTGCCCCACAAGATTTCTCTGGTGGCCGAAACAACAGTGGCCCCACAGCAACGATCAGCAACAGGTATCGCGAGGCGATGCACATCGAAATCCGAAACTCCAGTTTCCATGCGCCCGTACGACTTGGTTCGCCAACCGTCCCTTGGTGAGACTGGGGAATACTCGCTGACTCAAAGCCTTAGAGGCCTCCAGAGAGGCTGACCGTGCAATCCGAAATTTTGGTAAGCGAGGGGGTGCCTGCAGATACTGTGTTTTCCCATCACTGACCTGCGTCGTGCGGTAAAGCCGAAGTGCACTCGGCGGATGACGCAGCCTTCAACTCGCGGCGCCTGGAGCACGAACCTTTGTGCTTGCCAGGAACTCGAGTTGCCCTCCTTGACGAAATTATGTGCTGGTCGGGCACTCCCAGTGGTGCATGCATGTTTTGGTTGAACGGAATGGCTGGCACAGGAAAGTCTACCATTGCTCGTACGGTCGCCCGGGAATGGGCTAGGAAGAAACGACTTGGAGCGAGTTTCTTCTTTTCCAGAGGCCAGGGAGGCCTCGCTCGTGCTTCGAAATTTTTCACCACAATTGCCTACCAGCTGTCGACAGCAGAGTCTAGCCTTGCCGCCGGAGTACGAAGGGCTATATGCAACCATCCCGATGTTCCTAGGCAAAGCCTGCGTGACCAGTGGGAACGCCTTATCCTTGGACCGCTTTCTCAGCTCAACGAATTATCATCTGGTCCAGTGCAGTCCGTGATGCTAGTCATTGATGCATTGGACGAATGCAGCGATTCAAAGGATACCGGACTAATACTCGCCCTTCTATCTCAAGCAAAGAGTTTCAGCTCCTTCAGGTTCCGAGTATTTGTAACTAGTAGACCAGAAACCCGGATTCGCCATGATTTTGACGATATATCGCAAGATGCATATCGAGATTTCATTCTTCATCAGATCTCCTGCCAAACAGCCGATTACAGTATAGTCAGTCGCAATACCGTCAATAACGACGTTTACACTCTCCTCCGGCATGAGTTCGACAGAATCCGCAAGCATCACCGCCTACACAAAGACTGGCCTGGCGAACTAATCCTGGATCATCTCGTTCGCAAAGCAAATGGACTGTTCATCTATGCTTCGACGGTATGCCTATTTATCGGGAATCAGGACTATCATCCGCCGCAACGGCTTAGTCTCGTGTTGGAAGACGGCGTGGAAGGTAGGTCATCGGCGAAGCGACTCGACTTGATATACGACACTGTCATACAACATGCAGTAGTTGATGGTCGGGACGCTGAGAGTAGAACGATGCTGTTAGAACGCTTCAGGCGGATCGTCGGATCCATTGTGATACTATCTGATGCCTTGACTGCTACTGCGCTGGGCAAACTGTTAGGCACTGAACCGTGGGAGGTGGGAAAAACCCTACAATCCCTGGGTTCGGTGTTGGCATATCCCGAAAGCGAAGACATTCCAATCAGGCTCCTGCACCCGTCTTTTCGCCACTTTTTATTGGACGACAAGAGATGCTATGATATGCGGTTCCGCATTGTTGCGCACAATGCCCACGTGGAGCTTGCGGTGAGCTGTATCAAGATGATGTCAAAGTGTCTGAAGCAGGATATATGCTCGCTGGGGCGTCTGGGTGTTCTCAACAATGAGGTGGACCGCGGCATCCTACAGCGGTGCCTTCCTCAGGAGCTGCGGTATGCATGCCGGTATTGGATCGATCATCTTCAGCGAAGTAACGTCGCGCTCGATGACGGCAGATCGCCGTTGCACGACAGAGTTCACACTTTTCTCAAGGAACACTTCCTTCACTGGCTGGAGGCTCTCAGTCTGATGGGGAATATACCCCACGGCGTTCTCATGATGAAGACCTTTGAATCTATGCTGACGGTGAGCGGTCCGCCCCTTGAGTTTTGTCGCTTCTCGATATTTTCTGTTTAGCACAGGTGGGCCAAAGTCCGGTATGTAAACAGTAATACCCTCGGACTGCAGAATCCACTGGAGATCCGCTGTGAAATCGGCTGCCCACCCAGTGCTGACGATTTCTCCAGAAAAGAAAATACAGTGTGCATTTTAGTAAAGAATCTTGCTGACTTTAACCTCAAGGACGATGCTAATCATCATCTACTAAAGTTGGCTCATAATTCAGTGCGTTTCGTACAGTGCTACCGATCAGCCTTGGAGATTGCACCACTCCAAGTTTATTCCTCCGACCTTGCCTTGAGCCTAAGAGGAGTTCGCCCAGGAAGCAATTTTGGAACTGTGTTCCAGGCTGAATCAACAACCCACCGTTAGTTCCCGAGGTTTGGGACTCCAACTTGCAGGTGCTTGGAAGTCATCGAGATGCTATTTTGTGCAGCGGCATTCCCACCGGATGGCAAGCTCTTTGCATTGGCATCTTATGACGCAACCATCCGGCTTTGGGACCCGATGACCGGAATCTGTCACAGCACTCTCGAGGGCCATTGGGAGGGGGCCATAGCAATAACCTTCTCGCCTGATGGCAAGCACCTAGAATCACGGTCAACTGGTGGCCAGACCCGTTCCTGGTGTATTGGTGCAGGAGAGGAAGATCAGGCTGTGCACACAACGGAAAGCATAGCATGTGAACTCCCGATCCGCTCACCATGTACATTGCACGTGAATGATCCCTGGGTATGCTACGGGATCAAGAGATTATTTTGGCCTCACTCTGATTACCGAGTCACATGTTTCACGGCACGAAACAACATTGTTGCCTCTGGGCAAAAGTCAGGTCGAGTTTCATTTGTGGGATTTGATCTAGCGGAGGTTCCATCAGGTGAGCCCTTCGACAAGCCAATTTATTGTGAGTGTCTGACTATCTTCAGTATGACTTTTCGGTGCCGAAATTTTAGGTGGTGGATAGTTTCGTGGGGAATGCAATATGGTTTCTCGGTTACAACGCGATTCAGTTTATGCGCCATCAGTTCGACAACTTCCGGTCAAAGTCAAGGGGGAAGATGTTTCATTCCAGAATACTGCGATAGACATACAGAAACGTCGTCGTGGGCAGCAGGATCTCTGTGTATACAACGGCTTTAGGCGTTCGACCTTGACGGGAGACCATCCGCCGAGACGGTGCCTGGTGAGCCATCTTCTGGGCCCCGGCCCTCCGGCCGCCGTTCCGACCGTCACCTCCGGACGCCCGGAATTTTTTTCGTTTCGTGCTCGTGTGTTTTGGGTTTGGAGGGGGTATTTGCGGGGTTATTTTTTGTAAGGTCGTAGGTTTCAAACTCTGCTACACTTGCAGTGGAGCTTCCATTCAACGATGACTTCCACAAAGTAATTACTATAAACTTTTTCTGACGTTTGTAGTAACGTCGGTACCTAGAACATGAGAGGCGGTTGGAGACGGGACACGGGTCCAACCAACGAGATGCGCTGGGTCCGTGGTGATGACTGCGCCCTCATAGGGTATCACGTAGTTGGTAATGCCCTGTCGACCAGGGTGAACACCTCCAGCACACCCAGGCCGGGAAGCATATCGCCACGCTCCGGCAGAGGGAGCCGGCTGTGGCGATAGAGCTCTGGTGGCGCCCGTCTCACCAAGGGGGTGCCACGAACAAGCCGACCCCACGGAGTGGAATTCCTCAGATACGGCGTCCGATCCGGAAGAAACCCTCTCCCCCCAAGTTTCTCGTCCACCTGGAGCGCTCGATCACCGAGACCAAGTGGAAGGAGGCGAAGACGTGGATGGATGTGAAGGTCACCTACAGGAAGTATCGGAATGCCAGAAGCCGGTCTCGGTGCCAGCCAACGCGGCTTTCCTCAGGTAGTTATGTAACTGTCTCACTGGCCAATATCTCCCTTGGACGTAAAGTTAGCCCACCGCCAAGTGTTGGTGGTAGAACAGACACTGGAGAGCATCTATTTAAGAATTACCCGAATTGGAAGTGCCAGCAAAAGGTCCCGTGGACGGGGGTACGGCTACGACACGCAGCGGCCGCTGCGGTTCGGCGAGGCGTCGGTCGGCCCCGCTCAGCCGATATACTATGTCGAGGACGAGGAGGTCGACTTCGAGAAGCTCATCAATGCGCCGTTGCCGAAG
>Ga0307508_10001941_pt1 | contig 22673 bp, 28 predicted proteins | sample 9_EM_MG_FD_203089 | JGI IMG/M metagenome (GOLD analysis project Ga0307508, IMG submission 203089) | Populus trichocarpa ectomycorrhiza microbial communities from riparian zone in the Pacific Northwest, United States - 9_EM | ecosystem: Host-associated > Plants > Roots > Unclassified | place...
GAGGCGCCTAAGCGCGGAGGATGACCGCGGCTGCGGCAGTGGAAACGAGGACGAGCCATAGGATGACAAGGGTGAAAGCGGCCCCGGCACCGGCGCCCAGGAGCCTGTCACGCCAGGTTCGTGACATCGGGTGCCGTTCTCTTCTTGTGGAATAGCGCCGCTTCCGTTTTGTCATGGTCGAAGGCAATACCGCTCCTTGCTGCCCATTCCGTCGCGGCCGCCGCTGCCTCTGAGAGCTTCCCCGCAACCTCCTCATCGTCCTTCCCTTCTGCCCACCAGCTGATATCGTCGACGAAGGATAATCCGTGGACGTCTGGGACCGCTGCCTCCACCGCATCAAAGATGCCTGACAGGTATGTGACAAAAAGGACCGGTGCAGCTGGCGATCCCTGTGGGATGCCGGTATCCACCTATCTTGCCTCTCCTGTTCTTCCGTCAAGAACCAGCTACAGTTGCAGTGCTGTGGCAGATGGTATGATTCGAGATAGACCTGGCGGATTGCCCGACCTGAGACAAACCTGGAGTGACAGACTCATAACGTACTTTACTGGTTAACCAGCTACTATCCCTTATCCGGACACTTTTGTTAGCATGATTTAGCCCAGTTGCCCCACCCTATTTCCCCGCTCAGTATAGTCAACACCCATTACCACCCATACTCAACTCAAAGATGGCCCCTACCAAGCTTCGAGAATCCAAAAATACCATCTAAGAAGACAAGATTTGCCGTGCCCTCGATGAACGGTGACTGGAAGGCACCTCCTTTTGCAAGTTGGCAGAAAAATATGGGGTTCCCAGTTCTACCCTATCCAAGCACGAGTGTGGTGACCTTACCCGTCAAGAAGGTCATGCACACCGGCAGAAACTCACCCCGGCAATGGAGAAGGCCCTTGAGGACTGGTACACACAATTAGATGACTGGGGATTTCCTCCCCAGATGGATCTTTTATGTGCAATGGCGAGTGCATTGGCAAAGATCCGTGCTGAAGAAGAGAACAACCCCGAACTTGCCCACCTTGGTAAACAATGGTTAGCCAACTCTCTCAACCGTCACCCAAAGCTCTCCACAAAGTTTGGAGCTCAGTTTGAATGACAACGAGCCTACGCAACCAACATCACTGCCCTAAAAGACTATCTCGCTAAGTTGATACGTTTGATTCGCACACGCAAACTTCAAACTGAAGATATCTTCAACATGGATGAAAAAGGATTCATTATTGGTTTATTGGCAAAGGCAAAGGTAATATGTTGGGTGGGGCGGCGGCCACCACGGGTGAGACAGGACAGAACGAGGCAGATGCTTATGGTTATTGAATGTTGTTGTGCCTCACTTTACATACTTCCTTCCTTTGTGATCTTCGAAGGAACAGCACAGTATATGGGGTGGCACACAGAAACCAGTGACCCAGATGCAAAATTTGCCTACTCTCCAAACGGCTGGACAGACGATGAACTTGCACTGAAGTGGCTGCGCCACTTTGACCAGCACACCAGGGATCACAAGGGTGGTGCAGGCCGCCAACGCTTACTTATTCTGGACGGACACCACTCACACATCACCCTCGAATTTTGTCAGTATGCCATTCGCAATAATATCGAACTCCTCTGTTTTCCAGCCCGTACGACCCACCTTCTTCAACCCCTTGATGTTGGTCTCTTTGGCCCTCTGCAAAAATATTACGGTAAAGCTGTGGATGATCACATGCCAGAAACCCGCACTGCTATTGTCAAGGGTACTTTCTGGAAATTTTACAGTGCCGCCTGCCGACAAACCTACACCAAAGAGAATATCAAGTCAGCATGGAGGAAGACAGGGATACATCCCTTTAACCCTAATGCCGTACTTACTCAGATTGCTCCACGTATTGCACACTCTTCCACAAGTAAGAAGGTTGTTCTGCAGACCCTGAAGAAGCGTACCAATATCCGACAACTCTATTTAAAGGTCGACGCTGAGCTGGAGAAGGTCGGAGTGCAACAGAAAGTCAGGGATATGACCAAAAAGTTGGCTCATACTGCGTCAACTGCGCTACATGCTGCCGAAATCACTACCATTGAAATGGCAGATATCCGAAAGCAGTACCGAGATAAGTAAGCTGCATCAGCCGATCGCCAGATCATTTCACGATCTAGAGTAATCGATGGTGCTGCGGTAGCGAAGGCCAGAGAGGAAAAAGCTAGTCAGGCAGCAGCATGGGCAGAGGTGAAGGAGCGGCGGGCTGCAGTACAGGCAGAGGCGGCTAAGAACAAGGCTACACATACTGTCTCTACTAAGATGAAGGGAAAGGGAAAGGTAGTAGCAGTAACCGAGGTTCCTGACATGCTGCCCAAGAAATCACGCCAGCCGTGAAATGTTTTGGTAATTCTCAAAGTGTATTTATCAATGTAGTGCTAACAGTTCTAGGCATTGCAACTGTCAGCGACCCCGCTTACCCCACTCCCGAGAACATCAACACTTCGACATACTGAAGAACCACAATTATCCACACTCTCTCCAGTAAAGGTGTGTATAACTATTCTCTTACAAATAAATATATTTAGTAACCACATTATGACAGAAGCGTGTGACATTTGTGCAACAGGAGGTACTCTGTTCGGACAGCCCCTCCTCAGCACTAGCCCCATTACCCCCTGCTGCTACCAGCCACAGACACCCCAGAGGAAAGGTGATATCTCAAAAAATTTCTCTGATAGTAATAGTACTAATAGTACTCCCCTAGGCCCTAGCAGCGATAGCCGGCCCCTCTACAGCAGGTGGTACTTCCACAGCTGCTGATCGCTCCTCAGTGATTGGTTTCCCCACAGCAGCTGGTCCTTCTACAGTGACATTACATACCGAGACTACTTCTGAGTGGGAGGATCTAGTGGAGGCTCCTTTTACACCCAGAAAGCCATCCAGATACATGCCTGATAGACCTTTAGCGATGAGACTACGTAGCAGAAAGCCATCTAGGGGTAATGAGGGTGAAAGTGAGGGGAGTGGAACTAAAGGCAATTAGTACGACTTCCTTAGACAATGGATTTCTTTGAGGCTTAAAGTGGAGGTTCTCCAATGCACTCTAATGCATCACACGAACTTTGGTGGTGATCTGACAGGTGGTTGTTGAGGAATCGCCATTCTGAATGGCGGGGGCCTGCGGCGACAAAGTGTCCGGGTAAGGGGTAGTAGCCGGTTAACCAGTAAAGTATGTTAGTATCGTAGTATGTGCCAGCTAGGCCTAAACCCTTAGTACCGACTGGAATACAGGAGGAGAAAATGTGAAGTGACACCGTACGGGCAATGGAATTTGAAGTGATACTGTGCAGATTCCGTATATCATTTTAAGGAGCGGTCGCCCACTGCTTCATCAGGAAAACAATTCTTTGTCCGGACGCTCCATATGCGTACTAGACGCAGATAAGTAGCGCATTGGCCTTCCAGACGAATAATTCCATGTCAAATATCATCCAGACAATGCGTGCCATGGCATCTGCCTTATGGACGACATCCACCACGGTGTCTACCTTCTGGACGAGAAGTGTCAGGGTATTTTACCTTCTGGATGCAGAGTGTCAAGGCAAATGTCCTCCGGACGACACGCGACATGGCATCTGCCTTCCGGATGACATGCGCCACGGCATCTAACTTTCGGACAAGGAGTATCAGAGCATTATTCCTTTCGGACGTAGAGTGTCAAGGCAAAAGTTATCCAGATGACACAAGCCATGGCATCTGCCTCCTGGACGAGAAGTGTCAGGGCATTTGCGATCCGGACACAGCGCGTGTCTTACAGACGCAGAGTGTCCAGACAAATATCGTTAGGATGACACAAGCAACAGCATCTACCTGCCGAATGAAGTATACCACGGGGTCTACCTTCAGGACGAGGAGTGTCAGGGCATTTTACCTTCTAGATGCAAAGTGTCAAGGCAAATGCCCTCCGGACAACGCTTTCCACAGCATCTGCCTTCCAGACAACACGCTCCATGGCATCTGCCTTCCTGATGACATGTGCCATGGCATCTACCTTCCGGACGAGGAGTGTCAGCGTATTATTCGTTCAGGACACTGAGTGTCAAGGCAAATGTCGTTCGGACGACACAAGTCATAGCCTCTGCCTTCCGGAGAAGGAGTGTTAGGGTGTTTGACATCCAGATGCAGCTGTCATGGCACAACATGTCCGGACGAAGCTGTTAATGCATTACGCATCTGGACGCGGCTGTCGTGGCATATCCCTTCCAGACAAGGAGTGTCATGGCAATCACACTCAGGACGCAGCGCGTGTCTTAAAGACGTAGAGTGTCAAGGCAATTTTCTTCCAAATGAGCATGTCAAGTCAAATGTCTGGATGACGCTTACGATGGCACATGACACATAGATAGCTACTGAGTGGTGATGGTGGCAGCATCCAGATACAACTGTCAGGGTATGGTACATTGCAGCGAAGACTATCAAACAATTGTGACTCAATCCAGTTCTATTGATTACATTTAATGTATATCTATTTGCCATACTTAGCTTACCCAGTGCAAGCACCCAGCTGTGTCACATCGAATGATGATGCTGACCAGAAGGACAACCATAAAAAGATGCTACGAGAAGATCAACGAATTTGCTGAGATTGTTAGTGCAACTTTGAGAGTGACAGAGGCAGGAGGAAGTTATATAATACAACACAATGAGTACGATGATGAGAATGGTATTGAGGATGATACCGGCTGCAAGGACAACATCAGGAAAAAAAATCTGCGTCAGGACGCACCCTGTCAGTGCACATACCGCTCCCAATGCGAAACGCACAGGCAATATAAATTTGCACGCAGCTCGACAGGGCACCATGCGTTCAGACGCAGCTCGCCACGGTATCTGCTTACTGAACAGAGCTTGGTAGGGCATTTTTATTCTGGATGCACCGTGTCAGAGTATTTTCCTTCTGGACCCAGCCATGTCAGGGCATTTTTCTTCTGGACCCAGCCGTGTCAGGGCATTTTTCTTCTGGACCCAGCCATGTCAGGGTATTTTCCAACTGGACCCAGCCACGTCAGGGCATTTTCCAACTGGACCCAGCCATGTCAGGGCATTTTCCTACTAGACGCAGCTGTATCAGGGCAAATGCCATCCAGACGATACGTGTCATAGCACTACGGTCACGCTGGCTGTTAAGGTATGGATGATCGCAATAAATACTCGCATCGTATTCCCAAACACGTAGCGGGTTCAAGGTAAAGTGACTCCATTAGGAAAAAAAAAAATTGCATCCTGAGCGTCTGGACGCACTAGATGCTCAGGACGCTTCGGATGCAACCTGCTTAACTCGGATTCAGTTCGCCATGGCACCGTGCATCCGGACGCAGCACGCCATGGCACCGTGCGTCTGGACGCAGCTCACCATGGCATCTGCCTACCGGACGGAGTGTATCAGGGTATTTTCCTTCTGGACGCAGCCATGTCAGGGCATTTTCCTTCTGGACACAGCCATGTTAGCGCATTTTCCTTCTGGACATAGCCATGTTAGGGTATTTTCCTTCTGGACGCTGCCATGTAAGGGCAAATGGCGTCTGGACGATACGTGTCATGGCACCGCGGTCACGCTGGCTGTCAAGGCACGGAACATCGCAGCAAATACTCTTGTCACATTCGCAAACACGTAGCGGGTTCCAGGCATAGTGGCTCAGTCCAGTTCTATTCATTCTATCTAATGTACATCTATATATGCTACTACCACACTTCGCGCGGAAACAAAGGAAAGTTGGCAAATATGACACAACGCGTTGAGCACAACGCGATGAGCACAACGTGATGAGCACAACGCGTTGAGCATGACACGATGAGCACAACATGATGAGCACAACGCGATGAGCACGACGAGATGAACACGACGCGATGAGCACGACGACTATTAGGAGGATGGCGATGAGCACGCCGCCAGTGGCAAGGAAAATAGCAAGTAGGACGCGGTGAGTATGATTGCGAGCTTTGTGACATGGTTAGCGCAGCTCTCAGAGTGACAGACAGCGGGAAGTTGTACAATACAACGTGACGAGTACAATGTCAATGAGGGTGACGGCGGTGAGAACGATAGCGGGTAGGACGCGGCGAGTATGATGTCAATGTGGGTGCCGGCGGCGAGAATGATAGCAAATAGGCCACGGCGAGTATGAGCGCGCGTAAGACGCGGCGAGTATGATGTCGATGAGGGTGCTGGGGGCAAGGACGATAGCAAGTAGGACATGGTGAGTATGATTGCAAGTAAGATGCGGCAAGTATGATGGTGAGCTTTGTGACATGGTTAGCACAGCTCTCGGAGTGACAGACAGCGGGAAGTTGTACAATACAACGTGACGAGTACAATGTCAATGAGGGTGCCAGCGGCGAGAATGATAGGGGGTAGGACGCAGCAAGTGTGGGTGAGTAGGAAGCAGCAAGTATGAGTGCGAGTAAGACACGGCGAGAATGATGGCGAGAAAGGCGCAACGAGTAAGATATTGATTAGGAAAATGTCGACGAGTAGGACGAGGTGAAAGGAGAAGAAAAAAGGGGTCTATCTATGAGTGATGAGCGAGCTGAACCTTGCGAAAGCGCAAGCGTTAGTAGTGGCTTGGCGCTTTCTATTGCCATTGTACTCGTCGCATCTTTCACGCCATCATACTTGCCGCAACTTACTTGCCACGTCCTACTTGCTATCGTCCTCGCCGCCGGCACCCTCATTGACATCATACTCGCCATGTCCTACCTGCTATCGTTCTCGCCGCCGGCACCCTCATTCACATCGTACTCATCACATTGTATTGTACAACTTCCCGCTGTCTGTCACTCTGAGAGCTGAACTAACCATGTCACAAAGCTTGCAATCATACTCGCCGCATCCTACTTGCTATCGTCCTCGCTGCCGGCTGTGTGCTCATCGCCATTCTCCTCATAGTTGTCGTGCTCATCCCGTCGTGTTCATCGCGTCGTGCTCATCGCGTCGTGCTCATCGCGTCGTGCTCATCGCGTCGTGCTCATCGCGTCGTGCTCATCGCGTCGTGTCGTATTTGCCAACTTTCCTTTGTTTCTGCGTGAAGTGTGGTAGTAGCATATATAGACGTACATTAGATAGAATGAATAGAACTGGACTGAGTCACTATGCCAGGAACCCGGTGCGTGTTTGCAAATATGACAAGAGTATTTGCTACGATGTTCCATGCCTTGACAGACAGCGTGACTGTGGTGCCATAACACGTGTCATCCGGACGCTATTTGCCCTGACACGGCTGCGTCCAGAAGGAAAATGCCCTGACACGGCTGCGTCCAGAAGGAAAATGCCCTGACACAGCTGCGTCCAGAAGGAAAATGCCCTGACACGCTCTGTCTGGTAAGCAGATGCCATGGCGAGCTGCGTCCGGACGCACGGTGCCCTGGTATACGGCGTCCGAATGCACGGTGCCACGGCGTGCTGTGTCCGACGCACGGCGCCCTGGTATACGGCGTCCAAATACACGGTGCCATGGCGTGCTGCGTCCGAATTTACATTGCCTGTGCGTTTCGCGTTGGGAGTGGTATGTGCCCTGCCAGGTTGCATCCAGAGCGTCCTGAGCGCCTGGTGCGTCCGGACGCACATTTTTTTTCCTGATATCGGTCCAGTTCTATTGTTTATATCTACGGTATGTACATCTATATATGCTACTACCACACTTCGCGTTTCCAGCACAAGCACCCAGTGTCACACTCATCACCACGATCATCACATGTAGTAATGCTGTTTTGACACACATAGCATTGTCCAGTATGTCTGAAACAAAGGAAAGTTGGCAAATACGACACAATGCGATGAGCACAAAACAATAGGCACAACGTGATGAGCACGACACGATGAGCATGACAACTACAAGGAGGATGGCAATGAGGATGCTGGCGGTGTGGACGATAGTGAGTAGGCCACGGCGAGTATGAGAGCGAGTAAGACGCGGTGAGTATAGGAGTGAGCAGGACGCAGCGAGGACGATAGCGAGTAAGATATGGCGAGGACGATAGTGAGTAGGACGTGGCGAGGACTATAGGGAGTAGGACACGGTGAGTATGATGGTGAGCTTGTGGTATGGTTAGCACAGCTCTCAGAGTGACAGAGACACAGGGAAGTTGTAGAATACACAGTGACGAGTCGATGTCAATGAGGGTGCTGGCAGCAAGAAAGTTAGCAAGTAGGACACGGCAAGTATGATGGCAAGCTTTGTGGCATGGTTAGCACTGATCTCAGAGTAACAGGAACAGGGGTGGGAAGCGGTACAATACAAGATGAGGAGTATGATGTCAATGAGATTGCTGGGGGTAAGAACGATAGTGAGTAGGACACAGCGAGTATGATGTCAATGAAAAGCGCCAAGCCATGTCTAACACTTGTGCTTCTGCAAGGTTTGGCTTGCTCATCACTCCTACATAGACTCCTGTTTTCTTCTGCTTTCACCGCATCCTAGATGCTTGTCACTGTTCTTTGTGTCGCCATTATACCTCCCACCATCAAACTCATCATGTCTTATTGGTCGAAATTTTCCTCATCAAGATTCTTCTGAATGACATCATACTCGTCACATCGTATTGTACCAGTTCCTGCCACTTTTACTGTCACTCTGAGAGCTGTGCTAACCATGCCACAAAGCTCACCATCATACTCGCCACACCCCAGTACCACCGCCCCCACCGCCAGCACCCCCACTGACATCGACTTGTCACTGCTCATTCTACAACTTCCCGGGGTCTCTGTCACTCTGAAAGCTGTACTGACCATACCACGAAGCTCACAATCATACTCGCCGCATCCTACTCACTATCGCCCTTGCCATATCTTACTCTCTATTGTCCTCGCCATGTCCTACTCGCTCTCATACTCGCTACGTCTTACTCCCCTCTCATACTCACTGCGTCCTACTCATTATCGGTCTCGCCAGCAGCATCCTCATCGCCATCCATCTCATAGTAGTTGTACTCATTGTGTCGTGTTCATTGTGTCGTGTCGTATTTGACAACTTCCTTTGTTTCTGACATGCAGAGAAATGCTCCGGGCCACATGTCAAAACAGGATTACTATATGTCATGATCGCAGCGATGGGTGTGACACTGGGTGCTTGTGCTGGAAACGCGAAGTGTGGTAGTAGCATATATAGATGTACATTAGATATAGAGAATAGAACTGGACTGAGTCACTATGCCTGGAACCCGCTGCGTGTTTGCGAATGCGACATGAGTATTTGCTGTGATCATCCGTGCCTTGACAGCCAGCATAACTGTGGTGCCATGACGTACGTCGTCGAGACGCCATTTACCATGACACGACTGTGTCCAGTAGGATAATGCCCTGACATGGCTGCCTCCAGAAGAAAAATGCCCTGACACCGCTGCCTCCAGAAGGAAAATGCTCTGACACAGCTGTGTCCAGAAGGAAAATACCCTGACACGGCTACGTCCAGAAGGAAAATACCCTGCCACGCGCTGTGCGGTAAGCAGATGCCGTAGCGATCTTGGTCCAGATGTATGGTGCCATGGTGATCTGTGTCCGAGTTCAGCTGGTTGTGTCCAAATTGTCCAGTGCCTCTAGTGCGTCCGGATGCTCAGAATGCAAATTTATTTTTTCCTGATCAATCACGAATACAATGCAGCCAGAAGATTGACGTGCTTGGTGAGATTGTTAGTGCAGCTTACCAAGTGATAGGCAGTGGGAAGTTAAACAATACGATACAATGCGACAAGTACGATGTTGATGAGGATGGTAGTGAAGACTTTACCACTGCAAGGATGATAGCAAGTAAGATGGTCGAGTACGATGGGCGTATGATGAAAGGCGAAGAAAAAAGGGGTGGAATTACGGCCCGTGCTGTCGTATTTTGCAAGTGGAGCTCCAGTAAGTGTGCTGAGCAGTGGTAAGCATGCTGAGCTGTGGTAAGTGTGCCAAACCATACGAAAGTGCAGGCAATAGCAAATGCCACCTTTGAAGTTGCATGCAAAATCACTGGCAATGCGTGAAACTGGTGAATTCCACTCCCATAGTCATCGATACCCCAGAACCCACAGTTTATATTCTTCCAATTGTTCCCTATCATACCAATTTAGTCTGGTTAAAACATTGTCCATACTAGCTCCTACTTTGCAGTGTTGTGATGCTGTTGCTACCAATTGTGGAGATTTCTTACAATATAACACTCCAATACATATATCATTTAACTCTTCGGTATTACTACCTTGAAAAACAGGAGTCAATACGCATTATATTTTTGGTAAGACTGAATTGATACCACAGGGAACAATTGGATGAATATAAACCGTGGGTTGTAGGGTATCGACGACTTTGGGAGTGGAATTCACCAGTTTCGCGTATTGTAAGTGATTTCTCATACAACATCAAAGGTGGTGTTTGCTATAGCACCTGCGCTTTCGTATGCTTTAGCACGCTTACCACAGCTCCGTATGCCTACCACTGTTCGGCACACTTACTGAAGTTCCAATTGCAAAATACAACAACACGGGCCTCAAATCCACCCCTTTTTTATTCGCCTTGAATCATACGCCCATCGTATTCGACCATCTTACTTGCTATCATCCACACTGTGGCAGACTCTTTACTGCCATCTTCATTGACATCATACTCGTCACGTCACATCGTATTGTACAACTTCCCACTGACTGTCATTTGGCGAGCTGCGCTAACAATCTCACGAAGCACATCGATCTTCTTGCCGTATCTTATTCGTGATTGTTGTTCCAGCTCTTATCATCCTCACCTCCATCCTAACATCATACTCATCCATGAGGAAAAAAAAAAAAAAAATTGCATCCTGCACATCCGGATGCACTAGACATACTGGACATGACTGATGCAACCTGCTTAACATGGATGCAGATTGCCACGGCACTGTGTATCCGGATGCAGATTGCCCCAGCATCTGCATTTCGGAGGGAGTATGGCAGAGTATTATCCTTCTGGACACACCATGTCAAGGCATTTTACTTCTGGACGCAGCTGTGTCAGGGCATTTTCCTTCTGGACGCTGCTGTGTCAGGGCATTTTCCTTCTGGATGCAGCCGTGTGAGGGCATTTTCTTACTTGACACAGCTGTGTCAGGGTAAATGGCATCCGGACGATGTGTGTTATGGCACCATGCTTATGCTGGCTGTCAAGGCACACAACATCGCAGCAAATACTCAGGTCGCATTCGCAAACGTATAGCAGGTATCAGATATCGTAACTCGGTCCAGTTCTATTCTCTATATCTAATGTACACCTATATATGCTACTTTGTGTTCCCAGCACAAGCATCCAGCATCACACCCATCGCCGCGATCATCACATGTAGTAATCCTGTTTTGACATGTGTAGCATTGCTCTGCATGTAGAAGATAAAGGAAAGTTGGCAAATATGACATGACATGATGAGTATGACGCCATAAGCACAACGCGATGAGCACAACCACTATGAGGAGGATGACAATGAGGACGCAGGTGGCATGGACGATAGCCAGTACAATATGGCGACTGTGAGAGTGAGAAAGACGTGGTGAGGACAATAGTGAGTAGGATGTGGCGAGTATAATGGTGAGCTTTGGGACATGCTTAGCACAGCTCTCAGAGTGACAGAAACAGTGGCGGGAAGTGATACAATACGAGGTGAGGAGTACAATGTCAATGATATTGTTGGCAGCAAGAATGATAGTGAGTAGGATGCAGCGAGTATGATGGCGACCTTGTGGCATGGTTAGCACAGCTCTCAGAGTGACAGAAACAGCAGTGGGAACTGGTACAATACAATGTGATGAGTATGATGTCGATGAGGAGGATGTCGATGAGTTTGATGGCACTGAGGATGGCGGTGAGTATTATAGCAACAGGAAGAATAACGACGAGTATCTAGGACGAGGTAAAAGGAGAAGATAAAAGATGTCTAAGAGTGATGAGCAAGCCGAACCTTACGGAAGCACAAGTGTTAGTAATGGCTTGGCACTTTGTACTGACATCATACCCCGCCACGTCCTACTCGCTATCGTTCTTGCTGACAGCAATATGATTGACATCGTACTCCTCACCTTGTATTGTACCACTTCCCACAGCTGTTCCTGTCACTCTCAGAGCTGCACTAACCATGTCACAAAGCTTGCCATTATACTCGCCACATCCTACTCACTATCATTCTCATCACGTCTTACTCACTCTCATAGTCACCATGTTCTACTTGCTATCATCCATGCCGCCAGCATCATCATCGCCATCCTTCTCATAGTCGTCATTCTCATCGTGTCCTGTCGTATTTGCCAACTTTCCTTTGTTTCCAACACGTAGAGCAATACTACGTTTGTCAAAACAGTATTACTAGATGTGATGATCACGGCGATGTGTGTAACACTGGGTGCTTGGGCTGGAAACGCAAAGTGTGGTAGTAGCATATATAGATGTATATACTGTAGATATAAAGAATAGAACTGGACTGAGTCACTATTCTTAGAACCCACTGGGTGTTTGCGAATACGACCCAAGTATTTGCTACAACATTCCGTACCTTGACAGCCAGTATGACTATGCTGCCATGACACACATCGTCTGCATACTATTTGCCCTGACACAGCTGCATCTAGAAGGAAAATGCCCTGAAACAGTGCGTCCAGAAGGAAAATGCTCTGCCACACTCCATCTGGTAAGCAGATGCCATGATGATCTGCATCCGGACACATGGTGCTATGACAAGCTACATCCGAATTCACATTGCCTGTGCGTTTCGTGTTGGGAGCGGTATGTGTGCTGTCAGGGTGCATCGAATGCATCCTGAGTGCCTGGTGTGTTCGAACACAGATATTTTTTCCTCATGTCACGTCCTTCCAATGTCATCCATGCCGCTGGTATTCTCATCGACATCATACTCATCCTGTTGTATTGTACAACTTCCCACTGTCACTTAGAGAGCTGCGCTAACAATCTCACGAAGCATGTCGATCTTCTCACTAGGTCTTATTTGTGATTGTCATTGTGGCTGGCATCATCCTCACTTCCATCCTGACATCATACTTATCACGTCGTATCATATTGTACAACTTTCCACTGTCTGTTTCTTGGAGAGCTGTGCTATCATTCTCACAAAGCATGTTGATCTCGTAGCGTCTTATTCGCGATTGCTGTTGTGGCTGGCATCATCCTCACTGGCATTCTGACATCATTCTCATTGCGTCCTGGTGATACCATTCATGCCACCGGCATCCTCATCGACATCATACTCATCCTGTCGTACTGTACAACTTCCCACTATTACTTAGCGAGCTGCACTAACAATCTCACCAAGTATATCGATCTTCTTACTGGGTCTTATTCGCGATTGTCGTTGCGGCCGGTATCATCCACACCTCCATCCTGTTATCATACTCATCGTCTCATACTGATACCATCCATGCTGCCAGCATCCTCATTGACATCATACGCATTGTATCACATTGTTATGTACAACTTCCCACTGTCTGTCACTTGGAGAGCGGTGCTAACAATCTCACGAAGAATGTCAATCTTCTCGCTGCATCAAATTGATGATTGTCCTTGCAGCCAGCATCATCCTCACCTCCATCCTAACATCGTACTTATCATGTTCTTCTGATTCCATCCATGCCGCTAGTAACCTCATTGACATCGTACTCGTTGAGTTGTATTGTATTGTACAATATCCCACTGTCTGTCACTAGTAGAGCTGCGCTAACAATCTCACAAAGCACAGTGATGTTCTCGCGATGTCGTATTCGCGATTGTCCTTGTAGCCGGCATCATCCTCACCTCCATCCTGAGATTGTACTCATCATGTCCTTCCAGTGCCATCTATGCTGCTGGCATCATCCTCACCACCATTCTCATAGACATCATACCCATCACGTTGTATTTTACAACTTCCCACTATCTGTATTTTGGAGAGCTGCACTAACAATCTGACGAAGCACATCGATCTCCTTACCACGTCTTATTCGCAATTGTCCTTGTGGCCGACATCATCCTCACTGCCATGATCATTGACATCGTACTTGTCGCGTCGTATTGTACTACTTCCCACTGTCACTTAGAGAGCTGCACTAATAATCTTACAAAGCATATCGATCTTCTTACTGCATCTTATTCGCGATTGTCTTTGTGGCCAGCATCATCATCAATGCCATCCTCATCGACATCATACTCATCGCATCGTATAGTACAACTTCCCACTGTCACTTAGAGAGCTGTGCTAATAATCTCACAAAGCACATCGATTTTCTCACTGTGTCTTATTCGCGATTTTTCCTGTGGCTGGCATCCTCCTTGCTGCCATTCTAATTGATATTGTACTCATTACGTTGTATTATACAACTTCCTCCTTCGTCTGTCCCAGTGAAAGGTGCACTAACAATCCCTGGAAATTTGTCGATCTTCTCACATCGTCTTATTCACAATTGTCCTTGTGGCCGGCATCATCATTGGATGTGACACAGCTGGGTGCTTGAGCAGGGTTAGCGAAGTGTGGTAAATAGATGTACATTAAATGTAATCAATAGAATGGGATTGAGTCACAATTATTTGATCGTCCGGATGCCATCTGTCTTGACACCCTGGGTCTGAAACGCATGTACTACGTACAGAAGGTTGATGCCCTGACACTCCTCATCCGGAACATATATGCTGTAGCAGCTGTGTCCTGACACACGGTGCCCTGAAGCACTGTGTCCAGACGCACAGTGTTACACCCAGCACGCTGGTGACACCCCAAGACATGCAATTAGTATGACTAGACGGATCCAATCTGAGGATTGAGGCCGAGTGAGATTTCATGAGTGAAAGTCACAGGCAGGGGCGAGATCTGAAAGAGAGGAGTATTACCGACCCAACAGCAGCCAGGGGGTAACTCAAGGTTACCAATGGGAAAGGGGATGAGTGGCAGCCTCAGGCAAGGATCTGGTCACATCCCTGGGAGGTGTCAAGGTTATCCTCCATGAGACCCATACTAAAAGCTACTAGTTACCATACACCAGCAGAAATGTCAACTTTTTCTGGGGACAATATAACTCACGAGCGGTCATGCAGGACGCGCGAGGCGGAACGGGTCCGGTGGGTATATGAGGGGAGCCAGACCATCAGTTAGTTGTTTGAAGAAGATTGGACCTTAACTTGTCAAGTTACGGAGACGGATTCTTCAGTTAACTGCGATTGCCGCGGTACTTGTACCGACGTCACCAGGCATTCCTGGAAGCAACTAGACTCATAGATTGCAACCCCGAATGCCGCTGAAAAGAATTTAGCCAGTAAGGGCTGCAGACAGGAGCACGAGGGTGACGACACCTACTAGGGGGTGCAAATGAAGATTATTCGCAAGCACCCAGATCGAAGATTGTCTGGGTCCATACCTATCAACCAGTGCCACGTCCCAATCAACCCTATCTCCCTCGGAGGAGGAGAGACGCTGCTGCATAATACCAAGGTATTGGGCTTTCCGAGTCAGCCCGAGGGCAGACAGCCAAATAGTCGGCACAACATTTAAAGAGCACCAGTTTCCTACGTAGAGAGGCATCAGCAATGATCAGTCAGAAGTTGAGCCTTAACAATATTACATTGTTTCTGGGATCAACTTTCTAGTGATATTTCGAACACAAATCTCTTAGTGAATTTTCCCAACCACTCTGGTGCGAATCCTTCGTAACTATACGGTCGTTCCGCTCCCATCATACAAGTGTTACCTGCTCAAGGGTGATAGACTGTTGGTGACCACCTGGGTGATTGTGCCGTTGGTGAAACACCCGAGAGTTACACTATCTTGTTAGCAGACATACCGACGCTACAATATACGTCTCTACAAGAAACGCATAAGTAACCATGTCGGAATCTCAGGAATTGGTGAAGTTTTCGATGCCCAAAGAGCTCCAATGAGTAGGACACCTCAATGGATGTGGTCATCCGCAATCCCGACACTGGCGAACCAGTGGTGTGGGATCGGGTCACTGTGGAGGCACCAGGGTGATTCTGCAATATGGTGAAGACACTTGACAAGAGTCTGTCTCAGTTTGGCCAGCTAGTGCAGCTGTGCCAAAAGAATGAGCATGACATTAAGGAAATCTTCCCAAAATTGATGCAGTACTATGAGGGCCTTTTGCATGACCACAGACATTTATATGAGCTGGCCCAGGCCGAAAAAGAACAAATGCACTATGCTTCAGAAGAGGCTTTCTGGCAGCTGTCAGTAGCAAGCACCCAGTTCTGTAACCAGATGTCCACCACTATTCTAGCTGCCCAGACTAAGGATGAAGCGCAGTTCAACCACCTGGCAGTGGTAACTGAGGCACTTGATGCCAATGCTACCCATATCATGGCTGTGATGAATGAATTTGCTGCGACAAAGGATTCTGAAATCAAGGTACTCCAGAATTCCAGCACAGCCATAAAGGGGGATATTGCGGCCCTTCATAAGGAGGTAAAACGCAAGCCCAAACCAGCTGATGTCAAAAAGCAGGAAAAGAAGCTGCAGGAGTTTTTCGATGCGGTAATTAAAAAGGCTAAAGAGCCGGCCAACCCCATTGCGCTCGTGGGCAAACTCGAAGGACTGGCACGCACCGTAAAGGAAGGGAAGTCCGTGAAAGAAGTGGCCTCGATAAGAGAAGAACCATCAGTGAAAAAGGGGAAGGCTATAGAGAGCGACCCTAAGAGACCAGTCCCACCTATCGAGCCAGACTCGGGAGAAGGCCCAGCAGCCCCTCCACTCAGCCCTTTCCGTTTGGAGTTGTATGACTCAGACAAAGATGGTAAGGAGGAGTCCGACCGAGCCACGGGTGGAGCAGGAGGTGGTGGTGGTGGATGATGGACAGGGGGTGTGGGTGGTGGTGTGAGCCCACCCAGCAGCCCCTGTGACACGTCATCGGATGAGGGGTCACCCTCACCCCCATCATCCTGACCACCTAGGTGGTCCGCCACCCCGCAGCGAAACCCAAGGGTGCCATCTCCCAGGAGGGGGTTGTGGGATCGAAAATGTTCACCGTTGCCGTCAAGCTCCGGGATCCAGTTTACGTCACGATCGAAAAACCTGTGTTGGATAAGCCAGAAAAATTTTCCGGTCGCAACTGGAAGCCTACATTCATAGCATGGTGGGCTCGTGTAGGAAATTATTTCAAATACTACGAGACCACCTATGTGATGGAAACAGACAAAATTGCTTTCGTGGGGCACTGGATGTCAGGAAATGCAGAAAAGTGGTATCAGGCACATGCTGCTCAAGTGAAGCAACAAAACAAAGAGGATGATTGGACGTCATTTGCATCGGCGATCAAGACCCGATTCTCCAGTGAATTCGAGCAATGCGATGCCATGCATAAAATCCACCGTATCTGTTACACCTGAGTATCTAGAGTACAGAGCAGAAGTGTTAGAATGGGGCTAGCAGGTAATGGATGAAGATCCTAGAGTCTAGACGGGAGATATAGGAACGGAGTTTAGCCTACGGCCGTACCGGTCGTAAGGGGTAAACTCCGGGATGAGGGGTCAAAGTGCAAAAACGAGCGGACAAGCTAGGCAGACACTGGTTGGGCTCTCCACGACAGGAACCACGTACGATAAGAGGTCTGGGTCCCTGCGGGGAGAGGCCACGTACGGGCAGTCTGGAGTTAGCACCATGCTCAGCTGCACAGAGAACTGATCTCCCTTATCTACGACCCAGCCATGACCAATGGATCGCCCACAGGGCCTATGCGCCTCGGGGGAATCCAAACCCGAGTCACCACTTCTCACGCTACTGCTCTCAGAATAAAAAGAGAGAGATTCTTCCTCCCGACAAGAAAGAATCCTCAGCACAAACACCACCAAACACTACCAACGAACCCACACACAAGATCTAAGATTATTCCGTTGTGAATTATCGAAAGTAGCTTGATTACATTTGATTCCACTACACTCTGGTCACGATACGACCCCAGTGTCACACTATAATCTTGATCTCAAATCACCTTACTTTCATGGCGGACTTCGACCACACCTACTTCGAAGACCACCTCTACCTTCTCGAACTATCTACCTTCTTGGAACCTAAGACTCAGTATTCCTTCGATTACACCTTTCAGTCAATTGACGAAGAAATCTGAAAATATGAACAGTGGGACGAATTCTTCGACGTACCTAAGCCAGCCCACGAAAGAATCGAGTGCGCCCCATACCATTGGTACACCCAACAGTGGTGGAATTGCGCACTGCTGTTTCAACCAGCCGACTTTGACGAAGACGAACTTTTCGACTTGTTCGACTATCACTTCGATTACGACTCAACCATACGTAGCGGAGACTTCCTAGATCAATACTAGAAAATGTCTAGTTCATCCGACTTCAACATGCTCCGACTGGAAGCCCCTCGGGACCTGCTTCAGATTACCGACGGAACCCCCACGCCTGGGCAGACGATAGAACTAGCCAACCCCGCGGTTTGGGTCCGAACCATGGCACGACAGCAAAGGTAGGCAGAAAACGACCTGAGACAACTTACCGAATTATGCGGCAACACGATCGATAGGACCGATCAACGGATGCAACGAATCGAAGAAGCATACCGAACACTGGCAGAAGGCACACGGTACGTATATGACCGAGTACACACTAACGAAGAAATCTCAGAGGCATGGGTTCGCACCGAGTTGGCCAATGCCACAAACGCTTACCAAAGGCTCGCGCATAACGTATGGCAAGCCATTTTGGAACAAACTAACGAGGACAACCAGCGACAGATATGCCAGGCAACCCAGCTCACCTGGGTCAACGACGCCCTCGCGTTCCTCGCCGAGGCCAATACTGCCCGAAGCCAGCATTTGGCTACCTTTCAAGGTAATGTGGAACTATGGGCAGCTGACCATCAGAGAAAGATGAGCAGAGTAGAGGAGGAGTTACGTCGAGCCAGGGAAGAGATTTGGCGAATCGGTACCCAGATACCCCTTTCGGGATCACCAAAACCGAGGGCCCCTTCCCAGGAACCGCTGCAGCTCTGGCGAAGCCCGGCCAAGATACCCAGTACCAGCACTGCATCAGCACCGGCGGCGCCGCCACCCTTGCCAAGGCGACCAATTCTTCGGAGTCCGGTCCGACTCGCTCCCACCCCCGCTACCCAAAGGCGAAGGCGGTCGGCCATCCCACCGTCAAGCCCACCGCTACCACTCCTCCCACTGCTGCCAGCAGTCGGAACCACGGGAGGAGGAGGAATGGGACCTCCGCGGGGACCCCAACAGCCGGTCGGCTCACCCTCACCCTCGCCCTCGTCTTCACCACTGCCCAGCAGGGACAACGACAATGACAACGACTTATATGCACAGAACCTTCCCGTGGGAAGACCCCCGCCAGGCACGAGGGAGCCAACGCACGCGCAGGTCACCACCATGCTCACGCCAGAAGAGATAGTAAGGCTGGTGGGAGCAGGAATTGCAGCGGCGCGAGTCCCCGAAAGGCCCGAACAACCAGCCAATCGAATAAACACCCCAAGGCTGAAAATGGATAACCCCAAAAAATTTGATGGGAAAAGTTCGTCCACTTTCAACCAATGGTGGGAATCGGTCACAATGTACCTAGGATTCTACCTGGAAACAATTGACCGGCAGAAGATCGCCTGGATCGGCACTCTCCTGACAGATACCCCCTTGGTATGGTACCTTCACCGGTAGCGCGAGCTGCAGAAAAACGACACATGGGCCAATTACTCAGCGGCCATTCGAGCGCAATATCGGAACGAGCGCGAAGCAGCGGACGCTCAACTCAAATTGGGGCAGCTCAAATACCAGGGATCTATTCGCGCCTACCTGACAGAGTTTCGAGCGCTCAATAACTTCGCACGGGCCACTGGGGAGGCACTAAGAGAAAAGGTGGACCTGGCCATGCCCGACGCGGTACTAGACATGCGATTCGCGCACTACCTCGAGGAATTTGCGGACGACGAGGGCTTCTTACAAGCCACCCACCAGGCCGGTCGACAGGTGGAAAAGAAAAAAGCCCTAAAAGCGGCTAAAGAGGCTATGCGCGCCGGACCCGCACCGACCAAAGACGGACGAAAGGACGACCGACACAAGGACGCCCAAGGAAAACGGCCACCTAGGCAAGAAGGGACACGGGGACCAAGGCGGAATGAAGCTGGGTCACCCAAGAAGGACTGGGGATCTACGGGAGCTGCGCTAAAAGGGGTACCGCAGAACGAAGTGGATAACCACAAAAAGGACCGAGAAAATTGCTGGCGATGCGGAAGGCCCGGTCACAGAACCTACGACTGCTTTTCCTTCCAGATGGTAGAGGAAACAACGCTGCCACCGGCGCCATGGAAAGTAGCAGCTGTAGCCACCGCTGCTCCCACAACCGTACCCTCCGGGAAGAGGTCACGACAAGACGTGCCCAAAAGCACCCTGGCCACCAAGCACCAAAAGGTGGGCGTGGTCGAAGAAATGGTCACGGACCTGCCGCTCTGGGCCGACTCCGAGGAATCGGATTTTTAGGGAACTCGGTCCTGGCGCCCGACAGAGTCACAAACCAAGCATGCGGCGTCTCGAAAAGGAAACGAGAAGACCCGGGCATGGAAACAGCGGAACCAACAAGGAAGTGGCAGAACCGCCCAATAATCCCCATGGTACTCCTCTTGAACGGGAAAAAACACCAGGTAAAAATGCTCCTGGATACGGGATGCTCGATACCCCTTATCAACCAACGAACCGTCGAAAGACTGGGGATCGAACACAGAACCTACAAAAACCCTTGAACCATTGAAAGCTTCACAGGAGAAACGGTTGAAAACGCGGGTCAATATTACACCAAACCCCTACAATTACAACATCGGAACCATTTCACCAATGAGCAGTTCAATGTGGCACCGATGGAAGAAGCCATCGACATATTCCTCACGTTCGAATGGATCGAGCGACACCCACCGCAAGGGGCCTGGACGTCAGAAGAAATAAGGTTTAAAAGTGCTCGTTGCATGGAAAAATGCACTAAGTTCGAAACAGACCCTTTTTCTCTAACCTGGGATGAGGCGGTACTATACGAAGAGGGAGCTGGGATCATCGGACAGGTATCAGTGATACAAGAAAATGAGGACCCACTGGCAAACGTACCAACAAAATTTCGGCAATATTTGGGAATTATGGGAAAGGAGGCAGCTGATGCTCTCCAGACGCATCGACCCTACGACTGCAAAATCGACTTTCGGCCAGACGAAACCCCGCCATGGGGACTCATCTACCCGCTGTCGGAGGTAGAACTCCAAACACTCAGAGAATGGCTAAAGGAAATGGAGCGAACAGGGGAAATCAAACGCTCCACATCTTCAGCCAGATCCCCGATCCTGTTCGTACCAAAACCACATGGACGAGGGCTGCGCCTATGTGTGGACTACCGAGTGTTGAACAAAATAACGATTCCCAACCGCTATCCCCTACCTCTGATGCAGGAACTGCAAGACCGGGTCCAAGGTGCGCAATGGTTCACCAAGATGGATCATAAGAACGGATTCCACCTCATCTGGATGAGAGAAGGCGACGAATGGAAAACAGCCTTCCGGACACGATACGGGCTCTTTGAATTCCAAGTCATGCTGTTTGGCCTAACCAACGCCCCCTCCACCTTCCAGGATATGATGAATCACATCTTTTCGGACCTATTAAACCTGGGAGTTATAGTCTATATGGACGATATCCTAATATACGCAAAGGAAGACGAAGAACATGACAGACTGGTAGAAGAAGTCTTGAAATGACTGACCGCCAACGGACTGGCGGTCTCACCTGACAAGTGCAAATGGAAGGTCCGCGAAGTGGAATTCCTAGGCTACGTCATTGGACAAAACGGAATTCGGATGGCCCACGACAAGGTGGACGCAGTGCTAAGCTGACAAACCCCGAATTCATTAACAGAAGTCCAGTCATTCCTCGGATTCGCCAACTTCTACAGGCGCTTCATCAAAGATTACTCCCGGGTAGCTCGACCACTCACCAAGCTGACAAAGAAAACCCTGGGAAAATGGGCCTGGAACCAGGAAGCAGAAACGGCGTTCAAGAAATTAAAAGAACGATTCACTACGGCACCCATCCTGACACATTTCAACGCGTCCCGACCAGTCATCCTTGAGGCAGACGCATCGGACTTCGCGATAGGAGCAGTCCTATCGCAACGAGACAACGAGAACCGGCTTCACCCAGTAGCATTCCACTCAAGGAAGTTCCAGCCCGCAGAAATCAACTACGACATCCACGACAAGGAACTCTTAGCTATTGTGGACACCTTCAAACACTGGCGACAGTATTGTGAAGGAGCGGAACTGTTGGAATATATGGATCGATAAAGACGAAGATAGTGAATTGGTTGATTGATACAACGTCGAAGGAAAAACATTCTCTCTATATACAATGTGCCTGAGGGACTCACCAAGGGGAAAGGACGGAAGACTGTCTCCCGAACCGGTGCTCGGAGACTAAGGCTGCTGTCATCTCCGGACATGTTGCCTCTGGTCCATCATCTCCGGACGCCGTCTCCGGTCCGTCATCTCCAGACGCCCATTATTCTGACACTTCCCCTCGTACGGAAGATGCAAAGGAACGCAGGAGAGAAGAAAACGAAAACGCCAGTATAGCAACAAACAGTTGCAGAGAAAAGAAACAAAAACAGTGAAACCCAGTATCCTCGGATGCCTCGTTAAAACTCATAACCGTGTAAAAAACCTCATGGGAAAACCAC